>ENA-ORLW01000037-ORLW01000037.1-human-gut-metagenome-genome-assembly--contig:-NODE-37-length-172290-cov-13.453804_pt1 | contig 172290 bp, 169 predicted proteins | sample MGYA00243017_ERZ508829 | MGnify/ENA primary metagenome ERZ508829 (study PRJEB26277, sample SAMN04329776) | human gut metagenome | biome: human-associated habitat | host: Homo sapiens | place: USA...
GACGTGACCTTCCGCATGGAGGGGCGCCTGCCGGAGCGGCCGCTGTCGCCGCTCGACGCGGTGCTCACGGCGCACGGCATGACCATCCGGCGCGACGGCGCGCTGCTGCACGTCGGCGGGCAGCTTCACCCCGGCGCCTATGAATTGCCAGGCGACGTGTCCTCGCAGTACATCTCCGGTCTGCTCATGGCGCTGCCGCGCCTGCCGGGGGAGAGCACGCTCGCCGTGACGGGTAGGCTCGAGTCCGCGGGCTACATCGCCATGACGGAGGACGCGCTGCGCCTGTCCGGCATCCGCCTGCAAAAGCAGGAGCGGACATACACCATCCCCGGCGGCCAGACGGCGTGCCTCCCGGCGCAGTGCCATGTGGAGGGCGACTGGTCGAACGCCGCGTTTTTCCTGTGCATGGGCGCGCTCTCGCCCGCCGGCGTCACGGTCACGGGCCTGTCGGCGGCCTCGTCACAGGGCGACCGCGCGGTGCTCGATGTCCTGCGCCGCTTCGGCGTGGACGTGCGCGAGACACAGGACGCCGTCACCGTCCGGCGCGGCGCACTGCACGGCGTCACGATCGACGCTGCGCCCATCCCGGATCTGATCCCGGTGCTGAGCGTCGTCGCCGCGCTTGCGGACGGCCAGACGCAGATCGTCAACGCCGCCCGTCTGCGGCTCAAGGAGTCTGACCGGCTCGAGAGCACGGCCGCCATGCTGCGCGCGCTCGGCGCGCAGGTGGAGGTGCACGACAGCGGCCTGACCATCACCGGCCGAAAGACGCTCACCGGCGGCACGGTCGATCCGCAGCGCGACCACCGCATCGCCATGGCGGCGGCCACCGCCGCCTGCGGCTGCGCTGCGCCCGTCACGGTGCATGACCGCGCCTGTACCGACAAATCCTACCCCCGCTTCTGGACGGATCTTTCTGCGCTGAAAACCGTTCCCGCGGCGGAGAATACAGAACTTGAATAAGGAGCTTGACCATGGAACTTAGTGACTATCGCCAGCAGATCGACGGCATCGACAGCCAGCTGCTCGCCCTGTTTTACCAGCGCATGGAGGTCGCGGCGCAGATCGCAGGCTACAAGAAGGCGCACAACCTCCCGGCGCTCGACGCCGGGCGCGAGCGCGCAAAGCTGCAGCAGATCGCAGATGCCGCGCCGGAGGATCTGCGCGAATACGCCGTGTCGCTCTACTCGCTCATCTTTGAGCTCAGCCGCAGCTGCCAGAACCGGCTGCTCGGCGTCACGAGCCCGCTGACCGCAGAGATCGAGCAGGCCATCGCGCACACGCCGCAGCTGTTCCCGGAGCATCCGGCTGTTGCGTGTCAGGGCGTGGAGGGCGCGTATTCCCAGCTCGCGTGCGACCGCCTGTTCACGATGCCGAACGTGTTTTACTGCGCCACGTTCGAGGCGGTGTTCGCCGCCATCGAAAAGGGCCTGTGCCGCTACGGCGTCATTCCGCTGGAAAACAGCACGGCCGGCTCCGTCAACGCCGTGTACGATCTGATGATGCAGCACAACTTCCGCATCGTGCGCAGCGTGCGCCTGAAGATTGACCACTGCCTGCTGGCCAAGCCCGGTACGAAGCTCTCGGACATCAAGGAAATTTACTCGCACGAGCAGGCCATCAGCCAGTGCGGCCGCTTCCTGCAGAGTCTGCCGGGGGTGACGGTCGTGCGCTGCGAGAACACCGCCGTGGCCGCCAAGCGCGTGGCCGAATCGGACCGCACGGACGTCGCGGCGCTCTCGTCGCGCGCGTGCGTCGGGCTCTACGGACTTGAGAGCCTGGCTTCCTCCGTGCAGGATCAGGGCAATAACTACACGCGCTTTATCTGCATCGCCAAGGATCTCGAGATCTATCCCGGTGCCGACCGCACGAGCCTCATGATGGTGCTGCCGCACAAGCCCGGCTCCCTGTACAAGGTGCTTTCGCGCTTTTATGCGCTCGGCATCAACCTCAACAAGCTCGAGAGCCGTCCGCTGCCGGAGCGCGACTTTGAGTTCATGTTCTACTTTGACCTCGAGACGTCGGTCTATTCGCCGCAGTTCCAGCAGCTCATGGGCGAGCTGCCGGTCCTGTGTGAGGAATTCTCCTATCTCGGCAGCTATCGTGAGGTGGTGTGATGATGCGGTGCGGACTTCTGGGCGAAAAGCTCGGCCACAGCTATTCGCCGGCCATCCACGCGCAGCTTGCCGACTATGCCTACGGCCTCTATGAGGTCGCGCCGGAGGCTCTGCCGGCATTTTTGACCGGCGGCGATTTTGACGCGCTCAACGTAACCATCCCGTATAAGAAGGCGGTCATCCCGTACTGCGCCGAGCTCTCGCCGATCGCGCGCAAGCTCGGCAGCGTGAACGTGCTCGTCCACCGGGCGGACGGCACGCTCTACGGCGACAATGCCGATGCATTCGGCTTCGAGTACCTCGTGCGTCACAGCGGCATCGACGTTGCGGGGCAAAAGGCACTCGTGCTCGGCAACGGCGGCGCGTCCGCGACCATTCAGGCCGTGCTCGAGCAGCTCGGTGCGCACGTGACGGTCATCTCCCGCCACGGGCCGGATAATTACGAGAACCTCGACCGCCACGCCGACGCGCACGTGATCGTCAACACCACGCCGGTCGGCATGTATCCGAACACGGGCAGGGCCGCCGTCGACCTGCGGCAGTTCCCGCAGTGCGCGGGCGTACTCGATATCGTCTATAACCCCGCGCGCACGGCGCTGCTGCTGCAGGCGGAAAGCCTCGGCATCCCGTGCGCGGGCGGGCTGTACATGCTCGTGGCGCAGGCCAAGCGCAGCTGTGAGGTGTTCACCGATACGGTCATCGACGATGCGCAGATCCTGCGCATCCACCGCCTGCTGCGGCAGGAGATGGAGAACGTCGTCCTCATCGGCATGCCAGGCAGCGGCAAGAGCACCATCGCGGCGCTGCTCGCCGAGCGGCTGCACCGCCCGGTGCTTGACAGCGACGCGCAGGTCGTCGAGACGGCGGGCATGTCCATCCCGGACATCTTTGCCGCCGGAGGAGAGGACGCCTTCCGCGCGCGGGAGACGGCCGCGCTCGCCGAGCTCGGCAAGCGCTCCGGCGCGGTGCTCGCGACCGGCGGCGGCTGTGTCTGCCGCGCGGAAAACTACCCGCTCCTGCACCAGAACGGCACGATCTTCTGGCTCCAGCGCGACCTCGCGCTGCTGCCAAAGGACGGCCGCCCCATCTCCCAGCGCAGCGACCTCACCGCGCTCTACACACAGCGCGCGCCGCTGTACGCCCGCTTCGCCGACGCGGTCATTGACAACAACGGCACGCCGGAGGAGACGGTGCAGAAAATTCTGGAGGTGCTGGCATGAAGTTTCTCGTCATCAACGGGCCGAACCTGAACCTGCTCGGCCTGCGCGAGCCGGCCATCTACGGCAGCCGGAGCTTTGCCGCGCTGCAGGACTTCATCCGCGCATCCGCCGCCGAGGCGGGCGTGGAGGTCGCGCTGTTCCAGTCCAACCACGAGGGCGCGATCGTCGACGCCATTCAGGCGGCCTACGGCACTGCGGACGGCATCATCATCAATCCCGCCGCCTATACGCACACGAGCGTCGCTATTCTCGACGCGCTCAAGGCCGTGGCGCTCCCGGCGGTGGAGGTGCACCTGTCGGACGTCAGCACCCGGGAGCCTTTTCGCCAGATCTCCTACGCCGGCATGGCGTGCGTGAAAACGTACATGGGCCTCGGCTTCGAGGGCTACCGGCAGGCGATCTTGTATTTGAAACAGTATCTGGAGGAGGCAAACGCATGATCTCGAAACAAATGATCGACTGGGGCGAGAGCGGCTGCTCCATCCGCGAGATCGCGGCCTACGGCGAGCGCCGCGCGGCCGAGATCGGCCCCGAAAACGTCTATAACTTTGCCATCGGCAATCCGAGCATCGACCCGCCGGACTGCGTGCACGCGGCCGTCGAGCGCCTGCTGCGCACCGTGCCGCCCACGCAGCTGCACGCCTACGCGCCCGCGCCGGGCATGGCGTCCGTGCGCGAAAAGGTCGCGGCCTATCTGACGCAGACGTTCGGCGAGGCGTACCGCGCGCAGGACATTTACATGACCGACGGCGCGTCGAGTGCGCTGGCGATCCTCACGCGTGCGCTCATGGGCCCGGGGGATGAGGCCATCGTGTTCGCACCGTACTTCCCGGAGTACGCCGTCTATGCCGAGGCGGCGGGCGGCAGCGTGCGCGTCGTGCCGTGCCGGGCGGACACGTTTGCGCTCGATCTGGAGGCACTCGCGGCCGCAGTGACGGAAAAGACCGCGCTACTCATTCTGAACTCCCCGAATAACCCCTCCGGCGTCGTTGTCTCGCGCCCGGAGCTTGAGGCGCTGGCGGCCCTGCTGCGCGAAAAGCAGGCCCAGTACGGCCACCCGATTTACATCATCGCCGACGAGCCGTACCGTGAGCTGGTCTATGGCGGGGTGGAGGTGCCGTTCCTGCCAGCAATTTACCCGAACGCGATCTACTGCTATTCCTACAGCAAGACGCTGTCCCTGCCCGGTGAGCGCGTGGGCTTTCTCGCCCTGCACCCGGCCATGGACGATTACGCCGCCGTGCACGCGGCCGTGCTCGGCGCGGGGCGCGCGCTGGGGTATATCTGTGTGTCGTCGCTGTTCCAGCTCGCCGTGGCGGAGTGCCTCGGCCAGACGGCGGACATCTCGGCCTATGCGGCCAACCGCGAACTTATCTACGGCGCGCTCACGGACATGGGCTATGCGTGCGCGCGGCCGGACGGCGCGTTTTATCTTTTCCTCAAGTCGCCGGAGCCGGACGCCCGGGCGTTTTGCCGCCGCGCGATGGACTATGACATTCTGCTCGTGCCGGGCGATGATTTCGGCTGCCCCGGTTATGCGCGTCTGGCCTACTGCGTGGCGCGCAGCCAGCTCGAGCGCTCGCTCCCGGCGTTCCGGAAGCTGGCTGAGAGCTACGGGCTCTCTAAGTGACCCCGCAAACAGAAAGCGGCGCCCCCGAGCCTTCGGGGGCGCCGTTTTTGCGTGGATGGTGTCAGGCGTACATGGCGTTGGTGTTCATATAGTCATAGATGACCTTGCCATGGTGCTGCTCTTGCTTTTGAATGTCGTTGAGCACGCTGCGGGCGTTGGCATCGCAAAACTCGAACACGCACGTGTCGTACAGGTGCGAGGCGTGCTTTTCCATCGCGAGCACGTCCGTGCACAGGTAGCAGTCGTTTTGCTTCTGCGGGGTCTCGGTGTTGTTGTAGGTCGCCGTGAACGTCGTCGGCACGGTCGCGGAGTCCGCCGGGGCGGCGACGGTGCCGCCTTCCATCTGCGTGATTGCGTCGAGATGCTGCTGCTCGACCTGCGCGATCTGCTCGAACAGGTTTTTCAGCTGCGGGTCATTGGCGCTGGCGGCGTGGCGGTTGTACTTGTCCACGCACAGCTGCTCCTGCCCTTTGAGATCTTTGAGTAAACTGGCCTCTTTTGGGGTCAACTGCATAAATATCACCTCAGTGTCAGTATGCCCACCGGTGCGGCGGGGCATACATCGGCGGGAAAAAAGCGGTGGCGTCCGCACGCAAAATCGGTTATAATCGGGCTGACCCTATGGAAAAGAGAGATGCAGCTATGGCAAAGATTTTTGATATTTCGGACTTTTCCGCGCCGGAGCTGGACGTGTACGCCCGCCTGACGGAAAACCAGCTCGTCAACCGCGCCGACCCGGCAAACGCCCTCTTCATTGCCGAGAGCCCACTCGTGATCGGCCGCGCGCTTGACGCGGGGTGCGTGCCGGTGTCGTTTTTGATGGAGCGCCGCCATATCGACGGCAAGGCGCGCGACATTCTGGCGCGCTGCCCCGAGGACATCCCGGTCTATGCCGCCGGGCTCGATGTGCTCACGCAGCTGACGGGCTTCCATCTCACGCGCGGCATGCTCTGCGCCATGCGCCGCCCGGCGCTGCCAGATGCCGCCGCCCTGTGCGCGAACGCTGCGCGCGTGGCCGTGTTGGAAAACGTGATGAACCCGACGAACATCGGCGCCATCTTCCGATCGGCGGCGGCGCTCGGCGTGGACGCCGTGCTGCTCACGTCGGCGGGCAGCGACCCGCTCTACCGCCGCGCCGTGCGCGTGAGCATGGGGACGGTCTTTCAGGTGCCGTGGACGTACCTGCCCGCAGACACCGACTGGCAGGAGATGCTGCACGTTCTCGGCTTTCGGACGGCGGCCATGGCGCTGCGGGACGATTCGCTGCGCATCGACGATAAGCGCCTGCGCGCCGTGCCGCGTCTCGCCATCGTGCTTGGCACGGAGGGGGATGGGCTGGCAGCAGACACGATCGCTGCGTGCGATTACACGGTGCGCATCCCCATGACACACGGGGTCGATTCGCTCAATGTAGCCGCGGCGAGCGCCGTTGCGTTTTACCAGCTCGCACTGCTGCGCGGCCGCGATGTCTGAAATGCAGATCCCCGGCTTCCGAAACGGAAGCCGGGGATCTTTCTGCGTTTATACGTCGAACCGGTCGTAGCTCCCGGCGCAGTCGAGGCACAGCTTCTGCCCGCCGACGAGACGGATCCAGTTGGCGCCCGTTACCTCACCGCAGCACGCGCAGCGGTACGAGTCGAAGAGCTTCGCCTTCTCCGGCAGCGCGATGGTCGCGGGCTTGACATCGAACAGGTCAGCCGGCTCCTGCGCCTGATAGTAGGCGAACGATTCCTCGCGCGTCATCCCCTCCGGCCGCGGCCGGAGCACCAGGCGCACGGACTTGCCCGTGGAGCGGTTATAAAACGAAAATGCCTGCTTGCCGCGCATGTGAAACAGCAGGTTGCCCTTGCCGATGCTGCAGCCGAGCAGCGCCTGTATGGCGTCCACGCCGCAGGCATCGTTTTCCGCGATGCACACGACCTGCTCGTCACCGGAAAAGCTCAGCTCCAGCAGCTCGGCGGCGTAGCACGCTGCCTTGTAACCGATCGTCAGCCCGCCGCAGGCGTGGCCGTGAAATTGTACGCAGGTCTCCCAGTTGGTCATGATCTTGTCTCCTTTTCTTCGTCATCGATAAGCACGAGCTTCTGCCCCTGCACGTCCACGATGCTGCCCGTCACGCCGTAGACGTCCCGCAGGGCGTCGGCATCAAAGATCTCCGCGCCGCCATAGCGGTACACTGCTCCTTCGCGCAGCAGCAGAAAGCGGTCACAGAACCGCAGCGCGAGGTTCAGGTCGTGGATGACGATCATTGCCGTGAGGTTCTGCTCGCGGCACAGGTCGCGCGTGATCTGCAGCACCTGATATTGATTGCGGATGTCGAGATTGCTGGTCGGTTCGTCCAGCAGCAGGAGCGTCGGCTCCTGCGCCAGCGCACGGGCGAGCATGACCTTCTGCCGCTCGCCGCCGGAGAGCCGGTTGAGGAACCGGCCGCGCATATCCTCCAGATTCAGATAGCGCATGGCCTCGTGTACGACGTGGTGGTCGTGCTCCGTCACGCCCCAGGTCATGTAGGGACGCCGCCCGAGCATGACCATGTCGTGCACGGTCATCTGCGTGTCGGGCACGTGCTGTGCCACGAAGGCCACGCGCTTTGCGATCTCCCGGTGCGAGAGCGCGAGCAGATCCTCGCCGTCGATGCGGCAGTGCCCGCTGTCAGCCGTGAGGATGCGGTTCATACACTTAAGCAGTGTGCTCTTACCGACGCCGTTGTTGCCGAGCACGGCCAGAAAGCGCCCGTCCTCCAGTTCGAAGCTCACGTCGCGGAGGATTGGCCGCCCGCCTTTGTAGTGATAGCAGAGATGGTCCACACAAATCATGTCCGGCCCCTCCCCTTGAACAGCAGGTACAAAAACAGCGGGCCGCCAAGAAACGCTGTCAGCGCGCCGATCGGCAGAATGACGGGCATGATGACCACACGCGCGGCCAGATCGCTCAGCAGCAGCAGCGCTGCGCCGGCGAGTACGGAGCCGGGGATGAGATAGATATAGTTGTTGCCGACGACCATGCGCACGATGTGCGGCGCGACGAGGCCGATGAAGTTGATAAGGCCGACGTGCGACACGATCACCGAGCAGACAAAGCACGTGAGCACGACGTTCGTCAGCGTCAGCCGCCGGACGTGAATGCCGAGGCTCAGCGCCGTCTCCTCGCCGGAGAGCAGGGCATTATAGTCCCAGCGGTGCAGGTAACAGTAGCCGATCAGCACCAGCACGGCCAGCGCCATGCCGCGCAGAGACTGCCAGTCCGTACTGCCGAGGTCGCCAAACGTCCAGAACACGAGCGACGAGAGCGCGACCTCGTCGGCAAAGTACTGCAGCAGCGTGGTCGCACCGGTCAGCATGGAGCTGATGGCAACGCCGGCGAGCACGATGCCCTCCGAGGAGATCTGCTTGAACTGGCTCAGCCCCAGAATGACGGCCGCGACGAGCAGCGAGCCGAGAAATGAGCACAGCGGGATGGCCCAGCTGCCGGCCTGGCTCAGGCCGAGACCGATGATGGCGACGGCTGCGCCGAATGTTGCGCCCTGCGATACGCCGAGCGTGGAGGCCGAGGCCAGCGGATTGCGCAGCACGGCCTGCAGAATGCACCCGGCCAGCCCCAGCCCCGCGCCGGCGACCATGGCAGTGCAGATGCGCGGCAGGCGGTTGTTGCGGATGACGAGGTTGATCTTCGCGTCCGATGCCCGGCCGAAGATGCCCCGGATGAGCTCGGCGGCTGGCGTGTTGTAGGACCCGGCGCGCAGCGACAGAAAGAACGCGAGCGCCAGAATGGCTGCCAGCAGGATCAGAAAGCGGATGCTTCTGGCGCGGTTGCGGCTGTAGTCGGAATCGTGCGGCTTACTCGCCGAGTGTGATGGCACGGAATGCATACCCGGCCTCCTTCAGATCAGGATAGGGGTCGGAGCCGAGCAGCTCCGTGAAGATCTCGCTGGCCTTGGTCTCGGGGTCGATGTCGGCAAACTGCTCCGGATACAGCACACAGGCGGCGTAATAGGCGTCGGCCAGCGCTGTCTCCAGATTGGAGGCCGAGGAGCGGAATGAGATCTGCGAGTAGACCTTGCCGCTGCGCACGGCGGTGAGGCTGTTATAAAAAGCCGGGTTGGCCTGATAATCTTCGTTGATCAGGGGCATACCATTGAAGTCCAGGAAGATCACATCCGGGTCCCAGGCGAGCACCTGCTCGGTGTCGATGTTGAACGCGCCGGTCTGGCCGGTCGTGTCGGCGAGGTTTTTGGCGTGGATGAGCGCAAACGGGCCGTAGCCGGCCTCTGTGCCCTCAAAGCCGTGCTGCCCCTTGAAGGACACGCCGCCGACATAGACGGACGGCTTCTGATCGTCTGCAATCTTGGCCGTGCGCGTGTCGAGGTCGGTCTGGATGCCCTTGAGGTACTTGGTCAGCTCCTGCGCGCGCGTTTCCAGCCCGTAGAGCTCGCCGAGCAGACGGATGGTCTCATAGGCCGCATCGTCGAGCGTGGTGTCACTGCCGGGCACGACAAAGACCGGGATGCCGGTCTTGCCGGACAGCTCATCTGCGTCGCATGAGGCATAGGCGCTCATGACGATGACCTGCGGCGCGACGTCGATGATCTGCTCCACATACGGCTCGCCGTTCGTGCCGGTGACGGGCAGGTCCTTGAATTTGTCGAAGTTCACATAGTTATACAGGCGGCTCATGCCGGCCTTGGTCTCATAGTCCTCCACGCCGACCACGCGGTCAGCCGCGCCGACATAGCAGCTGTAGCGCAGCGCGCCGACACCGACGCACACGATGCGCTCTACCTTTTCGGGGACGGACACGGTGCGGTTTTTGCCGTCTGTAATCGTGCGGGTGCCGGCAGTGTCGCCGGTATTTGTTTTCCCGCCGCAGGCTGCGCAGGACAGCAGCGTCAGGACTGCCAGCAGCAGGCAGATGATGTTGCGTTTTTTCATACATTCCATCCTCATTTTCTGTTGTTTGCCCCGTTTCCGGAGCGCTGCCACCAGTATACCGGACGGGCAGCAGCCGCGTAAGCACCCTGGGGGGATAAAAAGTTGCACAGTTTTCTTCACAATTTTTCGCTGACGGATGTTCCGGATTCGCCCGTTTATATACAATATGCCTAGAATTGTTCATAAACAAAGAGAAAATTACGCATCGCTGCGGTATTTTACAATTTTACACGCATTTTACATAAGCGCTCTTTTCGTTTTTACATCCCCTGCGTATTCTGTGAAGCGTAGGGAACAAAAAACCAGAATCAAAATTGAAGTTCGAAAGGAGCACTTCATCTTGAAAAAGATCATCACTGTTTTGTGTGCTGCCGTCATGGCGCTCTCGCTGTTCGCGGGCTGCGGCCAGAAGGCGAATGACAACGGCACGACCACCGGCGGCACAGTCTCGACCGACGGTTCCACCTCGATGGAAAAAGTCATCGGCGCGCTGGGCGAATCCTTCATGGAGGCAAACTCGGGCACGACCTTCACCTATAACCCGACTGGCTCCGGCTCCGGCATCCAGGCCGTCTCCGAAGGCCGCTGCGACATCGGCCTGTCGAGCCGCGCGCTCAAGGACGACGAGAAGGCCTCCGGCCTGAAGGAGACCATCGTTGCGCTCGACGGCATCGCCATCATCGTCAACCCCCAGAACCCGGTCAAGGATCTGAGCCTGGAGCAGATCGCCAAGATCTACACCGGTGAGATCACCAACTGGAAGGATGTCGGCGGCGAGGATGCCGAGATCGTCCTCATCGGCCGCGAGGCCGGCAGCGGCACGCGTGACGGCTTCGAGTCCATCACCGAGACCAAGGACGCCTGCCAGTACCGTCAGGAGCTGACTTCCACGGGCGATGTCATCACCACCGTGTCCCAGAACCCGAACGCGATCGGCTATGCCTCTCTGGCGGCCATCAAGGACAGCGTCAAGGCCCTGACCGTCAACGGTGTGGCCCCGACGGAAGCAACCGTCAAAGACGGCACCTATCTCGTGCAGCGTCCGTTCGTCCTTGTGACGAAGGAAGGCGCTGCCCTGAGCGAGACTGCGCAGAAGTTCTTCGACTTCGCAACCTCTGCGGACGCCGCGTCCATCATCTCCGCGGCGGGCGCAGTCCCGGTGGCCTGAGCCACAGACAAGCGTACAGGCGGCTGGAGACCAGCCGCCTTTCGCATATACAGAGGTGCTGATATGAAAAAGAGATCTCAAGTTCTGGAGACGGTCGTGCATGGCGTGTTTTTGCTCCTTGGCCTCATCACCGTCGGGTGTGTGCTGCTCATCAGTGTGTACCTGATCGTCTCCGGCATCCCCGCCATCCGGCAGATCGGGCTCGTCCCGTTCCTGTTCGGCAAGACGTGGGCATCCACGGCGGCAGAGCCGTCGTACGGCATTCTGCCGTTCATTCTGACAAGTGTATACGGCACGGCCGGGGCCATCGTGCTCGGCGTGCCGCTGGGGTTCCTGACAGCCGTGTATCTGGCGAAGGTCGCTCCGCCGCGGCTCAAGACCGTGCTCGAATCAGCCGTGAGCCTGCTTGCCGGCATCCCGTCGGTCGTCTACGGTCTTGTGGGCATGCTCGTGCTCGTACCGGGTATCCGCAAGGTGTTCCACCTGGCGGACGGCGCGAGCCTGCTCGCCGCCATTATCGTGCTGGCGATCATGATCCTGCCGTCGATCATTAAGGTATCCGTCACCGCGCTCGAGGCCGTGCCGCCCGAGTATGAGGACGCGTCGCTCGCACTCGGCGCGACGCCGATCGAGACGTACTTCAAGGTCTCCGTTCCGGCGGCCAGGAGCGGCATCGCCGCCGCCGTCGTGCTCGGCGTCGGCCGCGCCATCGGCGAGGCCATGGCCGTCATGATGGTGTCCGGCAACGTGCCGAACATGCCGACGCTGTTTCAGAGCGTGCGCTTTCTGACCACTGCCGTCGCGAGCGAAATGTCCTACTCCGGCGGCCTGCAGCGGCAGGCGCTGTTTTCCATCGCGCTGGTGCTGTTTTTGTTCATCATGCTCATCAACGCCACGCTCAACTTCTTCCTCAAGCGCAATAAGGAGGGGGACAAATGAAAAAGAAAGCCATTTCCGGCAGCCGCAGGGCCTATATCCTCACCATGCGCATCCTTATGGGCGCGGCGGTCGTCATCACGGCGGCGCTCGTGCTGTTTCTGATCGCCTATGTGCTCATCAAGGGCCTGCCGAACGTGTCGTGGACGCTGCTGTCCACCGCACCGAGCTACCTCTCCGACCGCATCGGCATCCTGCCGGACATTCTCAATACGCTCTATATCGTCATCGCCACGCTGCTCATTGTCCTGCCGCTCGGCGTGGGCGCGGCCATCTACCTGACCGAGTACGCCACGAACCGCCGGCTCATCGGCGTCATCGAGTATGCGGCCGAGACGCTCTCGGGCATCCCATCCATTATCTACGGCCTTGTGGGCATGTTGTTTTTCTGCCAGTTTCTGAACATGAAAACATCGCTGCTGGCCGGCGCGCTTACGCTCGTCATCATGAACCTGCCGACCATCATGCGCACCACGCAGGAGAGCTTAAAGACCGTGCCGCAGAGCTACCGCGAGGGTGCCTTTGGTCTCGGCGCGGGCAAGTGGCGCGTCATCCGCACCGTGGTGCTGCCCGGCTGCGTGGACGGCGTCATCACCGGCTGCATCCTGTCCGTCGGCCGTATCCTCGGCGAGTCGGCCGCGCTGCTGTTCACGGCGGGCTTTGCCCACGCGCTCAACGGCTTCTTTGAGGGGCTGAGCAGCGCGGGCGCCACGCTCACCGTCGCGCTTTACGTTTATGCCAAGGAGCAGGGCCAGTTCGATGTGGCCTTTGCCATTGCCGCCATTTTGATGATCCTTACACTGCTCATCAACGGCGCGGCCACGCTCGTTGAGCGATACTTCAGGAGGAAAAGAAGTCTATGAGTGACATTATGACAGTCCAGGGCCTGAACCTCTGGTACGGGGACCATCAGGCACTGCACGATATCAGTATGAACATCCCCGAAAAGAGCATCACGGCGCTCATCGGGCCGTCCGGCTGCGGCAAATCCACGTTTCTCAAAACGCTCAACCGCATGAACGACCTCATCCCGGGCGTGAAGATCACGGGCGATGTGCGCTACCGCGATCAGGACATTTTCGCCCCCGGCACGGACGTCAACGAGCTGCGGCGCGAGATCGGCATGGTCTTTCAGAAGCCGAACCCGTTTCCGATGAGCATCTACGACAACATCGCCTACGGCCCGCGCACGCACGGTATCAAAAACCGTGCAAAGCTCGACGAGATCGTCGAAAAGTCCCTGCGCGGCGCGGCTATCTGGGACGAGGTGAAAGACCGCCTGAAGAAAAATGCCCTCGGCCTCTCCGGCGGCCAGCAGCAGCGTCTGTGCATCGCCCGCGCGCTCGCGGTCGAGCCGGAGGTGCTGCTCATGGATGAGCCCACGAGCGCGCTCGACCCCATCTCCACGTCGAAGATCGAGGAGCTGGCCATGCAGCTCAAGGAGCAGTACACGATCGTCATCGTCACGCACAACATGCAGCAGGCGGTGCGTATCTCCGACCGCACGGCGTTTTTCCTGCTCGGCGAGCTCGTCGAGTGCGACGACACGCAGCAGCTGTTCTCGCAGCCGCAGGATCAGCGCACAGAGGATTACATCACAGGGAGGTTTGGCTAATGAGAAGCCGGTTTGATGAACAGCTCACGCTCCTGAACAAGGAGATGATCGAGATGGGCGCACTGTGCGAGGAGGTCATCGCACTCGCGTCCAAGGCCCTCACGGAGGCAGATCCGGAGCTGGCAAAGAAGGTCGCGCCGCTCGATGCCGAGATCGACCAGAAAGAGCGCAACATCGAGTCGCTGTGCCTCAAGCTCCTGCTCCAGCAGCAGCCCGTCGCGCGCGACCTGCGCCAGATCTCGGCCGCGCTGAAGATGATCACGGACATGGAGCGCATCGGCGACCAGGCCGAGGACATTGCGGAGATCATCCAGTTTCTCGCCGGACGTTCGGCGGAAAATGACGATCTGCTGCGCGAAATGGCCCGCTCGACCATCCATATGGTCACAGAAAGTGTTGACGCCTACGTTCAGCGTGATACAATGCTGGCAGAGACGGTCATTGCCGAGGACGATGTCGTGGACAACGCCTTCGACGAGGTCAAGCGCCGGCTGATCGACAAGATCGCCGCCCATCCCGACGATGGGGAGTACGCGCTCGACCTGCTCATGATCGCCAAATACTTCGAGCGCATCGGCGACCACGCGACGAACATCGCCGAGTGGGTGATCTTCTCGGTCACCGGGGTGCACAAGGAGGGGTAATCCATGATCTGGTGTGTGGAGGACGACGCCAGCATCCGCGACATTGAGGTCTATACGCTCTCGTCCACGGGGTTTGACGCCCGCGGCTTTGCCGACGGTGTCTCGTTCTGGTCGGCGCTCCAGACGGAGAAGCCCGATCTGGTCGTGCTCGACGTGATGCTGCCCGGCGTGGACGGCATCGAGCTGCTGCAGCGCATGAAGGCGTCTGCGGAGCTGCGCACCATCCCGGTCGTCATGGCCACGGCCAAGGGCGCGGAGTATGACAGGATCCGCGGCCTCGACCTGGGCGCGGACTACTACCTCGTCAAGCCGTTCGGCGTGATGGAGCTCGTGTCCTGCGTCAAGGCGGTGCTGCGCCGCTGCCAGCCGGAAAAGGCTGCGCATCTGCTGCGCAGCGGCGGGCTCGTCGTGGATCTGAACGCACACACGGTCACGGTCGACGGCGCGCGCGTCGCGCTTACGTATAAAGAATTTGAACTTCTGCGCCTGTTTCTGTCTCATCCGGGCATGGCGTTCACGCGCGACCAGCTCTTTCAGGAGATCTGGGGCATGGACTACTGCGGCGAGACCCGCACGGTCGACATGCACATCCGGACGCTCCGGCAGAAGCTCGGCCCCTACGGACGGCGGATCGAAACGGTGCGCAATGTTGGCTACCGCATGGAGGCAACGACATGACCAAAAAGATTTTTCAATCGATCCTGCTCGTGGCCGGGTGCGTCCTGCTGGCGAGCCTGCTGATCATCATGGGCTTTTTGTACGATTACTTCGGCGGCGTGGAGGAAAACCAGCTGCGCGACGAGCTGAACCTCGCCGCGGCGGCCGTTGAGGACGGCGGCACGGACTACCTGTCCCGGCTGACGGCCGACCGCTGCCGCCTGACGTGGATCGCGGCTGACGGCAGCGTCCTGTACGATACCAGGACCGACGCCGAGAGCCTTGAGAACCACGCCTCGCGCGCCGAGGTCAGCCAGGCGCTGACTACCGGCACCGGCGAGAGCACGCGCTATTCCTCGACGCTCATGGAAAAGACCATGTACTATGCCCAGCGCCTGGACGACGGTACGGTGCTGCGCATCTCCATCAGCCGCGCGACGGTCGGCATGATCGCCGTCGGCATGATCCAGCCGCTGCTGATCGTGCTCATCGTGGCGCTCATCCTCTCGGGCCTGCTGGCCAGGCGGCTGTCGCGGCGCATCGTTGACCCGCTCAACAGCCTCGACCTTGAGCACCCGCTCGACAACGATGCCTATGAGGAGCTCTCCCCGCTGCTCAAGCGCATCCACCGCCAGCACGTTGAGATCCAGACGCAACTGCGCGAGCTGCGCGAAAAGACCGATGAGTTCACGCAGATCACCGGCAGCATGCGCGAGGGCCTCGTTCTGCTCGACGAGCACGGCAGTATCCTGAGCATCAACGCTGCGGCGCAGGCGCTCTTCGGCGCGGACGCGCAGTGCGTGGGCAGGGACTTTCTCACCATCGAGCGCAGCCACGAGATCAGCGCCGCCATTCAGGCCGCCGTCACGGACGGCCACAGTGAGGTGCGCGCCGAGCGTGCGGGCCGCGTGTATCAGTTCGACATCAGCCGCATCACATCCAACGGGAAACTGCTCGGTACGGTCATTCTGGCCTTCGACATCACGGAGCAGGAGTTTGCCGAGCGCAACCGCCGGGAGTTCACGGCGAATGTCTCGCACGAGCTCAAAACGCCGCTGCAGGGCATCATCGGCAGCGCCGAACTGATCGAAAACGGCATGGTCCGCCCCGACGACCTGCCGCGCTTCGTCGGCCACATTCACGCCGAGGCCGCGCGCCTCGTCACACTCATCGATGACATCATCCGCCTGTCCCAGCTCGATGAGGGCGACGCTATGCCGACGGAACCGGTCGATCTGCTCGCCGTGTCGCAGGAGGCGGCGGAGAACCTGCACGACGCCGCGGCCGCGCGCGATGTGACGGTCAGCGTCACGGGCCAGCCGTCCGTCATTCCCGGCGTCCGCCGCCTGCTCTACGAGGTCGTCTATAACCTCTGCGACAACGCCATCAAGTATAACCGCGGCGGCGGCCGCGTGGACGTGACGGTCGCCGCCGATGCCGGCGGCAGCAGCATCACCGTCGCCGACACCGGCATCGGCATCGCGCCGGAGCATCAGAGCCGCGTGTTCGAGCGCTTCTACCGCGTGGATAAGAGCCACTCCAAGGCGTCCGGCGGCACGGGCCTCGGATTGTCGATCGTCAAGCACGCCGTGCAGTATCACCACGGCCGCATCGAGCTCGAGAGCACGCCCGGCACGGGCACGACCATCCGCGTCGTGTTCCCGAACGCGTGACCCGGCAAGAAAAACAGAGCGGACTTCTGGATACGGAAGTCCGCTTTTTTCTGTCCCGCAGGGCTTGACACCCGAGCAGGGCGGTGCTATCATACAGGTTAGGTTAAACATATCTAACCAGCCGGCTTTTCAAGGAGGTATTTCCATGTATCAGATCACACTGGGGATCGACGGCATGATGTGCGGCATGTGCGAGAGCCACATCAACGATGCGGTGCGCAATGCGTTCCCGGTCAGAAAGGTCACATCCTCGCACAGCCGGGGTCAGACGGTCATCCTCTCCGAGACGGAGATCCCGGAGGCGGAGCTGCGCCCGGTCATCGCCAAGACGGGCTACGAGCTCACGGGCTACGCTTGCGCCCCGTATGAAAAAAAGGGCCTGTTCCACCGGCATTGAGCATATCCCAATGAGATAAGCTGCACGCGGCGGTCATTTGACCGCCGCGTGCAGCTTTCATTATTTCGGCTCAAAGCCGTGCTCCATGCAGTACACGCGCAGGATGGCCGCCTGCGTTTTCGCGTCCGGGATGCGCCCGGCCAGCACGTCGCGCGCAAGCTCCTCGAGCGGCACGGCCTGCAGGTTGAGAAATTCGTCGTCGTCGAGCTGCTGCTCACCGAAGGTCAGGCCGCTGGCGAGGTACATCCAGATGACCTCGTCCGAGTACGCGGCGGCGGGGTAGAATGGGCCGAGCGGGATGAGCTCACGCGCCGTGATGCCGGTCTCCTCGCGCAGCTCGCGGCGTGCGGCGGCCTCAGGCGCCTCGTCGCGGCTGTCGCGCTTGCCGGCGGGGATCTCCGTGATGACCTCGTTCACCGGGTAGCGGAACTGCCGCTCGACGATCACGCGCCCGTCGTCGAGCAGCGGCACGATGCACACCGCGCCCACGTGGCGCGACAGCTCGCGCGGCGCGGTGCCGCCGTTGGGCAGGCGCACGGTGTCGCGGTAGAAGTCGAGAATGCAGCCGCTGTAAATTTTTTCGGATGTGAGTTTCGTTTCGGTCAGGTTGTCCATGGTGCGCCTCCTTACAGGCCGAGGATCTGCAGCGTGCGCGTGTCGGGCCGCCCGTCGAAGAACTTGTCGAGCACGGCGGCGAACACCGGCTCGTCCGGCGCGGCGGCAGCGAAGAGCGTCATGCTCGAGCGCAGCTTCAGGTCGTCCGGAAAGCCGAACACGACCGACGGGTCGCTCTCGTCGAGCGCCAGCAGGGCGTTGCTGATTTCCAGCAGGTGCGCGCGCAGCGTCGGCTCGCGCAGATAGGCCCGCGCCTCGTCGAGCCCGGAGATGGCGTAGTACTGCGATGTGCTGCTCATGCCCAGCCCCGCGACCTGCGGGAAGATGTACCAGATCCAGTGGCTGCGCTTGCGGCCGTTTTGGATCTCGCGCAGGGCGGTGGCGTAGTCCCGGCTCTGCGCGGTGAGAAAGCGATTGAGATCATACATAGCAAAACCTCCTCAGAAGCGGAAATAGATGAACGGATTGAACGTCGCGCTCACGGAAAAGACGATGCACACGGCCAGCAGCGCCAGGCACACGACGTTGCGCACGATCTCGGCGCCATAGCTCTCGCCGAGGTGCACGCGCCGGCAGACGGGCGTGGAGAACACAAGTGCGGGCAGCATCCACAGCAGCGGCGGCACAATGCTCACATCCGCCGCGAGCGACTGCGACAGCGCCACGTGCGTGAAGCTGAACATCCGCGCGAGCGCGGCGCGCATCTGCGCAAAGTCCGTGAGGTTGAACATGACCCAGCCGATGCACACGATGACCATGCACAGCAGCCAGCGCAGCGCCTTCGGCAGGCGCTCGAGATACTTGCCCAGCCAGAGCTTTTCGATCAGCAGCAGCACGCCGTAGTACAGGCCCCAGAGCAGGAAGTTCCAGTCCGCGCCGTGCCACAGGCCGGTCAGGCCCCAGACGACAAGAATGTTGCGCACCCACTTTCCCCGGGAAACGCGGTTGCCGCCGAGCGGGATATACACATAGTCGCGAAACCAGGTCGACAGCGAGATGTGCCACCGCCGCCAGAACTCCGTGACCGACAGGGAGATATACGGGTAGTTGAAGTTTTCGAGGAAGTGAAAGCCGAACATCCGGCCGAGGCCGATGGCCATGTCGCTGTAGCCGGAGAAGTCGAAATAGATCTGCAGCGTGTAGGCGACGGCGGCCAGCCAGTACATGAGCGAGCCGTAATTGGCGGGGTCGCCGCTGTAGACGATGGTGGCCACCTGCGCGACCTGATTGGCCAGCAGCAGCTTTTTGGCCAGACCCACGACAAAGCGGCGAAAGCCCTGCGCGAGATCGTCCATGGTCACGCTGCGCTCCCGGATCTCCTGCTCGACGGTCTCATAACGCACGATGGGGCCGGCAATGAGCTGCGGGAAGAAGCTGACGTACATCAGCAGGTAGAAAAAGTTGCGCTGCAGGGCGATCTTGCCGCGGTAGAGGTCGATGACGTACGAAAGAATCTGAAACGTGTAAAAGCTGATGCCGATCGGCAGCGCGATGCCGGGGTCCGTCAGGCCGAGAAACGAGAACGTCCGGCACAGAAAGTTGAGATATTTGAACACGACGAGGTTGCCGAGGATGACAACGACCGATGCGATCAGTACGGCCTTTTTCGCGCGCGGCCGCGCCTTGAAATGCACAATGGCAAAGCCGCTGCCGTAGGCCACGAGCGTTACGAGCACCATGAGCACGACCATCTTCGGCTCGCCCCAGGCGTAGAAGATCAGCGACGCGATGAGCAGCAGGGCGTTCTGCACGGGCTTCGAGCGGATGAGCACGCACAGCCCCGCCAGCGGCAGGAAGAAAAACAGAAATGTCTGACTGCTGAATACCATCGCTCAGTCCTCCACCATGAAGTCGTCCGACGTGAAAAACGTCGTGCTGCCGATCCAGAGCACCTTCGTGATCCGGTGCTCGCGCAGATACTCCGCCAGCCGAAACGGCTTTCCCATGTCCTGCTCATAGCTGCGCAGATCGACGCTGTAGACCCGGTCAAAGTGCGAAGCCATGAGTTTGAGGATGGCGTTGTCATACGATTCGCCGAGCATCAGCAGATTCCCGCGTCCGGTCGTGCCGGTGTCGAGGATGACCTCGCCGTTGTCCCAGCCGTAGACCCCACCGTAGTTGGCGTCCGTGAGCTGGCCGCTGAGCGCGGCGTCCTGCTGGCCGTAATCATCCGCCGGTTCTCCGGCGATCGTCACGGACATCTTCGGGAAAGCAAAGCGGTAGACATCCATCGGCTCAAAAAACTGCTCCTGCGCGCCGATAGACAGCGCCTTGGAGCCGGAAAAGTGATCGGATACGCGCACCGTCTCCTGCGGCTCGAGCAGGTCGGTGCAGCCGAGCAGGGCGGCCGCCTCGCAGTAGCCGCGGTAGGAGCCGACGTTGTTCCAGTGGTGGTCGGTCTGGTAAAAATCGCGCTCAAACGTTGCCAGATCGTCTGCCGCGAACCTGCCCATCTGTGCGGCCGGCAGGTTCACCCGGCTGCTGAGATATTCGAACGCGCCGTTGTTGACCCCGGCCGGGAAGTAATTGTTCGTATCGCCCTCGACCATGTAGATGTAAAACGACACGTCCGGGTGCGCGGCAATGATTTGGTTGATGTTCTCGCTGCGCGCTTCCAGCGCCGCGTCCACCACGTCCGGGGCGCGGTAGGGATAGGTCAGGTATTTCCCGCCGTAGACGTAGAAAGATCCATACTGCACCGGCAGGTCGGGGTGTACCTGCGACAGGCGCAGCATCGCATCGTACCGGATGCCGTTTTGCGCGTCGTTGTAGGCTTTTTTCATCGTCTGTGCCAGCGGGACCTGGTCGCTGAGCGCAGCCTCCATCGCATCCTGAAATGACCCATCCAGCCAGCCGGGCACGGTCAGCGGTGCGACGGTGTTGGCCGGGCGGTTTTCGTAGCAGTTCACGTCTTTCGGCCGCAGCAGTGTGCGCCCAAGTCCGGCCAGCAGCACCAGTGCGGCGCAGCAGAGCATGACCGCATTGCACAGATCCCGGATATGTTTGTTTTGATCGGCTCGTTTCACGTGCGATTTCTCCCAAATCAAATTTTTTAAAGACTTCTTTTGATTATGCCCTCCGCGGCCCGGATTGTCAAGCACCGCGGCTGCCCAGATTTGGTTTTACAACGCGCGCCGGCTGCGTTACAATGGGGCTGCTGAGAAAGGAGCGTTCCCATGAGCATGACATTGGAGACCATTCGGGCGGCGCATGCGCGCATTGCCCCTTACATTGTTCAGACGCCGCTGCTGCGCCTGCCGGCGCTTGATGATGTCCTTGGCTGTGAGGTGTATGTCAAGGCCGAGTGCATGCAGCGCACGGGCGCGTTCAAGCTGCGCGGCGCGATGAATAAGATCCTCGCCCTGACGGATGCCGAGCGTGCGCGCGGCTTTGTCGCGGCATCGTCCGGAAACCACGGCCGCGCGGTGGCCTATGCCGCGCAGCACTTCGGCACGCATGCCTGCATCGTCATGCCGGAGACCGCGCCCGCCGTCAAGCAGGCAGCCATCCGCGCGTTGGGGGCGGAGCTCGTGCTGTGCGATGCGGCCGAGCGGTTTGCAGTCGCGGCGCAGCTCTGCGCCGAGCGGGGTGCGACCATGGTGCCGCCGTTCAATGACGAGCTGGTCATGGCGGGGCAGGGCACCGTCGGGCTCGAGATCCTCGCCCAGTGCCCGGAGACCGACGCGGTCGTTGTCCCGGTCAGCGGCGGCGGGCTCATCGGCGGCGTGTCCACGGCCGTCAAGGCGCTCGCGCCGCACGTGCGCGTCTTTGGCGCGGAGCCGGCTGCGCTCCCGCGCTATACGGAGAGCCTGCGCACCGGCCATCCGGTGCAGGTGGAGCAAAAGCGCTCGGTCGCGGACGCGCTCGTCGCGCAGATGCCGGGAGATGTGTGCTTCCCGTATGTGGCGGCGAATACCGACGGCTTTGCGCCCGTGGCGGATGCCGACATTCTCCGCGGCATGAAGCTGCTGCTCCTGGAGGGCAAGCTGCTGTGCGAGCCGTCGTCCGCCATCGGCATCGCTGCCGCGCTGCGCGGGCAGCTCCCGGTACACAAGGGGGACAAGGTCTGCTTTGTCATCAGCGGCGGCAGCGTTGCGCTCGAGCAGCTGCACCCGCTTGAGGACGTCAGGCTCTGACAGACAGCAAATATCCGCCCCGGCGCACCTTCCGTCAGAAGGGTGCGTCGAGGCGGATGCTGTCTCGGGCCGTTATTTGCTGCTTGCGAGCGCCTGATCGATGAGCTCGTTGAGCTTCTTTGCCTGATCGGGTGCGGTGATCGCGCCGACGATCGGCTGGCCGACGATGTTGCCGTTCTTGTCGACGACGTACGTGGTCGGGAACGAGTACAGACCGGCGGTGAACTTACCGGCCTCGCTGTCGGAGGCGAACCAGAGGTTGGAGTAGGTCACGCCCTTTTTCGCCAGAATGTCCTTCGCCTCGGCGATGGCGGTCTTGTCGCCGTCGAGCGTGAAGGAGTTGATGCCGACGACCGCGCCGCCCTTCGCGGCGAGGTCCTTGTTGAGCGCCTCAAGGTCGGCCAGCTCACCGACGCACGGGTTGCAGGTGGTGAACCAGAAGTTCACGACCGTGACGCTGTTGCCGGCAAAGAGCTTGCTGCTGTCGACGTTATTGCCGTTGAGGTCCTTACCCTGAAAGCTCGGGAATTTCATCAGGTCGCTGCCGGAGGCGGTCATGCCGGCCTCCTCCGCGCTCACGCTGTCACCTGTGCCGGGCGTCGTGCCGCAGCCGGGATACTTCTGCTCGAGGATGGTGAGCTTGCCCTCGATCTCCTTGATCTGTTCGGCGCCGGCCTTGAGCGTCTTGAGCTCGTCGGCCGAGAAGCCGTCCTTCGCGCTCTCGATCGTGGCGAGCAGGAAGTCGCCGTAGTTCGTGCCGTCCTCGATCATGGTGCTGTTTTTGTTGGCAGACAGAAACACCTTGTTCCAGAGGTCGGAGTTTGCGGCGAGAATGTCGTTTTCCTTCTGCATGAGCTGCTGATAGAGCTTGGCCGCTTCGTCGGCGCTGTTCGGCTCGGTCGCGATCAGGGCTGCGATGTCGGCGCTGCCGTTCGCTTTGTCCTTGCCTTTGCCCGACGAGCATGCCGCAAGGCTGAACACCATCGCGAGCGCGAGCAGGAGCGTCACGAGTTTTGTGATTTTCTTCATCATGATTCCTCCGTTGTATTTTGTTGGTTGTCTTTTACCTTCTGATCGCCGTTGGCGGATTTTCCGGTGAGGCCGAAGCCATAGCGGAAGCGGATGGCTTGCGTGGGGCAGGCGCGGATGCACTTGCCGCAGCGGATGCACTCCGTGTCGTTGGGGGACTTGGTGATGTCCACGTCCATCTGGCAGGTGCGCGCGCATTTGCCGCAGGAAACGCACTTGCTCGTGTCGACCTGAATGCCGAGCAGGGAGACCTTGTTCATCAGCGCGTAAAACGCACCGAGCGGGCAGATCCACTTGCAGAACGGGCGGAAAAACAGCACGCTCAAAACGACGACCGCGATCAGAATGATCAGCTTGCGCGTAAACAGCGCGCCCAGCGCCGCGCGGATGCTCTCGTTTGCGGCGGCAAGCGGGATCGCGCCCTCGAGCACGCCCTGCGGGCAGATATACTTGCAGAAATACGGGTCGCCCATGCCCACGTCGTTGACGATGAGCGCCGGCAGCAGCACCACGGCCAGCAGCAGGATGACGTATTTCAAATAGGTCAGCGGCCTGAGCTTTTTTGTCGACAGCTTTTTGCCCGGGATCTTATGCAGCAGCTCCTGCAGCCAGCCGAACGGGCACAAAAAGCCGCAGATGAACCGCCCGAGCAGCACGCCGAGCAGGATCAGAATGCCGGTGATATAATACGAAAAGCGGAATTTGGACGAGCCGACCACCGCCTGAAACGCCCCGATCGGGCACGCGCCCGATGCCGCCGGGCAGGAATAGCAGTTCAGGCCGGGCACGCAGACGGTCTTGCCCTTGCCCTGATAGATGCCGCCCTTGAAGAAGTTCGGCAGGTGGATGTTGGTCAGCAGCGTCGCCGCCGCCTGGATCCAGCCGCGAAACCGGCTCAAGAGCAGGGAAACAGACTGTTTTTTCTTATCCAATGCCGACACACTCCAAGCACAGCCGGATCGCCTTGCTGAGCACGGCGCCGGCCTCGCCGCGCAGCGCGCCGAAGCACACCATGGCGATGCCTGCAGCGATCAGCAGAACCTGCACAACGGCTTTCTTCGCACGAAACACCCGGATCACTCCCTTCTGTTTGCCCCATGATACCATGGCGCAGATAAAATCTTCGTTAAGAACGGAAACTTAACAGAGATTTTATGCCTTTGTGTTAACATATAATAAAGTCGGACATTCGTAACTACGCACGAGGAGAATGGTATGCATATTTTGATTGTGGAAGATGAACGGGCGCTCTGCGACACGATCGCGCGCAGTCTGCGGCGGCTTGCCTACAGCGTGGACTGCTGCTATGACGGACAGAGCGCCGCGGAGATGCTCGCCGTCGAGCGCTTTGATCTGGTCGTGCTGGATCTGAACCTCCCCGGCGAGGACGGTATGACGGTGCTCCGGACGCTGCGCGAGCGTGACCGCGACACCAAGGTGCTGATCCTGTCGGCGCGCTGCGAGGTCGCCGATAAGGTGGCGGGGCTCGATGCGGGCGCGAACGACTATCTCACCAAGCCCTTTCACCTCGATGAGCTCGCAGCGCGCATCCGCAGCCTGACGCTGCGCCGCTTTACGCAGAGCGACGTGGTCCTGACTTGCGCCGAGCTGTCGTTTGACACCAAGGCGCGCAAGGCGTCCGTGCGCGGCGAGGTACTGTCGCTCACGCGCAAGGAGACGGGCATCCTCGAATACCTGCTGCTGCATCAGGGGCGGCCGGTCAGTCAGGAGGAGCTGCTGGAGCACGTGTGGGACAGCGGGGCGGACGGCTTCGGCAACTCCATCCGCGTGCATATCTCCGCACTGCGGAAAAAGCTGCGCGCCGCCTTGGGCTATGACCCCATCCGCAACCGCATCGGCGAGGGCTATGTTATGGAGGAGCAGACATGAAGCGGTTATCTCTGCAGTGGCGCATCACGCTGATGACGGCGGCGCTGATCGGCGTGACGTGTGTGCTCATGAACTGCCTGATCGGCTATTCCGGCAAGCGGTACATGGACGCGATCGGCAGCGGCATCTCGGCTTACGGTGAGATCGAGTCCGGTGCGCCCGACGCCTTCGACCCGCAGAGCAAACAGCCGGATGACGAGCTGACGATCATCGTCAGCGGCGCGCAGGCGGCCTTCGGCGTCACGAACTGGTACATCACGGCGGCGGTCACGCTCATCGGCGGCGTGCTCGCGTATTTTGTCAGCGGCCGCGCGCTGCGTCCGCTGCGCAGCTTTGCAGCGCAGGTGGAAAGTATTCAGCCGGGCAATCTGGCGCAGTGCAAGGTCAGCGAGGACGTGCTGCCGGAGTTTCAGCGCTTCAGCCGCTCGTTCAACGGCATGATCGACCGCCTGGACGCGGGCTTCACGGCGCAGCGGCAGTTTACGGGCAACGCTGCGCACGAGCTGCGCACGCCGCTTGCGCTGATGCAGGCGCAGCTTGAGCTGTTTTCCACCGAGCACGCGGACGTCACGCCCGAAACGGCGGCGTTTTTGAGCCTGCTGCAGGAGCAGACGGAGCGTATGGCGCAGATGACGAAGATCCTGCTGGAGATGAGCGAACTGCGCACCGTGCCCTGTGACGACCGGGTCGAGCTCGCGCCCATGATCGAGGAGATCTTCACCGATCTCGCACCGCTTGCAGAGAGCAAGTGCATCGCGCTGGAGGCCGACGGCGGCGCTGTGCTCACCGGCAGCGACCCGCTGCTGTACCGGCTGCTGTTCAACCTGACCGAAAACGCCATCCGTTACGGCCGGCCGGGCGGGGCGGTGCGCATCGCGGTCAGCGAGGCGGACGGGAATGTACAGATCCGCGTCCGTGACCACGGTCCCGGCATCCCGGAGGCATACCGGGAGAGCGTTTTCCAGCCGTTTTTCCGCGTGGACAAGTCGCGCAGCCGGGCGCATGGCGGTGTCGGGCTCGGTCTGTCGCTCGTGTGGGAGATCGCCGCGCTGCACGGCGGCACGGTGCAGATCGAGCGCAGCGGCGCGGACGGAACGGTCATGCTAGTGACGCTGCCGCGCGACGGAAAAGAAGCATAAAACAAAGGCGGCAGCCGGATAGCTCCGGCTGCCGCCTACAGTTTGTCCAAAAACCTCGTAGAGTTTCGCCGCCGCAGTGGCGAAAGAAGGTCAGATCATTTTCTCCGGCGACATGTGCGGCGGAGAAAATACCGCTCAGGCTGCAAGTGTGGAATTTGTGCGCCGGCGGCGCTCAAATTATGCGCGCAGCAGACTGCGGCCTCTTTGTCAAAAAGGAATACTTTTTGACAGTCTCAAAGGCGGCAGCCGGATAGCTCCGGCTGCCGCCCGTTTTTGTTCGTGTCTTACCAGATGCCGAGCACGTGCTGCATCAGCAGGCTCATACCTGCGATGCCGACCCAGCAGCAAAAGCCCATGATGAGCGGCTTGCCGCCGGTTTTGACGAGCTTGACGATGTTCGTGTTCAGGCCGACGGCGCACATGGCCATCACGATCAGGAACTTGCTGAGCGTCTTGAGCGGGGTGAACACGCTTGCCGACACGCCGGCGCTCACGCAGATGGTCGTGACCACGGACGCGAGCAGGAAGTAGAGGATGAACATCGGGAAGATCTTCTTGAGATCGACCTTCGTGCCGTCGGTCTTGGCGCGCTTCGTGCGCACGAAGGCGAGCACGAGCGTGATCGGGATGATGGCGAGCGTGCGCGTGAGCTTGACGGTCACGGCCTTGTCGAGCGTCTGACTGCCGAGTCCGTGGAGCGAGTCCCACGTGGAGGCCGCAGCCGTGACGGACGACGTGTCGTTGATGGCCGTGCCGGCGAAGATGCCGAACGCCTCGCCGTTCGTGGTCGAGAAGCCGAGCAGCGCGCCGAGCGCGGGGAAGAAGATGGCCGCGAGCATGTTGAAGAAGAAAATGACGGAGATCGCCTGCGCGACTTCCTCGTCGTCCGCGTCGATGACGGACGCGGTCGCCGCGACGGCCGAGCCGCCGCAGATCGACGAGCCGACGCCCACGAGCGTCGAGATCTTGCCGGGGATGTGCAGCAGCTTGTGCAGCAGCCACGCCACGACGAGCGACGTCGTGATCGTCACGAGGATAATCGGCAGCGACTGCTTGCCGGTCTGCCAGATGACGGACAGGTTCATGCCGAAGCCGAGCAGGATGACGGCGTACTGCAGCACTTTCTTCGACACGAAGGAGATGCCGGGCTGCGCCGCACTCTTGTCGTGCCAGAGCAGAGTGATGATCATGCCGGCGAGGATGCCGAACACCGGGCCGCCGACGATCGGAAACCGCTGCCCGAGCAGCCAGCAGGGCACGGCCATGACGAGGCACACGAGGATGCCTTTCCAGTTTTTCCGGATGAAGTTCATAGTGGGGTGTGTTTTCCTTTCTTATGTTCTGCTGTCCGTGCGTGCCAGTGCCACGGCGGTTTCGATATGCTCCGTGTGCGGGAACATATCCACCGGCTGGATGCGCGTGACGCGGTAGCCGTGCCGGGTGAGGTAGCCCAGGTCGCGCGCGAGTGTCTCCGGATTGCACGACACGTACACCACCCGCTCCGGCCCGACGGCCGTGACGGCGGCGAGAAAGCGCTCGTCGCTGCCGGCGCGCGGGGGATCTAGGATAATGACGTCGGCGCGCTCACTGGCCTTGGCCATGCCCTGCAGGAAGTCGCTCGCGTCGGCGGTGTAGAAGCGGACGTTGTCCGCGCGGTTCGCCTTCGCGTTGCTGATCGCGTCGCGCACGGCGTCGCGGTTGTTTTCCACGCCGATCACGCGCGCGGCGTTTTGGCTCGCGAAGATGCCGATCGTGCCGGTGCCGCAGTAGGCGTCCACGACGGTTTCCTTCCCGGTCAGCCCGGCGTAGTCAAGCGCCGTGCGGTAGAGCACCTCCGTCTGCACGGGGTTGATCTGGTAAAACGCGCGCGGCGAAATGCGGAACGTGAAGTCCCCGAGCTGCTCATGAATATATCCCGGGCCATAGAGCACCTCGCTGTGGGGCCCGAGCACGAGGCTTGTCTGCCAGGCGTTGATGTTCTGCACGATGGTCGTGATGTCCGGGTGCCGCTGCAGCAGCGCGCGCACGAAGTTGCGCTTGCCGGGCAGCATGCCGTGCGCCGTCACGAGCACGACGAGAATTTCCCCGCTGCGCCGGCCGCGCCGCACGAGCACGTGCCGCAGCGTGCCGCGGCCGGTGTCCTCGTCGTAGGGGCGGATCTTGAAGCTCTTGAGCAGGCCGCGGATCGTGACGATGATCCGGTCTGCGACCGTGTCCTCAATCATGCAGTCGCTGACCGGCACGATCCGGTGCGAGGCCGACTGGTACACGCCCGAGATGATCTGCCCCTGCCGATTGACGCCGAAGGCGGCCTGCACCTTGTTGCGGTAGTGGTAGGGATCTTTCATGCCGATGATCTCCTCCACGTGGCCGAAGCGGCCGAGCAGGCGGATAGCCGTTGCCTGTTTGAGATGCAGCTGCTCGTCATACGACAGGTTCTGCAGCTGACAGCCGCCGCACTTTTTCGCGAGCGGGCATGCGCGCGCTGGGGTGTTTGCCATGGTCATGACCTCCGGTCTTGCGAACTCTTTCTCTTTATCCTAGCACATCACTCGTCGCTTTTCCACACGGTTTTTGCGCGCGGCAGGTTCCACTCGAAGTGCGCCGCGGCGCAGCGGATTACAACGACGACGACCACACCGGTCAAAACGGCGCCAGGGCCCTGCCAGATCTGCCGCAGGAGCAGATAGAGAATGCCGCCCGCGATGGACGCGCTGGCGTAGATGTGCTTGCGCAGGATATAGGGCATATCCCCGGCGAGCACGTCGCGCAGCACGCCGCCGCCCGTGCCGGTCAGCAGGCCGACGAACACCAGCAGCAGCGGATCCGTGCACCCGGCGAGGGTGATGGCGGTGTTCATGCCCGTAATCGTGAAGATGCCGAGCCCGGCCGCGTCCATGAGGAGCATGAGCGCGTCGAACACGCGCTTGCTGCGGCCGATGATGCGCCGCACGAACGGGAAAAACAGCACGACCGACACACCCAGCGCGACGAGCAGATAGATCGGGTCCTGAAACGCGCGCGGCGGGGTCAGCCCCACGACGAGATCGCGCAGGATGCCGCCGCCGACGGCCGTCGTGATGCCCAGCAGCCCCACGCCGAAGATGTCCATGTGCTTTTCGATGCCGAGCACCGCGCCGCTGACGGCGAACGCGACCGTCCCGGCCAGCTCAAGCAGAAAGAGAAAGGTTTCCATCGTCATGACCTCCGAAAAAAGAGTACACCCCTGCCATGGTGCAGGTGTGTACTCTGTCCTTTTACCTGAAAGATTGGCCGTGCGGCCTTGCTTCTTCGGTGCGGAATCGTCTCTCCAGAGCTCCGTCAGCCGCCGGTCCTTTTGCCTGAGAGTGTCACTCCTTCGGCGGCCGCAGCGCTCTCCCGGCAGCATCTTACGGCATACATCTGCCGACAGTATAGCAGATGCGGCGAAATTTGCAATGCCGAATTTTTTCGTGTACACTGTTTGCAGAATGAATGGGAGGGATGCGCATGAAACGCATGCTGCGGCTTCTGCTGTGCCTGGCGGCGCTGCTGACGGCCTGCGGGCAGAAGCCGGCAGCGCAGGCCGAGACGATCGACCCCGCCGTCGCGGTGGCGCAGCGGTATCAGTCCGTTGTACAGGCGGTCGGCGACGGCACGAGCGCGGGTGTCGACCTCACGGACGCGCAGATCGCGCAGGCAGTGGCGCGGCTCTCGGATGCAGGGCTCACAGCCGTGCACGTGGACGCGGCCGACCCGGTCACGCACCCGGAAGCAGTGGCGGCGTTCTGGGCTGCGCGCGCAGCGGGGGAGACGGCTGAGATCGCGCTCTATGAGGTCTGCCGCGACGGTGGGCTGCTGTGCCACACGCTGCGATTCGCGGACGGGACGGACACCGTCACACGCACGCGTGTCGTCTGGCGCGATGGGGCGTTTTCCGTGAGCTATGCCGATACCTACACCGTCACGTCCCTGATGCTCGACGGCGGGCGGCTGACCTATGTCTACGACATGCCCGACAACCCGCCGGGCACGGATCACGACGGCCATATCGACACGCAGGAGACGTTCACGATCGGCGAATCATAAAGCGGCGCGCCCCGTTCGGGGCGCGCCGTTTTTTCCCCTATCTTATCTTATGCGCGGCGGACGCCGGTTGCTGCCGCGGTGTGCAGCAGCGCGGCCTGCGCCAGCAGCTCCATGCCGTCGGCCGCCTGCGGGTAGCGCGCGGCGAGCCCAAAGTGCGCAAACGCGGCGCACAGCTGCGCACTGTCAAGCACGACGCTGTCATTGCCGCGGGCCAGCTCCAGCTCTATGATCGAGCGCAGCACCTGCTCGCTGCACGCTTTCTCCGGCTGCACGCAGCCGAGCAGCGCCTGCACGGGCGCATCGGGATAGCCGCAGTGCAGCCCATAGCGCCGCGCGGCGAGGCCGTAGACATTGGCGGCGCGCACGCCGGGCGTACACAGCACGCTCGCGCGCTGCCGGAGCTTGCCGACGAGCTGTGGCAGTGCGGCGCCCGCGGTGCTCAGCACCGGGACGCCGGCCGCTGCCGTAAGCTGCTCGCAGAAAATGCCCGCGCTGTCCGGCACGGCGATGACCGTGCAGCCGGAGGCGGCCAGCACCTCCGCCGCTGCGCGCAGCTTCGGCAGGGGCGGCTGTGTGGACGCTCCGCACAGATACGGTTCGCAGTCCGGCACGGCCGCCGGGCTCAGCGGCAGCAGGACGGCGTGTTCTCCGCCTAGCGCCTGCACGCGGCGCAGGAACTGTGTGATGGCGGCCGGGTCTGCGCCGAGCACGCCAATGTGAGGCTGATCCTGTATCTGCATGATGGACATCTCCTGACGAAAAAAGTCTCCGCGAAGCGGGTATGACCTCATCTTAGCGGAGACTGTGATCCGTCCGGCAACGCTTTGGCATCGAAACGGCATCATTGTGCGTTGAAATACAAAGTATTTTCCACGCGCCACGCCGGCAGGGAAAAGGCCGTGTCGGCGTCCGGGTCATAAAACTGCAGGTAGTCGGTGATGCTGCTGTCCATGCCGTCGTTGTAACTGCCCTCGTTTCCGGCGTTGAGCAGCTGCAGGGGAACGGTGTTTCCACCGCTTGTGCGCAGACCGAGCATTTTTTTCGCCGCTTCCGGCATCGGGATCTGCACCTCGTCGTACGGCACGCCGAGCGCGGCCGCGACCGTGGCGCCGACGCGGGTTTCAAACACGCGCAGCAGGTAATCCCACAGGTCGTTCTGCCGGATCTGGAAGGCAAAGCTGTCGGAAAATGTATAACTGAGCGCCAGCACGCAGCCGGTCGCATCGTCAAGCAGGAAGGACGCCGTATCGCCGCGCGGATTGCTCAGCGCGATGCCCCAGAGGACGAAGCCGCTGCCGTAGTTCGCGTACTGGACGGTCGTGCCCTCCTCCACGGAAAAGCCGCCGCCGAACAGCGCGCTGTCCTTTTCCAGCGCGCCCAGCAGCTCCTGCGCGTACTGCGTCATCTCGGCCAGCGTGTGCGCCGCGGCGCTCTCGTCGAGCTCGACGGGCTCTTCTGCGCCGTAAAACAGGTTCTGCATGCCGTCGGTCAGCTTCCGGCGCAGAACGGTGGCCGGACCCTGCTCGTCGCCGGTGCTGAGGGAAAACGCCGTGTCCTGCTCCGCACGGTCGAGCCGCGCGGCCACAAGGTTTGGCAGGAAAAATCCGCCCGCCGCGATCGCCAGCACAAGCGCGACTGCCAGCGCGGTGCGCATCCACGGTCTCATACGCGGCCTCCTTTCAGCTCCACGGTCACGACCGTGCCGTTGCCGACGCGGCTCTCAAACTGCATCGTGCCGCCGTGCAGCTGCACGATCTCATTGCACAGCGACAGACCAAGGCCCGCGCCGCCCTGTGCGCGCGAGCGCGACTTGTCCACGCGGTAAAACGCCTCCGTCAGGTGCGCGAGCGCCTCCGGCGGGATGCCGCGGCCGTTATCGAGCACGCGCACGCGGCAGCCGTCGGGCAGCATCTCCTGCCAGACGTAGATGTAGCCGCCGTTGTCGAGCGCCTTGCGGGCGTTGTCCATGAGGTTGACGAGCAGGGTTTTAAATAGGTCCGGCTCCAGAAAGCACATGCCCTCCGCCGTGCGGTATTGCAGGGCGATGCCCTTCTGGGCGTACACGCGCTTGAGGTGCTCCAGAAGCCCTGCCACCAGGTCGGCCGGGCTCGCGGGTACGAGCTGGAGTTTCGACTGGTCGAGCGAGAGCATGTCCAGCAGCTTCAGCCCCAGCGCTTCGAGCCGCTTGCCCTCGGAGAAGATGTAGTTTGCCGCGTCCATCTGCTCGTCGGGCGTGAGCACCTGACTGCGCAGCAGGTCAGCATAGCCGATGATGGAGGTCATCGGTGTTTTCATCTCGTGCGAGAAGTCGGCCATGAACCGCTCCTGCAGCGCCATGCTCTCCTGAATGCGGTTAACGTTCTGCTCGAGCTGCCCGGCCATGCGGTTGAAGTCGGATGCCAGCTGCCCCACCTCGTCGCGCGAGCGCACGGGCGCCCGGTAGCTGAGGTTGCCGCGCGCCAGCTCCCGCGACGCGCGGGAAAGCGTGCCGAGCGGGCGCGTCAGCAGATAGGACGTGACCCACGACACGGCCGCGCCGATGGCGATGAGGATCACGAACGTCGTGTGGTACGCGCGCTGCTGCGTCTGGCGCACGGTGTAGGTCTCCGTCACGTCGAACGCGAGCTGGACGGTCGTGCCGTCGGCCGTGGCGCCGAGCATGAGGTAGTGCCGGCCGTTGCCGGCGCTCACGATGCGCGTGAGCCCGTCGCCGCCGTCGGACGGCTCCGGCGCGGCGTCGAGCAGCGCGGTGTCGCCCGTTGTGGTCATCTGTGCGCCGAATCGGATGCGCGCTGCCGTGCTCGACCCGCCGCTGCCGAGCTTGTGCAGCACGAGCGCGACGGTGTTGGCCGCCGTGCCGGGCGAGGCGTTGTCGCCGAGCAGATCCAGCACATCCACGACCATGCGATAGGTCTGCACGGCGGCGTCGCGCTCGCGGTCGATCGACGCGGAAAACGACTGCGCGATCATGAGGCTGCCGCCGATGCCGTAGGTCAGCGACAGCAGCAGCACCATGGCAATGGTGAGCTTTGCGCGAAACTTCATGCGCTCATACCTCCAGCCGGTAGCCGACCTTGTTCACGGCCAGCAGCCGGTTTTCCCAGCCGACCTTTTTGCGCAGCCGCTGGATGTGCAGATCCACGGTCTTGCTGCCGTAGCTGTACTCGCCGCCCCAGACGTGCTCGTAGATCGTCTCGCGGTAGAGTGCAGTGCCGGGGTTGCGCGCGAAAAACAGCAGCAGGTCATATTCCTTGTGCGTCAGGCTGATCTCCTCTGCACCGCGCCAGACCTGCATGGCGCGCGTGTCGATGCGCAGCCCGCCGATCTCGATCACGGCATCGGTCTTGTTGTAGCGCCGCAGCACGACGTCCACGCGCGCGAGCAGCTCCACGACCTCGAAAGGTTTGACGATATAGTCCTCCGCGCCCATGCGCAGGCCACGCACCCGGTCGTCGACCGAGCCGCGCGCAGTCAGGAAAATGACCGGGATGCCCAGCGGGTGGATATATTCCATGAGCTCGAAGCCGTCGGCGTTCGGCAGCATCACGTCGAGCAAAATGAGGTCAAATACATTCCGCTCCAGAATATCCGCTGCGGCCAGCCCGTCGTACACGCACATGCAGTGATAGCCGGCGCGGGTCAGGCTCATCTGGATCAGGTCGCAGATCGGTTTCTCGTCGTCCACGATCAGGATCTGGATCATGCTACCGCCTCCTTCGGGTCAAAATTACATTGTTTCGGCATCAAAACGGCATCCGCCGCCGGCACTTCAGGGTGATCTAATTATAAAAGTATGTGCGAGCGTGTGTCAAACCAAATCGACAGGGAAAATGTGCATGCTTTCCGTAATTTACATTTTGCAGCCGCGGTTTTGTTTCTACTTACCCTTGCGGGTAGAGTTAACCGCGGGAAACTTCGTTTTTTGTCCAAAATAGGGTTGCAAAATACTATACGTTGTGATACGATAACCGTGTTAAATTCTACCTAGTTTCAAAATGCGGCAATCGTGTTGTTGAAGGCAAGAATTTGCAACCAAAAAATTTTTATGGAGGAAGAAAGCATGTCCAAGAAAAGAACCCTGACAATCGTGCTGACGCTTCTGGTGGCAGTCTGCCTGCTCGCCACGACTGCTCTGGCGGCCGTTGCGCCGACTGGTGCTACTACCCCGACCGGTGCTACCACCCCGACCGGTGCTACCACCCCGACCACCCCGACCACCCCGACCACCCCGACTACCCCGACCACTCCGACCACTCCGACCACTCCGACTGCCCCGACCACTCCAACGCAGCCGACCGAGCCCGCTGGCCCGAAGTTCGTTGATGTTGCGGAAGGCGACTGGTTCTATAATTCCGTGATGTGGGCCGTTGAAAACGGCGTCACTGTTGGCACCACTGCCACCACGTTTGAGCCCGCCAAGACCTGCACCCGTGCCGAGATGGTCGAGTTCCTGTGGAACGCTGCCGGCCAGCCGAAGGCTACGATCAAGACTGTGAATTTCACCGATGTTCCGGCTTCCGGTTCCGATGATTTCTGGTACGAAGAGTCCCTGCTGTGGGCTGTTGATAGCGGTATTGTTGCTGGCACCACTGCCACCACGTTCAGCCCGAACCAGGACTGCTCTCGTGCCGAGATGATCAGCTTCATCGCCCGCCTGCTGGCGAACGGCGCGACTGACGATATGCCGTTCGTTGACGTTCCGGCCAGCGCTTGGTACTACAACGAAGTGCTGTGGGCATGGGCCAACGGCCTGACTGTCGGCACCAACGATGGTACCACGTTCAGCCCGGACAAGACCTGCACTCGTGCTGAGGCTGTTGAGTTCCTGTACAACGCGTTTGCGGAGTAAGCAGCTCACTGCCAATTAAATGTTTTTCTATCAGGACTTCGGTTGCTAATAGACAAATCATAGGTCCCTAAAGCACAAAGAAGAGATGGGAAAACCTCATCTCTTCTTTTTTTACATATTGAACTGACAAATTTAGAGAGAAAAACACAGAAAAGGAGTTGATGTGAGTCGTGAAAGCGACCCGATTCGCAAACAGAGCTTGGGCTTTTGTGCTGGCTGTCCTGATGACGCTGACACTCATTGCCCCGCAGGCGCTGGCTGTGAACACCGTAGACCCCGTCAAGCCCGCCGGTGACAAGATCGTCGTTGGTCAGACGGATTACGCGCTGGTTGACGGCGTGACGGAATCTGATGTCTTTCTGAATACCAAGGAAGGCAATGCGCAGATCGCCGGCTTTATGACGACGATCGCACCGGGTGCGAAGGCAACTTTCAAGGCTTCGTATAACGGTTATTATACAGAAAACAGCACACCTACGTCCCGTAAGGACAAGGCAGCCAACATGACCTGGAGCCTGGAAAAGACGACGCTGCAGGCGGCTAACTATACTAAGGCCACCGGCGGCAACGTTATCATGGCCATGAATGGCGACTACTACAACATGCAGACGGCGCAGCCGACCGGTTACCTGATCATGGAGGGCAATGTCATCCAGACGGGCAACGGCGGCACGTGGGAACCGTATTTTGCGGTTTTGAAGGACGGTACCTATGCCATCCGTGACGCCGGGGCGGACTGCTCCGACGTTCTGGAAGCGATTTCCGGCCCGTTTTATCTGATCAAGAATGGACAGCCCTGCTACGACGGGAATCCGGACCTCATGCCGCGCAACTGCATCGGCATCAAGGCGGACGGCACGGTCGTGACCTTTATGGCCGACGGCCGCCAGAGCCCGTACTCTGTCGGCATGACGATCGATGAGGTGGTTTCGTTCCTGTATGCGCAGGGCGTGGTGAATGCAATCTACCTCGACGGCGGCGGTTCCGCTACCTGCGCCACCAAGCGCGAGGGCACCACGGACCTCCAGATCCGCAACCGCCCGTCCGACGGCGTGGAGCGCACGGTCTCGAGCGCGCTGCTGCTGGTCTCCACGGCGGAGAGCGACGGCGTGTTTGATCATGCCTCTCTTTCTCCGAACAATACGATCTATACGCCCAACAGCCAGATCCAGTTCTCGGCCATCGGTGTGGACGCCAACGGCGGCCATGCCGAGCTCCCGGAGAATGTGACCTGGGCGGTCGCAGATGCCAAGAGCGGCACGATCGATGCCAATGGTCTGTTCACGCCCGCGAAGAATTACAAGGGTGATGTAACGGCCCGCCTGCTTGTGGATGGCGCCGTCAAGGGCGCGACGACTGTGAAGATCGCGGACATTACGGATCTGTACTTTGGCAGTTCATCGGCCTCGCTGGACTTTGGTGCCACGTCGGATCTCGGTCTCGTGGCCAAGTGCAAAGGTATGGATATCGTCTACAAGGCCGGTGACTTCGATTGGACAATCAAGTCCAAAACGGATGGCGTGTCGGATAAGGATGTCGGCCACATGGACGGCAATACGTTCGTGGCCGGTACCGGCAGCAGCACGATGAACGCGGCTGTCACGGTTACTTACGCAAACGACCACGCCAAGACGGCGGAGGTCAGCGTGGAGATCGGCAAGCTGCCGGTGACGCTCATGGACTTTGAGCCCATCAACGGCCAGCGCCAGACCTGCGCGCACTACCACTGGGGCAGTAATTACTTTGTGGACCACGGTCAGAATCCCGATGGCGGCTATATTGGCAAAGTGTCCCCGATCACGGTCACGACCAGCGGCACGTATTCCGACAATCCGACGACGGTGGAGCGCAAAGCGCCCTACAGCTTCACGGGCAACTGGGACAGCGAAGTTCCGGCTGCAGACATTTTCCGCGCCAACGGCTATACCTATTATCTCTGGCCGAATGGAGCCATGGATGAGTATGGTTGCGGCAATTTGAAAACGACTACAGCAGCGGAAGGCGGACAGGTTCGCTTCGGTGAATACTCCTTGGAATTGGACTATGACTATGCCTCTTACAACGGGACTTCAAACGCCAACTACTACGTCCGCTATTGCGGCGATCAAATAAAGATTGAGGGCTATCCTACAGAAATCGGTGTTTGGGTCTATGCTCCGGAAGGAACGCCGGATTATGTTGTTGCTTGCGACGTTTACTACTGGGACGGAAGCGATTATAGCCTTAAGAATTGTTTCTTGACAGCACAGAGCACCTCGCCAAAAATCACGTGGTCTGGCTGGATGTATTGCAAATCTAAGGATATTCAGTCGCTTTGGCAGTATCAAAATCCGGAGCATCCCCTGAGTATCATCCCTGGACAGGGTGCGTTTTGGCTGTCATATCAGCCGGCAAACATGCCTACGGGCAAACGCAATGGTACGGTGTACTTCGATAATTTGCGCGTTGTTTACGGCACAAACCTCGACGACCTGGATAACCCGGTCATCGATGAAATGACGGTCAACGGCCAGACACTCACGAGCGACGGCGCCACCGTCATCAACGCCAACTCGATCGAAGCAATCGCAAAATACCATGATGTGGACGGTCAGAACCGCTCCGGCATCAACGCACAGGCGACGACGGTCAAGATCGACGGCGAGCCGATCACGTCAGCGGATTGTTCCGACGCAAATGCGACTGTCCGTCTGAATCTCCAGAACGGCAAGCACACCATGACGGTCTCCGTGTCCGATGCATTCGGCAACACGGTCGAAAAGACCATGGCCTTTGTCGTTGCCGGTGATATGCAGGACACGGCTACGGTCAGCGTCAGCGGCTCGAACTTTGTCCCGCTCGGCGGCGACTATACGCTGACGGTCACGGCGGACGGCAAGATCCGGTCTGCGGACATCACGATGCTCAACCTCAACGATGACATCGGTCAGCCGACGGTGACCTATGCCAACGGTGTGACCGGCAAACTGGTGTACACCAAGACCGGCTTTAAGAAGGCCATGCTGACGCTGCACCTTGAGTCGGCGACGCCGGTCGAGGGCGAGCTGGCAACGCTGAAATTTAATATCAACCCGTATCTGGACACGACGGTCAACCAGTTCACGTACACGGTGTCCAACATTGCGCTCACCGCAGCGAACAGCAAGACCTACACGGCGGCCCAGGCGGCGGTGCGTCTGCCGCTGTCGGCGTACTACAGCATCCAGCCCGGCCCGCAGGCGGTCGGCATGTCCAGCGTGATCGCGGTCTATGAAAAAGACGGCAATCCCGCCGCCGGCGTGACCGTGTATCTCGACGGCAACGAGATCGGCAAGACCGATGCCAACGGCCTGCTTCCGACCGATGCCATGAAGGCCAAGGAAGCCGGCACGGTCTGCACGCTCACGGCCATCGGCCCGAAGGGCGTTGGCGAGGCGACGAAGGTCACCGTTCTGGCGGACGCTGCCGGCATGAGCTATACCGGCATCAATCTCAACGCATCCAAGAGCAGCAGCACGAGCCAGAACATCAGCTGGCTGTCCGGCCTCGGCACGGGCGGCAAGGCGGTCGTTCAGTACCGCGTCAAGGGCACGGATGCCTGGCAGACGGCCGATGGCACCGCTACGCTCACCGGTTTCTCCACCTCCGGACAGGCTGCCTATGTCAACACTATTCAGCTTACGGGCCTGACGGCCGGCACGGACTACGAGTTCCAGGTCGGCGACGGCAGCACCTGGTCGGAGACCCACGGTTTCCGCACGAGCGCTGCTGCGCAGGACACCACGTCCTTCGTCGTCATGGGCGACACGCAGATGACCGGCAATCCGGACAGCGAAGAGGACAAGGCAAGCATCGCGGTGCTGGAAAAGCTCGGCGATCTTGCAGAGAAACAGGGCAGGCAGATCGACTTTGGCCTGCAGACCGGCGACTATGTCGACAACGGCACCAACTACGCCATGTGGGCCGAGATGCAGGAGGCGTTTAACCACACGTTCCCGAACGTGGACTTCATCCACACGCTCGGCAACCATGAGTACTATGGCGACTTCAGCGGCAGCACTGCCAGCAATATCCTTCAGCTCCCGAGCAGAGACTACTACTCCGTGGAGTATGGCGATGTCTATGTTGCCGTCATCAACAACGGCGCCGACCTGAGCGCAGCCTGCGAATGGCTCAAGCAGGACGCGGCGCAGAGCACCTGCATGTGGAAGGTCCTGTCCATCCACCAGCCGCCGTATTACACGAACACCAAGGGCGGCAGCGAGCGGTTCCATGAGCAGATCCCGGCTGCGGCAGAGGCCGCCGGTATCGACGCGGTCTTCTCCGGCCATGACCACTCCTATGCACGCATCATGGCCAAGGACGGCGAGCCCGTTACGGAAAACGGCGTAACCTACTTTATCTGCGGCGATCTGGGCGAGAAGTCCAAAAACGTCAACTATGCGATGACCTCCGATTTCTCGTTTGCCTACAAGGAGCAGGACTACGAGGGCCTGATCATGTACGTCACGGCCAACGACAAGGAAATGCTTGTCTCGGCATACGACAGCAAAGACGGCCGCCTTGTCGATTCTACGACATTACAGTCCCGCTGCTCGAGAGGCCACCAGCTGACGACCTATCAGAATGGCGAGTCCGCCTGCGCGGTCTGCGGCAAGATGATCAACGTCAAGGACGCGCAGTACACCGGCTGGATGACCGTCGAGGGCACCGAGCAGCAGATGTACTTCCTGGCTGGCGACTATGTCACCGGCTGGCAGCAGATCGGCGAGAAGATGTATCACTTCGGCGATGACGGCATCGCACACGAGACCGAGACGGTTGATACCCGTACCTGCACGACCGCCGGCTACTACCTGACGACCTGCAAGACCTGCCACGCAACCTATCGCGGTGCGGCCCTCTGGTACGAAGGCCATGACTGGGATGAAAACCATGTCTGCACGAAGTGCGGCTTCGTGGGCAAGGATATCTCCAAGGCCGTGGTCAAAACGAGCTACGCCGTCTACAATGGCAAGAACGCGCTGTGCGCCGTCTCCGCCACCTATGAGGGTGAGAAGCTGACGGTCAAGACCAGCGATGCGAACGTCGACGGCTACGTTTCTTATTCCAACAACACCAAGGTCGGTCTCGGCACCGTGACGATCCGCGGTATGCGCGATTACTACGGCACCGTGTCCGCTCAGTACAAGATCCTGCCCGCGGGCGTCACGGACGCAGCGGTGACGGATATCGGTCAGAAACGCCTGACCCTCAGCTGGAGCCCGGCTGCCGGCGCGGAGAACTACCGCGTGGAGATTAGCAGCGACGGCGGCAACAGCTGGAAGGTCGTAGAGGTGACCTCGCAGACCAGCTGCGTGGCCACGGACCTGAACCCCTCGACGGAGTACAGCTTCCGTCTGTACGGCTGCACGAAGGTTGACGGCAAGTGGTACAATTCCCCGCATTATTCCAGCATCGTCAAGGCCACGACGCTCAACGCCGATCAGTACGCACCGTCCGAGCAGTTCCAGGACATCAGCGCGACTGTCGATGGACAGGCGATCTCCGGTATGCAGTCCGGTGCGGATCAGTATCTGTTCCTGCCGGCCAGCGCTGACCTGAGCAAGCTTGCCCTGTCCGTGAACACGCAAAACTGCACGAGCCCGACCGTGGAGCTGCAGGGTGCCAAGGGCACGCAGCCGATGGACGGCTCTGCTGTGAATGTGACCAAGCTGGCAGACGCACAGGACGGCCTGTATGACCTTACGGTCCTCGTTAACGGACAGAAGGCAGTGGTCGTGCACATCGCGCAGTCGGCCAACATCGGCGCACTCTACATCACGAGCACCGATCCGGCCGCGCAGGGCAGAGACTTTGTCGATGCCAGCAAGTCCAACATCGCGACCGGCAATCTGCTTGCCGTGGACAAGGACGGCAATAAAGTGTATGACGGTGCGCTCACGCAGCTCAAGGCGCGCGGCAACACCACCTTCACGAACGCCGAGAAGAAGTCGTACCAGATCAAACTGGACGGTAAGGCCGACCTCATCGCCTGCGGCGAGAAGGTCAAGACCTGGACGCTGCTCGCTGACTACAACGATGCAACGCTCATGCGCGACAAGATGTTCAAGGATCTTGCCAAGTCGCTCGGCATGCCGTACGCGGCCAGCTCCGACTGGGTGGATCTGTACTACGACGGCGTGTATCGCGGCACTTACCTCGTCAGTGAGAAGAACGCCGTCAACAAGACGGGCGTCAACATCACCGACATGGAGAAGGCCTACGAAGACCTCAACTCCGGTTACGGAGAGAACGCTTCCACGGCGACCGCCGAGAACAAGTACGGCCAGACCTATCAGTATACTACCGGTCTGACCGAGCCGGAGAACATCACCGGCGGCTACCTGCTCGAGCTCAACGGCACAAAGTATGACGAAGCCAGCGGCTTCATCACCGGCAAGGGCTCGGCGATGAACGTCAAGAGCCCCGAGTGGTGCGGCAAGGACGCCATGGCCTACATCAGCGAGTACTATCAGGAGTTTGAGGACGCCGTCTATGCGCAGGATGCCGATGGCAACTACACCGGTTACAATGCGCAGACCGGCAAGTACTACTATGAGTACTGCGATCTGACCTCTCTGGTCCAGGCTTACCTGATGCAGAGCCTCTCCGGCAACTCCGACGCGTTCTATTCCTCGTTCTTCTTCTATAAAGACGTGGACGGCATCATGTACGCCGGCCCCGTCTGGGATATGGAGTCTACCTGCGGCGGCGGCTGGACCGGCATTATCACGGCGGACAATGATTTCATTAACAGCCGTTACCTCGCCGAGGCGCTCACCAAGATCCCCGGCTTCCGCGCTGCGGTGAGCAACTACTATCACAACACGTTCCTGGCGCAGGCGCAGGCGCTTGTCGGCGACAACGGCAAGGTTCAGGACTACTACGATCGCGTCTCGTCCAGCGCTGCGATGAACTATCGGCAGTGGCCGCTGATCCGTGTTGGCCATCCGAACAACGAAAACCACTTCTGGCCCGTTGGCACGACCTATGCCGATGCCGTCAAGGACCTCAACACCTGGCTGACTGCGCGCATCGCGAACATGAGCGCCGTGTATGATCACACCTGGGATGCCGGCGTCGTGACGAAGGAGTCGACTTGCTCCGAGAACGGTGTGCGTACCTACACCTGCGACAATGGCAACATCATGCTCGAGAGCATCCCGCGCAAGCCGCACACGCCGGAAGTGATTCCGGGCGTCGCGGCGACCTGCACGGAGACCGGTTTGACCGAGGGCAGCAAGTGCTCGGCCTGCGGCGAGATCCTTGTCGCACAGACGGAGATCGCCAAGCTCCCGCACACGCCGCAGGCGCTGCAGATCACTCCGGCGACCTGCACGAAGGACGGCAAAGTGGGCAGCGTTGCCTGCACGGTCTGCGGCACGATACTGGCAGGCGAGAAGCGTATCCCGGCCAAGCACCACTATGTTGACGGTTACTGCACGGTCTGCGAGAAGCAGGATCCGATGAGCATCCCGTGCCCCGGCGACGAGCATTGCCCGGGTGCCCCCTTCAGCGATATGCCGGCGGTCGACTTCTGGTCGCACGATGCGATCGACTTCGTCGTTGCGCACAAGCTCTTCTACGGCACGAGCGCCACGACCTTCGAGCCTGAGACCAAGCTCTCGCGCGCAATGATCGTTGAGATCCTTTACGCGCTCGAGGGTGAGCCTGCCGTTACCGGCAAGAACCCCTTCAGCGACGTTGCGGATAACGAATGGTACACCAACGCGGTGATCTGGGCGGCACAGAACGAGATCGTGGCCGGCATCGGCGACGGCAAGTTTGACCCGAACGGCGATGCAACGCGTGAACAGACTGCGACGATCCTGCATGAATATGCGATGTTCAAGGGCTGCGATGTGGACGTGTACGGTGATCTGTCCGCGTTTACGGACATGGACAAGGTTTCCGATTTCGCGCAGGAGCCCATGGTCTGGGCGGTTGCCGAGAGCCTGGTCTCCGGTGCGGTCGTCAATGGCCAGACGGTCCTTGATCCGCAGGGTGTGACGACGCGTGAGCAGTTCGCGATGATCATGGCGATGTATGTGATGAACGTCCTCCCGCTTACGCCCGAGGAGCCGACGGAGCCGAGCGTTCCGACGGAGCCGAGCGTCCCGACGGAGCCGAGTGTTCCGGCGGAGCCGAGTGTTCCGGCAGAGCCGAGTGTTCCGGCAGAACCGAGTGCTCCCCAGGACCAGACGGATGTCGAGAATCCGTAAGAATCATTCCAACCTGTAAGCATTCCAAAATCGAACGGGGCACCCCGGAGCGGCTTTACCGCTCCGGGGTGTCTTTTCGCCGCCTTTCGGCAAAAAGTTCGGAAATTCCTGTCACGCTCTTGACAAAATCGTACCCGCTGTGCTAGCTTTTTCATCAGGGAAATGAATCTTTACAGAAAGGCAATGGCAATGACACTAGATGAATTGAAGATCGGTTCCTCAGCTGTCATCACAGCGGTCGGTGGGGACGGCGCGCTGCGATGCCGGCTGTTGGACATGGGGCTCACGCCCCGTACCCGCGTCACCTTGCAGAAGGTGGCGCCGATGGGCGACCCCATCGAGATCCGCGTGCGCGGCTATGAACTGACGCTGCGCGTGGAGGAAGCGAAAAAGATCGAGGTCGAGGGGGTGCCGACATGATCTTTGCACTTGTCGGTAACCAGAACTGCGGCAAGACGACGCTCTTCAACGCCCTCACCGGCTCCAACCAGCACGTGGGCAACTTCCCGGGCGTGACCGTCGACCAGAAGATGGGCGAGATGCGTGACGAGAAGGGCTGCTCCGTCGTCGATCTGCCGGGCATTTACTCCCTGCGCCCGTATACGCAGGAGGAGATCGTCTCGCGCGATTTTATCATCAATCAGAAGCCGGACGGCATCATCAACATCGTGGACGCCACGAATATCGAGCGCAACCTGTACCTGACGCTGCAGCTGCTCGAACTGCGCGTGCCGATGGTGCTGGCGCTGAACATGATGGACGAGGTGCGCGCCAACGGCGGCGCTATCGATGTGCAGAAGATGAGCCAGGCACTGGGCATCCCCGTCGTGCCGATCTCGGCGGCGAAAGGGGAGGGCGTGTCCGAACTCGTGGACCAGGCGCTGACCGTTGCGCGCAGTCGGACGCTGCCGAAAGTGACGGATTTCTGCTCGGACGATTCGGCCGTGCACCGCTGCATCCACGCGGTCGTGCACCTGATCGCCGACCACGCCGACCGCATCGGCGTGCCGGCGCGCTTTTGCGCGGCCAAGCTCATCGAAGGCGGCGACGACCTTGCGGCATCGCTCGAGCTCGATGAAAACGAGCGGGAGCTGCTCGAGCACTGCATCGTGCAGATGGAAAACGAGACCGGGCTCGACCGCAACGCGGCCCTTGCGGACATGCGCTACACGTTCATTGAGGGCGTCGTGGCGTCGTCCGTGGTCAAGTGCCATGAGAGCAAAGAGCACGCGCGCTCCATGAAGCTCGACCGCATCCTCACGGGCAAGTATACCGCCCTGCCGACGTTCCTCGTCGTGATGTTCCTCACGTTTTATCTCACGTTCAACGTCATCGGCCAGTGGCTGTCCGACCTGCTGCAGCTCGGCATCGATGCGCTGACCGGCGTCGTGGACGCTGCGCTCACGGCCTACGGCATCAACCCTGTGGTACATAGTCTCATCATCGACGGCGTGTTCGCCGGCGTCGGCAGCGTGCTCGTGTTCCTGCCGATCATCGTGACGCTGTTTTTCTTCCTGTCCATTTTGGAGGACACCGGCTATATGGCCCGTGTCGCCTTTGTCATGGACAAGCCCTTGCGCAAGATCGGCCTGTCCGGCCGCAGCGTCGTGCCGATGCTCATCGGCTTCGGCTGCTCGGTGCCGGCCATCATGGCCACGCGCACCGTCTCGTCCGACCGTGACCGGAAGATGACCATCCTGCTCACGCCGTATATGAGCTGCTCGGCGAAGATCTCGATCTACGCGTTCTTCACGGCGGCGTTTTTCCCGCGCTACCGCGCGCTCGTCATGCTGGGACTGTATGTCCTCGGCATCCTCATCGGCATCATCGCGGCGCTCATCATGAACAAGACGGCCTTTCGCGGTAAGCCCGTGCCGTTTGTCATGGAGCTGCCGAACTACCGCATGCCCGGGCTCAAGAGCGTGGCGCTGCTGCTCTGGGAGAAGGCAAAGGACTTCCTCCAGCGCGCGTTCACGGTCATTTTCCTTGCGACGATCATCATCTGGTTCCTCCAGAGCTTTGACACGCGCCTGAACGTTGTGGCCGACAGCGCCAACAGCCTGCTCGCGCTCATCGGGCAGTTCATCGCGCCCATCTTCCGGCCGCTCGGCTTCGGCGACTGGCGGTGCGCCACGGCGCTCATCTCCGGCTTCATCGCCAAGGAGTCCGTCGTCAGCACGCTGCAGGTGCTGCTCGGCGGCGCGGCCATTTCGTCGCTGCTCACCACGCGCTCGGCCATCAGCTTCCTCGTGTTCACGCTGCTGTATACGCCGTGCGTGGCCGCCATCGCCACCATCCGCCGCGAGCTCGATTCCCGGCTCAAGACGGTCGGCGTTGTGGTCCTGCAGTGCTCGGTCGCGTGGGTCGTGGCGCTCGTTGCGTATGCGATCGCGGGGCTGGTATGATGGGTCCGCTCGATTATATCCTGCTGGCCATCGTGGCCGTGTGCGCCGTCATCGCGTGGCGCGTCTGGCGCCGCGCCATGAAAAAGGGCGGCTGCTGCGGAAGCGGCTGCACCGGCAACTGCGCGCAGTGCGGCAGAAACTGTGACTGCAAAAAAGAGAAATAGATAAAGCAAGGCTTCCCGAATTCGGGAAGCCTTGCTTTTTTGTGCGTATGTGCCCGTGCTCACAGCTCCGCAATGTGCACCGGATTTCCGTGCTCCTGGATCAGAGCCACGAGATCGTCCGCGCGCAGCCACACGGTGGCCGTGCTATCGTTCGGGTGCACGCCGATGAGCCCCGGTGCGGCGAAAAACGCTTCGTCGAGATAAAGCTGCACCTTGCACTCGGCGTCGTTGAGCAGGCCGATCGGCGTCACGGCGCCGGGGATGAGCCCCAGCACCTGCATGAGGTCGTTTTCGGACGCGAACGACAGCGCGCGCGTGCCGTATCTGTGCCGGAATTCCTTGAGGTCGACGCGCTTGTCGCCGCGGACGGTGATGAGGTAGTAATTGCGCTTTTTATCGTCGCGCACGAACAGATTTTTGGCGTCGGCCTCCGGGTAGGGGAGCGCCACGTCCGTGAGTTCGGCCATGTTGTAGACCGCCTTGTGCTCTGTGATCTCGTGCCAGATTCCGCGCGTGCGCAAGAGATCGTAAATTTCCGCTTTGTTCATGCTGCATCCTCCTGTGTGAACTGTTTTTCCAAATACAGCAGAGTTTTCGTGCCATGACAAGGTGCCTTGAAAACAAAAAATCCAGCAGCCGCGGCGGGCTGCTGGATTTTCCGGTTGGTGGATCTAGGCGGGCCAAATAAGAACCTGATGTGCTTTGTGGGAGGATTTGCTATAATACTAAAAATCGGTAACCGGAAGTGAATAATCTATATAGTTCAGGAATATAATTTAGACAAAGAACCCGCTACTCTCGTGCAACAGTTTGCTGTAACCTGTTGTACGACAAACAGCATTTAAGCGGGTTCTTTTGTTATGCCTGCATCAAACAAAGACAGACTTGTATTGCGGACAATCGCAAGTTCCCGTTCATATACTTCGAGTAACGCTGCCATGATGAATTTGCGTTCAGTCTTTTTGGGTAATTTGGCATTAAACTGTTCTTTGGTTAATGTATCAGTATTGTAGACATATTGCTTTAGCTTTAACTTTTGACAAGTTGTTGCTGACACTCCAGCATAATACCAGCTTTCAATTTCATATTGAACAACAAACAACCTGTCACTATCTAGGTTTGAGTATCGAGCGAGTAAGATTTCCTTCCTCTCATTAATAGGCTTTCCGTCGGCATCTCCCAAGAAGATGTACTCATTCCCGGGTGTACAATTAATGGACCGAATAAAGTCATTTATTTTTGTAGGGGTCCAACCTGAGTATTGAATAAATTTATAACTTCCGAGAATCGTACCATATACTCGTGTAAAAAACCGCTCATCATCAGGTCCTTCAATAAATAGATACAGCATCTTATTCTCCTAGCATATCTTGCAAAAACAAATCATCTAATCCCAAGTCATTTTCTACAAAGCACCTTACGGCTTCACTATTGCCAGGAGTTGAAATCAATGTATAACCATCTGCATCTCGTTGAACAAGCCGCACATTATCAATTTTTGCATGTTTTAAAAACTCAGGGTTGTGAGTAGTTATAATAACTTGTTTTTCTTCGGATACATCTTCAGCAGATTCTAAAAGACTCGACAGAAGCTTTGGGTGAATATTTCGCTCTGGCTCTTCAAGAATAATTACATTTGATAGTTCTTCAAAATACAGAGCAATTATTATTGCCAATAAACTTACTGTGCCATCTGATAGAAAATTTGCATGGAACGCTTTGTTGCTGAATTTCTCCTGTACCTTATAGGAGAAGGATTTATCAAAGTTGTTTTCAATTGTGATACCATCGACAAACGGCAAAAACTCATTAAGGAGCGTTGTTAGTTTTTTTCGATTTTCCTTTGTGCGGAGAATACTGTGCAAAACAGACGCAACATTTGAACCATTTTCCTCTAAAATTTTTGTTGATGCCATAGAAGAAGATTTTTTTAGTTCTCTTGGATCAAAGTCGAATATTCTAATAAAGGTACTTTCAGAGAAAAGTGATGGCAATAACATTGATATGCGATAGAGCATTAATTCTTTTTTATCTTCGTTGCAGAGCCGTGCAAAGACTTGAGGTGTTATATCACATTCAATTGTGCGCCTTGTTTCGTCATCAATAACATCTGGCGGTGTAAAAATATGTTTTAACTGTATAGAAGCTTTTGCTGTTTTCCTTTCAGCTGAAAGTAGATATTTGGCATTTAAAGAGGTATAGCGTTGATCTCTTCTTGCAGTTAAATCTACATGAAGGCAATCAAATGTCAGAGACATATCATCAGATATTATATGATAGCCTCCACCCCTCAAATTCGGTTGTAGTGTAAAATGGTAGTCGATTTTTTGAATCTCTAATGCAACAGTCTTTTTCCCTGTTGAGCGCACCCATCCCTCGTTTGACAAATCCAAAGTAAATGATATTTCAATAGGAGTTCCTTTTGGTAGACTTGCGTTTGCCAGATATGGGATTCCTCCCTGGAGGGCAACCGCATTGTCTATTCCTTCCGTAGTAATGTTAGAGATGAACCTGAATACATTTATCAGATTTGATTTTCCAGACGCATTTGCGCCAACAAGCATGGTTAATGGTTCGAAGTCAATGTCAGCAGAAGCTATACTCTTAAAATTCTTAATTTTAAGGCCAGTGAGAAGCATACTCACACCCCCTTGCTACATATAAAGTAAGTATAACTCAAAGAAACGACAATTACCATATATTCAGATGATTTCCATATATCTTTTTACTAGTTATCATTTAGGCCAAATTGTATAGACCACAGTTTTTTCTTATACAACTGCTCATACTCCAATACCTCATGCTTGTCCCTTTTGATGGGAAATACCTCCAAAATGGAATACTGGAAATTGTTGCAATAGTCAGCATCGGCGGTGATAAGCTCCTTGAGGCGCTTGTTGCCGCCGTGCTTTGTCCGGGCATACTCGCTCCACCGCCCCCAGATACCGCCCTGTTCGCCGCTGGCAGAGCCGACATAGTGCTTGCCGGTTTTGGTATCCGTAATAAGATACACTCCCGCCACGGCGGACAGTTTTTCTTCCCACTCCTTGAAGGCCGCTTTGTTGTAGACAATTTTGTGGAGAGTCTCAAAGGAAAGCAGCACCTTGTCATAACTGATAAAGCTGATTTCCGATACGACAGGACGGATTTCCAACAATTCCTTCTCCGTTGTACCGTTTTGACACCAATTGATCGTCCCTTTGCCCCACTCAATCACAAGACGGTCTTTCATGTCAGCAAGCAAATCTGTTTTGACCAGTTCATATACCATGGATTTCCCCTCAATCATACCGCTGTCTGGTGTGAAATTTTCGGGGAATTGGGCACGGCAATAAGGCTTGAAATTGCCTACCCGGTAACAACCTTGAAAAACGCCATTTGTGCCTTCCGTCCCCAAAAAGCAGATAACCATATCACAATCCCGAAACCGAGTATGGTTTTGAACCGACTGATACAGTTCCAGATACCCCTGCTCATAATTGTCAGCTACTTCCGCCTTGGTAAGATTGTGGCGAATCAGTTTTACCCTGTCCCAGTTGATCTGTTTTCCGACTAATAGCTCTTGAAATTTCACAATATCCCACCTTTCTCGCTGTTTTGCAGAAATCTCATATCCACATCTTAAATCATCATTTGGCGCAGCGCAAGAGATTACACGCAAAAACATAAGTGTAAAAACAGCGTGTATTTGACACATTGTTTTTCATTTATACTTATGTTGAGAGGTGAGGCTATGTTTAAGGTCAGCAAACCTGAGATGGTTAATAAAACATTCCGAATGCCGGCAGAACTGGTTGAGCGATTGAATGTAGTCGCGCAAGCCCAGAAAGTTTCTTTAAACAATCTGGTATGTCAATGCTGCGAATACGCACTTAATAACTTGTCCGATTCAAAAAATGATGATGTTAAAGAATAGCGGCCATGCCACGATTGCAGTGACATAGCCGCTATTCTCTTTTGCGGTATAAAGGTTTTTAAGGGTGAAAACACATTTATCACCTAAATAACCTTTTAACCGCATCGCTACTTATTTATCGAAGAACAAGGGGTTGAGCAGGTATCCATTCCCACGGGGCCGTCCACCTGTTGGCGCAGAGTATGTACGCTCTTTCAGATACCCGTATTCAATCAGCAATTCAATAACTGGAACAACATCGTCTACCTTTGAAAATTCACTGCGGCACAAGCGGAGTATCTGGTATTTTGTCAACTCTCGCTTGTCCTGTTCTTCAAGGCGTTTCAACACCATTCTAGCTCCCCGTAAGGTTTTATCTGCACCCAATTGCGAATAAGCGAATTTAGCGTGTTCCAGAAAATATCTGGATATTTTAATGGCTTGCTCTATCGTATCTCGTGATATTAAATATGCGCTGGGTGCTGTCGGGTGTTTGGCACAATGGATTAGGCCTGCAATGCGGAGCATATTCCCAAAGTGTTTTCCTCCCCAATCGTCAATCCGCTAAAGCAACTGCGGATGAACTGCGGATGAACTGCGGATGAAACTGCCCCTCGCGAAGCACTGCGAGAAAATAAAAAGGCGACTTCCCAAAATGGGAAGCCGTCTTTTCTGTTTTGGCATATCAGAACCACGACGTTATTGCAAAGCCGCCTTTGAAATAAAAGGGGTTCATTTTATGCCGCTTTGGTGGAGCTGTGCGCTCAATATCCGAACTCGAGATAGTGAGCGTATTGTTCCCCGAAATGTTGAAAGTCAGCACGAGCTTACGTCCTTTGTCTCCATCATCGTACACATAAACCGAGTTGACAAGCGTGTCGATGATACGCCGCTGATACTCAACATCTTTTATATCACCCCTCTTGAACGATTCGAGCCAATACATGATTCGCTCCTTCGTCAAGAGGGGCTTTTTCATTTCCTCCCGGGCAATCTGCCCTTCGAGGTCTCTGCGTTCTTCTTCCAGCTCCTCAAGACGTTCCTTCGTTGTTGGTGTGATAATGCCTTGCTCTATTGCAGACATGAGGTTCTTGATTCTCTTATTGGTCTCCTTCAATCGTTCCTGTAAACCTATGAGAATGGAGGTGTCTTGAAGCTCCTTCTCAATCAGCTCCATAGCTCGAGTGGATATTTTTTCTATGTTTTCATCGGTGAGTACCTGTTGCACCGTGAACTCAACGACAGTCCGCTCGAGCCATTCTTTTTTCTCGACCTTCTTCTCGCAGTTATGCTTCCTCTTACGATTTACGCACTTGTAGTAATGGTGAACCTTCCCGGTCTTTGAAGTGCCACTCTCACCCACCATAGGCTCGCCACAGTGACCGCAAAAGACCTTTGTAGTGAGTAGATAGTCCTCTATGGCTTTGGCTTTTGCCCGGGCTGTGTAGTTGTGCCGGAAGGTTGCTTGCACCTTATCGAACAAGGTCTTGTCGATGATAGGAGGTACTGCGTCCTCCAAGACTACATCATCGTATCGGTACACTCCAATGTATTTATCGTTTCGCAGAATCCGGGACAGGCTGTTCTTATTAAAAGCATTCCCCCGGGAGGTCTTAAACCCATGCTCATTCAACCAATTCACAATCTGCGTTTTGGACTTGCCCTCTGCGTACATCGTGAAGATGGTTCTGACGGCTTTTGCACCCACTGGGTCAACCTCATACTGGCGGTCATTTCCTATCTTATAACCAAGCACAGGACTTCCCATAGCGATACCGTGGAGAGCGTTCTCTTTCATACCTCGCTTGATACTCCGGGCAAGGTTCTCGCTGTAATACTCCGCATAGCCCTCAAGGACGGATTCAAGAATGATTCCTTCCGGGGTGTCCGGCATTGGCTGTTTGGCGTAGAAAATCTTCACACCATTACGTTTGAGCTTTGCTTTGTAGATGGCACTGTCGTACCTGTTCCGGGCGAAGCGGTCAAGGGTGTACATAATCACAGCGTCAAAATGCCCCTTCTCACTGTCCTTGATAAGCCGCTGGAAGCTCGGTCTGTTGTCTGTCTTGCCGGAGATAGCCCGGTCGATATATTCGTCTACGACAATAAAGTCGTTCTTGAGAGCAAATTCGTGACATTCACGAAGCTGTCCCTCGATTGATTCTTCTCGTTGGTTATGGCTCGAGTAACGAGCATATATTACCGCTTTGATAGTCTCACCTCCAATATCTTCTTTCTATATATCAAAGCGAATGGAATGACCTTATCACACTGCCGCAGTTGTTCCCTTATCCCCCTCAAGCTCCTCACGGTTCTCAAATTCATAAGCCATAGACATGAACTCATGCTTCGCTCGCCGGGACAGTCCTCGGTAGATACGAAGAATGTCTTCCTCGTCTTCGTTGGCTGGTTTGGTCTCGGGTAAGTCTTCCTCGTCTGCGAAGAAGTCCATGACGGAACACTCAAGCAATTTTGCCATTTCCAGCATTTCGGATTCCTTCGGTAATGACCCTTTAGTGTTGATGGCTGTTGCGAAAGAACTTGAACCCTTAACAGCTTTGACAATGGCGGTCAGATTCGTGCCTTTTTCAGCACAGATACGATTGATATTCTCTGCGAATGTCATAGTGATTCCTCCTCTGCAAAAAATAAATTCGTAAAAACCGAATTTTCCTATTGACAATTCGCATAATAAGAATTAGAATAAGAACATGAAGTTCGGAAAATGCGAATTGGCAATAAGAAAGCGACCTCTCGAAAATGGCAGTTTTCGGGAAGTTATAGTTATTGATGGTCTTATAAGAATAATAACAATAATTCGCCTATTTGTCAATGGCAATTCTGATTTCAAGAATTTATATCGTGAAGGAGGTAAGAGATTCGTGGACATTAAAGAGAGAATGGCAAATGTGGGAATGACACAGGTAGACATGATACTGGAATTGCAGAAGCGAGGTTATGCAGTTCAGCCGCCTATGATGTCAAGTATTCTCCGAGGGGTTTATACCTATCCCAAGGCAAAGCAGATTCTCGCTGTTTGCAAGGAAATTCTCAAGGAACGTGAGAATGAATGAGCCTGTCAGAAGTACAGGTAAATGACCTCGCAAGACCCTTAGTGGGTATCATCACAAAGTTTTACGCAGACCCTAAGAATGAGGAGGATTTTCAGAAATGGCTACGCAATGTAGAGGAACGAAAACAAAAAGAATCAACAGACATAAGCTCGCTGTGATTCAAGCATATATCATCATCGGTACGCTGGTACTGATTGGCTTTATCGGTGGTCTTGTCGTAGGACGAGCTACCGCTCCGAAGAAACAAGTTACCGTAACGGAGACGGTTGAAGTTCCTTCCTACAAAGCCGATTCCCTCCCGGTTGCCGAAGAAGTTACATATTTCGATGTACCACTTTCACACAGCTTGCAGAGATACATCTACGAGGTGTGTGCGGACGAAAATGTTCCAGTGTCACTCATTATCGCAATGATAGACCAAGAGAGCAAGTTCAACCCGGAAGTGGTTAGTAAGACCGGGGATTACGGTCTCATGCAGATTAACACCATCAATCACGAATGGCTGGCAGAGGAATACAGAACAGCGGATATGCTTGACCCATATCAGAATGTTTTCTGTGGAATCAAGGTCATTGGTTCGTACATTCAGAACTACAATGACTACGGTTTAGCTCTGATGGCATACAACATGGGTGACTACGGTGCTAAAAAAGCATGGGAAAACGGTATCAAATCCACCTCATATAGTGAGAGCGTTCTTGCTCTCATGCAAAAGTATGAACAGGAGGTGAATGTAAATGCCACAAATGCTGACGCTAAGTAACGGCAGACCCGAAACAATCCTATCCCCGAAGGATTTTGAGGATTTGATTGATAAGCACATGGGTATGGACTGTGCGAATTACTATCAGAATCAGATAGAACAGCTTTCAGAACTCATTCGAGACCTTGACAGTTATGTGGACGATAAAGACGTTCACTCGACCGTCAAGGAGGTGCTGAAAGAACATGGCTACTAACCGAAAAATCGGTAACAGTTTTGAGACCGAGTTCTGTGAGCTACTGTTCCAGCACGGATTTTGGTGTCACAACATGGCGCAGAACGCCGCCGGGCAACCAGCAGATGTTATCGCTGTTAAAAACAAAACGGCGTACCTCATTGACTGTAAGGTGTGTTCTCATAACCGATTCCCTCTCTCGAGAGTGGAAGAAAATCAGCACTTTGCTATGGAAACATGGAAAGCCTGTGGAAATGGCGAGGGCTGGTTCGCACTCAAGGTCGAGGACGAAATCATTATGATTCCTCACTTTTCAATGGTGGCTCTCTCCTATGAGAAGTCAACTCTGAATCTGACGGACATTCGAGAGTATGGAACGCCACTGGAAAGGTGGTTGAAGAAATGCTGATTGAAGTCTCAAACACACTGACAGTCGAGAACCCTACCCCGGAAATGGTGCTGTGGTGCAAGAGAAACCTCACCATACCAAACCCGGAATATGCGAAGAAATCTCGCATGAACCTGTGGCTCGGTAACACGCCGAAAGTCCTGTCACTCTATGAGACCCGAGGAACAACGCTGGTGCTTCCGTTTGGAACACTCCGACTACTACCGAAGGACATATCCGATAAGGCACTGTTCTTGAGCGAATTTGCCGCCCCTGTGGAGGTAAATTATAACGCCGATGTTCCACTTTATGACTACCAAGAAATCGCCGTACAAGCGATGGTAGCCGCCAAGTATGGGATATTACAGAGTGCCGCCGGAAGCGGTAAAACGCAGATGGGTATTGCCCTCGCCGCAAGGCTGGGACGGCGTACATTATGGCTCTGCCACACACTCGACCTTATTAAACAGAGTAAGGAACGAGCCAAGCTCTATATGAGCGAAGACCTCATGGGTACTATCACGGAAGGAAAAGTCAATCTCGGTGAGGGAATCACCTTCGCCACGATTCAGACCATGTGCAAGCTCGACCTCGCACAGTACCGGGACTACTGGGATTGCATAATCACAGACGAGGTACACAGGGTCAGCGGCAGTCCTACCGCCGTGACACAGTATCAAAAAGTGCTGAACAGTTTATCGGCACGACACAAATACGGTCTGTCAGCAACGGTACACAGGTCAGATGGAATGATTAAAGCTACCTACGCCCTCGTTGGTGAGGTTGCCTACAAAGTCCCGGACGAAGCTGTGGCTGACAAGATTATGAAGGTAGGTATCTACCCTGTGGGTACAGGGGTGCAGATAAGCCGGGAAGCCCTTAACACGGACGGAACGCTGAACTACACAAAGCTCATTACCTATCTTACCGAAAACGCCGCCCGGAATCAGCTCATTGCAGATTCCATTGAGCAGAGACCTTCTCTGATTCTGTCGGACAGGCTGAATCACCTCGAGGTGCTGATAAGTCTTCTCCCGGCTGATATGCAGAAGGACGCTGTGATGATAAGCGGCAAAATGACTACCAAAAAGGGCAAGGCTGAACGAGAACAGGCTCTTGAGGATATGAGGAGCGGCAAGAAGAAATACCTTTTTGCTACCTACTCACTGGCGAAGGAAGGATTGGACGTACCACGGTTGGAGCGTCTGTACCTCACCACCCCACAGAAGGACTACGCCGTGGTGACACAGAGTATCGGGCGTATCGCTCGTACCTTCGATGGAAAGTCAGACCCTATCGCCTACGATTTCGTGGACGATATAGCTTACCTCGTGAAGTCCTATAAGAAGCGATGTACGACCTATCGAAAGAACGGTTGTTACTTCGTAAAGGAAGGAGGGACAAGCCCATGCGATTGATTTCTTATGACTGTGAGGTCTTCGCCTATGACTGGCTCGTAACCCTCAAGGATAAGGAAACAGGTGTTTACACCTGTATTTGGAACGACAATGAAGCTCTGAAAATGGCATTGTCCGATGATTGTATCTATGTCGGTTTCAACTCGAAACACTACGACCAGTACATCATCAAAGCGATTGCCGCTGGGTTTGCCCCGGAGGAAATTAAAAAGGTCAACGATTTCATTATTGCCGGAGGGCAAGGCTGGCAGTGTCCGCTTCTCGATGGTATCTACTTCCGTTTCAGTAATGTGGATATTCGAGACGATACGCAACAGGGGTTATCCCTTAAAGCCATTGAAGGACACCTCGGTATGTCGGTTAAAGAATCCAGCGTACCGTTTGACATTGACCGTCCTCTAACCCCGGAGGAAAAAGCCGAGACGGAGTTCTACTGTAAACATGACGTTGATACCGCCGAGAGACTGATTGACATTCGTAAAGACTACTTGAAGAACAAAATCAACCTCGGTCGGCTGGCTGGTCTTGATGAAGTCAAGGCAATGGGTATGACGAACGCCAAACTGACTGCGGCAATGCTGAAAGCAACCAAGAAGCCACACGATGATGAACGCAAGTATGTCTACCCGGACAATCTGCGAAAAGAGTACATACCACCCGAGGTTTTCGCTTTCTTCGATAGAATGTATGACCTCTCCATTTCGGACAGTGATCTTTTCAAAGGCAAGTTCAATCTGAACATCGGTGAGTGTCCTGTGACACTCGGGTATGGCGGTATTCATGGTGCAATCCCAAACTTCTTTTGGGAGGAAACCGAGGATAGAGGAATTTGGAATGAGGACGTAGGAAGCTACTACCCACACCTCTGTACCATCAATGGGTACACAAGCAGAAACATTCCGTCTCCGCAGATTTACGAGGACATTCTTGACCGTCGAATGAAAGCGAAAGCCGCTGGCGATAAGCACACGGCGAACGCTCTGAAACTGGTTTGCAACACCACTTACGGTTGCTTGCTGAATCAGTACAACGACCTCTACGACCCTCTCATGGGTAGGTCGGTCTGCATTTCCGGGCAGTTATATCTACTGGAACTTGCAGAGCATTGTTACCAAGAGATTGAAGGACTGCGAATTGTCCAGCTCAACACGGACGGTATCATGGTCGAGTGCGATAAGAAGGACTACGACACACTGACCGCTATCTGTGCTGAATGGCAGTCTCGTACAGGCTTTGACCTCGAGGAAGATACCGTTGTCAAGATAGCGCAGAAAGACGTAAACAACTACGTTGAGGTTCAGCCGGGCGGCAAAGCAAAAGCCAAAGGCGGCTATCTCGTGAAGGGTATCGCTCCGGCTGGTGCTTTCAATATCAATAACTCCTGTGTGATTGTGGCTACCGCCCTCAAGGAGTTCTTTGTAAACGGAACGCCTGTCGAAGACACCATCAATAGTTGCGATGATATTTTCCAGTTTCAGATTATCGCCAAAGCCGGGGCGAAGTACCGGGAAGCCTATCATGTGGTGGACGGTGAAAAGCAGTCCGTTCAGAAGGTGAACCGAGTGTACGCCACAGCGGACGAGAGATACGGAAAAATCTTCAAGGTGAAAGCCGAGGACGATTCCGAAGCGAAAATAGATTCTCTCCCGGAACACTGTATCATCGACAACGATAACGAGCTGTCCATTGACGAGGTAGACAGAAGTTTCTACATCGCAATGGCGAAAAAGCGAGTTGACGATTTCAAGGGTATCAAACCCGAAAAAACTAAAAAGCCAAGGAGGACAAAGAAAATGGCAACTACTACCAAGACCACAAATGTATATCAGAAGCTCCTTAATGCAAGGGCAAAGTTCCTTGAAGCGAACGTGGAGAAGACAGGAAAGAATATGCACCTGTCCTTCAAATACTTCGAGCTTGAGGACATTGTACCGACCGCTATCCGCATTTTCAATGAGGTTGGTCTTATCCCTGTGGTGAACTTCACCGCTGATGTTGCAACCATGAACATCATCAACACCGACAACCCGGAGGAATCCGTACCGTTCGTTGCTCCGTTCAATCAGATTGCTCCTATCGTGAGCAACGCTGGCAAACAGGCTACAAACGAAATGCAAGCTCTCGGTTCTTCCATCACCTATATGCGCCGTTACCTGTATATGATTGCGCTGGACATTTGCGAGAGCGATTCCATTGACGCAAATCTCGGCAATGGCGAGACTGCTTCCGCTCCGGCGGCAGAGAAGAAAGCCCCGGCTACTCCCGAGCAGAGACAGGAAGTGAAGGAGAATCTTACTGCTCCGGCTGACAATGCTTCTGCTTTACAGATTAAGGGTCTGAAAGCAGTTCTCAAGAAGCTCAAGGACGCTGACCCGAGCAAGGAGGAACTGATTGCGAACATCGCAGTACAGACCAAGGGATTCACGGAGATTTCCAAGTCCGATTGCGAGACGCTGATTCAGAAGATTACCGCAATGCTGGAAGGAGGGGCTAAGTAATGGCAGACATTAAGTGGCTCGAGGGCAATCGTATTCAGATTGCCCCTCCCAAGAGAACCAAGAAAATCACAGGTACTCGCTTCGCTACTATCCTCGGTCTGAATCCGTGGAGTACCGCATTTGAAATGTGGTGTGCGATTACCAAGACCTATGAGAAGCCCTTCGAGGACACTATCTACACGGTAGCTGGTAAGACCATCGAGCCGAAACAGGCTCGCTACATGGAACAGTCCTACGGCATGGACATTGTTCGCCCTTCCGATGTGTGGGGTGAGGACTACTTCAATAAGACATGGGGAGATTTCTTCCCGGAGAGCAAGCATCTCGGCGGTATGTGGGACTATCTGATGAAGGGTGAGGACGGCAAGACCATCGAAGCTGTTCTCGAAATGAAGACCACTAAACGTGCGGAGGACTGGCAGAACGATGTTCCCGAGTATTACGCATTACAGGCGGCATTATACGCTTACCTGTACGGTGTGGACGATGTGATTATGGTCGCTTCCTTCCTTGACGAGAAGGACTACAAAGACCCGGCGGCATATCAGCCGACCGCAAGCAACACCATCACTGTTGAGTTCAAGGTCTCCGAGCGTTACCCGGACTTCGCAGACAAGGTAGCCGCTGTTGAGCAGTGGTGGGCTGATTATGTCGATACTGGTATCTCCCCGGAGTATGACGAGAAGAAGGACGCTGAAATCCTTGCGGCACTCCGCACCAACACCCTGTCTACCGAGACTGACATTGAAGCTCTGATTGCAGAAGCCGAAGGTCTCAAGAAGGAGCTGGACGAGATTTCTGCTTCCACAGCAGACAAGGAGAAGCGTCTCAAGACCATCAATGACATTATCAAGGAACACGCTATGGGGCAGTTCCGTGACGGTGATAAGAAGGTCGAGGTCAAGGGTTCTACCTATGTGTGGACTGTCTCTCGTTCCGAGACTACCAGCGTTGATAAGGACGCTCTGAAAGCTGACGGCTTGCTGGATAAGTACAGCAAGAAATCTGAAACCTACCGCATGACGGTTAAATAAGGAGGACAAATTTATGGGCTTTACTGAAATTCTGACAATCATTTTCGTTCTGTTGAAGGTATTCGGTGTGATTTCGTGGTCGTGGTGGCTGGTATTTTTGCCGGAAATCATCGCCGCTGTCTTCTACATCATCGTGGTTATCGCAAGCGTAATGGGTATGAATAAGACCCGAAAGAGCTTCGATAAGCATTTCGACAAATTTTAAGGAGGATAAATTCATGGCAAACAGTAAGGAACTGACCGAACAGGTCATGGAACTGCATAAGAAGCAGACCGAAGAAATGAAAGCTCTCGAAGAACAGCGTGAGGAAGCTCTCAAGGTTGAGAAGTACGATGAAGCCGCTGTCGAGCTTCACAATATGTACAACAGCTATATCAAGGCTGGTTTCACCGAGGAACAAGCATGGAAGTTGACGGAAATCGTCTTCGCCAACAGTACGAAAAAAGGAATTTTTTAAGGAGGACACTACAATGGCAAGAATCCCTATGACGAGCGGTTTTGTAATTATCCCGGAGGGAGAATACGTTTTCCGCATTTATGACGCAACCTATGACGAGGATTTCGGTCGTATCGAAATCAAGCTGGTAAACGCACAGGGCGCAACCCACACCGAGCGTTTCTCTATCAAGGATAAGAATGACGAGTACAACGAAAAGGCTCTGAACGCTTTCTCCTACTTCGCTAAGACGGCTATGAACGACTACACGATGGAGGACATTGACCCGGAACAGCTTATCAATCACTACATTCGTGCAGAGGTTGTTCACACCAAAGTTCCGAGCAACAAAGACCCGAACAAGGAAGTCACTTTCGCAAACCTCGGAGACAAGTCTCCGGCAGATGGTTTCGACACCGAGCCTGTCGCTCGTGCGCTCACTCTCGGCAGTGGTAACAATGCCGCTCCGAAAGCCGCACCTAAGACACAGACTGCTTCCGCTCCGGCTAAGACTGGACTGGATATTGACGCGCTGTTGGGTTAAGCAATCAGCCGGGAGGGGCAAGCTCCTCTCCCGGATTTTTAATAGGAGGTGTCGCATGACAGATAATGTCAATCACCCGGCACATTATGAGACCGGGAAATTCGAGTGCATTGAGGTAATGCTCGAGACACAGGGCGTGGAAGCCACGAAGGACTTCTGTGTATGCAATGCTCTCAAATACATCTACCGACACAGGAATAAGAACGGTGTCGAGGACATTAAGAAAGCCGATTGGTACTTGAAGAAGTATCTCGAATTGGCGAAATCACAGGAGGAAAAAGCATGACAATCAATGAGTATCAGACCGAAGCTCTCCGCACTGCGGCTGGCATGAACCACCCGAACAATGACGAGATTCTTCTCAACGGCGTTATGGGTCTCTGTGGTGAATCCGGCGAGTGTGTGGACATGGTTAAGAAGTACCGCTTCCAAGGTCACGAGCTGGACAAAGCTCACCTCGCAAAAGAGCTGGGCGATGTGGCGTGGTATCTCGCAGTTACCGCCCACGCTATCGGCTACGACCTCGAGACGGTGTTGCAGATGAACGTAGACAAGCTCCGCAACCGTTACCCGAATGGGTTCGAGAAAGAGCGCAGTCTTCACAGACAGGATGGTGACGTATGACACTGGCAGAACGTATTGAGAAGTTCAATAACCTCATGGGTGACATTGTTCCCTCGGAGGTCAAGAAAGACCTGTTGGAGAAGGGATTCTTCACCGCTCCGGCAAGCACCAAGTATCACGGCAATTACGAGGGTGGTTTGTTCGACCACAGCTACATGGTAGCTCACTACCTCAAGAAGCTCACGGAGGAGTGCCGTCTTGACTGGCAGAACCCTCGCTCACCTCTGCTGGTTGGTATGTTCCACGACCTCTGTAAGATGGACAACTACCAGCACCCGGTCATTGCTGAAACTCTCGGCGGCGAGGAAATCAGAGACTATTCCAAGTGGGAATACGCTATGGACACTCTGCTCAAGGGTCACGGTGATAAGTCGGTTATGGTGCTGGCACAGTATTTCAAGCTCACCGAGGAAGAAATCATGTGTATTCGCTATCACATGGGAGCTTTCTGCGATAAGTCCGAATGGAACGATTATACACGAGCAGTGCATAAATATACAAATGTTCTGTGGACACACCAAGCCGATATGCTCGCTTCTCATGTAGAGGGGGTGTAGGCATGAAAGCAAGAATCCCGAATTTGGAGCTTCTGCTCTATAAGGCACAACAGGCTCTCGCCCATGACCCGGACTTCGTTCAGAAGATTGCCGAGATTAAGGAGAATGATAGCCGCAAGAAAGTATACCTCGATTTCAGTGTTGAGTGTTTCTCACAGATTTGGGGTAGCACCTGTACCGGGTTCGATGTGACCGAAGCTGGTGAGCCTGTTATGACTGGTTCGGCTATGACCGAGGAATACACCACCATCGTACATGAGAAGACCACAGATACCTACTGTGTGTTCTTCGGAGACCGCCCTTGCTACAAGGTGGATAACCCGAGCAACGAGTTTTACGAGGACATGATGAAGCGTCAGATGGCGAGCCTGTCTCGAGCCAAGAACCGCTATTAAGGAGGAGTGAGCGATGATTAAATTTGAGAAACCCGAGGTATGGGGCTGGGAACACGCTATCCGAGGAATGAGAAATCCACTCAACAGCTGGGAACGCTCCGACAGCTACCCGGCGGTTGACTGCGGCAAGTGTGGAATCATCGACCGAGAAGGTATCTGTCACCCGAAGGAGCATGACTGTACTCCGTATGAGTGCTATGCAATCGGTGACAATGATAAAGACCTTATGACCCGGCTCATTCGTGGCGGCGCACCACACCGTAAGTTCCTTCGTCAGATTTTCGTATCGGTGGATATTACCGCTCCTCTCTACTGGTGGAAGGAGTTCGATACATACAAGGTCGGCACGACAGCTAATAGCTGTTCCACCATGCACAAGATACAGGCAAAGGAGTTCACCTTCGAGGACTTCTCCTGTGAGCATTTGGACGAGCCAAGCAAGGCGATTCTCGGTGTTGTGATTAACGAGCTTAACAACAATCGTGGCTGGTACAACGATTACAACAGGCTCGTGAGTGAGGGTGATTTCACCGATGTTGAGCGTAAGCAGTTTTGGTGGAACATGATTCAGCTTTTGCCCTCCTCTTTCAATCAGAAGCGAACGGTCACTATGACCTACGAAAACCTTCTGAATATGCTGGAATATCGCAGAGGTCACAAGCTGGACGAGTGGCGTATGTTCTGCGATTGGATTCTCACCCTCCCTTATGGTTCGCTCTTGAAGGAAGGTGTGGGTAATGAACAGAGCTGAACGGCGTAGGCAGAAGAAAGCCGGAATTAAGGTACAGAAAGAACCCACTCTGAATCTGAAAGTCAGTGATTTCGACCACATGGTCTCTCATGCGGAGAAGTCAGCCAAGGAAAGAGCGACAGCGGCGGCAATTCACGAAATCGACCGACAGATTCTTGAGCATGACGAAGCCTATTCTCTCGACATTGACGCAATGGTGCTGTGGACGCTTCATGTTTACCTCGGGTTCGGTAAGAAGCGTCTCGAGAGATTCTACCGGGATATGTTGAAGGAACACATTCACATGAGGGAGGTCTACGAAATGGACGATACCTACCCGGAACGCTACAAACTCAAGGAGCTTTGCAATGTCGATGTGGAAGCTCTGAATAATGAATTTAAGGAGGTTATACACAATGTATAAGTTGAAGAACGTCAACGGCAGAGTGAACGCTCTGCTCCGCACCGGGAAGGACTTCGTAAAGAACAACCTCTCCGTGTCTGCGGCACAGCATATCATTGACACTGGTAAGCTGGTGGAATCTGACAACCCGGACTACCCTATCTGTATTGATAACCAATGGTATTTCGAGAGTGTTGAGGTCAAGAAGACAGCAAAGAAAGCCCAGTTGAGTTCCATGTATGGGGAAATGAAGGAGGGCAAGTAAATGAGCCGAACTTTCTACTCCGAGTATGTGAATCATTGTCTGCGATTTTATGCTCGACACGACAGACCGAAGTTCCACTCGGAAGCAGACAAGCATAACTGGGCGGCGTGTGACAGCGCACTCAAGTCGTTCTCCGATAATGACCGAGCAATGCTCCTGTATATCTATCGTGAGGGCGATACCGTCCCGGACAATATCTATCAGTTGGCGAAGTCCAAAGGTATCTCACAGGACAGCATTTGGAAGCTCGTAAATGAGCTGGAAAGAAAGGTGGCAAAGCGGCGTGGTTTACTATGACAATATTCCCGAGGAATTAAAGAAACTCGACCAGTGGGTGTGTGCGAATGATGGAAGCAAAGTCCCTATGAAAGCATGGGAGAACGAAGCCGCTTCCTCAACCAACCCGGAAACATGGTCTGATTTCGAGACTGCTCTCGAATCGTACAACCAGCACTATTACGACTACTGCGGTTTCGTGTTTGCGGACAATGGGTATGTCGGGATTGATATTGATGAAGGGTACGATGAAGACGGTCTTATGAGTGTCCTCGGGGCTGATATTGTCGGTAAGTGCCACAGCTATACGGAGAAATCCCGGAGTGGGCGTGGATTCCATATCCTACTCCGTGGAACTCTCCCCTTCAAGGGCAAGAACAATCTTGCTGGCGTGGAGATTTACAAGGCGGCTCGCTACTTCATTATGACCGGGAACACCCTTCTCTACCGAGAAATCATCGAGAACCAAGAAGCGATTGATTATGTTGTGGAGAAATACTTCCCGGAAGCTCGAGAGACCTCCGATAAGGTGGTTGTTGGGCGAGACAAGATATACGCCCCGGTATGGGAAGAACCTGTCGTGAATGGGCGTGTAAAGCTCCGTCCAGTATATCCAAGAATCCCGGACGGAAGCCGCAATATCTGTCTCACCTCCCTCGCTGGTATGCTCCACAATCAAGGCTACTCCAAGTCACAGATTTACGAGGAGCTGTTGTACGCCAATACGGTTGCCTGTGACCCACCTCTCGACCGAAACGAGTTGCGAACTATCTGCAACAGCGTCACGAGGTACAAGCGATGAAGATTAAATGCTGTAAGGACTGCGTTGCTCCGAAGCGACACCCCGGCTGTCACGGTGTATGTCCCGAGTATCTATACGAAAAGGCACTGTGGGAGGAAGAAAAGAAAGTCATTCGTGAGGAACATAGGCGATTCAGTGAGCTATACGAGCAACGCTCTGAGGGAGTGCGAAAAGCACTAAAACACAGAAGACGATAACTTGCACAGAAAAGATAAATTTTTATCTTTTAGGTATTGACATTCAATCTTGTATGTGTTATCTTATAATCACAGCAAGACAAAAACTTATCCAATAAAGATTAAGGAGGATTTTATCATGGAAGTTATGAGAAACATGACTATTGACACTGAACTGTTTGAACTGGGAGACATTATCTCCTTCACACTCACCACAGGGGAGAAGGTTAAGGCGAAAGCCATTCATGAGACCCCGAACGGTATGCTGTTCATCACTGTTGACTGTCTCAAGGACGAGCAGAAAATGTTCGAGAATCCCGGCAGAGCCGAGAAGGTTGACTACGAACATTCCGACCTTCGCAAGAAGCTGAACGGCGAAATATTCGAGAGCTTCCCGGAGGAAATCAAGGGACGCATGGTTGGTATGCGAGTAGGTCAGACGAACTGCTTCGATATGCTCCGTATTCCTACCGAGCGTGAAATCTTCGGAGAGAACCCTTACGGTAAGGACGAGCCTGTATCTGTAAGACGCTTCTACGGCATGGAGAATCGCCGTGAGCGTATCGCTTTCCAAGGTTCGGAGACAGGTACATGGGAATGGTACTGGTTGCAGAACAAGGTTGAGGATTCCGCTTCCGCTTTCGCCGATGTCGGCAGCTACGGTGATGCGTCCTGCGGCAACGCTTCCTATTCTTATGGCGTTCGCCCGGTCTTTCTCTTATCCTAAAATCTCGCCCCCTTGTGGGGCGAGTTCAATAAAGAACGGAGGTGAATGTCGTGCAGACAAGATGTGAAAACTGTGAGAAAAGATGTGTCTGCCACGCTTGCCCTCTACATAATCAATGCCGCTACGCTTTGAGGTGCAAATCCTCAAAGTGTTACTGCGGAAAATATAGGAGGTTATCAGAAAATGGAACAGAACAAAATCTGTCCTCTCCTCACGACTAACACTGTCGTAGACGAGAATAACACCGTGAAAATTGGCACACAGCCTGTTTTCTGCGTAACCGAGCAGTGTTCGTGGTGGTTGGAGGACAAACAGAAATGTGCAATCGCAGTTATGGGAGGTAAGAAATAATGGCATATTACATGAATAAGAGCGTCCCGGCGAAGCGAGGAGATATTTTCTACATTTCCAACTCTAAGTGCTACGCCACAGACCCGAGTAATACAGAGGGAAGACCAGCAATCGTTGTCTCCTCTGATAAATTGAATGAACACGCAGATGTTGTCGAGGTGGTCTATCTCACCACAAAGGAAAAGCGTCTCATGCCTACTCATGCGGAGGTGCTGTGCAAGATTCCTTCGACCGCTCTGTGTGAGACCATCTACACGGTCAATAAGGACAGGCTGGGCGATTTCGTCCGTACCTGTACCGATAAGGAAATGGAGGGTGTCAATGCTGGAATCCTCTGCTCACTCGGTATCGCCGCTCCTGTGGTCGATGGTGAGCCTGTTGACAACTCTGTAACGGTCGAGAGGAATCTTTACAAGCACCTCTACGAAGACCTTCTCAATAAGGTAATGGCGAGGTGATAAATAATGCAAGAGCTTTTCGAGACACGCAACGGTCGTGTCATTATGGACGAGGACTTATCCTCGAAGATGTATCTGATTAAGCAGTATCACCCCGAGAAAGCAGACGAGACCAGCTCCGGGTTTGAGTGGTCTGAAATGGGTATGGCAAACCTGTTCGGATTGCTCTACTCTCACGAAGCTCGCTACTGCCCGGAACACAAGAGCTGGTACACCTATCACGAGGGAGCATGGCGTAAGGACGAGGGAGCAATTCTCGTGTCCGAGAAGATTAAAGATTTCGTCCGTCTAATGATTCTCTACTGCGGAGAAATCGAGGACGATGATACCCGAAAGTCCTACACTGGGTTCGTCAATAAGATGGGTGACAGGCGTATGCGAGATAGAATCCTCAAGGACGCAACAGGTGAGCTTCGTATCTCTGCTGTGCAGTTTGACGCAGACCCTTATCTCATTAACTGTCTCAATGGTACATACGACCTTCGAGACTTCTCCTTCCGGGAACATAGCTGGGACGATTTTCTCACCATGCAGACAGCATTTAGCCACACTATCTCCAAGACGGTTAAGTGTAAACGCTGGGAGAAGTTCATTAAAGAGGTCACACAGAATGACGAGGACAAGGCAGACTTCCTTCAAAGAGCTTTGGGTTATTCCATGCTGGGTATGAGCAACGAGGAGTGTATGTTCATTCTCCACGGTAAGACCACTCGTAACGGTAAGTCTACTCTGCTCAACACCATCGAGACCATGCTCGGTGACTATGCCAAGGTTGCCCCGGTCGGTATGATTTGCCGTGGAGACCGTCAGAAGGACGCAGAAGCCGCAAGTCCTACCCTTGCCGGGTTGAAGGGCAAACGCTTCGTCACAATGTCCGAGAGCAACGAATACGGCAAGCTGGACGAGGAGAAAATCAAACAGCTTACAGGTGGTGAGGAAATCTCCGCTCGTGCGCTGTATCAGTCGGCAATCACATTCAAGCCGCAATTTACGTTATGGCTTTCCTGTAACGACCTTCCGATGGTAACGGACAAGTCTCTATTCGCTTCCGAGCGTATCAAGGTGGTAGAGTTCAACCGCCACTTCTCCCCGGAGGAACAGGACACTCACCTCAAGGACGAGCTGTGTGAGCAGTCCAGCATGAGCGGCATTTTCATGTGGCTGGTGCGTGGGTATATTCACTACAAGGAACGTGGACTTGCAATGAGCGGTAGTCTGAAATCGGTTGTCACCAAGTACGAGCGTGATAACGACCTCGTATTACAGTTCCTCGAGAACCGCTGTGAGCGTGTCCCGGAGGAAAGCTCGCCAACCGTTATCAAGGCGAAAGACCTGTACAACGCTTTCAAGATTTGGGCGAAGTCCGAGGGTGCTTATATCCTGTCGGCTCGTAAGTTCAATTCTGAAATGGAGCGTCACCCGGAGTGGTTCGACAGGAAATCGACCTCGAGTGGTTATGCAACCTATTGTGGTCTGAAATTGAAGGAGGTGCTGTAATGAGCAAATATCTCGAAACCCTTCCGCAGTATCACTTTGACAGAGACGATTTCTGTAAAGTGTTCGGAGAAGTTTTCACCGATGATGAAATCATTGACATTGATGTAATGTGTGGTTATCCACAGAACACCGAGAACTTCCTTCTCTATCACTGGGAAGACGAGTTTTATATCATTCATCGTGACAGCGGCACGATTATCAACTGGTATAAGCATTTGGGACGAACCAACACCTGTAACAAGGAAGGATTCACCCTTGCTGATTTGAAGGAGCTTTTGCTTCTTCTCAAGGAAGACTTGAAGGAGGTCGAGGTATGAAACAATGGGAGTACGAAGCTCTCCAAGCCGCCCTCACTAAGAAATCCGAAAATAACCCCTATGGTCGTACTGGAAATTTCAAGCGTGAGGACGGTTACAAAGAAGGGATTCTTGCCGCAAAGAGTATTCTTCACAGCTTCTATCAGCGGCAGTCTCAAGATAAGGAGGAATCATAATGCAGTTAGCAGAAAAACAGGAGTTGGTACGGCTCTTGAACCTATACCAAGCTGACCTTCTCATGGACAACGACAACAATATCCGGGAAGCCGCAAAGCACCCGGAGAAGAAATGGGAAGGTACTTACAAAACTGGTGTGAAAGCCCAGTACGAACACGCTCGTGTCATTGTCGCAAAGCTGTCGGTAGAAATCGGCAAGTCGGTAAAATCTTACTACGAGCTGTAAAGGAGGACACTGTTATGAATATGGTTTGCAAATGTGGTGGCAAGGAGTTCTTCACCGAGGAACACGGCAATCAGACAGGGCTTTACTGCTCCGCTTGCGGTAAGTGGCAGAAATGGCTCAAGAAGGACGAGATACGACTTTTCAATCATGGTGTCAAGGTAGAGAACGCTTCTCTGCTGGAACGTCTCAAGGCTCGTATTGCCGAGAGTGCAATCAAGGTATCTACCGTCAAAGCTCCGCACACCTACATGAAAGCTGTCGGCACGAGGGAGCTTGAAAAGATTCTCGAGGAGGAGTTGGGAAATGAAGACACGAAATGACATACTTGCCGAATACGTCCGCAGTCGTTACCCCGAGATTGAAAAGACCTTCGACTTTGCCGCCTACTCTGCTGGTGTGGCTCTCAAAGAGTTCGGCAGATGTATCAAGGAAGCGTTCGGAGGTACTGGTAAGGAGGTAGACGATGTTTGCGATTCAGAACATTAAGACCGGGAAGTTTTTGTATGGCACAGACTACCGATACCGCCCTCCTCACCAGCGTACCAGCAACACGAAAATGCTTACTTACAGCTCTATCGCAGAAGCCGCACACGACTTTTGGGTTAAGAGGAAGTGCGGCAAAGATTACAGAATCGTTGTGCTGAAATCGGTTGAGGTTAAGCGAGTGATTGACTACTACGAGAGTAAAAACTTCATTTAACACAAAACGGATAAGTATTTATCAAAAACGACATTTACCAAACTGTCTGAAAAGGATTGAAAAACAATCTTTTCACGAGAACGAGTTATTCTTATTATTACAGTAGTTAAAGTAGCTGTTCTCAAGGTATTGCGTGTAACTTCCTCTATATAGAAAAATCCCTATATATAGAAGTTATACGCAAAAACCGATTTTCAACTACTTCTACTACTGCAATAAGAATAAGAAGAAAGGAGACTGAAATGGATATAGATAAACTGTTAGCAGACAGTTCCGAGGATTCCGAGGAGACTGTTGCGACTAAGGAGACTGTTTCCAGCGAGGAGACTGCGGTTGTCCCGGCTGGGAACGACAAGCCTGTCAAGAAGACAAAGAAGAAAGGTAAGCCCCGAGGAGGTAATAACTGGTTGAAGCCGGAAAACATCGCTCCGGGGCTTGAAGCTGGTGATAACACGAAGTTCCTCTCCGTCAATATGGCGTTGATGAATATGCCGGACATTGACATGGAGAATCCGTTGGAGGTGCAACAGCGACTTTCCGACTATTTTGCGCTGTATGCACAGTATGACATAAAACCTACGGTTGTGGGTATGGCGATTGCATTGAACGGACACAACAGACAGTGGCTTTATGCGATTACACATGACATTCCGGGAGGTGGTTCGGGATATAAGATTGCGTTGCCGCCAGAGGTAGCCGACGTAATAAAAAAGGCGTACTTTTTGCTCGAAAATTTGTGGGAAAACTATATGCAAAGTGGCAAGGTCAACCCGGTAGCTGGTATCTTCCTCGGCAAGAACAACTATGGCTACCAAGATAAGACAGAGTACGTTCTCACACCAAACCAGCAGAACGACAACGACTATTCCGCTGATGAAATCAGAGAACGCTACATTGCAAGCGACCAGCAGAAGCGACTTTCAGCAAGCAACTCTGACGAGGACACGAGCGACTAAGCGACTTTCGCCCACGCTCCGACTTTCCGACTATCAGCCGAACGACTTTGCGACTTCCGACTATCGACTATGAAACCGCCCTCCGGGAATCTGCCCCGGCTGGGCGGCTTTTTCTTGCGGAAATTTTCAGAAAATCAGCCGGACACGGCACTCATTTCTTTATCGCTTTAATGTAATAAAGCAAATCAGCACCCCGGGCGGCGTGGGTGAACGTGTCCGGCGGCGTGTTCGGGTTTCTTCCTATATAATGTAAATCAGATTGCAAGCCAACACAAAAAAGATAAATTTTTATCTGAAAAGTATTGACAAACAATCTTGAAAGTGTTATTGTATAGTCATAGCAAGACAAGAAACAACACAAACAAGATAAACGGAGGTAAATAAAATGAAAGATTATAGAAAGTTTGAGTACACCAACGAAAATTATTTGATTTTCCGCACTATTGAAACATTCAGTAGAACGGCAAGCGGTAAAAGCTGGAAAAGCCGCCCCGATGAAGTGGAAAATAAAATTGTACCGCCTAAATATTATGAAAATTATGTAACGGCTATTCCGTTCTTTAACAATTTCGGAGACGGTGCAAGTTGCCGGGCGGCGTTCAGTTATAACGCCCCGGGATATTTACCAACACGCATTACAACAATTTCACCGTTCAGAGAAACGAAAAAAGTAGCTTGTTTTTGGTTTTTCAAGAAAGAAACATTGTTGTTAAATGCCGGATACCGGGAAAAATCCATTGTAGAAAATGCAAAACGTTTTCGAGTTGAATATGTAGACGGTGCAAAAATGATTTATTTTTGCACCGATGAAGACGGAGACACGGCAAGCGGCATTTTTGACACACGCCGGAATATTTGGAGGGGGTAAACATTATGAGAAAATACAGCTTTACGAACAACGGCAAAACGTGGGAACGTATCACGAAAAAGCAAGCCCGGGCGGCTTATAACAACGGTTTAACCGTTCTATTTTGCCCGGTGAATATGCGCCCTTTTACGCCGTGGCATTTAGAAATTGACGTAAACAAGAATTTTGAAGGTTATAACGGCGTTTCTTTTGAAAAAGCCGTGAACGCTTTTGAAATTTATAATTGCACCGACAACGAAACGGGGCGTTATACGGCGTTTTATATCCCGGTTGTAACGGTTGATAGATTCACCGGGGAAACGCCCACGGCGTACACGTTGGGAACGGTTAAACAATACGATTATAGCGTTATGGAGGGTTGAAAAATGAAAAAGTTTGAAAGTTTATGTAATGAGTACCGGGAAAACAAAAGATTGATTGAAGAATTGCAAGCTATGAACGATTCTATAAAATTAGATATTCTTGCAATCATGGGAAACGATGATACGCACGTTGAAGGGGCGGCAAAAGCCACTAATAAAACGGTTGTTTCAAGCCGTTTCGATTCAACCGGATTCAAGAAAGAATACCCGGAATTGTTCACGGAATACAGCCGGGAAACAAGTTACAAGCGTTTTTGTGTACTGTAAAGGGGGTTTTATTATGCGTAAAGTGTCCGCAACGGTTATTTATAAAGATAATACGCTTTATAATTTAACGGTCAATCATAAAGGGGTTTTAATTCCGTTGGTTGCATACGATGAAACAAGCGTAAAGCACCCATACGAAAAACGCACGTTTCAAACAATGTATAAATTTATTTTAGGGATTATGAAAGAAAATAATTTCTATTGTAGTTATTATGAGCAATTCGGGCGGCGTTGGTATGATATACAGTTTATCAATTTAGAAAACCCGGTAAATATTGAAAAATTCGGAATGGAGGTATAAACACTTGATAATATTATGTATTTTGATTTTTCCGTTCGTTGTGTTAGCTGATTTATTAAAAATGAATAAATGATTTTACAGCCCCGGTTATATGCCGGGGCTTTTTCGTGCGTGTACCGTTGCCCGGTAAACGTAAAACATAATCAAGAATAGCCGCCCGGGTATGCGTGGCAAGCCTTGAACGCTTGTGAACGTGTCCCGGGCTTGTGGCGGCGTTGTGTGGGCTTGTGGGTATACCCCCGGAGGGGGGATTGACAAGGGGCGAAACCGGGCGAGGGAGTACGCTGAATATTCTCAAAAAACAAAAAGACCCTATAAAAGATAATTTCTTATCCTATCAGTGTTGACAATCTCCCTTTCTCGTGCTATACTCGTATCACAAACAACAAAACAGGAGGTCAAAACATGGTTAAGAATAACATTGAAGTTGATGTAAAGGTGAAGCTCCTCGAAGCTGGGAAGACACAACAGCAGTTGGGTGAAGAAATCGGCACTACTGGGCAGTACATCAACCGAGTTCTCAAGAAGAATGGTGGAATCGTGAACGATACCTTCGTGAAAATGATGGACGCTCTCGGTTATAACATCGTTCTCACCTACGAAAAGAAGGATTGAAGTAGTTAAAGTAGTTGAAAACAGCATTTTGCGTGTAACTTCCTCTTAGTACACGCATATATAGCAAAAGTTACCGCAATTTTTGATTTTCTACTACTTTTACTACTTGAGGAGGTGAATATCTCGTGAAAGCGATTGGTTATATCCGTGTATCTACGGAGGAACAGTCTGCGGACGATAAATACGGTATCGAGGTACAGAAACAGGCGATTTCTGATTATGCCAACAGAAATGATTTTGAAATCGTGTGCTGGCTGACCGATACAATCAGCGGTGCGAAGGACAATCGCCCGGAACTGGATAAGATTCTCTACAATGCAGACCAGCTCCCGGCACATGAAGCCGTGATTGTGTTCAAGAATGACCGTGTTGCTCGTGACACAAAATTGTATTTCTATTACTTCTACACGCTCGAGAAGCGGAATGTGAAGCTGTTGTCTACCGAGGAGCATTTCTCGGAGGGTGATGATTTCGCCAACATCTACCGCTCTCTGCTGATGTTCGTTGCGGAACAGGAGCGAAAGAACATCGCTCTGCGTACCGGGCGTGGGCGGTCTCTCAAGGCACAATGCGGTGGGTACTCCGGCGGCAACAAGCCGTATGGTTATTACTGCGTGGACGGTATGCTCATGCAGAACCCGGAGGAACGCCCTATCGTGGAGACGGTATTCCGAGAGCATGACGAGAATCACACCTCTTTGCTGGACATTTGCGAGATTCTGTATGATGGTGGGTATCGAACCCGAAAAGGCAAGAGATTTCAGCCGTCCACCATTCGAGGAATCCTATCTAACCGCCCCTTCTATGAGGGTAAGTACAAATATGGAGACATGGGCTGGGTACAGGGCGTACACTCCCCGATTCTCCCATTGGAGGTGTAGAAATGAAGAAAATACTATCTATTATGCTTGCCGGAGTGCTTATGCTGGCTGTCTCCGGGTGTGGAGCTGAACCACAACACAAGGTCTCGTATGTCAGCGGAGAAAAGCTCACTGTTCTCGAGCAGTACGATTGTGTGGCTGTCTATACGCAGTACACCAACGACAGCTCCGAAACTGCTGTCCCGGCTGATGAAGTGTCTGTCAAGGCATTTCAGAACGGTGTCGAATTGTCACCACTTGTCCCGACAGGTGACAGAACCAACGGTTATGTGCAGTGCGATTCCAGCGTACAGAGCGGCACGACCGCTGATGTGGTGTGGCTATTCGAGCTTGACGATGATTCTACCGTATCGGTGGAGCTGTCCGGCGGCGAGAAGGTCGAAATCCCATTGACGGAGGAATGAGCCTATGTGGGTGCTGGCAATATTGATATTTCCCTTTGCGGTACTCTATGAGATTGTGAAAATGAATGAGCAGTCTCACCACCGAGGGAAACGAAAACGAAGAAAAAGATTTTAATGACGAGGGTGCGTTATCGCACAGAGATTTAATTCTCTGAACGGTGACGCACTCTCTTTTTGTTTGGAGGTATTTATGAAAGAGTTACTTGAAAAAATTCTCGGGCAAATCAAAAAGACCCCGGAAGGGGTCAGAGCCTATGAGGATTTATACCATATCTGTCTCGAGACACAGAAGACAGACATTCCCCTGTCCGTGGAGTATCTGAAAAAGCTGTCGGACATTATCGAGAATCGGATTCCGCAGTCTGAAACCGACAAGGAGCTTCGCTCCCTGTTCATGCTTCACAAAAAGGTTCTGCTTGCCGCCGCCCCATTCGATTTTGAAAGCTATCTACTCTATGTCGAATGGGAACGTGAGCCGGACAAGAAATTCTATGTCCCTCGCCGTGAGGTCATGCACCCTGTCGTACAGGCAATGCAAGATTTGATTGACGATAGACTGGACTTGCTGACGATTTCCATGCCGCCCGGTACTGGTAAGTCCACTCTCGGTATCTTCTTTCTGTCGTGGGTCATGGGACGATTCCCGGATTCACAGTCCCTTGCGTCCGCTCACTCGGGTATGCTGACACGCTCCTTCTATGACGGTGTGTATCAGATTATCACTGACAGCGAGTACCTGTGGGCTGATGTGTTCCCGGGAGTAAAGCTGGCGGCAACGAACTCCAAGGAAGAAACCATCGACCTTCACAAGAAGCACCGATTCTCTACTCTGACCTGTCGAGCAATCAACGCTTCACTGACAGGTGCTACCCGATGTGACAAAATCCTCTACGCCGATGACTTGTGTTCCGGCATTGAGGAAGCTATGAGCAAGGAGCGATTGGATAAGCTGTGGAGTGCCTACACCAACGACCTTAAATCCCGAAAAAAGGAAGGTGCGAAGGAAATCCATATCGCTACCCGATGGTCTGTCCATGATGTTATCGGTCGATTGGAGAATCAGTACGGCGGCGATTCCCGAGCAAAGTTCATTGTCCTTCCGGCACTGGACGCAGACGGTGAAAGTAATTTCAATTACACTTACGGTGTCGGATTCAGTCGTAATTATTTCGAGGATATGAGGAACAACCTTGATGAAGCGTCTTTCAAGGCTCTGTTTATGAATCAGCCTATCGAGCGTGAAGGTCTGCTCTACGATGTGGACGAACTGCGCCGCTACTTCGAGCTTCCGGCAGAAGACCCGGACGCTATTATCGGTATTTGTGACACCAAGGACAAGGGTTCTGACTACGCTTTCCTTCCGGCGGCGTATGTGTACGGTAATGATTACTACATAGACGATTGTGTCTGTGATAATAGCTTGCCGAACATAGTTGACGCTCGATTGGTGGATATACTGCTCCGCTGTAAGGTTAAAATGTGTCGTTTTGAGAGCAATTCCGCTGGTGGTCGTGTTGCCGAAAAGGTGCAGAATGAGGTCAAGAAGCGTGGGGGTATCACTCGCATTACGACCAAGTTCACTACTGCCAATAAGGAGACAAAAATCATCGTCAACAGCGCATGGGTCAAGGAACACTGCCTGTTCAAAGACGATAGCCTGTATAAGCGTCAGAGCGATTACGGTCGCATGATGGATATGCTCGGTTCTTACACTGTGGCTGGTAAAAATAAGCACGATGATGTTCCCGATGGTATGGCTATGCTGGCAGAGTTCGCACAAAGTCTGTCCGGCGCAAGAGTTGAGGTATTTCAGAGACCGTGGTAACACAGGTCGTATGAGTTATCCACACTTTCCACATAATTATCAACATATAGTGTGTTGGCGTATTGACTTCTACTATATCTTGTGGTATTATGATATGGTAAAAAGAACGAGTTTGAATGGGTGCATGATTGCACGAGGTATTTAGACCTCAAGCAGTCATGCACCCATTTTTTGTATGCAGAAAGGAGGAAGGAACGTGGCACATCAAATTGACGAGAGCAAGCCGAAGTATCTAAGTCAGACAAGATTTATGAGCGGTCGGCGCATTATCAAGACCAGCGTAACAGAAATCACGGACGAAAACGTGGTCGATGTTCTCCGCAAGGCTCTCGCTACTCACGAGTTGAACCGCAGTGAGATTGACTACCTGTGGAAGTATTACCGTGGAGACCAGCCAATCAGAAACCGTGTCAAAAACGTTCGCCCCGAAATCTGCAATAAGATTACCGAGAATCGTGCAAACGAAATCGTGTCCTTCAAGGTTGGGTATCTGTGTGGCGAACCGATTCAGTACGTCAGCCGTAATGGTGGCGAGGAAATCGTAAAACAGATTAACACCCTCAACGAGTATATGTTCGCAGAGGACAAAGCTGCTCAAGACCAAGAGCTTGTCGAGTGGCAGATGATTTGTGGTACAGCGTTCCGTCTTGTCCTTCCCGATGAACCGGGTGAGGAAGATGAAGCTCCTTTTGAGCTTTATACTCTCGACCCGAGAGACACCTTCGTTGTGTATTCAAACGAAATCGGTAACAAGCCGCTGATGGCGGTTAAGTACAGCAAGGACGATAACGAGATTTTCCACTACTCGATTTACACCGAGAATCGCTATTATCTCGTGGACGGAGACATTTTGGTGGAATCCAAACCTCATGCCCTCGACATGATTCCGATTATCGAGTACCCGGGAAACAATGCTCGTCTCGGTTCTTTTGAGATTGTGCTTCCTATACTGGACGCAATCAACAATGTGGAAAGTAACCGTATGGACGGTATGGAGCAGTTGGTACAGGCTTTTATTAAGTTCATTAACTGCGACATTACCAAGGAGGAATACGAGGAGTTCTTACAGCTCGGCGCAATCAAGGTGAAGTCCGTGGACGGACAAGCCGCTGATGTTGGTGTAGTCACCACAGAGCTGAATCAGACACAATCGCAGACCCTCAAGGACGATTACTACAACGCAATGCTTACCATCTGCGGTATGCCAAACCGTAACGGTGGTTCTTCCACGAGTGATACTGGTTCTGCCGTGTTGCTCCGTGATGGTTGGTCTGACGCAGAAGCTCGAGCAAAGGACAGTGAGAATGTTTTCAAGCGAGCAGAAAAGAAAATGCTCAAGCTGGTTCTTCGTATCTGTCGAGACCTCGGCGGTCTCACACTCAAGTTGAGTGACATTGATATGAAGTTCACTCGCCGTAACTACGAAGCCATTCAGAGTAAATCTCAAGTCCTTATCTCCATGCTTCAAGAGCCTAAGATTCACCCACAGTTGGCGTTCCAGCATAGTGGAATGTTCTCTGACGCTGAATCTGCTTACACCATGAGCATGAAGTATTACGAGGAGCAACAGGAGAAAGCCGCTGAACTGGCTAAGAAGACTGCTCCCGATGATTCCGGGGACGATGATAATGACCCGGACAATAACGATATTTAAGCGGTAAGCCGCTGTGAATATAGGCAGAGAAGCCTTAAATCGCAATAGTCAGAGAAGACTTAAACCGCAAACATTGTCACAGAAGACATTAAAAGACAGGAGGATTTCAACATGGCAAAAATTGACATTAGCAAGATTGACGGCTATGCCGACATGACCCCGGAACAGAAAATCGCCGCTCTTGAAGCGTTTGAGACCGAAGACCCCGATTACAGCGGATATGTAAGGAAGGATATTTTCGATAAGACAGCTTCCGAGCTTGCGGCTAAGAAGAAGGAGCTGAATGAAAAGCTCACCGAGGACGAGCAGAAAAAGCAGAAGGAACAGGAGGAACGTGAGGAGTTGCAGTCCAAGTACGACAAACTGCTCCGTGAAAGCGAAGTTTCCAAGTTCAAGGCAAAGTTGCTCGGCATGGGTTACGAGGAGAAGCTGGCTGACGCTACCGCAGAAGCAATGGCTGATGGTGATACCGAGAAGGTCTTCGCCAATCAGAAGAAACATCTTGAGAATGTCGAGAAGAAGGTTCGTGCGGAAGCCCTTAAAGATACACCGAAACCGACCCCGGACGGAGATTCCAAGACAATGACCCTTGAGAAGCTCCGCAAAATGTCTCCACAGGAGCGTTATGACTATTCTGTGAAGAATCCCGAGGACTACAAAGCCCTCTACACCAATAACGATACAGGAGGTAATGAGTAATGGCTCATAAGATTTATGACAATTTCTATCTCTCCAACGAGGTAGAAGACCAGTTCAATTCCCACCTCGATTTACAGCAGTTCTGTACTGTTGATAACTCTCTCGTGGGTACTGCTGGTATGAAGCGCAAGATTAACGTCTACAAGGCTACCGCTGGTACGGAGAAGCTGAAAATGGGCGAAGGTAACACCAGGAGCATTGAGGTTTCTTTCACCCCGGAGGAGTACGAGATTCAGCTCGCACAGAACAAGTTCCAGTATTATGACGAACAGGAAATGACTGACCCTATGCTCGTTCCTGTCGGCACTCGTCACATGGGTACTGATATGTTCAATACCGTAAACGGCGATGTGTACGGCGAGTTCAAGAAGGCTACGATGGTCGTTCCTACTGCGAAGATTGACTTCGCCGCATTTGTGGACGCTGTTGCCAATCTGAACATCGAAAGCACTGACAATCAGCCGGAGAAGGTTGCTCCGCAGACTTTCGCTTTCGTACACCCGGGCGATACTGCCGAGCTTCGTAAGAACCTCGCAGAAGACCTCAAGTATGTGGAAGCGTTCGCTCGTGCTGGCTACATCGGTACTGTTGGCGGCGTGAACATCTACACCAAGAAGGACGCTACGAAGGGTACTATCGTGGTTGCTACTCGACAGGCAGTTACCATCTTCAATAAGAAGGGTGTCGAGGTTGAGACTGACCGTAACGGCGATATTCGTCAGAACACTATTTGGTCTCGTAAGTATTACCTTGCGGCTCTGACTGACGCTACCAAGGCAGTCAAGATTTTCAAGGGTACTGCTACTGCCACTGCGGACACTACGGTTTCCGAGGGCAAGGTTTACTACGCTAAGACCGACAACGGCTACATCGTTGGTAAGCCTAAGACCAACCCGAAGACCGAAGGTTTCTACGAGATTGCCTAAGTAAAGGAGGTGGACAACATGACCGAGGAAGAAAAGCTGATTGCTCTCAAAGCGATGGTCGGTGGTTCGGACAGTGACGAAGTGCTGTCCACCTATCTTAAACTGGCTGGTCGTAAAATCATCAATCGAGCATATCCGTATGATTCCAGCGTAACGGAAGTTCCGGCACAGTATGACACTCTCCAATGCGAGATTGCCGCTTATATGCTGAACAAGCGTGGTGCGGAGGGTCAGACCTCTCATTCCGAGAACGGTATCTCCCGAAGCTATGAAAATGCTGATATTCCTTCCTCAATGCTAAAGGTGGTTACTCCTCATGTGGGGGTGATTAAATGAGAATGATGGAACGAAACAAGAGCAAATTCTTCTACGCTCTGTACAAAGAGAAAGTCCCTAAGACGGACGAATACGGAAATGTTACAGGGGAATATGAAATCATTCGAGACAACCCGGTAGAGTTCTCCGCTAATATCTCTGCCGCCAAGGGTGAAACAAGCACCCGACAGTTTGGAGAAAGCGAGAGCTATGACAAGGTAATTGTCATGGGGACGGACGCTCCCCCTATTGACGAGTACACAGTGCTATGGGTCGATAAAACGCCACAGGTCAATGAAACCGGGGCTTTGGTTACGAACGATGATGGTGAGGTCATTACTCCTCACGATTATATCGTCAAGAAGGTAGCCAAGAGCTTGAACAGCGTATCGGTTGCGATAAGCAAGGTGACTGTCAGTGGGTAGAAAAGTTATCTCATTCGGATTGTCAACGAGTGAAATCAACCGAGCTATGAAAGAGCTGGCTGATTACAAACAAGAAATCCTTAGAAAAACAGAACTCCTCCGAGAGAAAGTAGCCGAGCGGCTGGCTGATGAAGCAAAAAGCGGATTCAGCGGTGCAATCGTTGACGAGCTTATTCTCAAAGGAGGGCAAACTTCTCCACGATACGCACAAGTCGATGTGTCGGTTGACAATCGAGGGTCGGTTACTGTCGTTGTCGCAAGTGGTGAAGACGCTGTGTGGGTTGAGTTTGGTGCTGGTGTCTATCATAATGGCTCTCCCGGTTCGTCCCCTCACCCTCACGGTGCGGAACTGGGAATGACAATCGGTGGATTCGGTAAGGGTAACGGCAAGAAAGAAGTTTGGGGATTCTACGAAAATGGCGAATTGAAGCTGTCTCGTGGTATTCCGGCTCGTATGCCGATGGCTCTTGCAATCACCACCGTTTGCAATGATATTCAGTCTATCGCAAAGGAGGTGTTCGGGTGATTGACATTGAGACAGAGGTATTCAGTATCGTGTCCGCAGAGGTGCGAAAGAAATACCCGAAAATCTATATGACTGGCGAATATGTCAAGTCTCCACCTTCCTTCCCTTGTGTCTCTCTCATTGAGACAGACAATCAAGTTTATCGAAACACTCGAGATTCCGGGTGTATCGAAAACCACGCACAGGTGCTTTACGAGGTCAATGTCTACTCTAACAAAACGAGTGGTAAGAAGACTGAATGTAAAGCAATCATCGCTCTCATTGATTCCAAGATGGAAGCACTCGGTTTCACACGAACCCTTATGAACCCTGTTCCCAACGAGGAAGACGCAACGGTTTACAGAATGGTGGCTCGATACAGGGCTATCGTCTCTAAAAACAAAACTATTTATAGGAGGTAAACAAGCATGGCTATTAGCACTTACAAGATTTTTCTCATGCAGAAGAACGCTTCCGTATGGGAGAAGCTGATTGACATTAAGGAGTTTCCCGACCTCGGCGGTGCGCCGGAAATGCTGGAAACTACTACTCTGTCTGACAAAATGCAGACTTACATTCCGGGTATTCAGTCCCTCGATTCTCTTGAGTTCACTGCGAACTATACTCTCGAGGAGTACAAGAAGCTGAAAGCACTGGAAGGTACAGAGAAGGAGTTCGCCGTTTGGTTCGGTGGTACGGAAGCTGGCGATACCGTCACTCCTACTGGTGACAGCGGTAAGTTCAAGTTCAAAGGCTCTCTGTCTGTTTATGCTAACGGCGGCGGCACGAATGAGGTTGTCGAAATGACTATCACTATCGCTCCGTCCACTGTTATCAGCATGGACGAAGAGTAAGGAAAAATAAGGAGGATAAATCATCATGGCAAAGCAGTTGAAATTCACTTTCAAGGATAAAGAATATGTCCTTGAGTTCACTCGCAGAACGGTTACGGAAATGGAGAAGAAGGGCTTCGTTGCGGCAGAGGTCGAGAACAAGCCTATGTCTACTCTCCCGGCACTGTTTGAAGGTGCGTTCCTCGCACATCATCGTTTCGAGAAGAAGGAAGTTATCAACGAAATCTTCTCCCACATGACGAACAAGGAGGAGCTTATCGGTAAGCTGGCAGAAATGTACAACGAGCCGATTATGGCACTGGTCGAAGAACCCGAGGAATCCGAGGGAAACGTAAGCTGGACAGCGAGTTGGTAAGTGATTCGCTGTTGACAGATGAATCCGCTAACAAGGGGAGCGAGCGTGAGAATCGCTCTGCTCCCCCTTCTTATTCGGAGATTTTTCTCGCAAAGTTCCCCTATTACTTATCAATAGGCATGACGGAAGAACAATACTGGGATAGAGATTCCACTCTCGTGAAGTCCTACCGCAAAGCGGAGGAGCTTCGCAAAGAGAGGGTCAATCAAGAAATGTGGTTACAGGGTATGTATATCTATGACGCAATTTCTCGTCTGTCCCCGATTCTTCGTGCTTTCGCCAAAAAGGGAACGAAAGCCCAACCTTATGTTGAGGAAGCATATCCCATCAATAAAAAGACGGTGGAGGAAGCAGAACTCAAGAAGGAAAAGGCTAAGTCTGAAAAGGGTCTGCGCTATATGCAAGCGTATATGGTACAGGCAAATAAGCAGTTACAAGAAAGGAAGTGAGTTTTATGCCTACTACAATCGAACAACTCGAATTGGAAGTTCAGTCGAGTTCCACCTCGGCTGTCGCTGGTATAGACGCTCTTTCCGCTTCTTTGTCCAAACTCAAAAATGCAGTTAGGGGCGGTGTCGGATTAACAAGCGTTGCAAATCAAGTACGCAATCTCGATACCGCCCTTAAAAGCATGGATAGTTCCGGGGCAGACAAGATTGACAAGCTCGCTTCCAGTTTGGAAAAACTGAAAGGTCTCGGCAGTCTCAAGATTTCGTCTTCCATCGGAAATCAGCTTCAAAATATTGGCAGTGCCGCCGCTTCCCTCACTGGTGTAGATTTCAGTGCCATGGAGAAGCTGGGGACAGCACTTCAACCGTTGAACAATCTGAACGCTTCCGGGCTAAAGTCCACTATCAATGCGCTCAATAAGTTACCGAAGCTGGCAGACACCCTCGACAACATGGATATGACTAAGTTCACCAGTCAGATTCAGCAGTTGTCTACGGCTCTCGCTCCGCTGACAAATCAGCTCAATGCTGTAACTACGGCGTTCAATCGTCTTCCTACGAACATTCAGAGAGCTATTACCGTCACGAACAGAATCTCGCAAGAGAACAATAAGGCGGCAAATAGTTACATGAATCTGTATGCCAAAATCAAAATGGCTATGGGTGTTGTGCGTACTGGTGCGAGAGTAATCGCTTCGTGGATAACACAGTCCAACCAGTACATTGAGGATTTGAACCTGTTTACCGCTTCTATGGGTAAATACGCAGAGGAAGCACAGAACTACGCAGAAGCAGTCAGCGAAGCTCTCGGTATCGACCCGGGCGAGTTCATGCGAAATCAAGGTGTGTTCAACACCATCATTAGCGGTTTCGGCGTGGCGAGCGATAAAGCGTACCTCATGTCCAAGAACCTCACACAGCTCGGCTACGACATTTCTTCGTTCTTCAACATTTCGTTTGAGGACGCAATGCAGAAGTTACAGTCGGGTATCTCGGGTGAACTTGAGCCGCTTCGTAGACTGGGTTACGACCTGTCTGTTGCAAGACTGCAAGAGGAAGCTCTTGCTCTCGGTATCGAGAAAAAGGTCTCTGCTATGACACAGGCTGAAAAGTCGCAGTTGCGTTACTACGCAATTATGACACAGGTAACTACCGCTCAAGGTGATATGGCTCGTACTCTGAACGCTCCGGCGAACCAGCTTCGTGTTTTACAGGCACAGGTTACGCAGTGTGCAAGAGCTTTGGGTAATATCTTTATCCCGGCTCTGAACGCAGTATTACCGTATGCAATCGCTTTGGCGAAGATTGTCCGTATGCTGGCAAACTCTATCGCAAGTCTGTTCGGATTCAAACTCCCGGAGGTAGATTATTCCGGCATTTCTGCTGGTGCTTCTGCGGTTGGCGATTTGGCTGACAATGCCGGGGACGCTTCCGATGGACTGGGTAAAGCCGGGAAAGCGGCTAAGAAGCTGAAAAATGCTCTGCTCGGTATTGACGAGCTGAACGTCCTGTCTAAAGACGATAGTTCCAGTGGAAGCGGTAGCGGCTCGGGTGCTGGTATCGGTGGTGGGGATTTAGGCATTGACCTTCCTACCTACGATTTCCTCGGTGACGTAATCACTTCTAAGGTTGACGAAATCGTTCAGATGATTAAGGACGCTATGTGGGAAATCACTGCTGTTATCAGCGGATTCTTACTGGCAATCGGTACTATCCTTGTTGTCACTGGTGCGAACATTCCTCTCGGTCTCGGTCTTATGGCTGTTGGTGCTGTCGGTTTGGCGGCTTCGGTAATGGCAAACTGGAACGGAATGTCGGAACGGTTGGCGAAGGTACTTACCCTCGTTACCGGGGTACTGGGCGGCTTCCTGTTGGCTATCGGTGCTTTCCTTGTATTTTCGGGTGTCAATGTACCGCTCGGTGCTGGTCTCATGGTGGCTGGTGCGGCGGCTCTCGGTACTGCGGCTGTAATTAACTGGAAGTTCCTCAACGGAGACCTGTCGAACGCTCTGTCCATTCTCACGGCAATCGTGAGCGGTGCGTTGCTGGCTATGGGTGCATTGTTCGCCTTTACTGGCGTTGATGTTCCTCTCGGTATCGCATTGATGGCGGCTGGTGCTGTCGGCATGGTTACAGCAATCGGTCTTAACTGGGATTCGATGTCTGACCCTCTCCGTAGGACAATCGGTATGCTCGAAACCATTGTTGGAGGTGCATTACTGACATTCGGTGCAATTCTCGCTCTGACTGGTGTAAACGTTCCTCTCGGTGTTGCGATGATTGCCGCTGGTGCGGTTTCTGTCGCTTCGGCAGTAGCTTTGAACTGGAACTCCTTAACAGGTGATGTTCAAGAATCCGTACTAAGCATTGTGGCTATCGTGAGCGGTGCTTTAATCGGTGTCGGTGCAATCCTCGCTCTGACAGGAGTTGCAACCGGGCTGGGTATTGCGATGATTGCCGCTGGTGCTGTCGGTCTTGCCGCAACGGTCGGTTTGAATTGGAATAGTATGCCGGACAATATTAGAAAGGTTACTACGAAGATTCTTCTCATTGCTGGGGCGGCTTCCATTGCCATAGGTATGATTCTCGCTTTCACAGGAGTTGCAACTCCTCTCGGCGTAGGTCTTATCCTCGCTGGTGCGGCGGCTCTCGGTACGGCTGTGGCTCTTAACTGGGACACTTTGACAAACAAGCTAAAGGGCGTAACTACTAAAATACTTGCTATCGCTGGGGCGGCGGCTCTTGCAATCGGTATTATCCTGTGCTTCACCGGGGTTGGTATTCCTCTCGGTGTTGGATTGATATTATCGGGTGCGGCGGCTCTCGGTACAGCAGTAGCTATTAACTGGGAAACCATCAAAGAAAAAATCAAGGGAGTTTTTACCAAGATTAAATCAATGGCTGGTTCTCTCGGCAAACTCGCTATCGGTCTCATGCTGTGTCTGACAGGTGTTGGTATTCCTCTCGGTCTTGCTCTCATTGCAGATGGGGTCAAAGACTTCGCTACTGGAAAACCTGTTAGCTGGGGTTCGATGGTGAGCGGAATTAAGGAAGCTCTCGGAAATATATCTGACGAGTGGAACAAATTCAAAAAGAAGGTTAAGAACAGCAAGCCTGTTCAATTCCTTGCCGAAGTAAAAAACAATGCTTCGGAATGGTGGGACAACGTAAAGGGTTGGTGGTCTGACAAGACGAAAGACGGTCTATCTCTTGAAACTGGCGTAAAGCTCGTAAAAGATGGCTGGTCTTCTGTGAAGAACTGGATTGGTAACATTCCGGCTGTGAAACAGGGTGTCGGGCTTCTGAAATCCGGCTGGTCTACCGTGAAAAACTGGATAGGCAACATTCCTACCGTAGACCAAGCTGTCGCACTCGCAAAGAGTGGCTGGCAGACGGTCAAGGGCTGGATTGGCAATATCCCGGGAGTATCGCAAGCAGTAAGTCTTGCGAAATCCGGCTGGAACTCTGTAAGAGAGTGGGTCGGTAATATCCCGGTTGTCAGTCAAGGAATCTCGTTGCTGAAATCCGGCTGGACAACGGTTAAAAACTGGGTCGGCAATATTCCTACCCTGTCCCAAGCAATCAATCTCATTAAGAGCGGTTGGCAGACAGTAAAGGGTTGGATTGGTAACATTCCTACTCTGTCCCAAGCAATCAGCCTTATCAAGAGTGGTTGGACTACGGTTAAAAACTGGATTGGAAATATCCCGGTTCTTTCTCAAGGTATCAGCTTACTCAAGTCGGGTTGGACTACGGTTAAAAACTGGATTGGTAACATTCCTACGCTTTCGCAAGGAATCTCGTTGCTGAAATCCGGCTGGTCTACCGTAAAGAACTGGATTGGTAGTCTTCCTGTTATCGCTCAAGGTATTTCGCTTTTCAAGTCCGGGTGGACAACGATTAAGAACTGGATTGGTAGCCACACCGTAGGTGTCGGTATCTCTCTATGGAAAAACGGTTGGAGTTCTATCTCGAGCTTCGTTGGTACTTCGGTATCTGTCGGTATCTCGCTTTTCAAATCCGGCTGGACTTCTATTAAGAAGTTCTTCGGACTGGCGAACGGCGGTATCGTTGGTGCAAACGGCGGCGTGAAGATGTTCGCTTCCGGCGGTATCATCACTCCGAATATGTGGAAAGCAATGCCGAAATATGCTGGCGGCACGAACCGGGCGCATGGCTCTATGTTCGTTGCTGGTGAGAGCGGCGCAGAGCTGGTGGGTCATGTAAATGGTACTACCGAAGTGCTGAACCGATTCCAGCTTGCTTCTGTCATGCACAGCTCCATCGTGAGCGGTATGGCGCAGTTCTCCGGGTACTGGCAGTCCATGTCTCGAGACATTGTGACTTGTGCGAACGGTATTATCAATGCCGTTGTCGTAAGTACCGCCGGAATCAATGACAACCTTGTGCTGGCTTCGGCAAGCGGTTATGACCCTTATAACTCGCTGGCACAGACGGTGTACGAAGATTCCAAGAAATCCTATGACGGTGCATATTCCGATGATTCGTGGTCTCGCAATATGCGTGAGTTCTACCACGAGTATGTCGAACCTACTCTCAAGGAAATCGCTACCGATACCAAGAGACAGGCAGACAAGAAGGAACAGACCATCGTAAAGGTCGGCAACCGTACAATCAATGACGCTGTTACCACGCAGAAGGAAGCGAACGGTTTCAGCTTCACCGAGTAAAGGAGGTGTGTAGCGATGGCATATTTAGCGATAAATGGTTATGAGCTACCACCTTGTAAACGAGGTGTGAGCGTAGTCGTAACCACCGTGGTTGACAGCGGACGAGACGCTAACGGTGCTGTTGTAGGTCAAAGAGTTGGGCGAGACCAGTACAAGATAGATGGGCTTGAGTGGGCGTGGCTCACTGCGGCTCAATGGGAACGGATTCTCTCTATCTTGAGCAATTTCTTCGTCTATGTCGAATTTAATGACCCTGTAACAAATAAACGCAAAACCGTAAGAATGTACTGCGGAGACCGTACAGGAGAACCCTACTGGGTGACAGAAGACGGTACTCCAACGCATTATCGGAATTGCAAGGTAAATCTTATCGACACTGGCGAGTAAAGGAGGGGTTTTATGCAGAAAGTATCGAAAGCATACAAAGAAAGCATGAAGTCCTCTCTCCGTGAGAGAGCATACATTATGATTTCTTTCGGACTTGTGAACCAAGAAGCACAGGCGAAAGCTACGGTCGATAATGGCAGTTATGCCTACTACTCGAACAAGGACAATATCTTCGGAGAGCATATTGACGATACAGTCTATGCCACTCTCGAGGAGGAGTTCACGAAAGTAGATGGCTCTATGTTCTTTCTCCCTCGGGCTACCGAGGGAGGGAGATACTATGATACCGGGATTGTCTCGGACAAGCTGGTTTCCGAAGCTCGATGTGAAGTGGTTATCAGCTTGAACACAATCGCAACGGATTTCAAGGGTCTCACGATTAACTTCGGTGAGAATTACCCGGTCGATTTTGATATTGTCGGAAGTACCGGGCAGACCATTGAGTTTAGAGGGAATACAAAATCAAAGTGGAGTACCGAGGAAGTATTGGAAAATACAACCTATATCAAGCTGGTGTTCTACAAGATGAAGAACCCTCAAAGCCGTTTGCGTATCTACTCTATCATGTTCGGTTACGGACTTGTGTATTACAACGATTCTGTTATGAGTTCTGCTCTTGACAGTTACGTTTCCCCTATCGGGGCTGATGTTCCGCAGTTCGATTTTTCGGTAACGCTGAAAAACTACGACCACTACTTCAATGTGGATAACCCGAACTCGGCTATCAACTACCTCGAGACAGGACAGGAAATGGATATTATGTACGGTTATCAGACCCCGGGTTCTGACACTATCGAGTGGATTCAAGGAAACCACCTGTGGTGTTCCGAATGGGAAAGTGACGATAACACGGCTACAATCCGTTGCCAAGACATTTTCCGCAACATGGACGGCGAGTATGTGAAGGGTCTGTATAGTGCCGCTGGTAAAAGCTACTACGCACTGGCAGAGGAGATTTTGAAGGACGCTGGGATTTCCGAGTATTATATCGACCCACGTTTGAAGAAGCTCTACTCTAACAACCCGATTCCGAGAGTGAAATACAAAGAAGCATTGCAGATTATCGCAAATGCCTGTCGATGTGTTCTCACCCAGTCTCGAGACGGCAAGGTTCAAATCAAGTCGAATTTCATGCCGAGTGCTTCCATCGCAACCAACGGCGAGGAGACCTACTCCAATGCCGCAAACGTGCTGACGGACACACCGAAGGTCGAATATGCAACCCTCGCCGGGAATTATACCCCTACCGATGGGACGATGTTCTTCCTTCCGAGAAACGGCAAGGCGGCTCTGACAACCGGGTATGTCTCGAAGGAAATCTCCGGGGCAAACGGAACATTCACAAAGAATCCTGTCGTTACTATCACGATGGAAGCGATTCGAGCTTATTACGGTTTGAAGCTGGTCTTCGGTACAGCTCTCCCGGCGGCGTTCACAATCAGAACGTACAAGGGTGGCGAGCCTGTAAATGAATACCCGGTTGAGAAAGACGAAATCAACACCACTTCGATTATTCTTCGAGATTTCGATGATTTCGATGTGATGAAGATTGAGTTCACCAAAACCGCAGAGCCGTACAACCGTATCGTACTGAATTATTTCAGTTTGAGCGATGTTGTGGATTTCACCATGAATCGCCGGGACATGACCTCCTCCCCGAAAGCTATCAAACAGGAGCTTATCAAAGAGGTTATCGTCCCATGTTACACCTACCAAGAGAATAATCGAGAAGAAAACCTTGTCTATGAGGACATAGATGTAGTCGCTGGTGAGGTCGAGACTTATTACATTCAAGACCCTTCCTATGGTTATAAGGTGAAGCTCGATGAAGTCGAAGGTAAGGCAACCGTAGTGGCATGGAGTAACTACTTCGTTACCATCAAATTCAATGTCACTGGCTCGTTTAAGCTCGAGGTACAGGGTTATCGGTACAAAATCGTTGAGAAGTACGCTACGGTGTCTCTCAATGCTCGTGGTAAGACAGTCAAGTGGAAGAATCCTCTGATAAGTAATACCACGATGGCGAATGAGCTTGCCGCATGGCTGGCTGATTACTACACAGCCGGAATCGAGTACGAATACGATACTCGAGGAAATCCCGAGCTGGACGCTACCGACATTGTGTATCAAGAAAACGAGTTTCACGATGGTATGAGGGTAAATATCTACCGTCACACTGTCAATTTCAAGCAAGCATTTTCGGGTCGAGTAACCGCCCGAAGGATTGGAGGTTAAAATGTCGTGGTCTACACCGAAAACCGATTGGAACGGTGAGACTGTCGATGGTGTTTACACCGGGGACAGATTCAACGCCGTGGACTTCAATCGAATTAAGAACAACCTCGAATACCTCCGTGAGTTGGCTATCAAGATGTATGACGAGTTCGCTATTCAGTCTGTCGGAAGCGATAAGACCGTAAAGGACTACTTCTATGCTGATGAAATCAATGCACTGGAAGCGAACCTCGTTACCATCAATACCCACAGTCTCAAGAGGTCTTACGGCACTGCTCCTACCTATGCCGCCAATGGTAATACGATGGATTTCAAAGAACTCAATCGTTTGGAGGGAGCAATCCTTGACCTTTACGACAGGCTCACCAATGAGAGTGAGGGAAGGAGGACATTCACATGGAATTTTGGTATGAAGGGAGGGTTATAAATGGCGTGGAAATTACTTCCTACTGATTATACGGACGCTGTTTGGAGTGGTCTGAAAAGATACACACAGGTCGATAACTCCGATGGTACGGTATCGTTCAACGATGTTACGACTTACACCAATAAGGAGAAATCCTTCTTCGGTGCGAAAGACGCTAACCGTATGAACGAAGCTCTGAACTACATCATGTCTATGCTGGAAAACGGCACGAACTTGTATGAGGAGTTTCAGACCTACTTCACCACGCAGAAGGAGCTTTTCAAAAGCTCGGGTGATAGTTCTTATCAAGAGCTGACCCAGTATTTCGTCAACCTCAAGGCACAGGGCGATTCGTCTTTGGCACAAATCGAAAAGACCTATGAGGAACACATGACTACCTACGAGGGAGAGCAGACTGCGGCATTTAACACATGGTTTGCTGGTATCAAAGGTAAGCTGAACGAAGATATTGCCGGAAGTCTGCAAAATCAGATTACCGAAGTAGACGAGCGTTTGGCGGCACTGGAACACATGACCTTGAAGAACCTTTTCACTGTACCTGTTGCGATTGACAACACTGGTACTACGCTTCTTGCTGACGATTTGGGTAATGCAATCGTGGCAGATTGGAAATATAAGGAGGAATAAAAATGAGTGCAATCAGTATTGAAACCAAGAAAGTGACGGAACTCACGGCGTTCACCACGCCGACCGATTCGTGTCTGATTCCGATTCACGATGGCACAGGCTTGAAGAAAATCACCTTTGCCAATTTCAGAGCCAAGGCGGTTGAGGGTACGGAAGCGAAAATCGCTCCTCTGCTCTTTAACAACGCCGGGGCGCACAATGCAATTTACCGTGGTAAGTCGCTGGGTAGCACCGTGACTACCGCCCAGTATGCCGCTATCAAGGCTGGTACATTCGATGATTTATACATCGGTGACTACTGGACTATCGGCGATGTCAACTACCGTATTGCGGCGTTCGATTACTACCTCAACAGTGGTGATACGAACTGTACTACCCACCATGTAGTTATCGTGCCGGACACTTGCCTGTACAACGCACAAATGCACAACACCAGCTCCGGCGGTTGGGAAAGCGGTGCGGCAAATACTACGGCTGGCGGCTATGTCGGCTCGGATATGTACAAGAGCAATCTCGAACAGGCTAAGACCACTATCAAGAGTGCGTTCAGCGGTCATGTTCTGAAACACAGAATCTATCTGACGAACGCTGTTGCGAATGGTCGTGCTTCCGGCGGCGCATGGTGCGATTCCGAAGTTGACCTTATGTGCGAGCAGATGGTCTACGGCAGTGGTATTTTCTCCCCTGTTTCTGACGGTAGCAATGTCCCGGCTAACTACCGTGTCGAGAAATCCCAGTTGCCGCTGTTCCAGCACGAGCCGAGCCGTATTTGCAATCGTGCGACATGGTGGTTGAGAGACGTTATTACCGCTTCCGATTTCGCCGATGTCAGCGCCATCGGTCTTGCGCACTACTACGACGCTTCCGGTTCTTTTGGCGTTCGCCCGGCTTTCTGTATATCTTAAATCTGCGCCCCCTTGTGGGGCGCACAAGGAGGTTTATTAACAAGTGTCTGTATTGAAATCGAAACGAAAACCGTCACAGTTTGAGGTATTTCACCACCTCAACAAAATGCGTAAGGAGGTCACGGATTTACTGCTCCGTGATTTCGGGTACGACCTCGACAAAGCCGTGAAGAAAGTTGAAACAACCTTCGGCGGCAGACCGTATGAGGAGTTATCACCCGATGAAAAAGTCCGATATGAAAAGCTCATGGAAAAGAACACTGCGTTTGCAGAATGGTTCATCGCAGACGAGCGAAAAGTGATTGTTGATTGTCTGCGTAATATCACCGAGGAGGTATATGTTGCAAACAGCATTTACCCAACCTACCGGGAAGAACTGATTGAGCGTAGAGTTCACCAAGACCGAGCAGTCGGACAGTGTTATAGGCTCACACAGGAATTGCAGTATGCTATCGAGACCCTTCCTGTCGATGTGAACAAGTACCTTCGTTTCGCTGAAATGATACAGACCGAAATAAACCTTCTTAAAGGTTGGAGAAAGTCTGACAACAAGTTCAAGTCGGCTCTCCAAGAGGGTAATCTCTGATTCCGCTTCCAATTTCGCCAATGTCAACAACAACGGTAATGCGAACTACAACAACGCTTCCAATTCTAATGGCGTTCGCCCGGATTTCGATTCTGTGATTGAGTAGCCTATCGAGCGTTTCACAGACAGAGAAAGGAGAGATTATCCTTCCGTATGGTAAATACTAAATGCGACACCTCCTATTACGATAGCCGAGGTTATCAGCGCAAGATATTTGATGGAAATGTTCTTTACGAAAGTAAAGCTAAAGCAATGAAAGGTAGTGATTGGAAACCACAGGTACAGAGGTTTAACATGACCTATCTGTTGGAGTTATCGAAAATGCAACGAGACCTTGAGTACATGGAGTATGAGTTCTTACCAACTACAAACTTCACCTTGCATGAACGAGGAAAGCTCCGGCGTATTACAGGCGAACAGGTTCAAGACAGAATCGTGAAACACGCTCTCTGTGACGAGGTTTTGAATCATCTGATTGAACCACACCTCATTTATGACAATGGAGCAAGCGTTGTCGGAAAAGGTATCGCTTTCACTCGTAAGAGGTTGCTCACCCACCTTCGGAAATATTATGCACAGCATGGTAGCAACGAAGGGTACATTCTTCTGATAGACTTCTCGAAATACTACGACAATATCAGACATGATGTGTTGTTGAAGTTGTTTGAGCAGTATGTCGATGATGAACACGCCCTATGACTTCTGCGAAAGACCGTAGAACGCTCAAGGATTGATGTATCGTACATGAGCGATGAAGAATACGAACACTGTCTCGACAGGTTGTTTGATTCTCTCCTCTATCAGTATATGAACCCGAAGCTGTTCACAGGCGAAAAGTTCATGGGGAAGCACCTTAATATCGGAGACCAAGTGGCACAGACCGCCGGAATCTCTTACCGAATACGAATTGATAATTATGTCAAAATCGTTCGAGGTGTGAAATTCTACGCTGGCTACATGGACGATAGTTATGCTATTCACGAGAGCAAAGAGTTCTTACAGGAGCTTCTTGAGGACATTATCGAGATAGCGAACGAACTCGGAATCACGGTCAATACCCGGAAGACGAGAATCTGTAAGCTCTCCAAGCATTGGCGATTTCTTCAAGTTCAATACTCTCTAACGGACACCGGGAGGGTGATTCAGAAAATCAATCCCAAACGGCTTACCGCAATGAGACGGAAAATGAAGAAACTCGCTCCGAAGCTAACAGAAAAGGAGTTTACGGACTTCTATAAGAGTTGGTTTAAGAATCATTACAAAATAATGAGTAAGAAACAACGAAGTAACATGGACACCCTATTCAATCAATTAAAGGAGGTAACGAAATGTACACTATCACCCTTGCCAATGGCACAAAGCTGACCGGGCTGGATATGAACGGCACGAACTATGTCAGCAAAGAAAAGGTGGACGAGACTATCTTCAAGGATAATATCTCTACCATGAAGGTCTCCGATGGAGAGACCGAGACTACCTACACTGATATGGTCTTCATTCAGCAGATGGAATGGGCTGACGGCACTTTCTATCTTGCGTTCCGTGAGAAGACCAAGGAGGAGAAGCTGGTAGCCGCTCTCAACGCAACCTCTAATAGTATCACCGATGTACAGGTGGCACTTGCGGAAGTATACGAAATGGTTTTAGGAGGTAACTAACTATGGCTAAGATTTACGTTGCACTGATTCGCAAAGGTCTCAAGACCATTAACGATGTACCCGAACAGCTCCGAGAGGAAGTCAAGAAGCTGTTGGAGGAATAATCATGCTGTGGCGCATTTTGCTATGGCTCAACAGGAAGGAGGTGAAAAACATGGCTGTTATCTATGTAGCACTCATTGTCAAGGGTAAGCGTACTTACGCAAGCGTTCCGGCTGTTCTCAAGGAACAGGTTAAGGAAATGCTCATTGACCTTGAGCTGGAAGACCTTATCACGGAATAAGGCGGCATGAGGGAGGGTCACTCCCGGCTCTCCCTCACATTCTAAAAGAGGAGGACAAGAAATGTGAGCATTGAGTTCAATCAGATTCTTACCTTCGTCTCCGTTGTTGCCGCCGTGTACTTTGCTTTCAAGAGCAATAGTCGAGCCAATAATGACGAGGTGAGTAAGAAAGCACAGGTTGACGCTATTCTGTCTCAAAAGCTGGATTCTATCAGTGATGATACGAAAGAAATCCGCAAGGAAATCACAGACGTTAAGGTACAGGTCAACGACCTGTCCGAGCGTGTCGTGATGGTTGAGCAGTCTACGAAATCCGCACACCACCGACTTGACCGATACGAGGAAGAAGAAATCTACCACGGTAAGCCAAGAAAACGATGGTTGGTATGAAAGGGGTGATACCCGATGAACCATTCAGATTTTGTCAAAACCGTTGCGGCGTATATCAAGAAGTACGCCCCGGTGTACGGAATCGAGGTCGTGTCACCTATCATCGCTCAAGCGGTGTTGGAAAGTGGCTACGGCACTTCCGAGCTGGCTGTAAACTCTCATAACTATTTTGGTCTGAAATACCGGAAAGGTCGTTGCAAGACCTGTATTGGTATCTATCACATGGTAGGAAGTGAGCAGAACGCAGACGGCAGTTACACCAGTTCTGCTATGCAGTGGTGTAAGTTCAAGGATATGGAAAACGGAGTTATCGGCTACTTCGATTTCATCAACATTCCGAACTATAAAAATCTCAAAGGCGTTACCGACCCTCGGAAATACCTTGAGAATATCAAAGCCGATGGCTATGCTACGTCTCACAAGTATGTGGACAACCTCATGCGTGTTATTGAGACATGGCATTTAACCGATTATGACAAGAAGGAGGAAACAAAAATGAGCAACAGTCCTTTGGTGGTCTACACCAAGCTCTCCCCGAACCATTCCGGGCAGAGAACCCATTCCATTGACCGTATCACGCCGCATTGTGTAGTAGGTCAGCTCTCCGCAGAGAGTATCTGTGGCTGTTTTATCAGCACCTCTCGACAGGCGAGTTGCAACTACGGTATCGGTACTGACGGTCGTATCTCCATGAGCGTTGAGGAGAAAAATCGTTCGTGGTGTTCTTCCAGTCGTGAGAACGACCAGCGAGCAGTCACTATCGAGTGTGCGTCTGACAAGACAGCTCCGTATGCGTTCAATAACGCTGTGTATGCGTCCCTCGTAAACCTGTGCGTTGATATTTGTCAGCGTAACGGCAAGAGCAAGCTCTTGTGGCTGGGCGATAAGAATAAGACCCTTGCCTATGCGCCGAAGTCCGATGAAATGGTACTGACGGTACATAGATGGTTCGCTAATAAGTCTTGCCCGGGAGACTGGCTGTACAACCGTCTCGGCAACCTTGCCGCAGAGGTCACTAAGCGTCTCACAGGCGGCTCTACCGACACTGGTAAGGTAGATGTACCCTCTGACGGTAAAACGCTGTACAGGGTGCAGACAGGGGCGTTCTCGAAGCGTTCCAACGCTGACGCATGGGCGGCAAAACTGAAAGCCGCTGGCTTCGATACCTACATCGTACAGATGGGTAATCTGTACAAGGTACAGGTCGGTGCTTACAGTCAGAAGTCCAATGCCGAGAACATGATGGCGAAGCTGAAAGCCGCTGGCTATGACGCTTTTATCACTACCAAGTCCGGCACTGCGGCTGGTACTGCGAAGAAATCTGCGGCTGAAATCGCCAAGGAAATCTACAACGGTACTTGCTCTGACGCTCGCTGGTCTTCGTGGGGCAACGGTACAGACCGTGTAAATCGTCTGAAACGGGCTGGTTATGACCCGAGCGAAGTGCAGTCCGAGGTCAATAAGCTGTTTTAACCCAAGTAGTAAAAGTAGTTGAAAATCGGTTTTTGCGTAAACTTTTGCTATATATGCGTGTATATAGAGAAAGTTATACGAAAAAAGCCAAGAACAGCTACTTTAACTACTTCAAACATCAATTTTAAGGAGGAAATCAACATGATTAACTGGAAAGTGCGTATCAAAAACAAGAACTTTTGGATTGCTCTGATTCCGGCGGTGCTTCTGCTGGTACAGGTGATTGCCGCTGTCTTCGGTTACACTCTCGATTTGGGTGAGCTGGGAGACAAGCTGTTGGCAGTCGTAAATGCCCTGTTCGCAGTCCTCACGATTCTCGGTATCGTGACTGACCCGACCACTGCTGGCATTGGAGATTCCAAACAGGCTCTTACTTACGAGACACCTAAAAAAGAGGACGCAGTTTAACCTACGTCCTCTACTATGAAAACAAATCCGACACAATGCTTCACGAAAAAGAATGAGTTCGGATTTGCACTATTTGGTGGAGATGGGGGGAGTTGAACCCCCGTCCGAAAGCGCTTTGACAGGAACTTCTCCGGGCGCAGCGGGTTTTTGCGGGACGCTATGCGTCCCCGTTCCCTTCAGGACAGGCAAACCGGCAAGCCTGTCAGTCCGGTAGCTTCATCATGCATGGCACGCGCAAAGCTTAGCGTGCGCACGTTCACCACTCATCGACGCTCCGCTGCCGGGCCGTGGTCCTCCCGGCGGGAACGCTCGCTAATTAAGCAGCGAGAAGAACAGTTTCGTTGTTGTTCTTTAATTTATAAGATGCCCGTTTTATGGCGGTCAGGCGCCGCCGCCCGCTATTCCTGCCTCTACACCCCCGTCGAAACCGGTACATCCCCATGATGTCGGGGGCGTCGGCCGCCCGCGCCGCTCTCGCGGCGCAGGCAGGAACGCATTCTGAAAGATCAGACGAAACTGTCGATGTTTTGTTTCCTCAGCAGGTCTCCGGCTCCGGATACTCGACGCCGAAGGTCTCGACCGTGACGGTTTTCATCTTCTGCTCGTTGGTGGGCTTGTCGTTGAACATGCTGCGCGGGGTGCGCGCGATGGCATCCACGACGTCCATGCCCTCGGTCACCTTGCCGAACGCGGCGTACTGCTTGTCAAGGTGCGGGGCGTCCATGTGCATGATGAAAAACTGGCTGCCGGCGGAGTTCGGATCCATGGCGCGGGCCATGGACAGCACGCCGCGGGTGTGCTTGAGGTCGTTTTTGAAGCCGTTACTCGTGAACTCGCCCTCGATGCTGTAGCCAGGGCCGCCCATGCCAGTGCCGGTCGGGTCGCCGCCCTGGATCATGAAGCCAGGAATGACGCGGTGGAAGATCACACCGTCATAAAAACCCTTCTTGACGAGACTGATAAAGTTGCGGACGGTGTTCGGCGCGATCTCCGGATAGAGCTCGGCGCGGATGATGCCGCCGTCTTCCATTTCAATGGTGACAATCGGATTGCTCATCAGTAATTTTTCTCCTTTATCGTTCTGTCGATCTCGCGTTTGGCGCTGCGCTGCGCGTCGGCGTCGCGCTTGTCGTAGAGCTTTTTGCCCTTGCACAGGCCGAGCTCCACCTTCACGCGGCTGTCCTTGAAATACAGCGACAGCGGCACGAGCGTCAGCCCGTCCTGCTTCGTGCGGGCGTAGAGCTTCGTGATCTCCCGCCGGTGCATGAGCAGGCGCTTCGGCCGGTCGGGGTCGCGGTTGTAGATGCTGCCGTGCTCGTAGGGGCTGATGTGGATGCCGTAGGCAAACAGCTCCCCGTTTTTCACGGTGCAGAACGAATCTTTCAGATTGACCGTGCCCGCGCGGATGGACTTGACCTCGGTGCCGAAGAGCTCCACACCGGCCTCGAACCGCTCGAGCACGAAATAGTCATGCAGGGCTTTGCGGTTGGCCGCGACCTGCTTGACGCCCTTGGCTCTCGGCATGGCGGGGACCTCCTTCGTGCGAAATCGTGGATATAGTTTAGCACATCCGGCGGCAAATGAAAAGAGCGAAATCAGCAGAAATAACGCTGAAGGGTCGCAACGGCATCGCGGCGGGCGACCACGTCGCCGTGTTCGCCGATGTGTGCGTACAGTTCCTCGGTGCACGGCAGCGGCTCGCCGAACTCGAAGAGCGCGTTCGGCAGCGTCTCGTCCTCGGCGCGCACGAACAGCTCCCAGCCGCCGTCTATGTACACCACGTCCGAGTCGAGCCCGGCCGGAAAACAGCCCAGCGCCGCGGTCAGGTCGGCAAACGAGCGGAACCGGAACCGGCGCGGCGGGTCAGAAATGGGTCTGGCGATGAGCAGCACCTCCTTTTCGGCGACGAACAGTTCGATTTTCATACTTGTCCAGGGCGCGAGTCCGTGCGTCTCGAGCGCACTGTCGACGGCGGTGCGGATGTCGGCCTCGCGCAGCGCGGCCCACTCGGCGCGCGGTATGCGCATGGCCACGGCGCCGGCGTCAGCGGTTTCCACAAGCATGGGAATGGCCTCCCTTGGTGTCGGTTTCCGGACAGGCGTCCGGTTAGATTCAGTATAGCGCCCGCACTCGCGTTTCGCTACTCAAAATATATGGCAATCGGCGCAGGAATATGGTATCATGCCAATTGAAAAAAGGAGTGGATGTTTCATGGAACTGATCGAAGAAAAGCTCAGGACCCTCACGAGCTACCACGGCGTGATCGTCAACGTCCGGCTCGACGAGGCGCGCCTGCCCGACGGCAGCACGGCCAAGCGCGAGGTCGTGGAGCATCCGGGCGGCGTGACGGTCCTGCCGCTGGAGCCCGACGGCACGGTCTGGTGCGTGCGGCAGTACCGCTATCCGTTTTCGCGCACGCTGCTCGAGGTGCCGGCCGGCAAGCTCGAGCCGGGCGAGGCGCCGGAGCTGGCTGCGGCGCGCGAGCTCTCGGAGGAGACGGGGCTGACTGCGGGCAGACTGCAGTATCTGGGCGCGAACTTTACATCGCCCGGCTACTCGGAGGAGGTGCTGCACATTTATCTGGCGCGCGACCTGCACCGCGGCGCGGCGCACCTTGACCCCGGCGAATTTCTGAACGTGGAGCGGCACCAGCTGGAGGAATTGGTGCAAATGGCGCTGGATGGTGAACTCTGCGACGGAAAAACGACGGTTGCCCTGCTGAAAACGCAGCTTTTGCTCGCGCGCGAGCGCGGCGAGGCGGCAAGTGGCGGGTTGTGATTGCTTTTCCGCGAAAAGCGTGCTATAATTCATCGTTAGGTTCCGCTAAAATCGGGCAAGCTACGCACGGAGCGTATTCGCCCGGCCACAGATGCGGAGCTGCACTCTGCTTTCGCAGCATGAGAGGTGTCAAATAGTTTGGATAGATATGTAATACATGGCGGCAGACCCCTGCATGGGGAGATCGAGATCAGCGGCGCGAAAAACGCGGCCGTGGCGATCATTCCGGCAGCGCTGATGGTCGACGGTGTCTGCCGGATCGAGAATATGCCTCAGATCAGCGACGTGGATATGCTCCTGAAGATCCTGCAGGGGCTGGGCGCGCGGGTGGAATACCTCGGCCCCTCCGCCGTCGAGATCGATTGTACGCAGGTGCGCTTCACCGAGCCGCCGTATGACCTGATGCGCAAGATCCGTGCGTCGTACTACTTCATCGGCTCGATGCTCGGCCGCTTCGGCTCGGCCAAGACGACCATGCCCGGCGGCTGCAATTTCGGCGTCCGGCCGATCGACCAGCACATCAAGGGCATGACCGCGATGGGCGCGAACGTCGAGGTGAAAAACGGCTTTGTCTATGCCGACACGCCGGACGGCCGCCTGCACGGGGCAAAGGTATATCTGGATAAGGTCTCGGTCGGCGCGACGATGAATATCATCATTGCGGCGACGCTTGCGCGCGGCCGCACCGTGATCGAGAACGCGGCGCGCGAGCCGCACATCGTTGACCTTGCCAACTTCATCAACTCCATGGGTGCCGACATTCGCGGCGCCGGCACGGATTCCATCCGCATTCAGGGCGTCGAGCGCCTGCACGGCGGCACGTACAGCGTCATCCCCGACCAGATCGAGGCGGGCACGTATATGACGGCCTGCGCCGCTGCCGGCGGGGAAGTGCGTCTCGCGAATGTGATCCCGCGCCATCTGGAGTGCATCAGCGCCAAGCTGCGCGAGATGGGTGTCACCGTCGTCGAGGGCGGGGACAGCGTGCTCGTGCGCAGCAACGGCCGCCTGCGCCATACCAACGTCAAGACCCAGCCATACCCCGGCTTCCCGACGGATATGCAGCCGCAGATCAGCGTGGCGCTGTGTCTGGCCGACGGCACGAGCGTCGTGACCGAGGGCGTGTATGATAATCGCTACAAGTACATTCAGGAGCTCAGCCGCATGGGCGCGGACGCGCATGTGGACGGCTGCACTGCCATCATCAACGGCGTGGAGGGTCTGCACGGCGCGGAAGTCCGGGCGTGCGACCTGCGCGCCGGTGCTGCCGTGGTCATTGCGGGCCTGTGCGCCGCGGGGGAGACCGTGGTCACGGATATCCGCTTTATCGAGCGCGGCTATGAAAACTTCGTCGGCAAGCTGCGCAGCATCGGGGCCGACATCGTGCTCGAGCGCGACGGGGCCGAGCAGTGCGCGGCAGCCGCGGCCGAATGAACATTGCACTGTTTGCCAGCGGGTCGAGCGGCAACTGCGCCCTCGTGTCCGACGGCGAGACACATATTCTGATCGACGCCGGCATCTCCGCGCGGCGCATCCGCGCGGGGCTCACTGCGCAGGATGTTGCGATGGCCGACCTCACGGGTGTGCTCGTGACGCACGAACACTCCGATCATGTCAAGGGCCTGACCGTCCTGCTGCGCCGGGACCCCGTGGCGGTGTATGCGCTGCCGGCGGTGTGCGCCGCGCTGCGCAAACTGCTGCCCGAGCGGACGGACTACCTGCACGAGATCGCGCCGGGGGAACCCTTTTGCCTCGGCAATGTGCGCGTGACGGCGTTTCCCACGCCGCATGACGCGGCCGGTAGCTGCGGCTACCGGCTCGACGGGTCGGCGCGCTTCGGCTTCTGCACCGACCTCGGCACCGTGACGGACGCCGTGCGCGCGGCGCTGTGCGGCGTGGACTGCGCCGTCATCGAGGCAAACCACGACCCGGAGCTGCTGCGCACCGGGCCTTACCCGATCTATCTCAAGCGCCGGATCGCGTCCGATCACGGCCATCTGTCCAATGAAAGTGCCGGGGCGCTGGCGGTATACCTCGCGGAAAACGGGGCGCAGCAGCTCATCCTCGGCCATCTCAGCCGGGAGAACAACACGCCCCGAGCCGCGCTCGAGGCCGTTTCGCTCGCGCTCGCGGCGGCCGGCTTTCAGCCCGGCACGCAGCCGGAGCTGTATGCTGCCCCGGCGGAGACGACGCTCGCGCTCACGGCGGGAAAGGCGTGCGTATGCTGTCGATAACCCTCGTCTGCGTCGGAAAGATGCGCGAGACCTATTATATCTCCGCGTTCGCGGAATATGCCAAGCGTCTGGGCGCCTATTGCCGGTTTGAACTGGTGGAGCTGCCGGAGCAGCGTTTGCCGGAGCGCCCGTCGCAAAAGGAGATCCACGCCGCGCTGGAAAAAGAGGCGCAGGCCATCCGCGCGCGCATCCCGAAGGGGGCGGCCGTGGTGGCCATGTGCGTCGAGGGCAGGCTCCTCTCGAGCGAGGCGCTCGCGCAGCAGCTCGCCGGTTACGCTGCGGGCGGCACGTCGAAGGTGTGCTTTCTCGTCGGCGGGTCGTTTGGCCTCGACGAGGGCCTCAAGCGCGAGGCATCGCTGCGGCTGAGCATGTCGCCGATGACGTTTCCGCACCATCTGGCGCGCGTCATGCTCGCCGAGCAGATCTACCGCGCGTGCACGATCAACGCGGGCACGCAATATCATAAATGAAATAGGAGAAACAACATGGCGCAAGAGCTGAAAGCAGAGTGGGGCAGGTCGCTTCCCGGCGATTTGCTCAAGCGCTGGCCGCGCGATGCGGACGGCGAACCGGTGCCCCCGGCAATGCTGACCAAGTGCACGGGCGTGGATATGGACGACGTGCTGCTGGTCAATATGCTGGAGGCCTATGGCATCCCCTGCCTGAAAAACTATCCCGGGGACGGTCAATTTGGCAAGATCATGTTAGGCATGTCCGGTTACGGAGTGGAAATTCTGGTTCCTGAGACGCTGCTTGCCGATGCGCAGGCACTTCAGGAAGGCTGCGCTGAGGCGCTGACGGAAGGAGACGACAATGCGTAATTATATGGAAGAATACCAGCGCTGGCTCGACAGCCCCGCGCTCTCCAATGCGGAGTGGGAAGAACTCAACGCCATCCGCGACGACAAAAAAGAGATCGAGAGCCGCTTTTTCGCCCCGCTCGAGTTCGGCACGGCCGGCCTGCGCGGCGAGATGGCGCTCGGCTGCCGCCGCATGAACATTCACGTCATCCGCCACGCCACGCAGGCGTTCGCGGAGGTCATCAAGGCCGAGGGCGAGAGCGCGTGTGCGCGCGGCATCGCCATCTGCTTTGACTGCCGCGTCAACAGTGAGCGCTTTGCCCACGAGGCGGCGGGCGTCATGGCGGCCAACGGCATCCATGTGCGCATTTTCGACGCCCTGCGCCCGACGCCGGAGCTGTCGTTCGCCGTCAAGCACTACGGCACCACGGCCGGCCTGAACATCACGGCCAGCCACAATCCGAAAGAGTATAACGGCTACAAGGTCTACTGGTCCGACGGGGCGCAGCTCCCGCCGCAGCATGCCGCCGCCATCGCCAGGAACATGGAGCGGCTGGACATCTTCAACGATATCCATCGCATGGACTTTGACGACGCGGTGCGTCAGGGTCTTGTGGAGTTCATGGGCGCGGAGACGGACGAGGCGTTTTTGTCCAACGTCCTGCGCCAGCCGATCGACCCGGACGTCGTCCGCCGCGTGGCCGACCGGTTCAAGATCGTCTACACGCCGTTTCACGGCGCGGGCTGGCACCTCGTGCCCGAGGCGCTGCACCGCCTGGGTATGACGCAGGTCATCCCCGTCAAGGAGCAGATGGTGCTCGACGGCACGTTCCCGACCGTCAAGAGCCCGAACCCGGAAAATCCGGAGGGCTTCTATCTGGCCGTCGACCTCGCCAAGGAGGTCGGCAGCGACCTCATCCTCGGCACGGATCCGGACTCCGACCGCGTTGGTGTCATGGTCCGCGGTGCGGACGGCGAGTATCACACCATCACCGGCAACCAGATGGGCGTGCTGCTGCTCGACTATATCATCACGGCGCGCCGCCGCAAGGGCACGCTGCCGGAAAACGCGGCCGCGATCTCGACGATCGTCACGTCCAAAATGGTGCGCCGCATCTGTGATGTGAACAACATCCACTTTGACGAGACGTTCACGGGCTTCAAATTCATGGCCGAGAAGCTGGCCGAGTACCAGCGCGACGGTTCGTATCAGTACGTGCTCGCCTTCGAGGAGAGCTACGGCTACATGATGGGTGACTATGTCCGCGACAAGGACGCCGTGACTGCTTGTGTGATGATCACGGAGATGGCGGCGTACTACTTCGAGCAGGGCATGACGCTCGCGCAGGCGCTCGACGCGCTGTATGAAAAGTACGGCTTCTACGGTGAGCGCACGCTCAACCTCGTCATGCCGGGTCTCGACGGGCTGGAGAAGATGCGCGCGCTCATGGCGCAGCTGCGCCGCGAGCCGCTGCAGGAGATTGCGGGCACGAAGGTCGTGCGCATGCGCGACTATCAGGACGGCTCGGTGTACGTCATGGGCCTCGGCAAGATGGACAAAACGCCCATCTCCGGCTCGAACGTGCTGTACTTTGAGCTGGACGACGGCTGCTCATTCATCGTCCGCCCGTCCGGCACGGAGCCGAAGATCAAGGTGTACATCCTTGGCGTCGGCGCGACGCGCTCCGAGTGCGACGAGCGCGTGCAGCGCTACGCGCAGTTCGCCGAGACGCTGCGCGGCTGAACCGAAACCACACGCCCCGGCCCTCCGGCAGTTTTCGCCGGAGGGCCGGATTTTTGAGGGATCGCTATGAAAGAGAAAATCAAGCGGCTCTTTGGCCTCTTCGGTGCGTTCGCCGTCGTCGGCGTGACGACGTTCGGCGGCGGCTATGCCATGCTGCCCGCGCTGCAGCGCGAGGTCGTGGAAAAGCGCCGCTGGGCCACGGAGGAAGAGGTCATGGACTGGTACGCCATCGGCCAGTGCACGCCGGGCGTCATCGCGGTCAACACCGCTACGTTCGTCGGGCAGAAGCAGGCGGGCGTCTGGGGCGGCATCTTTGCCACGCTGGGCGTCGTGTTCCCGTCGCTCGTGATCATCATGATCATCGCGGCCTTTATCCAGAACTTTGCGCACCTGCCTGCCGTGCAGAACGCGTTCGCCGGCATCCGCGTGTGCGTGTGCGTGCTCATCCTCAACGCCGTCGTGAAGCTGTGGAAAAAATCCGTCGTGGACTGGAAGACGTTTCTGATCTTCCTGCTCGTGTTCGCGGGCAGCGTGTTTCTGAATGTCTCGCCGGTGCTGTATGTGCTCGCAGCCGCGCTCGCCGGCATCGTCATCAAGGAACTGGAGGCGCGTAAGGCATGATCTATCTGCGCCTGTTCTGGGAGTTTTTCAAGACCGGCCTGTTTTCTGTCGGCGGCGGCCTCGCCACGCTCCCGTTTATCTATGACATGTCCGACCGCACGGGCTGGTTCACCTATCAGCAGATCGCGGACATGGTTGCGGTGTCGGAGTCCACGCCCGGCCCCATCGGCGTCAACACGGCGACGTATGTGGGCTACATCACGGGCGGCGTTCCCGGTGCGCTCGTCGCGACGCTCGGTCTCGTCACGCCGGCGGTCATCTGCATCCTCATCATCGCGTCCTGTCTGAAACGGTTCCGGGAAAACCGATTTGTCGACCACGCGTTTTACGGGCTGCGCCCGGCCTCCGCGGCGCTGATCGCGGCGGCGGGCTTTTCCGTCGTGCGCATCTCGCTGCTGCAGGAGAGCGCCTTTCAGGCCAGCGGCCGGTTCACGGATCTGTTTTTCTGGAAGGGGCTGCTGCTCGCCGCCGTCATCTGGGTGCTGACGAATGTCGTCAAGCCGACGAAAAAGCTGCACCCGATCGTGTACATCGCGGCGTCCGCCGTCGTCGGCATCGTGTTCTCGTTCGCCGGCGTGTGAGCTCAAAGAAGGTTCGCCAGAACCCACATACACAGCGCGGAGATCGCTCCGTGCAGCAGGCGCCCGACCGTGTGTCGGGCGCTGAAATTCGTAAGTCAATATAATAAGGCCGTGCACTGAATGGTACGCGGCCTTACATTTTTTACTTTAATATTTTTGTGAATATAACATAATATGAGGCACAGCTTAGCAGAATACAAAGTATCATTAGTAGCGGAGTTTTAAACCGGCCAATTTTTTGGAACCATTTCTGCTTTTCGAGTAGTTGAACAACAACCACTTGTAGAAATGCCCAGCTAACCACGCATGCGACGGCGTTTATTACAATTAGCAGCAGGACGTCCAACCATTTTCCACTGCGAATGCAGTCAATAAACCCGTCATTAGTAAAAAATGCACCAAGTGATGCAGTAAATATTGTCATGCCAAGCGTTTCCATGCGTTGCTGGATTTTTTCTTTTTGCGTATTCTGTTTTTCATTATCCATCAGCCAACCCCTCCTTTTTCTGCCTTTCTATAATATACCATGAGCTAGAGGAAGTAAAGGACAGCTTTTCAATTGGATGTTTTGACATTTGTACAAGCTTATAAGTTTGTATTTCCGGAGTATATGCTCAGTTGGACTCCTTACTCTTCGCTTTTTGGCTGCAACAATCAAGAAAAAAGTGCCAGGTTCGCCAGAACCCACATACACAGCGCGGAGATCGCTCCGTGCAGCAGGCGCCCGACCGTGTGTCGGGCGCTTTTGATGTCTGTCCCGGCGATGACCGCCGCCGTCTGGCAGTGCACGGACACGCCGCCCCAGCCGATGAGAAAGGCGGCGAGGGCGAGGTTTCCCGGCGTCGGCGTCAGGCCCTGCATCGCGCCGATGCCGGTGCCGAGCTCGAGCACGCCCGTGCACAGCGCGCGGGTAAAGTGCAGCTCCAGCCCGAGCCGCGCAGCGCTCGTGCCCACCAGCGCCGGCAGCAGGCCGGAGGCGTCGAGCACCCCGGTCACGACGCTGAACGTGACCACAAAGCCGCTGACCGTCAGCACCGCGCGCACCGCGCTGCGCACGGCCTCCGGCAGCGCCTGCGAGAGCGACACGGCTGCGATCTGCGCGCGCTCTTCCGGCGGAAAACCGCCGCTGCGCGGGGCAAAGAGCATGCCAACGATCACGGCGGACAGCACGTGCACGCCGTAGAGCAGCAGCCCATAGCCCGCGCTGTGAAACACGCCCACGCCCGCCGCACCGACGAGAAACGCCGGGCCGGAATTGTTGCAGAACGCGAGCGCGCGTTCTGCCTGCTCGCGCGTGAGCGTACCGCTGCGCCGCAGCCGGGCCACGGCGTCCGCGCCGAGCGGATATCCGCCCGTTACGCCCAGCAGCAGCGCCGATGCGCCAGCGCCGCCGATGCCGAAGAGCCGCTGCGTCACGGGGGAGAGCCACCTGCCGAGGATGCCCGGCAGCCCGAGCTGCTGCAGCAGCGATGAGAGGATAAAAAACGGCAGCAGCGACGGCACGATCATCTGCGCGCAGAGGTTTAACCCCGCGCGCGCACTCTCGAGCGCCGCCTGCGAGCACAGCAGCAGCGCGCCGAGCGCCGTCAGCGTCGCTGCGAGCGCGATGTAATTGCCCCGTTTGCCTTCCACCGGCATCCCTCCCGGAAATACATTCTCGTGCATTTGTATGCCTGTCCCGGCCTAAACTTGCCTGCGGGCGCATAAAATGGCTTGCAGCGAAGGGGGTGAGCCGGTGAAGCGGCTGTCAGATATTCCGCTCGAGATCGCGGAGCGGCTGGACCTGCCGGCGGAATCCGTGGCCGGCGTGCCGAAGCTGACCGTGACCGGCCGGCGCCGCGCGCTGGTGGAAAACCACTGCGGTCTGCTCGAATACAGCCATGAGTGCATCGTGGTCGACGGCGGGCGGGTGCGCGTGTGCATCCGCGGCACGAATCTGCAGCTCGTGGCCATGGACAGCACGGCACTGCTGATCTCCGGCACGATCGCGTGTGCCGAGTTTGCGTGAGGTGATGGGTTTGACGCGGTGGATCCTGGCCCTTTGCGGCTATGTGCGGCTGGAGGTGAGCGGCGTGCACCCGGAGCGCGTGCTCAATGCATGCGCGGCGGCGGGCATCGCCTGCACGGCGCCCGAGCCGGTGGACGCCTATACGCTGCGCATCACGGTGCGCGCGCGCTGCGCGGATACGGTGACGGAGCTGGCGCGCCGGAGCCAGTGCGAGGCGAAAACGCTCTATCGCCGCGGCCTGCCGCAGCTGCTGCGGCGCGCGGCGCGCTACCGGGGCGCGTGCGCGGGGCTGCTGGCGGTGGTGATGGTGCTGCTGACATCGTCGCTGTTCATCTGGCGCATCGACGTGACCGGCAACGAGACGCTCACGACCGGGCAGATCCTGCGCTGCCTGGACGAGTGCGGCGTGCGCCCGGGCACGTACTGGCCCGCGCTGTCGAACGATCTGGTGCGCAACGACATGGTCTTGCGCCTGCCGGAGCTGCGCTGGCTCACCGTGAACGTGCACGGCAGCCGCGCCGAGGTGGTCGTGCGCGAAAAGCAGCCCCTGCCGGACATCACGCCGGACGACACGCCCGTGAGCATTTACGCCTCCGCGACCGGGGTCATCTTGAGCATGGACGTCTACGCCGGGGAGGCGCGCGTCGCGCCCGGTGCGGCGGTGGAGCCGGGCGATGTGCTCGTGTCCGGCGCGGTCACGGACCTCGGCGGCGGGGTGCGCCCGGTGTGCGCCCGTGCCGATATCCGTGCGCGCACGCGGCAGGTACTGACGGGGCAGATCGCCCTGACGGAGGCCGAAAAACAGCCCGCGCACGGCGCGCACACACGCTGGGCGCTGCGCGCGGGGAAAAAGCGGATCAATTTTTATCAAAACAGTGGAATTTCGGACGCGAAATGTGATAAAATCATTCATGAATATCCTTTTGCGATCCGGGGCGTGTTCACACTGCCGTTTTCGCTGGTGCGCGAGCGCGTGCAGCCGTATCGGACGGCGGACGCGCCGGTTTCGGAGGACGCGGCGCGCGCATCGCTCGAGCAGGCGCTGCTGCAGCAGCTGCGCGAGACGATTGGTGACGATGGCGCGATCATTTCCTATGAAACGGCGGCGGAGGTCACCGGCGGCGTACTGACCGTGACGCTCACGGCCGAGTGCGAGCAGGAGATCGGCCGCGCGCAGGCGACGCCGGACGCGGAATTTTTACAGCTTCGGCCGCCGGCCGGGGAAGGGACTACAGCAGATGATTGAAAAAACCATGGAAGTTGACAGAATGGAGGACGTCATCAGCGTGTTCGGGTCGTTTGACCAGAACCTGCGGATGATCGAGACCGAATACAATGTGCGCGTGACCGATCGCGACGAGCAGATCCATATCACCGGCGAGGCCGAGAACGTGCTCTATGCCGAAAAGGCCATCGCCGGCCTGCTGTCGCTGGCGGCCAAGGGCGAGGAGATCGGCGAGCAGAACGTGCGCTACATCTTCCGTCTCGTGCGCGAGGGCCGGGAGCAGAAGATCCAGGAGCTTGCGGGCGACGTGGTGTGCATCACGGCCAAGGGCAAGCCCATCAAGGCAAAGACGCTCGGCCAGCGCACATATCTGGATGCCATCGAGCAAAACACGATCACGCTCGGCGTCGGCCCCGCCGGTACGGGCAAGACCTACCTCGCCGTGGCGGAGGCGGTCGCGGCGTTTCGTGCCGAGCGCGTCAACCGCATCATCCTCACGCGTCCGGCGGTCGAGGCGGGCGAGCGGCTGGGCTTTCTGCCCGGCGACCTGCAGAACAAGGTCGACCCCTACCTGCGCCCGCTGTACGACGCGCTCTTTGAAATGCTCGGCGCGGACGCCTACGCGAAGTATCTCGAGCGCGGCAACATTGAGGTCGCGCCGCTGGCGTACATGCGCGGCCGCACGCTCGACGACAGCTTCATCATCCTCGACGAGGCGCAGAACACCTCCCGCGAGCAGATGAAGATGTTCCTGACGCGCATCGGCTTCGGCTCACACGTCGTCATCACCGGCGACGTGACGCAGATCGACCTGCCGTCGGACAAGCCGTCCGGCCTCAAGGAGGCCATCCGCATCCTCGACCGCATTGACGACATCGCCATCTGCCGCCTGACGGGCGCGGACGTCGTGCGCCACGCGCTCGTGCAGAAGATCATCGCCGCCTACGAGCAGGACGATAAGCAGAAAGAAAAACGCGCCGCGGCCGCGGCCAAAAAGCCCGCCGCGCGCAAGACGACAGTGAGGAAAAAAGCATGACACAGGCGAAGATCACCATCACCCGCACACGCCGCGGTCTGGGATTTCCGGACACGCAGCGCTATGTTAAGCGCGCGGCCGCCGCTGCGCTCAAAGCCGAGGGCGTGACCGTTCCGTGCGAGCTCGACGTGACGCTCACGGACGACGCTGTCATCCACACCATCAACCGCGAGCAGCGCGGCGTTGACCGCGCGACGGACGTGCTGTCGTTTCCCATGAACGAGCTCACGCCCGGCGCGTTCGACCCCGATGCCTGCGAGTGGGACTACGAGACCGACCGCGCCATGCTCGGCGACATGGTCATCTCCATGGAGCGCTGCGCCGAACAGGCCGAGACCTACGGCCACAGCTTCGCGCACGAGGTCAGCTATCTGACCGTGCACTCCGTGCTGCACCTGCTTGGCTACGACCATGTGGATGAGGGCGAGGACAAGCGCCGCATGCGCGCGCGTGAAAAAGAGATCATGCGTCTGCTGGACGTATAAGGAGAAACGAATGATTACCAAAACCGCTATGATCACCATCTGCGGACGGCCGAACGTCGGCAAGTCCACACTCACCAACGCCCTCGTGGGCGAGAAGATCGCCATCGTCTCGAACAAGCCCCAGACGACGCGCAACCGCATCAGCGCCGTCGTCAACCGCGGCGACACGCAGCTGATCCTGATGGACACACCGGGCTTTCACAAGCCGCGCAACCGCCTTGGCGACTATATGGTGCAGGTCGTGCGCGAGAGCGTGGCGGACGTGGACGGCGTGATGCTCGTCGTTGAGCCCATCGCCTCCATCGGCGAGCAGGAGCACGCGCTCATCGAGCGCATCCGCACGTCCAACGCCCCGGCCGTGCTCGTCATCAACAAGATCGACACGGTGGAAAAGCCGGAGCTGCTGGCCGTCATTGCCGCCTATTCCGAGGCGCTGCCGTGGCGCGCGATCGTGCCGGTGTCGGCCCAGAACGGCGACGGGCTTGAGGAGCTCTTCGGCGAGCTTGCGCAGCTTGCCGTGCCGGGGCCGCAGCTGTTCCCAGATGATATGATCTCCGACATGCCGGAAAAGCAGATCTGCGCCGAGCTCGTGCGCGAAAAGCTGCTGCTGTGCCTCGATAAGGAGATCCCGCACGGCACGGCCGTCGAGGTCACAAAGTTTTCCGAGCGCGATAACGGCATCATCGACATGGACGTGACCATTTACTGCGAAAAAGAGAGCCACAAGGGCATCATCATCGGCAAGCGCGGCGCCATGCTCAAAAAGATCGGCGAGCTCGCGCGGCAGGACATCGAGCGCTTCATGGGCACGAAGGTGTACCTGCAGACGTGGGTCAAGGTGAAGGAAAACTGGCGCGACTCGGCCGCCCAGCTGCGCAATTTTGGCTTTACCGACCAGTGACCCTTTATTACCAGCCATAAATCCACCCCGCTGTGCAGACACTATGCCCAGCGAGGTGGTTCATTGTGCAAGACGATGTTTTCTGGCAGCTGTTCGCGGATACCGGCGATCCGCTCGGCTACCTTTGCTACCGCGCCGCGCAAAACGCGCTGGCGCAGACGACCGATGAGTCTGCGGCGGATGCGACCGTCCGCCGCCCGGCTTGATGAGGTACATACGATGTTTCTTACGACCCGAGGGCTCGTCCTGCGCGAGGTGCGCTACAAAGAGGCGGACAAGATCCTCACCGTGCTCACGCAGCACGAGGGAAAGGTGACCGTCCGCGCGCGCGGCGCGCTGCGCAAGGGCAGCCGCATCACGGCGGCGACGCAGCTGCTGACGTATTCGGACATGACGATTTTTGAAAACCGCGGCCGCCGCACGCTCAACGAAGCGTCCACGGTCGAGGAGTTTCTCGGCCTGCGCGCAGACCTTGGCGCGTTCGCGCTCGGGAGCTATTTTGCCGAGCTGCTCGAGACCGTGTCCGCCGAGGAATACCCCGACCCGCCGGTGCTGCAGCTCGGGCTCAACAGCCTGTATGCGCTCAGCCGCGCGCTCTGTCCGCCGGAGCAGATCAAGGCCGTGTTTGAGCTGCGGCTCATGTGCCTTGCGGGCTACGAGCCGGACCTGTCCTGCTGCGCGCAGTGCGGCGCAGCGGAGCCGGACGAGCCGTGGTTTTCCCCGCGCGGCGGCGCGGTGTACTGTGCGCACTGCCGGGGCGCAAGCTCCTCGGCCGTCACGCCGCTGCTGCCGGAGACGCTGGCCGCCATGCGGCACATCGTGAACGCCGACCCCAAAAAGATCTTTTCCTTCACGCTCGGCGATGCGGGCCGCAGACAGCTTGCGCATGTGTGTGAGGATTATACGGCGACGCAGCTCGAACGCGGCTTTGCGTCGCTCGATTACTGGAAGAAAGTGAAAGACTGACATGAAGCACATCCTCATGATCGCCACCGGCGGCACGATCGCGTCCAAGGAGACGGCCGACGGGCTCACGCCGCAGCTCACCTCCGAGGAGCTCCTTGCCGAGGTGCCGGAGCTCGAGCAGCTGTGCCGGATCGACACCGTGCAGCTCATGAACCGCGACAGCACGAACATCAACAGCCGCGACTGGCTGCAGATGGCGGCCTGCGTGCGCGGGCACTATGACGCTTACGACGGCTTTGTCCTCACGCACGGCACGGACACGATGGCCTACACGGCGGCGGCCCTGTCGTACCTGATTCAGAATAACGCCAAGCCCGTCGTCATCACCGGCTCGCAGAAGTCGATCTTCAATCAGGACACCGACGCGCGCGAGAACCTGCGCGACGCCTTTCTCTATGCCTGCGACGACGGTGCCTGCGGCGTGCACATCGTCTTTGACCACAAGGTAATCCTTGGCACCCGCGCGCGCAAGATGCGCACGAAGAGCTACAACGCCTTTTCGAGCATCGACTACCCCGAGACGGCCATCCTGCGCGGCCGGCAGGTCGTGTATTACATCCCGGAGCACGTCACAGGCGCGCCGGAGTTTTACGACCGGCTCGACCCCGGCGTGTTTGTGCTCAAGCTCATCCCCGGCATCGACGCCGGCATTTTCGACTACCTCAAGGCCCATTACCGCGCGCTCGTGATCGAGAGCTTCGGCGTCGGCGGTCTGCCGTGCTACGGCGATGAGAGCTTTTACCACGCCGTGCGCGACTGGGTGCAGTCCGGCCGCGTCATCGTCATGACGACGCAGGTGCCGCACGAGGGCAGCGACATGGAAGTGTATCAGGTCGGCCACCGCGCCAAACGCGAGCTGGGCCTCATCGAGGCTTACAGCATGACGAGCGAGGCTGTGGTCACAAAGCTGATGTGGATCCTCGGCCAGACGGACGATTACGCGGAGATCTGCCGCCTGTTCCGGACGCCGGTGCAGAAGGATCAGATCTACTGAGGAGGAAGCACCATGGATTTTCAGGCAGAATACCGCAGCAAGCTGCGCACCCCCGCCGAGGCGGTGCGCGCGGTGAAAAACGGCGACTGGGTGGACTATACGTCCGCGCTCGGCTTCCCGCCGCTGCTTGATGCGGCGCTCGCCGCCCGGCGCGACGAGCTGCATGATGTGAAGGTACGCGGCAACCTCTGCGCCGGCCCGGTGCAGATCGTGGAGTGCGACCCGGAGCAGGCGCATTTTCTCTACCACACGTGGCACTGCTCAGCGTATGAGCGCAGGCTCTGCGACCGCGGCCTGTGCTACTACACGCCGATGATCTTCCGCAACCTCGCGTGGTACTACCGCGAATTTCTGACAGTCAACGTCGCCATGGCGTCCGTCGCGCCGATGGATCGCCACGGGTACTTTAACCTCTCGGCCGCGACCGGCGTGTCCCGCGCCATTCTCGACCGGGCGGACATCGTCATTCTGGAGGTCAACGAGCATCTGCCGCGCTTGCGCGGCGGGTTTGACGAGGTCATTCACATTTCCGATGTGGACATGGTCGTCGAGGGGGCGCACGCGCCGTTTGCCGACCTGCCCGCGCACCCGGCGACGGCGGAGGACACCGCCATCGCGAACCTCCTCCTGCCGCACATCTGCGACGGGGCGACCGTCCAGCTCGGCATCGGCGGCATGCCCACCGTGCTCGGAAAGCTGCTGGCCCAGTCCGGCCTGCACGACCTCGGCATGCACACGGAGCTGTGCTCGGACGCCTACCTCGACCTGTACGAGGCCGGCGTGCTCACGAACCGCCGCTGCACGCTCCACCGCGGGCAGGGCATGCTCGGCATTGCGCTCGGGTCGAAGCGGCTGTATGACTGGTTGGACGACAATCCAGGCGTCATCGCGGCGCCGCTGTCGTATGTCAATGCGCCGGAGGTCATCGCGCAGCTCGACAACATGGTGTCCATCAACAGCTGCATCGCGGCCGATCTCTACGGGCAGGTCGCATCCGAAAGCTCCGGCCTGCGCCAGATCAGCGGCACGGGCGGCCAGCTCGATTTTCTCACGGGCGCGGCCATGGCCCGCGGCGGCAAGGCGTTCATCTGCATGACGTCCACGTTCACGGACAAGCAGGGCACGCGCCGCTCGCGCATCCTGCCGTACTTCGGCGGCGACATCGTCACGTCCCCGCGCTCGCAGGCGTATTACCTCGCGACGGAGTACGGCGTGGTCAACCTCGCCGGGCGCAGCACGTGGGAGCGCGCCGAGGCGCTCGTGTCCATCGCGCACCCGGACTTTCGCGAGCAACTCATTGCGGCTGCCGAGGCGCAGAAGATCTGGCGCCGGAGTGCGAAACGTTAAGTACGCGCTAAGATGCGGAGCTGTGCGCAGATTTCACTTGTTTTCCCGCGCGCCATCGCATACAATGGAGACCGATAAGGGAGTAATTGGCGCGAACCTTCGCGCGGCCCAGCCAACAACCGATCCGCAGGATCTGGCCCGGTCTGAAATGATGAGACTTATCTGCCGAGAGGCAGATAAGTCTTTTTTTCATTTCCGGGGAAACTATATCGGACACCTGAAGGAGGACGAAACCGTGGAATACTACCGGAAGCCGCCATCGGACACCCTGCACGCACTCGACAGCACGCCCGACGGTCTTACACCAGAGCAGGCCGCCGCGCGCCTTGCGCGCGACGGGCGCAATGTGCTCACCGAACCGCCGAAACCATCGCTCGTGAAGCGCTTTTTCCAGCAGTTGGCCGATCCTATGATCCTCGTGCTGCTCGCGGCGGCGCTGATTTCGGCCATCACGAGCGCGTATGCGCACGAGAGCTTTGCCGATGTCATCATCATTCTCATCGTCGTCATCATCAACGCGGTGCTCGGCGTGTACCAGGAGAGCAAGGCCGAGCAGGCCATCGCCGCCCTGAAGGAACTGAGCGCCGCGCACAGCCGCGTCCTGCGCGGCGGGAAGCTCGTCACCGTCCCCAGCGAGGAGCTGGTCGCGGGTGATGTGCTCGTGCTCGAGGCGGGCGACGCCGTTCCGGCCGACGCGCGCGTGCTCGAGAGCGCGAGCCTGCGCGCCGAGGAGGCCGCCGTGACCGGCGAGAGCGTGCCGGTGGCAAAGTCGCCGGATGCGCTCGCGGCCGCCGGTGACATCGGTCTCGGCGACCGCAGCAACATGCTCTATCTCGGCAGCAGCATTGTCTACGGCCGCGGCCGCGCCGTCGTCACAGAGACCGGCATGCAGACGCAGATGGGCCACATCGCCGACGCGCTCACGCAGACAAAGGAGAATAAGACGCCCCTGCAGCTGCGCCTGTCGCAGCTGAGCCGCATCCTGACGTGGCTCGTGCTGGGCATCTGCGTGGTGGTGTTCGTGGTCGGCGTGCTGCGCGCCGGGACCATCAACGGCCGCGTCGTGCTCGACACATTCCTCATCGCTGTCAGCCTCGCGGTCGCGGCGATCCCGGAGGGGCTGGCCGCGGTCGTGACGATCGTGCTGTCGATCGGCGTGACGAACATGAGCCGCCGCAGCGCGGTCATCCGCCGGCTCACGGCCGTGGAGACGCTCGGCTGCGCGCAGGTCATCTGCTCGGATAAGACCGGAACGCTCACGCAAAACCGCATGACCGTGACCGAGTGCGCGGGCCGTGACGAGCACCTGCTCGCCACGGCCATGGCTCTGTGTGTCGACGCGGTGTACGACCCGGACACGGACACCGTGACCGGCGAGCCGACCGAGGCTGCGCTCGTGCGCTGGGCGGTCGCACAGGGGCTGTCGCCAAGCGTGCTGCGCGCGCAGTATCCGCGCGTGGCCGAGGCACCGTTTGACAGCGAGCGCAAGATGATGAGCACGCTGCACACGGATGGCAGCTCCGTCGTGCAGTACACCAAGGGCGCGCCCGACGTGCTGCTGCCGCTGTGCGACCGCATCTGGATCGACGGCCGCGCTGAGCCCATGACGGACGCGCACCGCGCCGAGATCGCGGCGCGCAACCGCGACATGACGGGCCGGGCCCTGCGCGTGCTGGCGGCGGGCATGCGCACGTATGACGCGCTGCCGGGCGACACATCCCCCGCAGCGCTCGAGCAGCATCTGTGCTTTCTCGGTCTGGCTGGCATGATCGACCCGGTGCGTCCTGAGGTCGTGGACGCCATCCGCGCCTGCCGCAGCGCCGGCATCCGCCCGATCATGATCACCGGCGACCACGTGGACACCGCCACCGCAATCGCCAAAGAGCTCGGTCTGCTCGCCCCCGGCGACGAGGCCGTCACCGGCACGGAGCTGAGCGCCATGGACGATGACACGTTCCGCCGCCGTCTGCAGCACATCAGCGTCTATGCCCGCGTGCAGCCCGAGCACAAGACTCGCATCGTCAAGGCCTGGCGCGATGCCGGCTTCGTCACCGCCATGACCGGCGACGGCGTCAATGACGCGCCGAGCATCCGTGCGGCGGACATCGGCATCGGCATGGGCATCACCGGCACGGACGTGACAAAAAACGTGGCTGACATGGTGCTCGCCGATGATAACTTTGCCACCATTGTCGGCGCGGTCGAAGAGGGCCGCCGCATTTACGACAATATCCAGCGCGCGATCAAGTTCCTGCTCGGCTCGAACATGAGCGAGGTGCTGAGCATTTTCACCGCGACGATGCTCGGCTTCATGATCCTGGAGCCTGTGCACCTGCTGTGGATCAATCTCCTGACCGACTGCTTTCCGGCGCTCGCGCTCGGCATGGAGCGCGCGGAGCCGGACGTCATGTCCCGCCCGCCGCGCAGCGCACGCGAGAGCATTTTCGCCCACGGCGTCGGCTTCGACTGCGTGTATCAGGGCGTCATGTGTGCGATCCTGACGCTGGCGGCGTTTTTCATCGGCCATTACATGGAGTACGGCGTCTGGACGCTCACGAACTCGCCCGACGGCACGACCATGGCATTTCTGACCCTGAGCATGGCGGAAATTTTCCACAGCTTCAATATGCGTGCGCACCGGGCAAGTATCTTCTCGATCTGCACGCCCAACTGGACGCTCGTCGGCGCGGCCGCAGCGAGTCTTGCGCTCACGACGCTGTGCATTTACGTGCCGTTTCTGGCCGATGCGTTTGATTTCACGGCCATCTCCGCCGCCGAGTACGCTGTGGCCATGGGGCTTGCGGTCTCGGTCATCCCAATCGTGGAGCTCGTCAAATGTGTGCAGCGCGCGGTGGAAAAACGCGCGGCGCACGCATGATTTCCGGCGTATTGGTGCACACTAACCCCGATTCCAACGAGAGGAGATGGGTGCTGTGCGCCAGGTGCTGCCGGTTCCCCAGCGCGTGATGGCCGTCGTGCTGTCGGTGCTGTTCGTGTTCTGTCCGTTCGCGGCCTATGCCGCCGGGGAGACTGACGCCGCGGCCGATCCCGTGCTGCTGCCGATCATCATGTATCATGAGGTGAAGCCCGATAAACCCGGCAAGGACGCCATCCAGCCGTGGGAGTTTGAGGCGGACCTGAAATGGCTGGCCAACAATGGCTACACGACGATCGTCATGGCGGACCTCATCGCCTACGTGCGCGACGGCACGCCGCTGCCGGAAAAGCCCATCATCCTCAGCTTTGACGACGGATACTATAATAATTACGTCTATGTCCTGCCGCTGCTGCAGCAGTATTCGGCGCGGATCGTCCTCTCGCTCCTCGGACGCAACACGGATGATTTCACCGAGTGGCCGAGCAAGAGCATCGACTATGCGCACGTCACGTGGGACCAGCTCAACGAAATGCTCGACACCGGCCTCGTCGAGGTGCAGAACCACTCGTATAACCTGCACGCCTACACATCCGAGCGGCACGGCTGTATGCAGAACCGGGGCGAGTCGGACGCGGCCTACGCGGAACTGCTCCGTGCAGACCTCCAGCGCCTGCAGGATGAGCTCGCGGAGCACACCGGCCGCACGCCGGACACCTTTGCCTATCCCTACGGTAAGTACGGCGACCTGACGGACACCGTCCTGCGCGACATGGGCTTTCAGGCGACGCTGACGTGCGACTGGGGCGTGAACCACATCACGCGCGATCCGGCCTGCCTTTACCGGCTCGGGCGCATCTGCCGGTCGCACAATCAGTCGCTGCAGTCCGTGCTCCAGCGCGCGATGAAGGCAACGGCGTGAGCGGATGAAAACAGAAGACAGAAAGGGCACGCATCTTGCGAATGCGTGCTTTTTCGTGCTTTGCACGCACCATGCGCCTTGGGCATACACTGAGGAGAAAGCGATTTGGCGCAAGCAAAGGGGGAGACGCCATGAAAATCGAGCTGCGCCGGGCCGCCATGACCTATCAGGCGCCGGACGGGGAAGTGGCGGCGCTGCGGGATGTGACCTTCGGCGTGGCCGACGGGGAGTTTGTGAGCATCGTCGGGCCGTCCGGCTGCGGAAAGTCCACGCTGCTGGCGCTCATCGCCGGTATTGAGCATCCGTCGGGCGGGGAGGTGCTCGTCGACGGGGAGCCCGTGCGCGCGCCGACGGGTAAGGCGGGGCTCATGCCCCAGCGCGACCAGCTCTTTGACTGGCGCACCATCTGGGGCAATGTGACGCTCGGGCTGGAGGTCCGGCACGAGAACACGCCCGCACGCCGCGACAGCGTGCATGATCTGCTGGAGCAGTATCAGCTCTCTGGCTTTGCGCGCAAGCTGCCAAACCAGCTCTCCGGCGGCATGCGCCAGCGCTGTGCGCTCATCCGCACGCTGGCCACATCACCGGATGTGCTGCTGCTCGACGAGCCGTTTTCCGCGCTGGATTATCAGACGCGGCTGGCTGTCTCGGGCGATATTTCGCAGATCATCCGCCGCGAGCATAAGACGGCCCTGCTCGTCACGCACGATATCTCCGAGGCCATCAGCCTCTCAGACCGCATCATCGTCCTGTCACACCGGCCCGCGACTGTCAAGGCCATCCACGACCTCGGCGCGCTGCGCACCGTGCCGCCGCTCGAGCGGCGCGGCCGGCCGGAGTTTCAGACGCTGTTCAATCAAATATGGGAGGAGCTGGATGTCAATGTCTGAACGATCGCCCTCCCCGCAGCGCGCGGCCTATCTGCGCGCGCTGCGCCGCCGTAAGCGGCTCGTGCTGGCGCTGCAGATTCTGCTGCTGGCCGCATTTCTCGGCTGGTGGGAGCTCTCGGCCCGGCTCGGCTGGGTGGACGCCTTCATCGTCAGCAGCCCGTCGCGCGTGGTGCACACGCTCGTGGGCCTGCAAAATTCCGGGGAGCTCTGGCTGCACATCGGCACGTCGTGCCTGGAGGTCGTGGTCGGCTTCGTGCTCGGGACGCTCTTCGGCACGCTCATCGCCATCGGCCTGTGGTGGAGCGAGCTGCTCTCGCGCGTGCTCGACCCGTATCTGGTCGTGCTCAACGCGCTGCCGAAAACGGCGCTCGGCCCGGTGTTCATTGTCTGGATCGGCGCGGGTACCGAGTCGATCATCGCCATGACGATCGCGATCTCGATCTTTGTCACGATCCTGAATATGCATGTCGGCTTCCTGTCCACGGACCGGGAGAAGATCCGCCTGATGCAGACGCTCGGCGCGACCCGGCATCAGATCCTGTGGCGGCTGGTCATTCCGGCCAACTACGCCACGCTCTTCAATACGCTGCGCGTGAACGTCGGCCTGTCGTGGGTCGGCGTGATCATGGGCGAATTTCTGGTCTCCAAAGCCGGCCTCGGCTATCTGATCGTCTACGGGTCGCAGGTGTTCAACATGGACCTCGTGATGGCGACCGTCCTCGTGCTTGCGGTGGCGGCCGTCGTGATGTATCAGCTGGTGCTGTGGCTGGAGAAATTTTTCAAAAATCGGTTGGGAGTGACGCAATGAAACGGTTTCTTAGTGGGGTTCTGGCGGCGCTGATGCTGGTGGTTTTGTGCGCCTGCGGTAAGCAGGAGACGGCCACCGTCCGCCTGAGCGAAGTGACACATTCGGTGTTCTACGCGCCGCAGTACGTGGCGCTGGAGCAGGGCTTTTTCGCCGATGAGGGGCTCAATATCGAGCTGACCAACGGCGGCGGCGCCGACAAGGTCATGACGGCGGTGCTCACCGGGCAGGCGGATATCGGTCTCGCCGGGCCGGAGGCGTGCATCTATGTCTACAATCAGGGCAAGGACGATTATCCGGTCGTGTTCGGCCAGCTCACGAAGCGCGACGGGTCGTTCCTCGTCGGGCGCGAGGATGTGCCCTTCAGTTGGGAGCTGCTGCGCGGCAGGACCGTCATCGGCGGCCGCGCGGGCGGCGTGCCGGAGATGACGCTCGAATACGTCATGCGGCAAAACGGCGTCGTGCCCGGCACGGATGCCACCGTGGACACGACCGTGCAGTTCAACATGATGGCCGGTGCCTTCACCGGCGGCAACGGCGACTTTGTCACGCTCTTCGAGCCGACGGCCACCGAGGTCGCGCAGGCGGGCAAGGGGTACATCCTCGCGTCCATCGGGCAGGAGAGCGGCGAGATTCCGTACACGGCCTACTTCGCCTCGCAGGCGTACATAAACGACCATGCGGACATCGTGCAGCGCTTCACCAACGCCATCGCCCGCGCGCAGAAATGGATCGCGGAGCACGACGCGGCGGAGACTGCCGAGATCATCGCCCCGCAGTTCCCGGACACGAGCGTGCCCGTGCTCACGCAGGTCGTGCAGCGCTACAAGGACATCGACGCCTGGAACACCACGCCGGTCATGACGCAACCGTCCCTTGAGCGGCTCGAGACCGTCATGGAGACGGCCGGCGTGCTCGATCACGCCGACTGGGTGGACTTTGACCGCCTCGTCGACAACAGCTATGCCCATAACGCCTCCTGACAGGCGCAAAAATCCCCCGGCAGCAGCCGGGGGATTTTTGCGTTTTTCAAAAGAGGGGGGAGAGATTGCTTAGAAGCTCGCGACCACAGCGCCGTTGTAGGTGTCGGCGATGTACTGCTTCACGGCGTCGGTCTTGAGGGCCTTGAGCAGAGCCTGGGTCTTCGGGCTGTTCTCGTCGCCGGCGCGCACGGCGATGATGTTGGCGTAGGTCTGGGCGGCGGTGCCGTTGGCGTCCTCGGTTGCGAGCGCGTCGCTGATCTTCAGGCCGGCGGCCAGGGCGTAGTTGCCGTTGATGACGGCGATGGTGCCGGCAGCGGCGTTCTTGAGCTGGGCCGGGACGGTGTCGGCCTGCACGGTGACGATGTTGTAGCCGCCGTCGTCGACGATGTCGAGCGTGCTCACGCCCTTGGCGGCGTCCGCGTCATCGGGGAGCTTGATCAGGCCCTCCTGCTGGAGCAGGAACAGGGCGCGGGTCTCGTTGCTGTCGTCGGCCGGGATGATGATGGTCGCGCCCTTGGCGAGGTCCTTCAGGTCGGTGACGCCGTTGCCATAGATGCCGAACGGCTCATAGTGGATGGTGCCGACGGAGACGAGGTTGGTACCATTCTTGGCGTTGAAGCTGTCGAGGTAGGGCTTATGCTGGAAGTAGTTTGCGTCGAGCGTGCCGTCGGCCAGGGCCTGGTTCGGCAGGACGTAGTCGTCATAGGTGACGATCTTGAGCTCGTAGCCTTCGTCGGCGAGGGCCTGCTTGACCTGCTCGAGGATCTCGGCGTGCGGGGTGGCGCTGGCGCCGACGGTGATGACTTTGTCATCGGCAGAGGCGGTGCTCTTGTCGTCGGTGGTCTTGCTGCCGCAGGCACTCAGTGCGACGAGCGAGAACGTCAGCACGAGGGCGAGGATGAGGGACGTGATCTTTTTCATGGTCGTTTCTCCTTTATATTTTTGTTTTTAGAATTTGAGTGGTTTCGGATGATAGGATGTGCAGTTTACCAGCGGCACATTCGTCCGCGGCGGATGTTCACGCGCAGCAGCGCGGGGTAGTGGATACGCATGGGGCGCCTCCTGTCAGGTGCGGGCGCGCCGGTCGGTGCGGCGGGCAATGTACATGCCGAATTCCTGCAGGATCTGCACGATGATGATCGTCAGCGCCACGCACAGCCAGACGATCTGATCGTCGTACTTCTGGTAGCCGTAAGTGATGGCGATCTGGCCAAGGCCGCCGCCGCCGATCGTACCGGCCATGGCGGAGTAGCCGAGGATGGTCACGGTGGAGATGACGGCACCGGTGATGAGCGCGGGCTTGGCCTCCGGGATGATGACATTCCAGATGATGCGGAACGTGGACGCACCCATGGACTGCGCGGCCTCAATGACGCCGGCGTCCACTTCCTTGGCGGCGGACTCGACCATGCGCGCCACATACGGGGCGGCGGCGATGACGAGCGTCACGATCACGGCGCGGTTGCCGAGGCTGGTGCCGACGACGAACTTTGCCACCGGCAGCATGGCGACCATGAGAATGATGAACGGGATGCTGCGCAGGGCGTTGACGATGATGCCGAGCGTGCGGTTGAGCCAGCCGATGGGGTGGATGCCGTCGCGGTCGGTTATGCGCAGGATGAGGCCGACCGGCAGGCCGATGAGATAGGCAAAGAACGTGGAGATGAGCGTCATGTAAATGGTCTCCCAGATACCGAGCTGCAAAATGCCGTTTTGCCAGAGCTTGATGAGCAGATCAGACATGACTTCAATCCTCCTGTAGATAAGAGATGTGGTTGTGATCGAGCCAGCGCAGCACATCGTGGAACTGCTGCGGATCGTCGGGCAGGTCGATGACCATGTGGCCGTAGATGCTGCCCTCGACGATGCGGGTGTCGGCGAAGAGAATGTTCACCGGCACGTGGCACTCGAGCGTGATGCGCGAGATGACCGGCTCGTTGGAGCAGCTGCCGTCGAAGACGAGGCGCAGACGCTTGCCCGTGCACGGCGGGAGATTTTCGGCCGGGCTCTTCGGAAGGATGAGCGCCTTGGCGATGTCGGACTTCGGGTGTGTGAACACATCGCTGACGTTGCCGATCTCGGCGATGCAGCTCTGGTCGATGACAGCCACGCGCTTGCAGATCTGCTCGATGACGCGCATCTCGTGCGTGATGACGACGATCGTCACGCCGAGCGTCTGGTTGATCTCCTTGAGCAGGTGTAGAATCGACTGCGTGGTGTTCGGGTCGAGGGCGCTGGTGGCCTCATCGCACAGGAGGTATTTCGGCCGCGTGGCGAGGGCGCGGGCGATGGCCACACGCTGCTTCTGGCCGCCGGAAAGCTGCGAGGGATACGCTTTCGCGCGGTCGGACAATCCGACGAGTTCGAGCAGCTCGGCGGCGCGGGCCTGCGCCTCGTCGCGCTTGACGCCTGCGATCTCGAGCGGGAAGCAGATGTTGCGCAGCACCGTGCGCTGCTCGAGCAGGTTGAAGCTCTGGAAGATCATGCCGATGTCCTGCCGGGCCTTGAGCAGGTCGCGGCGGCTGAGCTGCGTCATGTCGCGCCCGTCGATGCGCACCGTGCCGGAGGTCGGCCGCTCGAGGAGGTTGATACAGCGCACGAGCGTGCTCTTGCCGGCGCCGCTCAGGCCGATGATGCCGAAGATCTCGCCGTCCTCGATGCGGAGGTTGACGTCCCGCAGTGCGTGAATGTCGCCGCCCGGGGAGGGGTAGGTCTTGTTGAGATGTTCGATTTCGATCATGGTGGATTCTCCCTCGCAGAATGAATTTTTCGGAACAAAAAAGCAGAGGCCGGAAGACTCGTTGTCTTCCGGCCTCTGCGGATACGGCTTGGAATTTGGATCAGCCGTTATTAGAAGCGAACACAAGACGAGTCATATTTCTGAGCACGACGAGACATGCACATGCAGCCGGGCATGTACATCATCATAGCCATCATCATGTTGTTCGTCTGAGCAAACTTCATAATACGACGCGTCTCCTTTCGTTAAAAATCACGGTTTCCTGTGGAAACGAGCGCAGTATAACGCAGTTTTCCGCACTTGTCAACCCCAGAATCCACAAAAGCAGTATGAAATACGCATTAGAAAAATTGAATGCATCGATTCTAAAATTCGATGGTTTGCGGCGCGACATCCGGGTCGTGGCTGCACAGGGACGCTGCGCAGGCGCCGTCGCGGCTCATCCCGCCGATCCAGTCGAGTGCCTTTTTTGCGCGCACGCTGTTTTCGCAGATGCCGGGCACGGTACCCTCCGCCCACGAGCGCGGGCTTGCCGCGCCGTCGGCATTGAGCAACACGTACCGGTCACCATTGCGGATGAGCGTTGCGAACATGCCCTCCGTGTGCCCGGCGACGTGCACGAGATGCACCGAGTCGTCCCCGAACAGGTCGTATGAGCGGCTCTCCGGCCCGATGTGGTTCACGCGGTACCAGAACCGTTCCGGCGGCTCGTCCATCCACAGCCTGCGGGAGGTGTAGCGCAGGTTCACGCGGCACGACCAGAAGTACTCCTCCTCCGCTACCAGCAGACGCTTTGCGCCCCGCACCTCGCTGATACCCGCAATGTGGTCCGGATCGAGGTGGGAAAAGAGCACATAGTCCAGATCCTGCGGCCGGATGCCGCGCGCGGCCAGCTGCTCGCCGATCGACTGCCCCGGCTCCACGACGCTGTGCACGAGCGTGTACCACCCGCGGCCGAACATGCGCAGCTGTGCGGCGCGGTCCTCGATGCCGGTGGGGCTCACAGTGCGCGGCAGCCCGGCGTCCACCAGAAACAATCCCTTTGGGTGCTCCACCAGATACGCCGACACCGGCAGCCAGATGCGTGCGTCGTTCTTCAGCCGCCGTGCGTCCGCCTTTGCCGGCCAGAGCCACTGGGCGCTGGCCGGCAGGTTCGGCGCCACGCCGATCTTTCCACAGTGCAGAACATGGATCCGGATCCGGGCCATCTCCGTTGCCTCCTTATGGTTTTGCGTAATATTGACCAAGTGGTCACGAAAAGCATAGCACCGCCTGTGCAGAATGTCAAGACAGGCAGGCGAAATTGACCGGAATTTTGCAATCTTCAACAATGTGTTGCCCATTTGCATATTGAATTGTATGTGTGAGATGTGCTACAATAGATTGCGCATCTATTCACAAACCAGGGAATGAAAACAAAATATTTTTAAGGGGAAGAAAGGAGCCTGAAACATGGCAAGAGAACTGATCCTGAAGCTGGGCAAAAAGATCACGGACCGCGTGGACGTCAAGCTCGGCATGACGAAGCTCGACGAGGATTCGCCCGAGTATTACGGCCTGGCCAGCGTCGTCACCGACGAGATGGCGGAGCTTGCGCTCGCGATGAAGGTCCGTGTCCCGACCACCCCGGCGGAGATGAGCAAAAAGACGGGCAAGGATCCGGTCTACATCGAGCAGCTCTTTGACCAGATGTCCATGATCGGCCTGCTCGAGTACAACTGGGAGAACGCCGACCATCACAAGCAGTGGACGCTGCCGATCTTCGTGCCCGGTTCTGCGGAGCTGATGAACATGAACCTCCAGCAGGTGGAGACGCACCCGGAGATCGCACAGTTTTTCGAGCGCATGGCGTTCCTGCCGCTGACGAAGATCACCTGCATGGTGCCTCCCGGAGGCGCCGGCGTCGGCATGCACGTCATCCCGGTCGAGAAGGCGATCCCGGCCACGAACGAGTCGGTCGATGTTGAGCACATCTCCCACTGGCTGAAGAAGTATGAGGGGCACATCGGCGTTGGCTACTGCTCCTGCCGCAACGCCATGCGCATTCAGGGCGAGGGCTGCGGCGAGCTGCAGGATGAGATGTGCATTGCCGTCGGCCAGTTTGCCGACTACTGCCTTGAGACCGGCAAGGGCCGCAGCATCACCTATGATGAGGCGATGGAGATCCTCCAGCGCGCCGAGGACAACGGCTATGTCCACCAGATCACGAACATCGACGGCGAGGACAAGATCTTCGCCATCTGCAACTGCGCGCTCGGCTCCTGCTTCGCGCTGAGAACGAGCCAGCTGTTCAACACGCCGAACATGTCCGCCTCCGCTTACCGCGCCCATGTCGACGCCGAGAAGTGCGTCGCCTGCGGCAAGTGCGCCGAGGTCTGCCCGGCCGGCGCCGCCAAGCTCGGCCAGAAGCTGTGCACCAAGACCGGCCCCGTGGTCTATCCAAAGCAGCCGCTGCCGGACGACAATCACTGGGGCGAGCATATGTGGAGCCCGAACTATAAGGACGACAACCAGAAGCAGTGCCACGAGTCCGGCACCGCCCCCTGCAAGACCGCCTGCCCGGCGCACATTGCCGTGCAGGGCTACATCAATCTGGCCGCGCAGGGCCGCTATCTGGATGCGCTCAAGCTCATCAAGCAGGATAACCCGTTCCCGGCCGTCTGCGGCAGCATCTGCAACCGCCGCTGCGAGGAAGCCTGCACCCGCGGCGATGTCGACCGCGCCGTCGCCATCGACGAGATCAAAAAGTTTGTCGCCGAGCAGGAGCTCCAGGCCGACAAGCGCTACATCCCGAAAGTCATCACCCACCGCGGCATCGCCGATCCGTACCCGGAGAAGATCGCCATCATCGGCGCCGGCCCGGCCGGCCTGTCGTGCGCCTACTATCTGGCGAACATGGGCTATGAAAACGTCACCGTGTTTGATAAAAACGAGGTGCCCGGCGGCATGCTGACCCTCGGCATCCCGAGCTTCCGCCTCGAGAAGGACGTTGTCAACGCCGAGATCGAGGTGCTCAAGGAGATGGGCGTCCACTTCCAGTGCGGCGTCGAGATCGGCAAGGATCTCACCATCGACCAGCTGCGCGAGCAGGGCTACAAGGGCTTCTACCTCGCCATCGGCGCGCAGAAGAGCGCACCCATCGGCGTGCCCGGTGAGGACCTCTCCGGCGTGTATGGCGGCGTGGACTTCCTGCGCAAGGTCAACCTCGGCAAGAAGCCGCGCATCGGCAAAAAGTGCGCCGTCATCGGCGGCGGCAATGTCGCCATGGACGTCTGCCGCACGGCCATCCGCCTCGGCGCGAAGGATACCTACATCATCTACCGCCGCAGCCAGGCAGAGATGCCGGCAGACGCGGAGGAAGTCGCGGAAGCCATGGAAGAGGGCGTGCAGTTCCGCTTCCTGAGCGCTCCGGCCGAGATCATTGGCGAGAACGGCAAGGTCAAGGCCCTCAAGGTTGAGATCATGGAGCTGGGCGAGCCCGACGCGAAGGGCCGCCGCAAGCCCGTCGGCACCGGCAAGTTCGAGACCATCGAGGTCACGTCCGTCATCGGCGCCATCGGCCAGCGCGTTGACCTCGGCCGCATCGCGCCGGAGGCCATGGCCTTCAACCGCAACGGCACCGTGCAGGCCGACGGCGTGACGTATCAGACCGCTCAGCCCGACATCTTTGCCGGCGGCGACGTGGTCACCGGCCCGAAGTTTGCCATCGACGCGATTGCGGCCGGCCGCGAGGGCGCCATCTCCCTGCACCGCTACGTGCATGAGGGCCAGAGCCTGACGCTGGCGCGTGACCCGCGCGAGTTCTACGAGCTCGATAAGAAGCAGGCCGTCGTGCCCATCGACTGCTTTGACGCCCCGGCGCGCCAGACTGTCGCCCACGACGCGAGCAAGGCCAAGACGTTCTCGAACGACCGCATCACCTTCACCGAGGCGCAGGTCAAGGCGGAGGCGTCCCGCTGCCTCGGCTGCGGCGTGTCCGTCGTCGACCAGAACAAGTGCATCGGCTGCGGCCTGTGCACCACGCGCTGCGAGTTTGACGCCATCCACCTGCTCCGCGACGTGCCGGAGGCCAGCCGTATGTACCGTACCGAGGACAAGATGAAGGCCATCCTGCCGCACATGGTCAAGCGCGCAGCGAAGCTCACCATCAAGGACATCAAGGGCAAGCGCGCAAAGTAAGCCGACCGGAGGAACCACACGATGCACGAACTGGGAACCGTGTTCTATGTCATCCAGGAGGTCGAAAAGGTCGTCGAGGAAAACCACCTGACCCAGGTCGCCAGTGTTACGCTGGAGGTCGGGGAGGTCAGCGGCATCATCCCGTACTACCTGACCGACTGCTGGAAGTGGGCAGTGGAAAAATCGCAGTATCTCAAGGGCGCGGAGCTGAAGATCGAGACGCTCCCCGCCGTGACTTATTGCGAGGACTGCAAAAAGACATACCCCACGGTCAAATACGCCAAGATATGCCCCTACTGCAAGAGTGAGCATACCTATCTGCTCAGCGGCAACGAGTACACCATCAAGGAGATCGAGGCCTGCTAGCAGCAGCAAAAACCGCACACGGGGAACGCCGAAGGGCGTCCCCCGTGTTTTCTTATCTTTCCGCCGGTGCGCTGTCGATCGGGATCTGGATGATCTCCAGCCGGCGTTGGGCGGCGTATTCGAGCGTGCGGGCTGTGCCGCCGGGCCGGCCGTCAAACGCCGCGATGAGGATGCGCGAGGCATCGACCATGTAGCGGTTGCGGCGCATCATGCACCCGGGGGTGTAGGCCTCCTGTACGAGCGTCTGATAGTCGCACTGGCGCAGGTCGTAGGCGTAGCGCTCGCGCAGCTCCGGCCGCCAGCGGTCGGCCTGGCCGGAGTAGGGGATGGCCGCCTCGATTGTGACCTCCGGGTGCTGCAGGCGCAGATAGCGTGCGGCATCGAAAAAATACAGGTCGCAGCCGTTGGCCATGCCGCAGATGAAGTGGCGGATGCCGGCGGCGTAGACGGCGTCCACGGCGTCAAAGAGCTGCTGCTGCAGCTTGCGGCAGCGGGGGTCATTCTCATCGCTGCCCCAGGGCAGCTTGTATTCCCGGTGGCCGGTGAAGCAGCAGGTGTTTTCGCGCTCGGGCATGGCGGCAGCCTCCTTTCGGGTGTGGCCTCCATTGTACGCGCCCGGAGCGCAGCTGTCAAACCTTTCCTGAAAAAAGTGCTTGCATTCTGGAAACACTGTGCTATAATGCAGACAGTAAAACAACTGAATCGAGATGTCTTCGGGGCAGGGTGTAATTCCCGACCGGCGGTGATAGTCCGCGAGCCGAGCAAGGTTGAATCGGTGCAATTCCGATACCGACAGTATAGTCTGGATGATAGAAGATGTTACGGACCTCCATAGTTCGCAGCGCCTGAAGGACATGTTCTTTCAGGTGTTTTTCATTCCATGGAGGTGTTTTGTCATGTTGAAAGAAAACCTGTCCTTTGTTGGCATCTGCGTGCTTGTGTTCGCGGCATTGCTCGGCCTTGCGTATCTGTTTGAGCGCACGGTCTGCCGTGATCTGCAGCGCCGCAGCCGCAGCCGCAACATCAGCTATGTGGCCATGTTCTCCGCCCTCGGCGGCGTGCTCATGCTGCTGGAGATCCCGCTGTTTTTCGCGCCCGGCTTCTATAAGATGGACCTGAGCGAGCTGCCGGTGCTCATGAGCGCGTTCTACCTCGGCCCCGTGGCCGGTGTCATCACGGAGCTGCTCAAGGTGCTGATCAAGCTCCTGCTCAAGGGCACGAGCACGGCCTTCGTCGGCGACTTTGCCAACTTCGTCGTCGGCTGCACGTTCGTCCTGCCCGCTGCGGTCATTTACCACCACCACAAGACCCGCCGCACCGCCATCATCGGCATGGCCGTCGGCACGCTGTGCATGACGGTGTTCGGCAGCCTCTTCAACGCCCTGTACCTGATCCCGAAGTTCGCCGAGCTGTTCCACCTGCCGATCGATCAGATCGTCGCCATGGGCACGGCCGTGAACAAGGGCATCACCAGCGTGCCGACGCTCGTGCTGTTCGCCGTTGTGCCGTTTAACCTCATCAAGGGCGTTGTGGACTCGGCGCTGACGTATCTGCTGTATAAGCGCGTGGAGTTCCTGCTCTTCCCGGAGCTGCGCAAGAAGGACAAGGTCCAGCCGCAGGTCCAGTCGAAGGACCCCACACCGCAGCACTGAGATCGTACATAGCAAACCGCCTGCAGACATCAGCCTGCAGGCGGTTTTTCATCGCTGCAGCTGCGGCGCACCGTGCGCAGCAGCAGCGTGAAGCTGAGCACGAAGTTCACGCATTCGTTGAAATACAGAATAAAGATATACCCCGCCAGCCCGAACCGCGGCAGCAGCACCCACACGAGCACCACGCCGAGCGTGGCGTCGAGCACGTTGATGGCCATGCAGCGCGTCTGCTGGCCGAGCCCGCGCAGGCAGCCGTCGGTCACGGTGTCGAGATACATCACCGGCACGAGCAGCGCCAGCAGCCGGATGTAGCGCCCTGCGTCGTCCGAGTGGTAGATCAGCCGCCCGAGCGGCCCGGAAAACGCCAGCAGCAGCACGGCCGTACCGCACGCAAACAGCAGGCAGCGGTACAGCAGCGTGCGCACCAGCCGCCGGATGTCCCCGCACCGGCCGGAGACCTGTGCCGTCGTCAGCTCCGGCACGAGCAGATCTGCCAGCGCATACAGCAGGCACGAGGGGAAGAGCACCACCGGCAGCGCCATGCCGTGCACGATGCCGTAGCCCGCGAGCGCGCGGTCGGCCGACAGGCCGGAGCTCTTGAGCCCGCGTGGGATGAGCAGGTGCTCCAGCGTCGTGAGCGACGTGCGCGCATAGGCCGACACGGCCAGCGGCAGCGCCACGGCGAGCATCCGCCGCGTCAGGTGCGGCACAGTGTCGCCGCCGCGGCGGTATTTGCGCCGGTCGAGCGCATACATCGCCGTCATCAGCAGCAGCGACACCACGTCCGCGCACGCGCCGCCCGCCGTGACGGCGGCGCAGCTCTGCTCGAGGTCGCCGGCGGCTGCAAAGGACAAAAACCACATCACGCACGTGATGCTCACCAGCTGCTCGAGCAGGTGCACGAGCGTCGGCTTCCACACGCGGCCGGAGGCGGTGAAGTATCCGTCCATGACCGACGAGAGCGCGATGCACGGCAGGCTGATGCTCGTGATGCGCAGCGAGCGCACTGTGCGCGCGTCGCCGATCCAGAGAAAGCCCACGGGCTCGGCCAGAAAATACACCATCGTGCCCGCGCACAGGCCGAAAAACAGCGCATAGCACGCGCACCGGCGCATCGCCCCCGTGACGCCCGCGCCGCGCTCAAGACCCATCTCTTCAGAGATCAGGCGCGTGGTGGCGAAGCGGATGCCGGAGATGGCAAAGGTTGCAAACAGTACGCTCACCGACATGACGAGCTGGTACAGCCCGATGCCGGCCGCGCCGATGCGCCCGACGATCCACGCCTGAAAGACGAGCCCGATGCAGCGCATCACGATCGACGAGCCGGTCATGAGCGCGGTGTTGACGATGAGCCTGCGATTTCTGTGCACGCGCGCGACCTCCCGACGCAGTTTGTACCACTCTATGGCGCGGGAGCGGAAAACATGCCGCCCGGCGGGTGCCGGGCGGCATGTTTTGCATCATTCAGGTGTGCAGATCGGTCTTGATCTTCGTCGTAGAGATCTCGGGCGTGCGGGGGAGGTAGACGACCTCGCATTTGTCCTTCAGGAAGTCAAACTTGCCCTTCCAGTCGTCGCCCATGACGAACACATCCACGTGGTATTTGTCCACGTCGGTGACTTTCTGGTCCCAGCTCTCCTCCGGGATGACGAGGTCCACGTAGCGGATGGCCTCGAGCATCCGCTTGCGATCCTCGTAGGAGAAGTAGCTCTTTTTGCGCTTCTCGTTCCAGTTGAATTCGTCCGTGCTCAGGGCCACGATCAGGTAATCGCCCTGCTCCCTGGCGCGGCGCAGGAGGTTGATGTGCCCGTAGTGCAGCAGGTCAAAGGTGCCGTAAGTGATGACACGTCTCATGTGTGCTCCCTTTCCCGGAGGCGCTCGGCCAAAAACGCGGTGACGCGCTCGGCGGAGTGTCCGTCTGTGTATTGGTTGGTCAGCTTCGTGAGCTGCAGGCGTTTGGCCCGCAGCGGATCATCGCCCGCGGCGAGCTGCTCGAAAAACGTGCGGAAATCGTCCGGCGTGTCGAGCATGGCCGCGCTCTCGCGCAGCGGCTGCGGGTCGATGGCAAAGCCCGGCTGCCTGGCGTAGGCGTCGATGTCCTCGAACGTCAGCCCCACGGGTTTGCCCGTGAGCAGGTAGTCGAACAGCACGGAGGAATAGTCCGTGATGAGCGCGTCCGTGCAGGCGAGAAATTCATAGGACGTGATGCCGTGCGCGGCAAAGAGCCCGTCGTCGATGAAGCGGAGGTGGCTCAGCTCCAGCGCGCGGATGTGCGCGAGGTCCTGCGCCGGGTGGGGCTTGACGATCACGAGCGTGTTTGTCGCCCGCGCAGCCTCGTTCACGGCTGCGGCCGCCGCCGGGTCATGGATGACGGGGATGGAGATGTCCGTCGTCGCGACGAGGTTGTTCTTGTGCTGCCGATACGTGGGATACCAGACGACGAAGCGGTCAAACTCCGCGCCGAAGATGTCCTTCAGGTCGCATTTGTGCGTGAACAGGTCGTCGTTGCGCGGGAAGCCGAGCGTGACGAGCTTTTCCGGCGGGATGTGGAATTCGTAGCTGTTCACCGCGTCGAAAAACGGGGCCTGACTCAGCGCCCAGTCGGTCGTCGGGTCGCAGAAATAGTAGTCGTGCACGCTCTTGAGCGGACTGCCGTGCGTCAGATACAGGTGCACGGTCTCCGGCCGGAGCTTCTGGATCTGGCCGTTGCAGTCCACGATGGCGGCGGCGCGGGCGCGCAGCCAGAACAGCCGCAGCAGCGCCCATTTCCCCTGCGTGCCGGCAAAGGCCACATTCTTTTCGTGCACGTCCCGGAAAGCGGCCGGATCCGGCACGACCCACACGAGCCGGTACCGGTCGTTCCAGCCCTGGGCCAGCAGCGTCCGGTACAGGGCGCCGGTGTTGTCACCGAGGGGCGGCGCGCTCTCGAGCAGGATGACCGGCTTGCCGGGCAGCAGGCTCAGCAGCCGCACGAGCAGGTGTTTCAAGCGTTGTTTCATTTTCTCAGCACCTTTCGCACCATACCGCCGACGAGGGCCTTTTCATATCCGTTCATGGACAGCAGCCACATGGAGGCACAGTAGATCGCTGTGTACACGACGATGCCGCCGAGCAGCATCGGAATGCTGTAGAGGTTTACAAACAGCATCATCAGCACGCCGCACGCGGCGGGCGGCAGCAGGCCGAGCGCCATGCGGCCGATGTTCTTCCAGAACACGGTCACGTCGATGTTCAGCCGCCGCTGATAGAAGATGTTCATCACGAGTCCGTTTGCCAGCGCGACGGCGACGGCCGTGCCGATCGCGCAGCCGATCGCGCCGAGGTACTGGCACAGCCAGATGCTGATGGCGAGGTTGCCGATGGCCATGGCTCCGTAGATGATCGAGCGGTACTTGTGCAGGTTCTGCGCGCGCTGCATCTCGATGCCGAGGTTTTGCGTCAGCGGCACCATGCCGGGGATGATGAGCAGCAGCACGATGATATACGCATCGTCATAGCCCGGCCCGGCCCAGAAATAGATAAACGGCTTGCCGAAGAAGATGATGCCCGTGCACACGAGCGACAAAATCAGAAACTGGATGCGCCCCACGCGCACGAACAGCTCCGTGAGCACGGTGCGCAGGCGCGCCTTGTCGTCCTTGTTGTCCTGCACGAGCTGGTGGATGCGCGGCGTGAACACGGACGACACCGCCGTCGAAAACGAGATGAAGTACGTGTGCAGCTGCTGGCCGACGGCGTAGACCGCCGTGGCGGCCGTGCCGCAGTAGCGCGTGATGATGAGCTTGTCGAGGTTGTTGTTGACCTGGTCGACGACCATGTTGATGGCGATGAAGCCAGAGAACACAGCAATGTCCTTGAGCACGGCACCGTCAAAGTTCCGGAACGAGACCCGAATGTGCAGCTTGCCGAAGCAGTAGATCAGCCGCAGCACGTCCACGAACACGGAGATCGTCACCGTGACGACGACCATGCCGATCGAGCCGTAGCCCGCCAGCAGCACCGGCAGCGTCACGAGCGGGGATACGACCGTGCGCAGGATCTCCGTCGCCTTCAGGAACACGAACTGCTCCTGCGCGCTGATGATGTTGCTGAACACGCTCATCGGGAAGCTCACGGCGAGGTTCGCCGTCAGCAGCAGCATGAGGATGCGCGCCGTGTGGTACTCGGCGTCCGTCAGGCCGGTCTTGAACACCATCTCCAGATGGAACGTCAGGTACAGTCCGCACGCGAGCGCGATCAGACCGATGACGGAAAACACGATCAGGAACAGGCCGTTGAGCCGCGCGATCTTGTCGTCTGCCTTTTCCTTGCGGTAGAGGATGTAGTAGCGCACGTAGCTGCCGCCGAAGCCGAGACTGAGCACCGACAAAATGGCGATCGTCGAGGCGACGGTGGAGTACAGGCCGTACTCGCTCTTGCCGAGGATGCGCAGCATGAACGGCGTGTAGGCGATGGAGACGATGATGTTGAGCGTCATCTGCACATACGTGAGCAGAGAGCCGGAACGCAGTTGATTGTGATGCTTCATAGTGTCAGTGTCCGGCGGCGGCAAACAGCAGGTGCACGGCCCGGTATTGCTGCTTTCCGAGCAGGGACAGCACCAGCTTCTTGCGCGCCGGATAGCCTTTCAGATAGGGGTTGTGCCGGTAGTCGGGGAAGCGCGCGGCGGTAAAGTCCAGCAGCTGCGGCAGCAGCGGGTGCGCGCTCTGCGCCTTGAGAATGCGCACGGACGCATCATAGAGCACGTTGTCCACGCAGAGCTTGCCGAGCTCGTTTTCGTACTGCTCGAACAGACCGCGCGCCTGATACCACGTCAGCACGTCGTCGATCGCGTCCATGATCTCGGCGTTGGCGTCGAGCGCGCGCTTGGTCACGGAGCCCTCATGCTGCCGGTAGAGGTAGAGCACGTCCGGCAGGATCACAACGGACTTTGCCGCCGTGAGCATCTTGCGTGTCATGCACAGATCCTCGCCCCAGCCGCGGGCGCGAAAGCGGATGCCCGTGTCCGTGAACAGGGTGCGCCGCCAGGCCGCGATGCAGGCCGACGGGCGGTTGAGCAGCAGGGCGGGCGTCTCCTGAAGTGTCAGCGGCGTATGCAGCGGCAGGTCGTCGGTGAACACCGCGCCGTCGTTGTCGCCGGTCATGCGCAGACCGAAATAGCATACGTCGGCCTGCGTCTCGTCCAGCGCAGTGGCCAGCACGGCGAATGCCTCCGGCGTATAGCTGTCGTCACTGTCGAGAAAGAGCACATAGTCGCCCTGCGCGAGCGGGAGCGCCGCGTTGCGCGCGTCGCCCGCGCCGCCATTGGGCTTGTGCAGCACGCGGATGCAGTCCGGATGTTCGCGCGCGAGCGTGTCGCACAGCGCGCCGCTCTCGCCGTCGGTCGAGCCGTCGTCCACGAGCAGGATCTCAAAGTCCGCGCCGGTCTGCCCCAGCACGGAGTCTACGCCCTCGCGCAGGTATTCCCAGCCGTTGTAGACCGGGATGATGACACTGAATTTCATAGCTTCCTCCAGTCCGGGTGCTCAGCCGAGCTTGTCCTTCACGGCAAAGAGCATCCGCACGGTGCGGTATTTGCGCTGCCGCAGCAGGCGCAGGATCAGCTTGTGGCTGCGCGAGAGCGTCTGCAGGTACGGGTTTTCCAGATAGTCCGGGAACTGTGCCTGCACGTAGTCCTGAAACCGGTCGAGCAGCTCGCTCTCCGGGTCCACGCGCAGCACGCGCACCGAGGCCGCGAGCAGCACATGGTCCACGGCCAGGCGCGACAGCTCGTTGTAGTAGCGCTCGAACAGGCCGTTTTCGCGGTACCAGCCGAGCAGGTTGTCAAACGCGGTGAACAGTTCTGCGTTGCGCGCCGTGTTCGTGTTGCGTGTGATGGAGTTGGTGCGGTCCACGTAGTAATACAGAATGTCCGGCACGAAGGCGGCGCTTTTGGCCAATGCCAGCAGCTTCACGGATGTGCACAGATCCTCATACCAGATGCGCGCCGGGTAGCGCACGCCGGAATCCAGAAACAGGCTGCGCCGCCAGATACGGCTCCAGGGGGAGGGCATGGTCTGCATCAGCTCGGGCGTGTCGGCAAGCGTAAAGGTGCGATCGGTCGGCAGGTGATCCACAAGCTCCTTGACCACGACGCCGTCTGCCTCGAGCGCTGCGCCGAAGCCGATGATGTCGCTCCCGAAGCGGGCGACGGCGTCGGCCAGTACGCGGAACATGTTGGGGGCAATGTAGTCGTCACTGTCGATGAAGATCAGATACTCGCCCTGTGCGGCCTCAATGCCGACGTTGCGCGCCTCGCCCACGCCGCCGTTCGGCTTGTGGATGGCGCGGATGCGCTCCGGGTGCGCCGCAGCATAGCGGTCGCAGATCGCGCCGCTCTCGCCGTCGGTCGAGCCGTCGTCGATGAGGATGACCTCGTAGTCTTCAAAATCCTGCGCCAGCACGGAGTCAATGCACTTGGGCAGGTAGTCCTTGACGTTGTAGACCGGGATGACAACACTGAAAATCATGCGCGTTTCTCCTCTCCGTCCGGCAGCGCGTCCGGCTTTTCGCTGCGCATCTGCGTCAGGTAATAGACCGCGGCCAGCAGCACCGACATGTAGATCGAGGCGTTCGGCCGCCGCAGCACGCCGGCGGTGAAGTAGGCGTACACCAGACACAGGCACAGCGCGATGCCGAAGGCGCCGGCCTCCACCGTGAAGTATTTGCGGAAATCTTTGATCAGGCACTTGACGATCAGGTACAGGAAATAGCCGATGAAGGCGACCATCATGGCCAGGCCGACCCAGCCGTAGAGGAAACAGATGCCGTGGAAATCGTTCTCCACGTCATAAATCTCGCCGTCAAAGGCCATGCGGCCGAGCTCCATGCCGAACAGGCGGGAAGTGAACGGCTGCTCGTCGAGCAGCATCTCACAAAAGACGATCTTGCGGTGACGGGTCGCTGTGATGTCCGTGACCTGATCGGAATAGCCGTAGGCGGACATGACGCGCGCCGTGCCAAAGCGCTGGCACATGTTCGGGGAGTAGAAGTTATAGATCGTGCACAGAGCATGGTAGCGCTCTTCGGGCGTGACGGTGGAAGTGCCGTCTTTGTTGCCCTCGGCGCGCTTGATCATGCGCTCGGCGTCGTTCTGCTTGTAGCTCATGGCCTCATTGTAGCGGTTCTGGTTGATATACATGGGCGACTGCTTGTAGGTCGCACAGCATGCGATGAGGATGAGCACCAGCACGGCAATGTAGCGCTTGGAGGTGCGGGCCTTGCCAGTCAGCACCAGCACGATCGGCACGCCCAGCGCGGCCACGGCGATCGAGAAGAATGCCAGACGCGTGCCCATGAGATAGAGCTGCGCCAGCGCGGCGACGCTCGTGACCGTGAACAGCAGGAAGTTCTTTCTGCGGTAGCACAGCAGGATGACGATGGGCGCGAGAATGCTCATGATCGCGCTCTGCGCATTGCCGAACGAGTACCAGCCGAGAATGCCCACATTGGTGGACTGATAGGTCGCCGAGGAGGTGTGTGTGAGCACGCTCACGACGACCGAGGCCGTGATGATCCAGAAGTCGAGCATCAGGCCGGTCTCAAACGCGCGGTAGCACTTGTTGTTCGCCCGCAGAAACGAGATGAAGCACAGCACGAACAGCGGCATCTGCACGACGCGCACAAAGTTGGTCAGGTCGTAGACGATGCGCTGGTAGCCGACGATAAAGCAGGAGATGCAGTGTCCGGCGAGCAGGAAGGCGCAGGCGGCGATGGCGATGCCGTAGACCTTTTTGCGCGACGAGGTCACAAACCCGAGCACGCACACAACGGCGAACACGGCGAAGCGCAGCAGCAGCGTGATCGTATTGCTCATACCGAGCCGGTCCGTCCAGAAGGACAGGATGTCCATCAGCGGCTGGATCGCCATGAGGACGATAAGGAACGTGGGCAGATGGCGCGCGAGCGCGCCGGAAGCGTGTGTTTCTTGACTCATGAATTTACTCCTTTGTTTGTGTGTTGCCGGAGGGGGTGGGCCAGCAGGCGCGCAGGATCAGCAGCACGATCGCGCCGAGCACGAGGCCGAGCACGAGGCCGATGCCGGTGCGCAGCAGCGAAACGAGAAAGTGCGCGCGGATGTGGCAGAATGTGTTGGAAACGGAGGCAAAGCCGATCGCGCCGAAGACGCCGAACAGCCACGCCGTCAGGCGGCTGCGGTGCGCGGCACAGCAGTACGCCGCGGCGATGGCGGGGTAGGCGATGAGAAATTCTTTTGTGCGCGGGCGAAACAGCAGCACGCGCTCCAGCCAGTTGCGCACGCGCTGCTCGCCGACGGAGACGGACAGCATCCCGTCGCCGGTGCGCAGGATGTACACCGTACCGACGGCGGCGAGGATCAGCACCAGGCACAGGAGCTTCCGCCGCCAGTGCCGGCTGTTTTCGCGCCGCAGCGTCTCGAGATCCTCGCGCAGCGTGCAGCCGTGCGTGTGCAGCAGCGCCGCCGCCAGCAGCACCATGGCCACGGCGTACACGGCCAGCTGGCTGAGCTTCACGCCGCGGAACAGCCGCAGCACGAGCAGATATTCCGAGCTGCTGAGGATCGCGCCGATGTAGCAGCAGCCCCAGAGCGTGATGGCGGCGCCCAGCGCCGTCATGCCCGCGTAGCGGGCCACGGTCGGACGCGTCCCGGCGCTTTCCTTCAGCTCTGCGGCCAGCATGGCAGCCGACAGGCACGGGAACACGATGGCGGCCAGCAGCGCGAGCGCGGTGCACTGCAGCTCCGGCGCCAGAAAGACACCGCCCGCGCTCTCCGCACAGCCGAGCGCGAACAGCAGCACGCGCAGCCAGCGGGCGCGCAGCGGCACGATGATGCCCAGCAGCACGATCGCCGCGGCGAACACGCCGATGCCGCACACTGCCAGCAGTACGGGGCTGACGGTTCTGGTCTCGATGGCGGTGAGGCCGCCGTAGCGATACCCCGCCGGGGCGAGCCGCTGCGCCAGCTGCTGCAGCAGCTGCGTGTACACGGCCGGCTCCGCGACGGTCTCGCCTGCGACGTCCGTCAGCGGCGTGAGCCACAGCACGGTCATGCCGCGGTCCACAACCGCGCGGTAAAGCATGTTGACAATCTCCTCCGCACCGCTGTAGCCGAGCGTCTGGTAGCGCGCGCGGAATGACTGGTTGAGCCAGAAGCCCTTGACCATGCCGCCGGTATATCCGTCGAGCGTGTAGCCGTCCGGCAGGACGCAGCCGGTCTGGTTCTTGTCCTCGATGAGCACGAGTGTGCTGCCGCTTTCGCGCAGCGCGTCGAGCACCTGCGCCTGCGGCAGCGGCTCCGTGTCCGTGTCGACACCGGTCTGCCCTGCGGCGGCGAGCGTGTCATACTGTGCGGCGAAGAAGTAAGTCCCGCCCTGAGCAAGTCCGCCGGCTTGTGCCAGTGTCAGCCCCGCGTCCTGCGCGGCGCGCACGATGTCGGGCTTGGCCTGCTCTGCCGGGGTGACCAGCAGCTCGCGCACACCGGCGCCGGCCAGCTGTGTCAGCCATTCCTGCACCGGCACGCCGGAAGCGTCCGCCAGCCGGACGGTGTCCTCATAGCTGATGACCACGTCGACCTGCCGCTGCGTCTGTTCGACCCCGATGCGGGCACCGAGCAGCCAGAAGGCCGCCAGAGTGCAGATGGCTGCCGCTATCAGCAGCAGACGATAAGAGTGAAGGTGTTGTTTCATAATCACGCACGCTTTCTGAATTTTTGCACGATCATCTGCAGCGCCTCCCGCTCGCGCAGCAGCCAGCAGATGCCGGCGTACAGCCCGATGCCGATCAGGCCGAGCGCGCAGAATTCCAGCAGGGTCAGGAGCTTGCTCAGTCCCGGCCGGTACAGCAGGCTCTCGCACGCCCACATCGCCATGCCGGTCAGCACGGCGGCGGCGAGGTTTTTGAGCAGCTTTCCGGTGCGCAGACTGCCGCGGGTATCGCGGAAGAAGCAGATGAGCGCGATGACGCCGCCGACGGTCAGCGACACGGCGGTCGTCCGCGCGATCAGGCCGCAGCTCTGGCTGCGCCGGAACACGAGGTTGAGCACGATGTTCAGCACCAGCACCACCGCGTTGATGAGCAGCGGTGTCAGCGTCTTATGCATGGTGTAGTACGCCTTGTTGATCAGGTCCAGCACGCAGAAGCCCGCCATGCCTAGTGCGTACATGGCAAACACGCTGCTGGTCATCTGGGTGGATACGGCGTTGAAGTTCCCGCTCTCGAACAGGACGTGGATGACCGGTACGGCGAAGGCGGAAAACAGCGCCGAAAACGGCAGGATGACAAACAGGGTGTTTTCCACCGAGCTGCCGACGTAGCGCTTGTATTCCTGCGCGTTCACCTGCGAATAGGTCAGATTGTATTTCGGAAACAGCACGACGCTGATGCTGTAGATCAGCGTGGTGGCGACGGGGGTGAAGAGCTTGTCCGCGTAGTACACGGCGCTCACGGCGCCGCTGCCGAACGAGGACACGGTGTTGGAGTCCGCCAGATAGCACAGCAGGAAGATGGACGTGGTGAACACCGTCACGACCGTCGTGCGGGCGAACAGCTTCAGGTCGGGGTCGCGGAAGTGCAGCCCCGGGATCAGCCGGAACTTTTCCCGCACGATGCACGGGATCGTCATGGCAAACTGCAGCAGCCAGGCAAAGCAGATGACCAGCACGTACTCGAGCACGCGCTCGCTGCTGGAAAACAGCACGAGAAACACGATCAGCAGCACGTTATACGGCAGGCTCAGGCTGCCCTGCAGCGTATAGTGCTCCATGGACTGAAACACGGCGACCAGCAGGTAGATGACCACGATCAGCGGCAGCGTCAGCACGCAGATCTGCAGGTACATCCGCAGCGTCGGCAGGTCGGCGTCGCTCACGCCGAGCCAGTGACCGACGGGCGCAAAATGGATCACGACCGAGGCGAGCCCGACGACCAGCGCGCTCACGAGCACGCTCACGCAGATCAGGTTCCCGGCCACGGCAAAGGCCTTGTTCCGGTCCTCGGCGAGGTGCCGCGAGATCACGGGCACGGCCGCGATGCACAGGGCGTAGGCGACGGTCGTGAAGATATAGATCGTATAGTTATAGGAGATCGTATAGAGGTCGAAGACCGTCTGCGTGCCGAACACACCGGCCTGCAGCGCCTCGCGCACGATGCCGAGGATCTTGGTCAGCAGCGTGACCGCCACGACCAGACCGATGGTGCGCAGCGTTCGTTTGTTCTGATTCTGGTTCATGACGCGGACACCTCGTTTTCGGACGGGTCGGCGCCGTCATGTACCGTCAGGCAGTAGAGTGCAGCCAGCGCAGCGGAGAGGTAGAACGAGGCGTTCGGCCGCCGGAGAACGCTGGCAGAGAAGTAGGCGTTGACGATCAGAATCACTGCCGCCATGCCGAACGCGCACACCGGCAGCGTGAGGTACCGGCGCGGTTCGCGCACCATGCGCCACAGCGCACGCCCGGCAAAAAACAGCAAAAATCCGGCCAGCAGCACCAGCCCCGTCAGCCCGTAGAGGTAATACACGCCGTGGAAATCGTTCTCCGCGTCGAAGATGGCACCCTGGCAGCGCGTCGCGTCCAGCTCGAAGCCGAACAGGCGGCTGGTGACCGGCAGCTCCGCCATGAGCAGCCGGCAGTAGACGAGCTTGGTCAGGCGGATATCGCCGATGACGGAGATGTTCGTGGAATCGTGAAAGGCGCGCTCCACGTTTTCCAGACCGAAGCGCTCGACGGCCACGCGCTGATACTTCCAATACAGCGCATCGCGCGTCTCCTGTTCGGAGGTGCCCAGATCCTCGGCCGCCTGCTGCTGCTCGCTCACGCTCTCGGCATAGGCCTGGCGGTTGCGGTACATGGGGCTCTGGTGATACAGTCCGCCGCACAAAGCGGCGCACAGCAGCACAACGGCCAGCGCGCGCACGTTCCACTGCCGGGTCAGCGCCATGCTCAAGCACACGCCGGCGGCGATACCGAAGATCTCGGCATAGGCCAGCCGCGTGCCCAGCAGAAACAGCAGTGCAAAGCCGACGATGCAGTGCATCACGGCGGCGGGCAGCTTCCCGCGGCGCACGGCCGCAAGCAGGGCGATCACGGTGAGCACGCCGAGGATGGCGCTCTGCGAATTGGGCAGCCAGAACCAGCCGCACCAGCCAATGCGGAACTTCGCATACGTGGGCATGCACGTCCCGGTCAGGACGGACACGAGCGTGACCGCCGCGATCAGGTACAGGTTGATCGTGCACGCGTCCTCGAGCACGTCCAGAAAGCGCGGCGTGCGCCGAAAGAGCGTGATCAGGCTGAACGTATAGACCGGCAGCTGCGCAACGCGGATAAAGTTTGTCAGGTCGGAGACCGGGTCTGCATAGCCCACGCGGCGGCAGGCAAGCATGTGTGCCCCCCAGAACACGGCGAGCACGCCGCACAGGATCAGATACGCGCGCTTGCGGTCCGAGAGTACGAACGCCAGCACCGCGGCAGCCGCCAGCAAAAGCATCCGCAGCGCAAGCGAAATGCTCGTGCCGCGGCCAAGCGTCTGCGTCCAGAATGACAGCACATCCAGCAGCGGCTGCGCGGCGCACAGGCCGATGAGCACACCGGGCAGCCAGCGCGGACGGGCCGCTTCCTGCGACGATATCGGTTGCATAGTTTTTCCTCTTTTTCTCTCAGGATAGTTACACTCAATCATACGCTTTTTTCCCGGTCAGGTCAACCTGCGCGGCCGTTTGTTCATATATTTTTAGAGAATATAGTATGCAAACACCCCCGGCCGGAGAAAAACTCCGGTCGGGGGTGTCTGCCGTGTCGGATCACAGCAGCTTGTCCGCCTCGCGCGCATAGCTGCAGATGAGCTTGTCGAGCAGGCGCTGCAGGTCGGCGGCCTTCGGGTCCGTGACGGCCTGCGCATGCAGGCGGTGCAGGCCGTCGATGGCCTCCTGACTCAGGCCGAGGGAGCTGTAGACGTCGCTCTCGCCGGCGCGCTGCGCATCGGCGTCGTCGGCCGCCTCGTCAAAGCCGAGCAGGAAGTTCGGCGTCGTGTGGAAATACCGCGCGATGCGGCTCACGACCAGTGCCGACGGCACCGTGACCTCGCGCCGGTCGTTCGGCTTGAGGTACTTGCGCACGGCCGGACGGCTCATGTCGATCTCATCGGCCAGTTCCTGCGTGTTGACGGGCTTGCCGTACACGTTGTTGCCGTTCATCAGATAGGTCAGCCGGTCACGGAATACGTTGCCGAAACCGCCGGCGGCCTCGTCGTTGTCTTTGCCCATGAAAACGCCTCCTGTTCCGGAAAGCAAAATTTTTCTAACTTTTTTCGGAAAAACACTTGACAAACCCGTAGAAATGGCTTATACCAAAGTTACGTTAATCGAAAACGAAACTTTGGTTTCTATCCACAGGCCAAATCAAGCTTTTCTGACCCTCAGTAAAGCACAACTGCCTGCATAAGTCAAGATATACTCCCAAAAATAACAAGGAGGAACTGCTATGAGCAAAGATCGCGATCTCATTTTTGATATGACCGAGGACCCGGAGGTCCTGACCTATCCCGCCGCCGACAACGAGCCGCTGCAGCTCGGTGGGGTGGGGGACGATGCGTCCGCCGCTGCCGACCGCCAGGTGACGACGCCGGGGGACGTGCACGTCGCGCCGCAGATGCCCGCACCGATCGACGGCACGCTGCGCCAGTTCGCGCTGCGCGTGCCGAGCGTGATCGACGAGTGCAGCGGCATTATGGTGTTCGGCAAGCGCATCAAGTCGCTCGTGTTCTCGACCGACCTGTGCATCATCCGCAATGTCAACGCCGACGCGGTGTTCGCGGTCTATCCGTTCACGCCGCAGCCGGTCATCACGCAGGCGCTGCTCATGGCGAGCGACCTGCCGGTGTTCGTCGGCGTCGGCGGCGGGCTGACGACGGGCAAGCGCGTCGTGAACCTCGCCATGTACGCCGAGATGCAGGGCACGACCGGTGTGGTCGTCAACGCGCCGACGCCGGGCCGGATCCTCAACCGTATCCGCAGCAGCGTCGATGTGCCGGTCGTGGTCACGGTGGCCAATTCCGACACAAACTACCGCCACCGCATCGAGGACGGCGCGGCGATCCTGAACGTGGCCGCCGGCGCGCAGACGCCGGAGATCGTGGCCGAGATCCGCGAGCGCTTCCCGGACTATCCCATCATCGCGACCGGCGGGGCGGACGACGAGAGCATCCGCGCCACTATCCGCGCCGGGGCCAACGCCATCATCTGGACGCCGCCGACGAACGGCGAGCTGTTTCGCGATGTGATGAAAAACTACCGCGAGGGCAAGCCGCATCCCTGATTTTCGGAACCTCTTTTTCTTTCTGTTATTTGCGCAAAAGGACGCATCCATTCGGATGCGTCCTTTTGTTGTCCTGTTTGGCACCTCAGAGCAGGCAGAGCATGACGCACGCCTGTTCGCGGGTCGCGGTGTCGCGCGGGCGGAAGCTGCCGTTCGGCATACCGCTGATGACGCCGGCGCGCTGCAGCGCCTCCACGGCGGGCAGGGCATAGTCGGCGATGTCGGCTTCATCCGTGAACGTGATGGCCGGATTGCCGGTGCCGAGCTGGATGCCGAACTGCCCGGCGTAGCGGTAGAGCATCGCGGCCATATCCTGCCGGGAGATCTCGGCATCCGGCGCAAACGCGGTGTCCGAGACGCCGTAGACAACGCCGTTTTCGGCCGCCCAGTTGACGTAGGGCGTATACCAGGCGTCCGCCGGAACGTCAGAGAACTTGCCCGACGTGTATGCGGACACGTCCGCGCCCTGCAGCCCGGCCAGCATGGTCACGAACTGTGCGCGCGTCACGTTGGCCGTTGGCTCGAAGGTCGTGGCGCTCGTGCCGGAGACGACGCCCGCATCATACAGCTGCTGGATGTACGGATAGCTCCAGCGGCTTTCCGGCACATCCGTAAACGGGAACGGCGTTTCCGTCGGCTGCACGGTGTGGTAGGTGCTGTAGATGTCGTCCATCAGGTTGCGGTAGAACAGGTGCGTCTCGATGATGCTCTTGTTGGCGATGCCGCCGACGAACTGCATGTGGTCGGCGCGCGTGACGGGCATGACGTACCAGATGCCGGGCTGGAAGGCGATGTCGGAATAGCCGTCATAGTTGACCCAGCCCTGCGTGCCGTCGCGCTTGAGGCACTCGGTGGTGTTTTTGTCCGTCGTGGTTGGGTAGAGGGCGGAGACGGTGTTCACGAGGCCGTCGTTCGGCAGCCAGCTCTGATCGATGTAGATGCCGCCGGCGGTGTACTTGTCATAGTACTTGCCCATGTTGACGGAGCCGGGCATCATCAGCGCGCACATGCCGTTCGATGGGATGACCGACACGGTGGGGTAGTGGTTGCCGGTGAGCGGATCGGTCGAGGTCTGGTCGCCCGCATAGGAGAAGTAATAGACGTTCGGCTGGATCTCGATGCCCTTGTTGATCTCGAGCGACTTGTCGATCGTCAGGTCGAGGAAGGCGTTGTCGTTGTGCGACAGAAAGTCGGATTTCAGCACGCGGTCGAGCGCCTGAGAGAAGGTTTCGTTGTCGTCCTTGCGGATGCCGAACTGGTCGAGCTGGAAGTCGTACACGCCCTTGAGCGACGACAGGCCCAGCGCCTTGGCGGCGGCCGTGGTCAGATCAGCGGCGAGCTTCGTGAAGTCGCTGTTGGCCTCAATGAACGTTGTGCCGTTGTGCGGCGCGGCGATGGCGGTCAGCGAGTGGACCCAGTCGCCCTTGCCGCCGAGGAAGAACGGGCTCGGCTCCACACCGGCGGCCTTGGCCGCGGCGACTTCCTCCGGGCAGCCGTTGGTGAGGATCTCGAGGAACAGGCGCGTCGTCGCGCCGCCGAAGCTGTGGCCGACGAGGTTCACGGCGCGCTCCGTGCCCCAGCCGTCGAACAGCGGCGTCTCATAGTCGATGCCGTAGCGCTCGTGGCCAAAGTCCTGCGCGTGCTTGACGCCGTAGTCCGTGCGCGCGCCGACGAGCTGTGCGTACAGCTCGCATGCGCGGTCCCACGCGCTCGAGAGCGGGCCGACGGAGGCGGCGTAGGTCTCATAGCCCTGCGTGGCCAGATAGTCCGGCAGGCTGCCGGTGGTCATGCCCCAGTAGGGCATGATGCGGAAGATCTTGTCGCGCTGTCCCCAGCCGAACAGACCGTGCACGAACACGACCGGGTCGTCTGAGCGGGTCTGGTCGTCGGCTGCGGCGGCCGGAATGACGCACAGGCTCAGCGCCAGCACCAGCGTCAGCAGCAGGCACAAAAATCGACGTGTCTTTTTCATGATTTTCCCCCTGTCTCCTAGATTCACATTGCTTTTCTTCTTGCAAAAACCGGCGATATGCCTATATTATACCTGCTGTATGTGTTGATTGCAAGACGTTTTGACGAGAATCTGTCGCGCACCTGCGCAGAAAGATCCCCGCGCCGCGGCGCGGAGATTTTAGTCTGCAAACAGGCTCCATGGAGCAATGTCCGGCGGCTGCTGCTCGAAATAGAGCACCTCGCCGGTGTCCGGGTGGGCAAAGTGCAGGCAGTGCGACCAGAGTGCGATCGGCCCGTCGTCGGGCAGCGTGCTGTATTTTTTGTCGCCCCAGAGCGGCAGGCCGCGCGACGAGAACTGGCAGCGGATCTGGTGCGTGCGCCCGGTCTGCAGATAGATGCGCACGAGTGAGAGCCCCGCGCGCGTGCCGAGTACATCATAGTCGAGCACGGCCTCCTGCACGCCCTTGGCCATCCTGTCCGTGACATAGGTCTTGCGCTCGTTCGGGTCACGCCGCAGCAGGTCGCGGTACGTGCCCTGAAGGGCATCCGGTTCCCCGTGCACGACGGCGAGGTACGTCTTGCCGAAGTCGTGCTCACGGATCTGTGCCGAGAGTTTCGACGCGGCCGCCGGAGTGCGCGCAAGCACCATCAGCCCGCTGACCACGCGGTCGAGCCGGTGCACGGTGCGCACGCAGGCATTCGGGTCACCGAGCGCCTGCCGCACCAGTTCGGGCACGCCGCCCGGCTCGTCCGTGGACAGCACGCCCGCCGGCTTGATGCACACGAGAATGCTGTTGTCCTGATAGAGAATGTCCATGTTGTCGCCTCGTTTCGATGTCTGCCGCGAGTATACCACAAACCCGGCGCGCGGGCAACGAAAAAGGCGGCGCAAAAGCGCCGCCCTCGAAAACGCGGAGCGTCAGGCCTTTTCTTTCCCCTGACGGTAAAACGGGATGGCCAGCGCCATGATGACCGCGAACACGATCAGATAGTAGAGCACGGCCTTGCCATGCGACACAACGGCCGCGACGCAGAAGAAGATGCAGCACGCGATCGACAGCACCGGCATGACGTAGCGGTGAAAAGCGTTCAGCTCTTTTTCCCGGCGCATGACGTTGAGGAACATCGGAATATAGAGCGCGTAGAGCGTGATGATCGGCAGCTCGGATGAGTCGAAGCAAAACGGGCCGAACCAGCCTTCGGTGAGGTTGGCGCCATAGAAATACGTCAGCCAGACGGCGCACATGAGCACGCCCACGATGGCGGAGTTTGCCGGCATGTTCGTGTATCGGTCGATGCCGAGAAATGCCTCCGGCTTCGGGCCGTTGCCGCGCGCAGCGACAGAGTAGAGGCTGCGCGTCGCGGCGAGCATGAGCCCGTTGAGCGTGCCGAGGCACGACACGACGACCAGCACGAACAGACCCACGCCGGCGGCCCGGCCGAAGATCTTCTCAAAGGCGAGCTTGGCGCCGGCCTCGCCGCCGGCCATGATCTCCGCATTCGAGACGCTGCCGGACAGGCCGATGTAGTAGAGGATGTACGTCAGGGCCACGATGAGCGTGCCGACGACAAGCGCGATCGGCAGGTTGCGCCGGGCATCCCTGAGCTCGGCGTTGATGCTCGTGGCGATGATCCAGCCCTCATATGCAAAGGCCGTTGCCGCCACGGCGGTGAACAGCGCGTGGCCGTTGCCGCCCTCGACGGTCGTGACGACGGTGGTGAAGTTTTCGATCGTTGTGCCGTTGGCAAGGCCGACGATCGTGCCGACGATGCCCATGAGCAGCAGCGGGATGAGCTTGATGACCGTGGTCGCCACCTGAAACTTGCCCGCCAGGATCGGAGACAGGGCGTTGACCGCATAGCTGCCGACAAGGAACAGGCACGCAAGGACCATGACCGGGCCGCCCGTGATGTCAAACCCGCACAGCACGCCAAGATACCGTGCGCTGACCCAGGCCAGCACGGACGTCATGGCCGGGAAATAGATAAACGTTGTGAACCAGCCCATGTAATAGGCGTAGCGCTTGCCCATGAGCGCCTCGGCGTAGTCTACGAGCCCGTTGACGTGCGCATAACGTGTGGCGAGGATGGAGAACATGTACGCGCAGATGATCATGATCAGGCCGCCGATCGCCCAGGCGAGGATGCCGAGCGGCAGGTTGCCACCGGTCGCGGTGAGGATCTTCTCGGCTTTGAAGAACACGCCGCTGCCGATGACGATGCCGATGACGAGTGCGATCGCCGTTGGCAGGCCATACTTTTTCTTTAGTTCATTGTCCATAAATCCTTTTCTTCTTTCCCCCAGATTTTTTGCCACCAATTTCACGCTTGAAATCGCTAAATCAACAGCTGTAAAATATATTGTACATGACAGCGGCGGAAATTACAAGGAAAGGTTGTGCCGAGCGTGCAAAAATGCCCTCCCGGACGGCTCCGGGAGGGCAATGCTGTGGATTTTGAAATACTGCCTTACAGCGCGCACAGCACGACGCAGGCCTGTTCGCGCGTCGTGGTGGCCTGCGGCTGGAAGCTGCCGTCCGGCATGCCGCTGATGACACCGGCGCTGTGCAGCGCCTGCACGGCGGGCAGGGCGTAGGCAGCGATGCTGCTCTCGTCCGTGAAGGGTGTGACCGTCGTCTGCTTGAGCTGCACACCGGCCTGCTGCGCGTAGTTATAGAGCATCACGGCCATGTCCTGGCGCGAGATCTCGGCAGCGGGGTCGAATGTCGTGGCACTCGTGCCGCTGACGATGCCGCTCGCAGCCGCCCAGTTGACGTAGGGCGCGTACCAGCTGCCCGCCTGCACATCGTCGAACGGGCCGGACGCATAGCCGGACACGTCCGCACCGGCGAGGCCGGCGATCATGGTCACAAACTGCGCGCGCGTGACGTTGGCGGTCGGCTCAAAGGTCGTGGCACTCGTGCCGGAGACAACGCCGGCATCATAGAGCTGCTTGATGTACGGATAGCTCCAGCGGTCGGCCGGCACATCCGTGAACGGCAGACCGGTGCCCGGCGTCGGTGTGGGCGTCGGCGTGGGCGTCGCCGTGGTCACGTGGGAGAGGTTGTCCATCAGGCTCAGGTAGAACTGGCGCAGGGCCGGTATGCTCTGCGAGGCCAGGTCGGGCACCGGCATACCGGCAATGAAGTTGCCGTGGTCATAGTGGCGCACAGGCATCACGTTCCACACGCCGGGCTGATAGTCGACGTTGGAGTAGCCGTCCTGCTGGACATAGCCGGTCTTGCCGCTCTTGGTCAGGCAACGGCCGGCGCTGTCGGTCGGGTACAGGGCGGAGACGGTGTTGACAAGACCGTCATTCGGGGCCCAGCTCTTGTCGATCCGGAAGCCGCCGGCGGTCGTCTGGTCATAATAGCCGCACATCTGGTTTGCAAACGGCACGAACAGCGGCGTCATATCGACGGCCGACGTGCGCTCGCCGGTGATCGTGCTCTGGCGCGTCTTGTCGCCGGCATAGGAGAAGTAGTACACATTGGGCTGGATCTCAATATCGTCGTTGAGCTCCAGCGCGCGGTCGATCGTCAGGTCGCGGAACACGTTGTCGTTGTGCGACAGGAAGTCCGAGTGCAGCACACGGTCGAGCGCCTCGAGCACGGTCTCGCCGTCCTTGCGGTAGAAGCCGAACTGCTCAAGCTGGAAGTCATACACGCCCTTGAAGTCCGAGATGCCGAGCAGCTTTGCCATGGCGGTCGAGGCCTCGGCGGCGAACTGCGTCATGTCGCCGCAGCACTCAAGGAAGGTCGTGCCGTTGTGCGGGGCAGCCAGCGTCGTCAGGGAATAGACCCAGTTGGCCTTGCCGCCCTGGAAGAACGGGGAGACCTCTGTACCGGCGGCCTTGGCCGCGGCCTGCTCCTCCGCGGAGCCGTCGGCCAGAATATCGAGGAACAGACGGATCGTTGCGCCGCCGAAGCTGTGGCCGACGAGGTTGATCTTCTTGTCCGCGCTCCAGCCTTCAAACAGCGGCTTGTCATACGTCACGCCGTAGCGCGCGTGGTCGTATTCGGCGGCGTGAGCGGCGCCGTAGTCCACGGTCGTGCCGGTGAGCTGGGCATAGAGCTCGCACGCGCGGTCCCACGCGCTCGAGAGCGGGCCGACGGAGGCGGCGTAGCTCTCATAGCCCTTGCCCGTCAGGTATGGCATCAGGTCGCTTGTCAGGCCCCAGTACGGGGTCACGGCGTAGATCTGGTCGTGTTCGCCCCAGCCCATCAGGCCGTGGACGTAAATGGTCGGGTAGCGTTCGGCGCCCGACTGCTGCGTGTCTGCGGCGGCTGCCGGCAGGAGCAGCAGGCTCCCGGCCATCACCAGCGCGAGCAGCAGGCACAGAAACTTCTTGCTCTTTTTCATGGTGTTGTGCACATTCCTTTCCGGCGCGCCGGGGCGCGCTTCTATTTTTTGAGTATTATAATTCCGGCCGCGCCGATTTGCAATCCTGGTAACGCAGAAGATATTGTGTCAGATTCGGTCATGTGTGAGGTTTTTGGACACGTGACCGCATCTGTCGCATAGCCGCGCGGACACCTGTGCACGCGCGCAAAAAACGTCCCCCGGCCCAGAGCCGGGAGACGTTTACAAAGCGGGGATTTACAGCATGCACAGCATGGTGCAGGCCTGTTCGCGCGTCGCGGTGGCGTACGGCTGGAAGCTGCCGTCCGGCATGCCGCTGATCACACCGGCGCGGTGCAGCGCCTGCACGGCGGACAGCGCATAGTCTGCAATGGCGCTCTCATCCGTGAAGGACGTCACGGTCTGCTCGTTGAGGGTGACGTCATACCGCTGTGCGTAGTTATAGAGCATGACGGCCATATCCTGGCGCGAGATCGTCGCGTTCGGATCGAAGGTCGTAGCGCTCGTGCCGCTGACGATGTGGTTGGCGGCCGCCCAGTTGACGTAGGGCGCGTACCAGGCGTCTGCGGGCACGTCGCTGAACGGACCGTACTGGTAAGCGGACACGTTCACACCGGCGAGTCCGGCGAGGAAGGTCACGAACTGCGCGCGGGTCACGCTGCCGGTGGGCTCGAAGGTTGTGGCGCTCGTGCCGCTGACGACGCCGGCCTCATACAGCTCCTTGATGTACGGATAGCTCCAGCGGCTGGCCGGTACATCCGTGAACGGGAATGCGGTTCCGGTCGGCGCGGTGGTGTAGGTGCTGTAGATGTCCTCCATGACACCGCGGTAGAGCGCGTGCGTCTTGACAAGGCTGCCGTTGAGCATGCCGCCGACGAACTGGATGTGGTCAAACGACTGCACGGGCATGACGTACCAGATGCCGGGCTGGAAATTGATGTTGGAGTAGCCGTCGTAATTCGTCCAGCCCTGCTTGCCGTCCTTCGTCAGGCAGGTGCCGTCGCTGTGGATGGGGTAGAAGGCGGACACGGTGTTGACCATGCCGTCGTTCGGGCGCCAGCTCTTGTCGATGTAGAAGCCGCCGGCGGTGTACTTGTCATAGTATTTGCCCATGTTGATCGCGCCGGGGTAGAACAGCGTCCACATCTTGGCCGACGGGATGTAGTTGCCGGAGACCGGGTCCTGCACGGTCTGGTTGCCGGCGTAGGAGAAGTAGTAGACATTCGGCTCGATGCCGATGCCGTCGTTGATCTCGAGCGACTTATCGATCGTCAGGTCGAGGAAGGCGTTGTCGTTGTGCGACATGAAGTCGGTGCTGAACACGCGCTGCAGCGTCTCGAGCACGGTTTCGTTCGGATCCTTGTAAATACCGAACTGCTCGAGCTGGAAGTCATAGAGATTCTTGATCTCCGTGATGCCGAAGCCCTTGGCGAGCGTCTCGGACAGATTCGTTGCCACGTCCATGATCATGCCGTTGGACTCGATGAAGGTCGTGCCGTTGTGCGGCGCGGCGATCTCGGTCATGGAGTGCACCCAGCTGCTCTTGCCACCGGTGAACAGCGGGCTTGGCTCGGTACCGGCGGCCTTGGCCGCCGCGACTTCCTCGGCGCTGCCGTTGGACATCAGCTCGAGGAACTGGCGCGTGGTCGCGCCGCCGAAGCTGTGGCCGACGAGGTTGACGGCGCGCTTCGTGCCCCAGCCGGAGAAGAGCGGCTGATCATAGGTGATGCCGTAGCGCGCGTGGTCGTGCGCCGCAGCGTGCGCCGCACCGTAATCGACCGTCGTTCCGGTCAGCTGGGCATAGAGCTCGCACGCGCGGTCCCATGCGCTGGAGATCGGGCCGACGGTGGCCGAGTACGTCTCATAGCCGAGCGAGTTGAGGTAGCTTGTCAGGCTGCCGGTGGTCATGCCCCAGTAGGGCAGCACGGCATTGATGCCGGCGCGCTGGCCCCAGCCCATCAGGCCGTGCACGAACACGACCGGATCGTCCTGGCTGCTCGGGCAGGTCTGGTCTGCGGCTGCTGCCGGGAAGACGCACAGGCTCGCGGCCAGAATGAGCGTCAGCAGCAGGCACAGAAAACGTTTGCTGTGTTTCATCATGTTTTCCCTCCAAAGTATATCAGTTTTCATGCTTTCTTATCATCACAAACTCCGACGAATGACGCAAAACAGACGGAAATTCGAAAATTGTCGTTGCGTATATTATAGCACATAACCTCGTGAAATGAAAGCCTGTTTTTGTGCTTCGCGCACAGTTGCTGCATATTACTCTAATGTTTTACAACGTAGTTATAATGCATCAGGACTGCGAAAATTGCAAAACTGTGTCACTCGGCAGGTGTGTGTGAGAAAAAGCCGGGAAGGACATTTTTGCATCTTTTGTCTGTCATCATTCACAAAAATTCATAAATCCCGCATTTGATTTCGGAAAATTCTACGAATATGGGCATAATCTTGCAAAGTGCATAAAAACCGCTTCCGGATATTGTGAAGATTTGGACGACTTTGCACACATTCGTTCTGGCAGTGTGCCGGTGAATTTGATATAATATAAACGAAATAGAACGGAAACTTATCCCAGCGAAAATCGAACAGTTGGAGGTAATGGAATGAGCAAAAAGTATCTGTATTATTTCAGCGAGGGCAGTCAGGCGTTCGGCGGTGACAAGACCGCGATGCGCAATACGCTCGGCGGCAAGGGCTCCGGCCTTGCGGAGATGACCGCGGCCGGCATGCCGGTGCCGCAGGGCTTCACCATCACGACCGAGGCCTGCACGCAGTACTATGCGGACGGCCGTCAGATCAATGCGGAGATCCAGGCGGACATTTTCGCGCACGTCAAGGGCCTTGAGGAGCTGACCGGCAAGAAGCTCGGCGACGTCGAAAATCCCCTGCTCGTGTCCGTGCGCTCCGGCGCGCGCCAGTCCATGCCCGGTATGATGGATACCATCCTCAACCTCGGCCTGAACGACGCGTCCGTCGAGGGCCTGGCCAAGAAGACCGGCAACCCCCGCTTTGCCTACGACAGCTACCGCCGCTTCGTGCAGATGTTCGCGGACGTCGTCATGGGCGTGTCCAAGAGCCTGTTTGAGGATGAGATCGACAAGATGAAGGCTGCCAAGGGCGTCACGAACGACGTCGATCTGGACGCGGACGATCTCAAGCAGCTTGTCGTCATCTTCAAGAAGATCTATGAGGACAATGAGCACAAGCCCTTCCCACAGGACCCGAACGAGCAGCTCATCGAGGCGGTCAAGGCTGTGTTCCGCAGCTGGGATAACCCGCGCGCGAACGTCTACCGCAAGATGAACGAGATCCCCTATGAGTGGGGCACCGCCGTCAACGTCCAGCAGATGGCGTTCGGCAACTCCGGCGACCGCTCCGGCACGGGCGTGGCCTTCACGCGCGACCCGGCCACGGGCGCGAAGAAGCTCATGGGCGAGTACCTCATCAACGCACAGGGCGAGGACGTCGTCGCCGGTGTGCGCACGCCGAGCCCGATCAGTCACCTGCAGGAGCAGATGCCGGAGGTGTATGACGAGTTCGTCGCCATCGCCAACCGGCTCGAGCACTACTTTAAGGATATGCAGGACATGGAGTTCACCATCGAGGACGGCAAGCTCTACATGCTCCAGACCCGCAACGGCAAGCGCACCGCGCAGGCGGCGCTGCAGATCGCGTGCGACCTCGTTGACGAGGGGATGATCACCGAGCGCGAGGCCGTGCTGCGCGTCGAGCCCAAGCAGCTCGATACGCTCCTGCACCCGCAGTTTGACGCCGAGGCGCTCAAGCGGGCCGACGCCATCGGCAAGGGTCTTGCCGCATCCCCCGGCTCCGCCTGCGGCCAGATCGTGTTCTCCGCCGAGGAGGCCGAGGAAGCCGTCAAGAGCAAGACCATGCCGAAGGTCGTGCTCGTCCGTCTTGAGACCAGCCCCGAGGATATCGTGGGTATGCAGGTCTCGCAGGGCATCCTGACCGTGCGCGGCGGCATGACCAGCCACGCGGCCGTCGTCGCCCGCGGCATGGGCACCTGCTGCGTCTCCGGCTGCGGCAATGACAACAGTGTTCATATCAGCTATGCCGACAAGGTCTTTGAGATTAACGGCCGCCGCTTCACGGAGGGCGACTGGATCTCCCTCGACGGCAGCACCGGCAACATCTACGCCGGCCAGATTCCGACCGTCGCCGCCACCGGCAACAAGAATTTCAACCGCCTCATGGGCTGGGCCGATGCGGCCCGCCGTCTGAACGTCGAGGCCAACGCCGACAACCCGCGCGACGCGCAGCAGGCGGTCGATCTCGGCGCCGAGGGCATCGGCCTGTGCCGCACCGAGCACATGTTTTTCGCCGAGGATCGCATCAAGGCCGTCCGCGAGATGATCTGCGCCCGCACCGTTGAGGAGCGCAAGGTCGCACTGGCGAAGGTCGAGCCGTTCCAGCAGGGCGACTTTGAGGCCATGTACCGCATCATGGGCACCCGCCCGATGACCATCCGCTATCTCGATCCCCCGCTGCACGAGTTCCTGCCCACCCAGAAGGCGGACATCGAGGAGCTGGCGCAGGAGATGGGCATGACGTTTGACGAGCTGCAGGATGTCGTCGTGTCCCTGCACGAGTTCAACCCCATGATGGGCCACCGTGGCTGCCGCCTGTGCGTCACCTATCCGGAGATCGCCGAGATGCAGACCAACGCCGTCATCAAGGCGGCGCTCAAGGTCAGCGCCGAGACCGGCACGATGATCACGCCGTACATCATGATCCCGCTGGTCGGCGAGCGCAAGGAGCTCAAGTTCATCAAGGACATCGTTGTCCGCACGGCGGACGCGCTCATCAAAGATGCTGGCGTGGACATGAAGTATCACGTCGGCACCATGATCGAGATCCCGCGCGCTGCGCTCACGGCCGACGAGATCGCCAAGGAAGCGGACTTCTTCAGCTTCGGCACGAACGACCTGACGCAGATGACCTTCGGCTTCAGCCGCGACGACGCCGCGAAGTTCCTCGGCGCGTATTACGACACGAAGATTTACGAGAACGACCCGTTCCAGCATCTCGACGTCAATGGTGTCGGCAAGCTCGTGGAGATGGCCTGCAAGCTCGGCCGCCAGACGAACCCGGGGCTCGAACTCGGCATCTGCGGCGAGCACGGCGGCGATCCGTCGTCCATCGCGTTCTGCCACAAGGTTGGCCTGGACTACGTGTCCTGCTCGCCGTTCCGCGTGCCCATCGCCCGTCTGGCCGCCGCGCAGGCTGCCATCCGGGAGGAGCTGTGATTCTCGGTACGCCCGCGCACAAAAGATAAGAAAATCGACCCATGCCCCGACCGGGCACACAGGTTCTAACCTGTGTGCCCGGTTTTTGTGTTTCCATATGTTTGACAGACCATGTCTGGCTGCGTGTAATGATTCTAAATTGATTGCACGTAGCATAATCAATTGCGCGACAGGGGGAAGCGGATATGCCCGTGACGAAAAAGAAATGTTTTCATCCATATACGCGGGCCACGGTCAATCAGGTCGAGCGCTGGCTTTCTGCCATGGCGGAGCAGGGGCGGACGCTTTGTGAGCTGCGCCGGTGGCAGTTCATTTTTCAAAAATCAGATCCCGCGTGCAAGGAATTCTTCCTGTTTTGGAGTGTGGACGCACGCCGCCGCGACTATGCCTTCACTGATTATTTCCACGCAGAGCAGCGATATCGCAAGTCGGGCTCGAAGATCGTGTCAAAGAGTATTTCGGCCTTTGAAGCTGCCCCTGAGAAAATGGATGCTGCATATGCGCGCGTAAAGGATGCGCGCAATGCCTTCTTCCAGCACTTCCATGTGGCAGATGCTGATTGTGACGCTGTTTTTGGCAGCGGTCGAATTACTGCTCTATTTTGTGTTTGAAGCAGTGGACACAGCGATGTTTGCATTCCTCGCATCTGTTTTTCTTGCGGCTGCGCCGTATTATCTTGTGAGCGTTCTTATGCTCCGGAACGCGCGCAAAGCGTATGTACGGAGGCGAACATGAAACAAACACCACAGATTCGGCTGGTTTTTACGCTCACAAAGCGCGACGGTACAGATTTTGAGCGGGACGCGGTCACGCGTGGCCTTGGCATTTCGCCCACGAGGTCATGCCCGCCGACGCCCGGGAAAGGGAAGGTGCAGCACTGCGGTAAGGAGATTCGTGAGCCGGATGAGCAGGTGCTGCCCGGCTTTACAGTTCTCCCGGCGGAAGCGCCGCCTTACCCGACGCTGCGGCACGCATACTGGAGCGCAGAACTGCCGAAAATGGACTGCCGAGCTTTGGCTGAGCCGCTGCAGCAGTTTGAGCAGATGCTGCGCGGGAAAGAGGCGGAAGTTCGTCGCTTATGTGAGGAATACAATTTGTATGCCGATCTGACTGTGCGGGTGTTTGCGGCATCCAACGATCTGCCGGAGCTGGTCCTCCCGGACAGCAGCGTCGCCTTTTGGGCGTCCGCGGGAGCGGCAGTCAGCTTTGACTTTTATCTTGATTAACAAACCCCCCCGCACCGTTCGGAAACCGAACAGTGCGGGGGGTCTTATATGCGGGGATGTCCCGCGTTACACGATCACGGTCAGCAGCATCTTAAAGCGCGTCTGCCCATAGACCGCGTGCGGCACGTGCGCCGGCATGACGATGCTCTCCCCGGCGGAGACGAGGTGCGCCTCGCCGTCGATGGTGAAGCGGCCCGTGCCGTCGAGCACGGTGACGAGCGCGTCGCCGTCGGCAGTGTGCGTGCTGATCTCCTCGTCCTGCTCGAAGGCGAAGAGCGTCATGCTCAGGGCGCGGTTTTGCGCGAGCGTCTTGCTCACGATCTGCCCCGGCTGGTATTCGACCTCGTCGCCGAGGCGCAGCACCTGTGCTTTTTCGATGTTTTTCAGACCCATGATCCGATCTCCTTTGTTCTTGACTGTTGAAATTTTACCCGCCGTGCGGCGGTCGTATACGTTCGTTCAGTTGTCGAGACCCGGCACCTGCGGCAGGGTCGCAAAGCTCTCGGCGAGCTGCGCGTCGGTGGGGATGAAGTCACGCATCTCGCCGTTGTGGAACTTCTCATAGGCGACCATGTCGAAGTAGCCGGTGCCGGTCAGACCGAAGACGATGGTCTTGGCCTCGCCGGTCTCGCGGCATTTGACGGCCTCGTCGATGGCGACGCGGATGGCGTGGCTGGACTCCGGCGCGGGCAGGATGCCCTCGATGCGCGCGAACTGCTCGGCCGCCTCGAACACCTTCGTCTGCTCGACGGAGCGGGCTTCCATGTAGCCATCGTGATACAGCTGCGAGACGATGGAGCTCATGCCGTGGTAGCGCAGGCCGCCGGCGTGGTTCGGCGAGGGGATGAAGCCGCTGCCGAGCGTGTACATCTTGGCCAGCGGGCAGACTTTGCCGGTGTCGCAGAAGTCGTAGGCGAACCTGCCGCGCGTGAGGCTCGGGCAGGAGGCGGGCTCGACGGCGATGAACCGATAGTCGCGCTCACCGCGCAGCTTCTCGCCCATGAACGGGGAGATGAGACCGCCGAGGTTGCTGCCGCCGCCGGCGCAGCCGATGATGATATCCGGCACGACGCCGTATTTGTCAAGGGCCGTTTTCGTCTCCAGACCGATGACCGACTGGTGCAGCAGCACCTGATTGAGCACGCTGCCGAGCACATAGCGGTAGCCGGGGGTCGAGGTGGCGACCTCGACGGCCTCGCTGATTGCGCAGCCGAGCGAGCCGGTCGTGCCGGGGTACTCGGCGAGGATGCGCCGGCCGATCTCCGTCTCCGTGGACGGGCTCGGCGTCACGGACGCGCCGTAGGTGCGCATGACCTCGCGGCGGAAGGGCTTTTGCTCATACGAGCACTTGACCATGTAGACCTTGCAGTCGAGCCCAAGGTAGGCGCAGGCCATCGACAGGGCCGTGCCCCACTGGCCGGCGCCGGTCTCGGTCGTGACGCCGCGCAGCCCCTGCTGCTTGGCGTAGTACGCCTGCGCGATGGCGCTGTTGAGCTTGTGCGAGCCGGAGGTGTTGTTGCCCTCAAACTTGTAGTAGATCTTCGCCGGGGTCTGCAGCTGCTTTTCCAGGCAGTAGGCGCGCACGAGCGGCGAGGGACGGTACATTTTGTAAAAATCGCGGATCTCGTCCGGGATGGGGATCTCGCGGTCGTCGTTGTCGAGCTCCTGACGGATCAGCTCGTCGCAGAACACGGGGCGCAGATCGTCGAACGACATCGGCGCGCCGGTGGCGGGATTGCGCAGCGGGGCGGGCTTGACCTTCATGTCGGCGCGGACATTGTACCACGTGCGCGGCATTTCGTCCTCGGACAGGTAGATCTTGTAGGGAATGTTTTCGTTTGCCATGGTGTTAGCTCCTTTCGACCGGGGCCTTTCCGGGCAAGAAAAAACGACCCTCGTCCACGGAAAGACCAAAAGTGAATTTGATCCTTGGGACAAAAGCCGGAAAACTTCTGCGGTGCCACCCAAATTGGCGCAAGTGCGCCCACTCGGCGACGTGCCATCACACGTCTTTCCCTGGTAACGGGGGAAAAGCCCGTCGGACTTTACCGCCTCACGGCGTCTCGTCCGCCCTCCGCAGTCCATTCAGCGAGACCGTCTCTGCTGCCATCACACCAACCGGCAGCTCTCTGGGAAAGACGCAAACCCTCGCTTACTCCTCTGCATCTGTGGTTTGCTGCTTTGAACTTGGCGCAAGCATACGCCCCCGGCAGGCCGCTTGTCAAGCGGGCAAATGCACTTTTTCCGCTTTTCACAAACGCGGGCGGCCACACGCAAGAATATTTCGCCATTTAAACACAAAAAGACGAAAAGAAACCGAAAAATTCGGGTGCATCTCACACTTTACATTCGCAAAGCGGCGGCTTATACTGAATTTACCGGAATTGGGTCCGAAGCCGGCAACTGAGAATGGGAGTGATTTCTGTGGCGGAAAACAAGACATTATGCATTGCCTGCAAGTACAAATTCCACGACCGGGATCTGCAGCCGTGCGCGGACTGCCTGCGAGCCACGCAGCTGGCACAGCGGGGTGTCGACCGGTATCAGAAAGCGGCGGAGCCGAAGACCGGGGCGCCTGTCCCGGAGACGCGCAGGGCACATCCGTCGGCTAAAACGCTGTGCTTTGCCTGTAAGTATATGTACTGCGATTGGGACGCCGAGCCCTGTCGGACGTGCCTGCGGCACAGTCTGGCGGAAGCAGGGCAGACGGACGCCTTTGAGCCGGAAACGGCGTCGAAAGCGAACGGTTTATGAATTTTGCTAAAGATATCTATCAAAAAAATAAATAGTTTGGCGGTTATCGCCGTTGATTTCCGTTTGCGATTTCCGCTATAATAAAAGCGTGCAAGGGAGCACATCTTCGAAAAGCGAAGGTGCGCTCCCTTGTCTTTTTTTATTTCCTTCGCCCACAAAAAACGGAAAAAACACAAAAACCGGTAAATGGACCCACCGGCGCGGGCGAAAAAATCAAGAACAGGAGGATATGAACATGAAACTGAAACGACTGACGGCACTGCTGCTTTCTGTGATGATGGTGCTTTCTCTGGCCGCATGCGGAGGCGGCGGTGATACAAAAGATGATTCGGCGTCCGGCGACCTGTCGGGCAAGACGATCATTATCGGCAACATTACCCCGGTGACCGGCGCGCAGGCGGCCTACGGTCTGGCCATCACGAACTCCATCCAGCTGGCGATCGATGAGATCAACGCCGCCGGCGGCATCCTCGGCGCGACCGTGAAGCTCTCCACCAAGGACGACCAGGGCACCCCGGCCGAGGCCGTTTCCGGCTTCAACTCACTGCTCAGCGAGGGCGCGTCGGCCATCATCGGCGCAACGCTCTCGAGCTGCACGTCCGCGATCACGAGTCTGGCCGACGATGAGGGCATCGTGCTCGTGACGCCGAGCTCCACGGCAGACTCCATCACCACCAAGGATGACTACGTTTTCCGTTCCTGCTTCAAGGACAGCTTCCAGGGCGAGATGGTCGCGGCCTACGCCAAGGATCAGGGCTGGACAAAAGCCGCCGTGCTGTATGCGACCGGCGACACCTACTCCTCCGGCCTGCACGATTCGTTCGTGAAGGCGGCCGAGAAATACGGCATCGAGATCGTCTGCGAGCAGTCCTCGTCCGATACCGGCGCCGTGGACTTCTCCTCGCAGCTGGCGACCATCGCCGCCTCCGGCGCGGATATGCTCTTCGCTCCGTACTACTACGATGCAGTCGGCCCGAAAATCATCCCGCAGGCACGTGAGGCCGGCTTCAAGGGCGCGATCATGGGCTGCGACGGATTTGACGGCACGCAGGACTACACCACCGGCGATCTGAGCGCTTACGAAAACGTCTACTTCACCAACCACTATTCCCCGGAGGACAGCTCCGAGATCGTCCAGAACTACGTTAAGAACTATACCGCCAAGCACGGCTCCGAATCCATGAACGCCCTCGGCGCACTGGCCTATGACGCCATGTACATGGTCAAGCAGGCCATTGAGAAGGCCGGCAGCATCGACCACGATGCCATCCGCGACGCGATGAGCGGCATGCACTATGTCGGCGTTACCGGCGACATGACCCTCGACGAGACCGGCACCCCGGAAAAGAGCGTGGCCATCCTGACCTTTACGCCCTCCGACGGCAAGCTCGTGCAGAAGTTCGTCAAGACGCAGAGCTGATCTGCCCCGGCTGTGCAGCCGGAACCGGACAAAACCAAAAGCAATGCCTCCGCGCGAAAGCGCCGCCCGGCGCTTTCGCGCGCGATCATTCCGGCGCGGCTGGCCTGCGCGTGAACCAGAAAGGCAGGGAGAGAATATGACTGACTTTTTACAGCAACTGATCATCGGGCTCCGCCTCGGCAGCGTCTATGCGCTCGTGGCGTTGGGCTACACGATGGTTTACGGTATCATCCGACTTATCAATTTTGCACACGGCGACTTCATCATGGTCGGCGGCTATACGCTGTATTTCACCGTGCCGATCCTGCTGCACAGCATGGGTCTGCCGGCGTGGACGGGCGTGATCGCGGCCATCGTGATCTGCGCGCTCGTGGGTGTTCTGGTCGAGCTGGTGGCCTACCGGCCCGTGCGCCGCAAGGGCACGAGCATGTCGGCCCTCATCACGGCCATCGCCATGAGCCTGCTGCTGGAAAACCTCGCGCAGGCCATTCCGGCCATGGGCCCGAACCCGCGCGTGATCTCCGATGAGATCTTCAGCACGGCGCCGATGTCCCTCGGCGGCGTGTCCGTGAACATGGCGGCCGTGATCACGATCGTCATCGCAGCCGTTGTCATGGCGGCGCTGCAGATCTTCGTGCAGAAGACGAAGCTCGGCCGCGCCATGCGCGCCGTGTCCGAGAATAAGGAGGCGTCCACGCTCGTGGGTATCAACGTCAACCGCACGATCGTGACGACGTTCGCCATCGGCTCGGGCCTCGCGGCCATAGCGGCGCTGATGTACTGCGCGCAGTACCACACCGTGACGACGACGATGGGCTCCATGCTGGGCCTCAAGGCGTTCGTGGCGGCGGTCATGGGCGGCATCGGCCTGATCCCGGGCGCCATGCTCGGCGGCATCGTCGTCGGCATCATCGAAGCGCTCGTGACGGCCTACATCAGCTCGTCGCTCGCCAACGCCGTTGTGTTTCTGATCCTGATTGTGATGCTGCTGGTCAAGCCGGCCGGCATCCTCGGAAAGAATGTAGGTGAGAAGGTATGAATACGCTGCAAAAAACGAAACTGCGCGGTACCGGCATCAACTGCGGCCTGATCGTGCTGCTCTTTGCCGTGGTGCTGCTGCTCGGTCAGGTGCTCCCGCAGAATACTTATCGCCGCGTGCTGGTGCCGATCATCTGGCAGATGTGCATTTTCATCCTGCTCGGCACGTCGCTCAATCTCACGCTTGGCTACCTGGGCCAGCTCACGCTCGGCCACATGGGTTTTGCCGGCGTCGGCGCCTACACCGCTGCGCTGACCTCGCTTGCGCTCGAGCGCGCGGGCCTGTTCGAGGCATCCAAAGCAGCCCCCGGCCAGCTCATTCTGGTCATTCTCGGCTGCTGCCTACTCGGTGCCATCTTCGCAGGGCTGCTCGGCCTGCTCGTGGGCATCCCGGCGCTGCGGCTGCACGGTGACTATCTGGCCATCGTGACGCTCGGCTTCGGCCTCATTGTTGAAAATGTCATTGCAAACCTACCCTTCGCCGGAGGCGAGGGTCTTGCAAATGGTACGGCGAGCTCCTCGCTCTATGCCAACGGGCTCGGCCTGTCGACCTCGCTGCAGGCAAAGTACGTGTGGCTCGTGCTTGGCATCACCATTTTGTGCATCGCGCTCATGTGCATGTTCATCCGCTCGAAATACGGCCGCGCCATCGAGGCCATCCGCGACGATGAGATCGCCGCGTCCGCTTCCGGCGTGAACACGACGTATTACAAGATCCTCACGTTCGTCATCTCGGCGTTCTTTGCGGGCCTTTCCGGCGGACTGTATGCCACGTGCTTTTCCTCGCTCACGACGGCGAGCTTCACGTTCACCAGCGCTTCAATCTGGAACTCGACCTTCATCGTCGTCATCGTGGTTCTCGGCGGCATGGGCTCCATGACCGGCTCGGTGCTGGCGGCCATCGCCATGTACCTGCTCAACTACGAGATCAAAAACGGCGCATGGGTATCGGCGCTGCCGGGCTTCGTGCAGACGCTGTTCCAGTTCCCGATGCTGATCTATGCACTCGTGCTGCTGGTCATCATCATTTTCCGTCCCAGAGGCATTCTGGGCACCTACGAGTTTTCGCTCGACCGGCTGCTGTTTGACGGCCGTCTGGCCGAGAAGAGAAAGGCCAAAGCCAGGAAGGGAGGCGCCGACGCATGACCGATACCAGACCCGTTGTGCTCAAAGCGGAGCACCTCGGCATTACGTTCGGCGGCCTGAAGGCCGTGTCGGACTTCAACATGGAGATCCATGAGGGTGAGCTCATGGGCCTCATCGGCCCGAACGGCGCCGGAAAGACCACGGTCTTCAACCTGCTCACCGGCGTGTATGTGCCGACGGAGGGCGCATTTTATCTCTGCGGGCAGAAGCTCAACGGCAAGCAGACCTATCAGGTCGTGGAGGCCGGCATTGCCCGCACGTTCCAGAACATCCGCCTGTTCAAGGCCATGACGGTGCTCGATAACGTAAAGATCGCCTTCACGAAGGACATTCACTACAACCTCGCCGACAGTCTCCTGCGCACGAAAAAGTACTGGAACACGGAACAGGAGCTGACCGAAAAGGCGATGGAATACCTGCGCATCGTCCATCTGGACGACAAGGCCGGACAGCTCGCGTCCAGCCTGCCCTACGGCCAGCAGCGCAAGCTGGAGATCGCCCGCGCGCTGGCAACGAACATGAAGCTGCTGCTGCTCGACGAGCCGGCAGCCGGCATGAACCCGACCGAGACGGCGGAGCTGCTCTCGTGCATCAACACCATCCGCGATACGTTCCATGTGGCCATTCTGCTCATTGAGCACGATATGAGCCTGGTCATGCGCGTCTGTGAGCGCATTCAGGTCATCAACTTTGGCCAGACGATCGCCGCCGGGCTCCCGGAGGAGATCGCGAGCAACCAGGAGGTCATCGAGGCGTATCTCGGCGAAGAGGAGGCGGACGACGATGCTGAAGATTGAAGATCTGGAGGTGTCCTACGGCGCCGTGCAGGCGCTGCGCGGCATCAGCATGGAGGTCAACGACGGCGAGATCGTCTCGCTCATCGGCGCCAACGGCGCCGGCAAGACCACCACGCTGCATGCCATCACCGGCCTCGTGCCCATTAAAAGCGGCTCCGTGATCTACGACGGGCACGACCTGCGCAAGACGGACCCCAGCCGCATCGTCACCATGGGCCTCGCGCATGTGCCGGAGGGGCGGCAGGTGTTCACGCGCATGACCGTGGCGGAAAACCTTGCCATGGGCGCGTACTTCCGCAAGGACAAAAAAGCGATCGCGGACGATCTCGAGCGGGTCTATGCGCGCTTCCCGCGCCTGAAAGAGCGCGCCAAACAGCTCGCGGGCACGCTCTCCGGCGGCGAGCAGCAGATGCTGGCCATGGGGCGCGCCATCATGAGCGCGCCGAAGCTCATCGTCATGGACGAGCCGTCCATGGGCCTGTCGCCCGTGCTCGTGCAGGAGGTATTTTCGATCATCGAGACCATGCACGAATTGGGTATCACGATCCTGCTCGTGGAGCAGAACGCAAAGATGGCGCTCGCCATCGCCGACCGGGCCTATGTGCTCGAAAACGGCCGGATCACCATGTCCGGCGGCGCACACGATCTGCTGCACGACGACAAGGTCCGGAAGGCCTATCTTGGCGCGTGAATGCAGACAGAAAAAGCGCACACACCCGCGGGTGTGTGCGCTTTTTTACGCCGGAGCCGATGATGGGAGATTACCCGTCTCTGTCAGAAGCGGAAAACGCAAGCACCCCCTCGGGCTGAGCCCGAGGGGGTGCTTGCGTTTGCAGGGGTCACGCCTGCGTCTGTTCGCCGTTGCGGGCTGCGAACCGGCGCGACGGCCGGTAGATGAGCAGCGCAATGAAGATGAGCACGGCCGTGGTCGCGAGGCTGATCGGATACACGAGCATGATCGACCGGAATGTGTGGTGCAGTGGGAACACGGTGTTGATCCAGATGATGCGCACGCCGCACACGCCGAAGAGCGTTAAAATCGCCGGCACGAGCGAGATCCCGAAGCCGCGCAGGTAGCCGGACAGGATCTCATACGTCAGGCTGAAAATGTACGACCCGAAGAGAATGAGCAGGCGGCTGTAGCCGATCTCGATGACCTGCGGGTCGTTGTTGAAGATGGCCAGCAGGTACTTGCCTGTCAGCAGCACGAGCACGATGGCGATGGCCGAGGCAATAATGTCTTCGCCAAGGCACAGAAACATGGTCTTCTTGCAGCGGTCGATCTTTCCGGCACCGTAGTTCTGTCCGACGAAGGTCGTGCACGCCTGGCTGAAGGAGTTGAGCACGTCGTAGGCGATGATCTCGATGTTGAACGCGGCACTCGAGGCGGCCATGACGACGGTGCCGAGGCTGTTGATGGCCGACTGGATGATGATGTTCGACACCGAGAAGATCGCGCCCTGAATGCCGGCCGGCAGGCCGATGCGCATGATCTTGCGGAAGATGGCGGGGTCGATGCGCAGCTGACGGATCTCCACACGCACCAGATCACCGTGCAGCAGGCGGCGCAGCAGCAGCACGGAACTGACCGCGTTGGAGAGCACCGTCGCGATGGCGACGCCGTTGACGTTCATCTTGAGCACGATGACGAAAAACAGGTTGAGGATCACGTTCAGAACGCCGGAGACCGTCAGCGCGATCAGCGGCACCTTCGTGTCGCCGACGCTGCGGAAAATGGCGGCCTCAAAGTTATACAGCAAAATGACCGGCATGCCCAGCAGGTAGATGCGCAGATACGCGAGCGCGAGCGGGTACACATCGTCCGGCACGTTGAGCAGGCCCATGAGCCTAGCCGCGATGAGCTGGCCGAAGACCGCCACGAGCACGCCGCCGATGAGCGCCGTGACGATGGAGGTGTGCACGGCGCGGTGCACGGTCTCGCGGTCGCCGCGGCCGATGGCGTTGGCGATGACGACGTTCGCGCCGAGCGCGATGCCGATGAACAGATTCAGAATCAGGCTGATGACCGGGCTGTTGGCGCCGACGGCGGCCACGGCGGCCGTGCGCATATCGCCCGTGAAGTTGCCGACGACGGCGATGTCGGCCGCGTTGAACAGCTGGCCGAGAATGCCGGTCGCGGCGACGGGCAGGGCATAGCGCGGGAGTTTATTCCAGAGCGGCCCGTTGAGCATGTCCATATGCTGCTGTTTGGTCATTGCCTGCATAATTTCCTCACCTTTTGTTCGAAATGCGTAAAAATCCAAAGACATATCATAAGTGAAGCACAGCCGGGAATCAAGGCCAAATTTGTATAATTTCCTATCAGTTTGCAGAAAACCTCATTGCATTTGCGCGCGCAGCTGCAAAAGCGTGTTCTCCCGGCAAAAAGGAAGACCCTTTTGATAGTCCGAACCCCGCTCCGGGTACCGGAGCGGGGTTGAACGCGGTGTTTAATTGATCTTGAGCGTCTCCCAGAGACTGTTGACATAGGTCAGCGTGTCCTGATCGAGGTTGCGGTAGGCGCTGCGGTTGTACGCGTCGCGGAACGAGCCGATGTTGGGGTAGAGGATGGCCATCGTGTCCTCGCCCATGTCGTCGATATACTCCGGGTCGTCGTACACGAGCCGGTTCGGCGAGGCGTAGTAGATATACTCGGCGTTGGCCACGGCGGCCTCGCGGCTGAGCATGAAGTTGATGAAGCACTCGGCCAGCTCCTGATCCCGGCAGCCTGTCGGGATGCACATGGCGTCGATGAAATAGTTCGTGTTCTCGGGGTAGTAGAACTGCAGATCCACGCTGTCGGCCTGTGCATCGCACATCGTGAAGTAGTCGCCCGCGTAGTAGGCGGCCACGGCGGCCTCGCCGGACTCCATCATGTTGTAGATCTCGTCCATGACGTAGCTCTTGACGAGCGGGCGCTGATCGATGAGCGCCTGCAGCGCCTGCTGCCAGTCATTGCGGTCGGTGGTGTTGACGTCGATGCCGGCGCGGTACATGGCCGTGCCGAGCGCGTCGCGCGCGTTGTTGAACTGCAGGATGTTGCCGGCGTATTTCGGGTTCCACATCAGATCCCAGCTGCCGGTGTCGGCCTCATCCACCACGTTGGCGTTGTAGATCACGCCCACGATGCCGTAGGTATACGGCACGGTGTAGGTGTCATCCGGGTCATAGTACAGGCCGCGGAAATCCTCGGAGATATACTGATAGTTCGGGATGTTGTCGTAATTGAGCGGCAGGAGCATGTCCTCGCTCTCCATGCGCGCGATCATGTAGTCCGACGGGATGACCACGTCGTAGTTCACGGCGCCGCTCTTGAGCTTGGCGTACATGTCCTCGTTGCTGGCGTAGGTGTCGTAGTTGACCTTGACGGGCACACCGTAGGTCGCCTTGTACCAGTCCTCGAACGCAGCGATGGTGTCAAGCGAATCGTCCGAACCGTCGGAGATATACTCACCCCAGTTGTAGACATTGAGCACGCGCGTCTCCTGCCGGCTGCTGTAGATGCTGATGCCGGCAATGAGCAGTGCGGCAGCAGTGAGGATGCCCACGGCGGCGCGCACGGGGCGGCGGCTCTTGCCGCTGTGGGCGGCGCGGGCGGGCTTGCCCTCGCGCTTGGCGCGGCGGGCGTCGCGGATGCGCTGCGTGTCGTCCTCGTCGACGAGGTTTGTCAGCAGCAGCAGCGCCAGAATGACAAAGAAAATGATCGTTGCCAGCGCGTACATCTTCGGCGTGACGGTTTTTTTCGTCATGTTGTAGATGCGGATCGGGAGCGTCTGGAAGCCGCTGCCCTGCGTGAAGTAGCTGATGACGAAGTCATCGAGCGAGAGCGTGAAGGCCATGATCATGCCGGTGATGATGCCGGGCAGGATCTCCGGCACCTCCACGCGGAAGAACGCACGCACCGGCGTGCAGCCGAGATCCATCGCGGCCTCGGGCAGTGCACGGTCCATCTGCTGCAGCTTCGGCAGTACCTGCATGATGACATACGGCAGGCAGAACGTGATGTGCGCCGCGAGCATCGACCAGAAGCCGAGACTCGTGGACGCGCCGAGCAGCCGGCCGAAGAACACGAACATGAGCATCAGCGAAATGCCGGTGATGATATCCGGATTCATCATGGGGATGTCGGTCGCCGTGTCGAGCGCGGCGCGCAGATATTTGCTGCGCAGCTTGTTCATGCCAACGGCGGCGGCCGTGCCCATCGCGGTCGAGACGACCGAGGCGATTACGGCGAGGATGAGCGTGTTTTTGAGCGCGTTGAGCGTCTCCCCGTCGCGAAACAGCTCCTGATACCATTTCAATGAGAAGCCGGAGAACACCGACAGGCTCTTTGCCTCGTTGAACGAGAACACCAGCAGGATCACGATCGGCGCGAACAGGAACACGAAGATGAGGGCGGTGTAGATTTTTGCAGCTCGTTTCATGTCACACACCTCCGTAGACGCGCTTGTTCGTGCCGCGCTTCATCAGGGCCATGGCGGCCAGCAGGATCAGCATGAGGATGAAGGCGATGGCGGCGGCAAAGTGCAGGTTGTTGGCTACGTACTGCCCCTCGATCGCGTCACCGATGAGGAAGAACTTGCCGTTGCCGAGCTTCTGCGAGATATAAAAGGTGCTGATTGACGGGATGAGCACCATCGTGATGCCGGACACGACGCCCGGCAGGCTCAGCGGGAAGATGACCCGCCGCAGCACGCTGAGGTTGTTGCAGCCGAGGTCGCGCGCGGCCTCGATCAGGCGCGTGTCCATCTTGGCCATGACCGAGTAGATTGGCAGGATCATATACGGGAAGTAGTCGTACACCATGCCGACGACGACGGCGCCCTCGGTGCCGATGATGTGCGCCTGACCGAGGTGCAGCGCGGAAAAGAGCATGTTGAGCAGGCCAGTGTCCTGCAGGATGGTCATCCACGCATAGGTGCGGATGAGGAAGTTCATCCACATCGGGATCATGATGAGCGTGATGATCGTCTTCTGCGTGCGCGGGGCTGCACGGGCGATGATATACGCGATGGGGTAGCCCATGAGCAGACAAATCGCCGTGGAGATGACGGCCAGCTTCACCGAGCGCCAGAAGATGAGCAGGTACGTGTACACCTCGCGCGTGGCGCCGCTGTCGTCGGTGATCGTGCTCACGGCGGTGAAAAATTTTGTCAGGTTTTCGGTCGTGAACCGGAAGCTCTCGTCCGTGAACGCATAGTAGGCAACGAACACGAGCGGCACGGCCACGAAAATGACCGCCCACACGGAATACGGTGCGAGCGCCAGACGCTGCGCCAGCGAGGCGCGGCGGTTTTCGGTACGGATGCGGCTGCTCATTCGTCCGGCTCGCTTTCCGCGTCCGAGAGCTCGTCCAGCTCGTTGCTGAACGAGGAGTAGTCGCCGTACATGCCCGAATACTCAGACTTTTTCATGATATGGATGGCGTCAGGCTCGATATACAGGCCGACTTCCGCGCCTTCGTCGACGTAGTCCGTCGTCTGGATCATCCACTTGAAGCCGTTGATATCGATGATGATCTCATAGTGCACGCCCATGAACGTGATGGACGTGACCGTGCCGCGCAGCATCCCCTGCTCGATGGGCACGATGTCCACGTCCTCCGGACGGATGACGACGTCCACATTCTCGTTTTTGGCAAAGCCCTTGTCCACGCACGTGAACGTGTGGCCAGAGAACGTCACGCTGAAGTCCTGCCGCATAATGCCGTCGACGATGTTGCTCTCACCGATGAAGTCGGCAACGAAGGCGTTTTCCGGCTCATTATAGATATCGATCGGCGTGCCGATCTGCTGGATCCGGCCCTCGGACATGACGACGATCGTGTCGGACATGCTCAGTGCCTCCTCCTGATCGTGCGTGACGAACACGAACGTGATGCCGGTGGCTTTCTGGATGTTCTTGAGCTCCTGCTGCATGTCCTTGCGCAGCTTCAGGTCGAGCGCGGCGAGCGGCTCGTCGAGCAGCAGCACGCGCGGACGGCTCACGAGTGCGCGCGCGATGGCGACGCGCTGCTGCTGTCCGCCGGACAGGCGCGTGACGTTGCGGCGCTCAAAGCCCGTGAGCTTGACGAGCGCGAGCATTTCGTTGACCTTCTGCTCGATCTCGTCGCGCGGCAGCTTCTGTTCGCGCAGCGGGAACGCCACGTTTTCAAACACGTTCAGGTGGGGGAAGAGGGCGTAGCGCTGAAAGACGGTGTTGATGTTGCGCTTGTGCGGCGGGATGTCGTTGATGCGCTCGCCAAGGAAGAGAATGTCGCCCTGATCCGGCGTTTCGAAGCCGCCGATCATGCGCAGGGTCGTAGTCTTGCCGCAGCCGGACGGGCCGAGCAGCGTCAGAAATTCGTTGTCGTAAATGTCGAGGTTGATGCTGTCGAGAACGGTCTCGCCATCAAATTGCTTGGTGACGTTCCGGAGCTCAATGACTTTTTTCATGGCTGTGTTTCCCCCTTCGTGCACGAAAAAACGCCGCTGCATCAGCAGCGGCGCTTGTGAGCAAACATATGCCATTGGGCGCGCAGCAGCCGTCCGCGGCCCATGCGCACCGTTCCCAACAGAATGTCGTGTCTTGAGAGTCTATATAGCAAAGATTACTTTTACTACTCTTATTGACCATTTCACAAGTTTGGATGCTGAAAGCAGCCTGGTTTTAAGTGACCAACTTATAAAACTCGAGCTTTTAACTCAATCAATAAGGCAACAGAAGTTGCCACCGCACGCGGTGCGGTTTGCGGCATTCGACCCGGCTGTCCGTATGGCCTTGGCCGGCGTGCGGGGCACGGCGGCGGTCGCATCTTGCTTCGGAAAGACTCTGTACATCATTCCAATTGAGACGCCTCATTTTATCAGGAATCATTCCGTCTGTCAATCATTTTTCGACTAAATTCTTGCCTCTCAACACGGCAAAAATTCACGCTTTGTGCATGGTTTACATAATGATGAGCAAAACAGAAGAGAAGTTCGTCAATTTCGTGACCCACAAATGTTTTTGCTGAAAAATCATGAGATTGCGTTTCCCACCAGACTTGTATGATTTAAACGAAATCAGTTTACATAACCGCTGATCTTTCGGTGCTTTTGTGCAATGCTTATGAAAAGTCGACAAAAAAGAAAGCGGATATTTGTCATTCTTTTCACTTGAAAGATTCTGGTGTGCGCGCTATCATAACCTTAGCAATACGTTTACACTTTGTTCTTAGTTTGTTCATGAACTCCATGAAAACATACTATGAAAATTTTGCATCGAACAGGGAGGACGGCGTATGACCCGCGAGGAAGCGCTCGACAAACTGTGTCACAGTTATTCGGGATATTTTGATGTTGTGCGCCACGAGGAACCGAAGGGTTATCTCGTCGCAGAGGCTGGGCTGCACATCCACTCCGAGAAGTATGTGCTGGTCAAGGCCGCCAAGCTCTGGGAAGCGGATAATAACGAATATGTCTACATTTTCTCGGTCCCCGTGCTCACGAAAGAAATTTTCGAGCAGTGCCGCGAGCAGGCGCGTGCCGACGGCATGCAGCGGATCGAGCCGGGCCCGAATCATATGTGCTCTTATATCACAGCGATCTTTTTGTGTGACACCTGTGAGCCGGATGCGCTGCGCGCCCTGCGCCGCACGCGTATTTATAAGAGCTTCAAGCTTGCGTTCCACGGCTGGATGGATTACCACACCGGCGTCGTGGAGCTCAGCACCGGCAAAACGGCTGCCAATGGCAGCGGACGCAGTACAGCACAGTTGTTGAAGACAACACTGTTTAAGAATATGAAAGAAGGGAGTTAATTCAATGAATGCTGCTGTAATTCTGATTGTTGGCATTGTCATTCTCGCCCTGGGCTATGTTTTCTACGGCGGATGGCTGTCCAAGCAGTGGGGCATCGACCCGTCCCGCCCGACCCCGGCTCACGAGCTGGAAGACGGCATGGACTACTGCCCCGCAAAAGCCCCTGTCCTGATGGGACACCACTTCTCCTCCATCGCCGGCGCCGGCCCGATCAACGGCCCCATTCAGGCTGCTGTTTTCGGCTGGGTCCCGGTCCTGCTCTGGGTCCTCATCGGCGGTATCTTCTTCGGCGGCGTGCATGACTACGGCGCACTGTTTGCGTCTGTCCGCAACAACGGCCAGTCCATCGGCACCGTTGTCGAGACCAGCATCAGCAAGAAGGCCAAGCGCCTGTTCCTCATCTTCTCTTACCTGACCCTGATCCTGGTCGTGGCCGCGTTCGCGTCCATCGTTGCCAATACGTTCAAGGCCACCTATGTGGATGGGGTCGTGGATGTGGCTGCTTCCGCGGCCAACGCCACGACGGCGATCATCTCGCTGCTGTTCATCGTCCTGGCCATCTTCTTCGGTTTCTTCGTGTACCGCAGAAATGCGCCGATCGGCGTGTCCACGATCATCGGTGTTGTGGCCATTGCATTGGTGATGTGGCTTGGCATCAAGTGGCATCCGATCTACCTGAGCTACCAGACCTGGATGATCATCTGCGGCATCTACATTCTGGTCGCTTCCGTCACGCCTGTGTGGATCCTGCTCCAGCCGCGTGACTACCTCAGCTCGTTCCTGCTGTACGCGATGATGATCCTCGCGATCATCGGTGTCATCGGCTGCCACCCGACGCTGGATATGCCTGCGTTCACCGGCTTCAAAGACACCATCGCCCCGACGGGCAGCTCCCTTGGCTATATGTTCCCGGCTCTGTTCGTTACCATTGCCTGCGGCGCCATCTCCGGCTTCCACTCCCTCGTTGGTTCCGGCACGACGGCCAAGCAGCTCAACAATGAGAAGGACGCACAGCCCATCGCCTACGGCGGCATGCTCATTGAGTGCGTGCTTGCGATCGTCTCCCTGTGCGCTGTTGCGTACATTTGGCAGGATTACAAAGCCGGCACGACCGTCACCCCGACCGTTGTGTTCGCGACCGGCCTGTCCCAGATGCTCGGCAAGATCTTCGGCTCCGGTGCCGTGTCCGTCACCTACACGCTGATGGTCCTGGCCGTGTCCGTGTTCTGCCTGACCTCTCTGGACACCGCGACCCGTCTGGCTCGCTACATGTTCCAGGAATTCTGGCTCAAGCCCGGTGAGAAGGCCGGCGATGCGACCGTTACCGGCGCGCGCAAGGTTCTCTGCAATCCGTATGTCTCCACCGCAATCACCGTCGTGCTCGGCATTGCCCTCGGCATGACCGGTTATGCGAAGATCTGGCCCCTGTTCGGCGCTGCCAACCAGCTCCTGGCCGGCCTCGGCCTGCTGGCCGTCGCCGCATGGCTCGGCAAGATGGGCAGAAACAACAAGATGTTCTACTTCCCGATGATTTTCATGATCCTCGTGACGCTGACGTCTCTGGTCTTCACCATCAAGTCCCAGATCACTGCCATCATCGCCGGCGGCACCGGCCTTGCATGGTGCTACATCCGCGCGATCCTGGCTATCCTGCTGGTCATCCTTGCCATTGACCTCGTCATCGAGGGCAGCAAGGCGCTCGCAGCGCAGGCCAAGGCCAAGAAAGCCGAGAATGCCTGATTTGTTCCGGCTGTAAGGCTCTTACTGCAAAACAAAGGATACAGAATAACCAGAAAAGCAAGAGCACTCTGCTTCGGCAGGGTGCTCTTTTGCTGTTTATACTATGGCTGCGGCCGAGGGTAAAGAGACAGCGCCGCGGGGAAGTTCGAGGGGGGAAGGCCCGCCTCGAATGAGATCCGG
>ENA-ORLW01000040-ORLW01000040.1-human-gut-metagenome-genome-assembly--contig:-NODE-40-length-168213-cov-11.524290_pt1 | contig 168213 bp, 194 predicted proteins | sample MGYA00243017_ERZ508829 | MGnify/ENA primary metagenome ERZ508829 (study PRJEB26277, sample SAMN04329776) | human gut metagenome | biome: human-associated habitat | host: Homo sapiens | place: USA...
CTTGCTTCTCCTACTATACTTGGTTCAGATAGATTTTGAAACTTTATTCCCCATTTTGCTGCATCTAGGTATGCTGAGCCTTTTATATTTAGTGTGGTACTTAGTGCTGCAAATGCAACTGTTAATCCTAGTACTGCTACTATAACAGCACTTAGACTTAACATTTTTATTCTTCTTTGTTTTTCCATCTCTTACTCCTTTTACTTTTATCATCTATTTACATTATAATATTATTATTTATTTTTTCATACTTTTTTTATTACTTCTTTTACATTTATTTTACAAAAGAAACAATCTAAATTAGATTGTTTCTTTCAAATACATTAACATTATCTTTGGTATAGATATTTACTTTAGCAGGTTTTGTTATTTTACAAAAACAAAGTCCATTTATAACTACATCTTTATTACACTTCAAATCAAAACTAGTTAATTTTAAATTTCTTAACTTATCATTAGTATTTAAATTTATTCTGTTTATACTTATACTATTTGACAAATAAACGGTAAAACTATTTTGATTTTCCGATAAATAATCTATTCTTGCATAATCTTCAATTAACAAAGATTGATTTGGCTTCATTTGATAAGTTCTTGGTTTTATTTCTACCTTAGGAAATACTTTTTTAACTTCTTTTGCATTTAAATTCGTTAAGTAATTGTTATGACTTACTAATCCCGGTGTATCAATTAAAATTATATCATCATTCAATTTAACTTCTATTAAATCCATCGTGGTAGCAGGAAGACTACTTGTTGTTATAAAGCCATCAGCATGTCCATATAGTTTCATTAAAGCATTAATAAGTGTTGATTTTCCAGCGTTTGTGTTTCCTGCTAAATAAACTCGTTTACTGGTTTTGTATTTAATTATTTTATTATAAAGTAAATCAATATTATAATTCTTATTACTACTTACGAATATTATTTCTTTTACATTAAGTGAGTAATTTTTTTTTATATAGTTTATAAGTTTATATTCTTTAACGGATTTTGGTAATAAATCTTTTTTTGTTATAACAAGAATCACATTACCACTAAGTTTGTTTATATAATTAATACTTTCATCAAGTGTAAATATATCACATAGAAAAAGAATTAAGTCATTTTTTGATGATATATTATTAAATATTTTTTCATATTCATTTATATCTTTTTCTACTATTTTATAATCCCCATAATTCTTTATTCTGAAACATCTTTTACATATAATAGATTTTTCAAAGTTTTCTTTTTCTACAAATCCAGGTTTATTTTCATCAGCGGTTTGAAATAAAGCACCACAACCAATGCACTTTTTAATCATAATACTCACCCCTGATAAGCAAACCTTTTTTCTTAAATTTTTTGAATATTGCTTTTTCTATCTGTCTATTAAGCCAAGTTTCTGTTTCATCTATTTCACTCATTGGATTAACTAATATCGTTGTTATCTTCATTTTATTTCCACCATTAATATCAGTTAATAATTGATCTCCAATAGATGCAACCTCGTTACTTTTTAAATCATATTTTTTTAAAATATACCTATATTTAAATGAAAAAGGTTTAAGAGAAATACACGCTATATCAACATCATAAAAATCTCCGAACTTACTTACTCTTTTAGGAAAATTGTTTGAAAATAAAATAATTTTAAAATCCTTTTTTAGAGTATCAAATAATTTTTTTGTTTCCTTATATAAAATTACCTCTTTAGCTGGAGATATAGTATTATCAAGATCAAATAATAAGCATTTAATACCTTTATTTTTAAGTTTCTTATAATTTATCGTAAAAATGCTTTCATTATATATATCTGGCAAAAATCTCTTTAACATTATAAATCCTCCTTCAAAACTTCAACATCATTATCGTTTTTATTACCCTTAAAATTAGTTTTATTATATAGTTTTACTCTCTTTTTTCTATCATTACTTATAAGATACTCATCATACGTCATTAAATATTTATGCTTATCATCATAAGTCCCATTACTTAGATATATTTTATTTAAATACATTGTTCTTTTAGAGAATATTATTGCGATAGCAAATAATCCAATCATTATTAAAGTTAAAGGTAATACCTCTAATAAAATGGCTACTAAAGCGCTAGTTTGACCTATACTTCCTAGCAATTCCATAATGTTATTAAATGTCCCATGTATAAACGATGATAATAATAAAGCCATCAAAAAATTTATTATTTTCTTCGTTTTATCTTTTGAAAACGTTCCAAGACTCACAAAGTAACCTATTACTATTCCACATATTACATGTAAAGGAATTGTTGTAACATCTCTCATAAGTGCCAAACTAATGCTACTTGATACCGTACTTTCCGAAAAAGCATACATCAAGTTTTCAAGCCCCGCGAAAGAAAGAGCGATAAGCATCATGTAAACAACTCCATCATAAATATCATCATAATACTTATTATCAAATATAAACAAGAAGAAAATAAGCATTTTAGATAATTCTTCTATAAATGCCCATGCGTATGACAAAAATACATTTGAAGCAAAATAAGGCATTATTAATTGTTCAAAATATCCTGAAAGTGCTATTGTTAATATGCCCGATAATAAACATATTACAATGTTTTTAGTGGGTTCTTTGCTCTTTCTATCACTATATAAAACAAATCCCACCAATATTAAAGTTGGCACAAGGGAAACTAAAATTACTAATAATCTCTCATAAAAATAATAGTAATTATTAAATAAATCAAAGTTTAAACTAAAATTAATCATAAAACTCCTCCTATTATTTTATTAAAGAAAATTCATCACGTTTTTTCTCATATATCATACTTATATGTCTCTTTATCCTTTTTATTATAACATAAATGAATATTATTTTTTCATATAATTTGTTAGGAGTGATAAATTTGTTTTTAAGTATTATAACAGAAATAATAAAGGGAATAATTATTGGTATGGGAAGTTATGGAACAAAGACGTTTCCTGATCCACTAAGTAAAGATGAAGAAAATAATCAAATAAAACTGATGTTATCTGGAAATAAAGATGCCAGAAATAAACTAATTGAACATAACTTAAGATTAGTTGCACACATTGTAAAAAAATATGATAATGGAAAAAATGATTTAGATGATTTAATTAGCATTGGAACCATCGGTTTAATAAAAGGAATTGATACATTCTCAAATAAAAATGGCACAAGACTTACAACATATGCCGCAAGATGTATAGAAAACGAAATACTAATGTATTTTAGAAGTGATAAGAAAAATCAAAAAAACATAAGTATAAATGAATCAGTTGGATTTGACAAAGATGGCAATGAAATATCATTTATAGATATTTTAAAAACACCTAATCCAGATTATGTAAATGACATAGATCTTCAAGATAATATTAAATTATTATATAAATACATAAATATATTAACAAGTAGAGAAAAAGAAATAGTAATAAAAAGATATGGTTTATTTAACACGAAAGAACAAACTCAAAAAGAAATTGCAAAGGAGTTTAAAATATCAAGGAGCTACGTTTCAAGGATAGAAAAAAGAGCCTTAACAAAAATATTAAGAGAATTTATAAGAAACAAAAAATACCAAGATTAATTGGTATTTATTTTCTTATTGTATATATAATTCCACCTACAAGTCCAAACGCAATCATGGTTAATCCCATAATTATAAGTGGATTTTTTTCTGCGTTTATTTTTGATGTATTACTACTTTTTTTATCATTTTTAGATACCGTTAAAACATACTCTTTTTTTGTACCATCTTCTGCAGTTACTATTATTCTAACTTTAGAGCCATCTTTTAGTTTTTCATTACCCTCTACTTCAACGGTTGAATTTTCATCTGACAAAACGTAGTATAACGTTAATGTTTTAACTTTTTTGTCAACCTTTATGGTATACTTATATTTATTTTCCTTAAATTTAAAGTCACTAACCTCATCTATTGTTAGTTCTTTTAAGGTCGCATCTGACGTTAAAGCCTCCCTCTTTACATTTAATGTGTAAGCTTTTTTTGTACCATCTTCTGCAGTTACCGTAATAGTTATTTTATTATTCTCTCCAGCCTTTAACTCCTCATTAGCATTGTTGCTAATGATAACATTAGCCTTAGCATCCTCTAACGTTGCGTTTATTTGAACCGTTTTAACGGTTCCTAAAACATCAGCGGAATATTCATAAACGTTAGGATCAAAAGAAGGTGTTATTAAAACTTCATTATTATCATCTCCAATAACACTTAAGCTTTTCAAATTAGCATTATTCGATTTTGCAGGTGCTGTCGTTGTTTGAGCCTGCGTTGTTTCTTGTGGTTTCTCTTTTGCTGGTGCTTTATTTATTTCAACGTCTGCATGCACGGTTGATTCTGAATCCCCAGGTTTTTTAAGTCCAAATGTAAAACGTTTATTTTCTTTTGTACTATACTTAAAATTAAAAGTTATTTTACCATTTGTTGTTATTTTTTTACCGTATGGATCATTAGAATTTTGAGCTGGTGTATTGCATGTTATTTGGTAATTCTTATCATATGTAAGAACATATCCATTTGCATCAGTTACATCAACAATGATATTTTTGCTTTTTCCATCAGCAGTAGCACTAATGCTTATGGCTTTAACGCTTATAATGCCAATGAAATTTGTTAACGCTAGTACTAAAAAAATATTTAAAAATCTCTTCATATAAACACCTCGTTATTCTAAATATAATTTTAATATAAATAAAAAGATAAGTCAATTTTAACTTACATATATTTACAAATTATCTATAATCTTTCTTATCTCATCTTGTATATCATCTATGCTTCTTAAGTTTCCATTTAAATCACATTTTACAACATCAAAATCAAGATACCCTGCAACAAACATTGAATTATCATACACTTTTTTCATTAACTTTATATCACGCTCATAAACGTCTTTTTTAACCCCATCATTACTCTTTCTTTTATTTCTCATATCAGTTACCAAATTAAAGTCTGCAGTTAAAAATATTACTTTATCAGGCTTTTTTATACCAAGCTTATTATATTCATAATCCATAACATAATCTATGAAATCTTTTTTTTCATAATAGTCATCCATTAATGATGATTGATAAATTAAGCTAGACGTTGTATATCTATCAAGCAAAATAATATCTCCTTTATCATAAGCAGTTTTTAACTTGTCATTCCAAGTAATTGATCTATCTACTGCATATATACTATTTACTAAGTATGGTGATAAATCGCTTGGATTTCCAAAGTCTCCATTTAAATAATACTCCGTTAATTTTCCTTGTTTTGAATCATACGTTGGAAAATGATGACTACATACACTATATCCATTTTTCTCTAAATATTCCTTCAATAAATTATACTGAGTTGTTTTTCCTATTCCATCGCAAGCTCCTTCTATTACGATTAATCTTCCTTTCATAAAAGCCTCCTACTATCTTTCTAATGCCTATGATATCATTCTATATAATTAAGTGTCAAGAACAAAAAAGATAGCAATATCATCCTTTACTATCTTTTTATGCTTCTTTTATAACGCAATTAATACCAGAATTAACTTTATTTATAAAGTCTTTTGATGCTTGATCTTTTACATACACGGTTGCTTTTACACTTTGCAACATCTGATTATGATAAGGTGAATTACTAAAATCAAACGTAGATAAATCTAAAGTCGTTAATGATGTGCATCCATAAAATACCCTTGATATATATTTGGCACTAGTTATTTGCCATCCTAATACATTTATATCTTTAAGCGATGTACAATTTAAAAACATACTTCTAAAATCAGTGGCACTTGCAACATCCCAACCGCTTAAATCAAGTGACGTTAACGAACTACAATATGAAAACATTCCATCCCAGTCAGGATTATCACCTCTAAAATTTGTAACTTTAGAAGTATCAAAATTTTCAACACTTAATTTTGTTAATTTTGAACAATGCTCAAACATAGAACCCATATTAGTTACATTAGATGTATTAAACTTTGATACGTCAAGATTAGTCAAAGACGTACATTGTCTAAACATTTGATACATGTTAGTTACGTTTGATGTATCAAAGTTTGATACGTCAAGACTGGTAAGCAAAGAACATTTATAAAACATACCAGACATGGTCTTAACGTTGGAAGTATTAAACTTTGATACGTCTATAGATGAAAGTAAGTTGCACTCATTAAACATATTCGACATATTTGTCACTTTAGAAGTATCAAAATTTATAATATTTAGCATCGTAAGCGACGAACATCTTCTAAACATGTTATACATATCAGTTACTTTAGACGTATTAAAATTTGATAAATCAAGCTCTGTTAGTGATTTACAATTATAAAACATATTTGCCATGTAAACAGCATTAGAGGTATTCCATTTTGATAAATCAAGTGATGTTAAAGACGTACAGCTCGCAAAAATCCCATCCCAGTCGTGATTACTGCCAGTAAAATTAGTAACTTTTGAAGTATCAAAGTTCGAAACGGCCAAAGAAGTAAGAGAAGAACAACCTTGAAATGTAGAACCCATATCCGTAACCATTGAAGTATCAAAATTACCTATATCTAGCTTTATCAAACTCTTACAATTTTCAAAGGTTTCACTTAAACTCCTGTTTTTACTTGTATTCCATTTCGATAAATCTAATGAAACCAATTTAGCACATCCCATGAACATTCTTTGCATACTAGTTACGTTTGATGTGTCCCAATTTGATATATCAAGATTAGTTAGTGATGAGCAACTTGAGAATAAATAATTCATTTCACTTACATTTGAAACGTTCCAAGTACTTACATCTAATGTTTGAAGAGAACTACATCCATTAAACATTTCTCTTATGCTAGTGATTTTAGAAGTATTCCATTTCGATAAATCTAATTCCGTTAGTTTAGAACAAACATTAAAAGCAGCTAGAGTACTTTTTAAATTTTTCGTATTAAAGTCTGCAACATCAATGTTTGTTAGTGCTTTACACGCAGAGAACATAAAAGCAATGCTTGTTACGTTTGATGTGTCAAATCCGGATACATCAATTGAAGATAGCACACTACAATTTTGAAACATATAGCTCATGTTCGTTACGTTTGAAGTATTAAAATAATTCATAGAATCAAAGCTAACTAACGACGAAAAATTTTGAAATAAATATGCTGACCATGATGGTGCGTATACTTCTCCTACCCCACCAATATATAATTCGTATAACCCATTATCATCAGAATCTTTATATGATGCTATTACAGTCCCATCTTTGTTTGATGATGCATCCCAGTACCCTATCGCATTTTCTACTGGATCTAGTGTTGGTAAAAAGGTTATACTTTCAACCTTATTTTTTGCTATTGTTCCGTTATAAAAGGTGCTTGTTCCAGATCCACTATTTCCTGTCATTAATACTGATTCTGGCTTCTTAAAGTCAAACTTAAGCACTGTATCTAAATTGGTATTGCTAGGAAGAGTCGTTATGCTATTTTTATATTTTATCTTTACAATAAATTCTTTTGTTGTAGCAGGTTCTATTAATTCTTTTATTCCTATACCATTTATTACGTATTCCATATTATCATTATTATTTATTTCTTGAGATATGGAATTTATCCACATTGCTACATTTCCCTTATTTACCACTACAACTTTATATGATACCGTAGAATTAACTTGCTTTAAATCTACTCCTAATTTAATCGTGTTTTTACTATAATTACTATTATAATTTTCTAATCCTACGTTTTCTGTTTCATATAATGATACGCTTGTTATTCTTATATCTGCATCTACTCTAAATGTTGCTTCTCCACTTATTTTTAACTCTCTATTTAACGCTGCATAACCTACTGATAAACATAATGTAAAACATGTAAAAAGTAAAAACAGCATTAAATTGGTTCTATTTTTATATTGTTTTCCCACTTTTATCTTTCTATATTTCATACTTATCTACCTCATTTTAGTTATGCTCTCATGTTTAGTCTATCATACGCTTTTTAATTCTTTATAACCTTGCAAGGTTAACTTATCTTCCTATTGTTTATAATATCATATACCCCTCCCCCGGTCAAGTTTTTAATAATGCTTGTTGAAAAAGAATTGAACTTTAAAACAGTCAAACAACAAAAAAAGAACCTATTTTAGGCTCTTTCTACATCTAATTTAACATTTAATCCGTTTAAATCAAACTCTAGTGTTAAATCATTTTTCTTAATTAATTCTACACTTAAAGTTTCTTTCTTGATCATATCTTCAAAAGAATCAATTACCTTATCAAAAGCATCATCTGCTTCATAATATAATTTTATTCTGTCTGCAACATCAAAATCTTTTTGTTTTCTTAAGTTTTGAACCTTAGATATTAATTCTCTTGCAATACCTTCATTTACTAAATCATCAGTCAACGTAGTATTTAAGATTATGAAGTTATTAGCATCTTTTTGAGCGTCATATCCTTCTTTAGCAGAAATTCTAATATCAACCATCTCTTCTGTTATATCAAATAATTCTCCGTCAACAGTTATTGTTACAGCTTCACCATTTTGAATAAACTTAATATCTTCATTAGTTAGTTTTTTAAGTTCTTCTTGATATAATTTTATTTTAGGTCCAAATATCTTACCTACTATCTTAAAGTTAGGTTTAACTTCAAAGTTCATATAAGTAGATAAATCATTTATATAAGTTATTTTCTTAACGTTTAATTCTTCTTTTATAAGTTCTTCTAAATCGCCAATTAATTCTTTATCTTTACCATCAATTAAAGCTTCACTAATTGGTTGTCTAACCTTTATTTTAACTTCTTCACGAGCATTTCTACCAAGTGAAATTAAGTTTCTAACTAAGTCCATCTTGTTTTCTATTCTATCATTTACAAGTGATAAATCACATTTTGGAAAATCACTTAAGTGAACTGACTCTTCGTTTGTTAAATCTTTATATATTTCTTCAGCTGTATAAGGTGCAATTGGAGCGATTATCTTACATAGTCCAACTAAAACTTCATAAGTTGTTTTATAAACAGACTTCTTAGAATCATCTAAAGAGCTTGACCAGAATCTACGTCTATTTCTTCTTATGTACCAATTAGATAAATCTTCTGATACAAAGTTAGTAACACTTCTAACTACCTTAGTTAAGTCATATTCGTCATATGCCTTTGTTACGTAATCAAGCAATTTATTATATTTAGAAATTAGCCATTTATCTATTTCTTCTCTTTTTTCATAATCAACTTCAAAGCTTAATGGATCAACGTTATCAGTATTTGCATAAAGTGCAAAGAATGAATAAGTATTTTTTAAAGTTGAGAAGAATTTTGAGTATACTTCCTTTAAGCCTTCCTCATCAAACTTAACAGGAGTCCAAACAGGAGATACATAAGGTAAATACCATCTTATTGTATCTGCACCATACTTTTTCATAGTTGTAAATGGTTCTACTACGTTACCTCTTGATTTATGCATCTTTTGGCCATCTTTGTCTAGTAATAAATCATTTACCAATACGTTTTTATATGGACTTTTGCCAGTTACAAAAGTAGATATTACAAGTAGTGAATAAAACCATCCACGGGTTTGGTCAATACCTTCACAAATAAAGTCTGCTGGAAATTGTTCTTTCCATAACTCTTTATTTTCAAATGGATAATGATATTGTGCAAAAGGCATTGCGCCAGAGTCAAACCAGCAGTCTATTACGTCACTACATCTTGTCATAACGCCACCGCATTTAGGGCATTTTAAGTGTACATCATCAACGTATGGTCTGTGTAATTCTATGTTTTCATCAATATCTTCTATCGCGTTTTCTTTTAATTCTTTTCTAGAACCTATCATAACTGAGTGTCCGCATGAACAGGTCCAATAAGGAAGTGGTGTACCCCAGTATCTTTGTCTTGAAATAGCCCAGTCTTTTAACTCTTCAAGCCAGTTTCCAAAACGCTTTTCACCAACGTAAGCTGGATACCAGTTAACCTTTTTATTTTCTTCTATTATCTTATCTTTAAACTTGGTTACTTCTAAATAATATGATGGTTTTGAATAATATAAAAGTGGTGACTTACATCTCCAGCAGTGAGGATAATTATGCATTATTCTTTGCTTTTTAAATAATTTGTCATTAGCTTTTAACCATTTAATTACTTCTATATCAGCATCAAATACTTTCATACCTTTCCAAGGACCCGCATTATAACATCCATCTTCTCCTACTGGATTTAAATATGGTAAGTTATATTTTTTACCAACTGCGGCATCATCTTCACCAAAAGCTGGTGCAATATGAACTACACCCGTTCCATCTTCCATTGTAACGTAAGTATCACAAGTTACGAAGAAAGCTTTTTTATCAACGCTTAAGAATGGTAATAATTGTTCATACTCAGTATATTCTAAGTCTTTACCCGTATATTCCTCAAGCACTTTAACATCATCGCCTAAAACCTTGCTTACTAATGCTTTAGCTAAAATAAACTTATATCCCATAGATTCTACTTTAACGTATGTTTCGTTAGGGTTTACACATAACGCAACGTTAGATAAAAGTGTCCAAGGAGTTGTTGTCCAAACAAGGAAATATGCATCTTCATCCTTTTTCTTCATTGGAACAATAACGGTATCTACCGATACTTCTTTATAACCTTGTGCAACTTCATGAGATGCAAGAGAAGTACCACATCTAGGACAATATGGAGTTATTTTAACACCTTCATAGAATAATCCTTCATCAAAGAATTTTTTTAGTATCCACCATTCTGTTTCTATGTAGTTATTATCATATGTAATATATCTGTTTTTAGTATCAATAAATTGTCCCATTTGATCAGTAAGTTCGGTAAATGCTTCCTCATTTTCCCATACTGCTTCACGGCATTTTTTATTAAATGCTTCAATACCAAATTTTTCAATGTCTTTTTTACCATTAAATCCTAATTCTTTTTCTACTTGCACTTCAACTGGAAGTCCGTGAGTATCCCATCCTATTTTACGTAATACTCTTTTACCTTGCATAGTTTTGTACTTACAAAATGCATCTTTTAAGAATTTTGCTACCATGTGATGAATACCTGGCTTACCATTAGCAGTTGCAGGTCCATCATAGAATACCCAGTTTTCCTTGCCTTTTCTATTTTCTATCGTTTCATTTAATATATCTTCTTTTTTCCATTCTTTTAAGATTTCTTGTTCGTTTTCCCAAACATCTTTTTTAGAAAGTTCTCTAAATTGTTTACTCATATTTCTTCCTCCTTAAATATAAAAAAATCATCCTTTAATAAAGGACGATTTGATAACTAACCGCGGTACCACCTTAATTCACATCATAATGATATACACTTAAGTAGTTTTAACGCTTACAAGCGATATATCTTACTATTATTTCAGATACATACATCAGAAGTGATTCTTATAATGTTTCCTTAATCTACATCTCACCAATTAGTAGAATCTCTTATAATTTCACATTATAACGTCTTCGTCTTTTGCTTTATGACTTATATTTTATCATAATTTATAAAATAATCAAGACCTAAAAGTCTTCAGAAATATTTTTTGTTCTTCCTCTTTTAGGTTCTTCTTCCTCTGTCATTTTACCTTGAACATTTATGTTTTTTGGAGCACATAAAAATATACCATCACCTAATTTTTGCATAGTTCCACCAATTGCATATAAACATCCTGATACAAAGTCTATTATTCTTTTACCTTGATCTGGAGTTACTCTTTTTAAATTAACTACAACCGTGTTTCTCTTTTTTAGGTAATCTGCAATTTGTTGTGATTCAGAATAAGCTCTAGGCTCAAGTAAAATCATCTTAGAACCTTCCTGAGTTTCTTCTCTTGCTGCTTCTTCAACGCTTAAAGTATAGTATTCATCTTCACTAGATACGTCACTTCCACCTAAAAATTTCTTTAAATTAAATGCCATTTTTATCCCTCCAAATATTTTACTACTATCTATAAGAATATTCTATCACATTTATTTATATTTTTAAATACTTAAAACAAAAAAAGAAAAATTTTTACAATTTTCTTCCGTTTTTAAAATCAGCCTTTATTATTTTTGATGTTGAATCTTGATCAGAAAATTCGGTATCTGTATCAGGATCACATGCTTTTTCAAACACCAGGTTAAACCCATAATCTATATTAGGATCAAAATCACTGTTGTAAACCTTAACCACTGGTTTCCCATCTTTCATTTTTACTCTTTCTTCTTTTTCTTCTTCGTTAGAATTTATTTTTTTTGATAAGCCAATTGTGTTAAAAGCCTCATCAACAATATCACTAATCGTTTGTGAAAGCGTGCGATCATCTATATCTTCTAAATCATCATCTTCTGTAAGAAGCTCATAAAATCTATTATACGTCTTATCCTTAAAATTAGTTATTTTCATAAAAATATTCCTTTTCTAACTTGATATTATACTTTTTATATAAAAAAGTCAATTAAAAAAAGAGCACTATTTATGCTCTTGACACATACTTGCCATCTTTAGTAGATACTAAAACTGATTCTCCTTCACCGATAAATAGTGGAACTTTTATAGTCATTCCGTTTTCTAATGTTGCATCTTTTTGTGCTCCTTGTGAAGTATTACCTTTAACAGCTTGTTCTGTTGCAGTTATTACATAATCAATTTTTTCAGGTAAGTTAAGTCCAATTAATTCTTCTCCATAATAAATTAAACTAACTTCTAAATTTTCCTTTAAATACTTTAAGTCATCACCTATTTGATTTGCATTTAATTCAACTTGTTCATAAGTATTCATATCCATAAAACTATAAGAATCACCAGCTTGATATAAATATTGCATTGGTTTTCTTTGTACCATTGCTTTAGCTAGTTTTACACTACTATTATAAGTTTTTTCAACTATTGCACCAGTTCTTAAGTTCTTAAGTTTCATTTTAACGAATGCGGCACCTTTACCTGGTTTAACGTGAGAAAAATCTAAAACTTGATATAAGTTTCCTTCATCTTCTACCGTCATACCATTTTTAATATCATTTACGTTTACCATACTAAAACTCCTCTCTACATAATTAAAAAATAAGATTAAATCTTATTAGTTTTTAGTTTCTTTGTGTGCAGTATGAGTTCTACATCTTGGGCAGAATTTATTTATTTCCATACGTTCAGGACTATTTACTTTGTTCTTTTCTACACGGTAATTTAACTCACCACATTTAGGGCATTTTAAAGTTATGTTAGCTCTGTTTTCATTCTTTTTTGCCATATTAAATTCCCCTCCTTTTCGGATAACTACAGGTATTATACCAAATTATTTGTAATTTTCAAAGAAAATATTGCAAATTCTTGATACAATTCTCTTATTTACGTTACTTGCATACGTAGAATTTGTATTTTTATACCTTACGTGAGGAGAAATTGCAACAATACTCATTACCGGATCATCTTTTGGAGCATACCCAATAAATGACTTGCTATACGTTTCTGTATCTACTTTTCCGTCCAAATCGCTGTCATAAAAAGTTTCTGAAGTTCCAGTCTTTCCTGCTGGATCTGGACTATTACCCATGTAACCACGACCTAGCATTCCTTTCATAACGCTAGAAAATCCTTCTTTTACCCTTTTAAAGTATATGTTATCTATGTTGCTATTATTAAGTACCGTTTTTTGATACATACTTTTTGTTTTACCTATGCTATTATCTTTTGTTGCATATTTTACTTCCTTTACTAAGTTTAACTTTAATCTTTCACCCTCGTTTATAATGGTATTTACGTAACTTGCAAGCTGCATAACAGAATACGTATCATACTGACCTATTGAGTAGTTAAGTAAAAGACCTGCGTTATATTCTTTTCCTTTATATCCTTCTGTTTCAAATGGTAGGTCAATACCTGATTTAACACCTAAGCCTAAGGAGTTAAAGACATTTCTATAGACTTTAAATGGAGCTTCATCTATTTTTATCGGCATATTATCATAATACTTTACATTAGCTACCTTAAGTGCCACTTGAAATTGATATGAGTTAGAAGAAAGTTCTAGTGCTTTTAAATCATTTAAAGCTCCAAGTGATGTTTTCCAAGAACATTTTCTAGGTGTATTTTTAAACTTTATACATTTATCATATAATACCTCGCCTATTTTTAAATTACCAGATGAATATCCAGTTAACATAGATGCTCCCTTAACTATAGAACCCGGAGCAAGACTTCCAGTTAATAAATTAGTTGTATAATCACTTATTTTATATCCTTCAGCGTTTTCACTTATTTGCTTTGATGCCATTGCAAGTACTCCTCCTGTTTTAGGATCAGTTATAATAACTGACGTGTGATCATAATACTTGGTATTAGGCTCTTTTTTAGCATTTATAAGTTCTTCTTTTATTATTTCTTCAAGACTTTGCTGAATATTAATATCAATTGATAAAACTATGTCATTACCACGCCTTCCCTTTTCTATTAAAGTTTTTTTACCATTTACTATTTGATATTTATCTTTTTTACCCTTAAGTTCATCTTCATACATTTTTTCTAGATAACTAATTCCTACTCTATCATTTAAAGAGTAACCTTTATTTAAGTAGCTTGCCGCATCACTCTTTAAAATGCCTTGCTCACTAGTTGATACATTACCTAGTATTTGTCTTAAAGTATCACCATATGGATATGTTCTCTTCCAAGATGATGAAACACTAAAACCTTTTAAGTTGTTTTTATTTTGTGCTACAAAAGCATATTCTAAAGGAGTTATGTCTTCTTTAATTACTTTATCGTCATATGAGTATCCATGATTCATTAAGTAATAGATGTACGCACTTTTTTTATCAATGTCAGAATAAATACTAAGTTCTTCATCTGTTATTCTCATCTTTTTTAAAGCCTCTAAATCCTTAGCTTTTAATTTTCTTCTTTCATATAGTTTGTATTCTTTATCAGTTATTTTTTTATCCGCTTTTTCTTTATTATTTACAATCCAAAAATCTTTAAGACTATTTTTAGTTAGCTTTGCATAATTAATATCTATCTTTTCTGCTAATAAATAAGCATAATCAATTTCATCTTTTACACTTACGTTAGCTTCCTTTTTATAACTTATTATGTTTGTACCAACGTTATCTACTATTACGTTATAATTCCTATCTAATATTCTTCCTCTTGGCATAGAAGGACCATACACTATTTTCGTAGATAATTTTTTAAGATTGCCTAAAGAAGCCTTTAAGTTATGGGTTTGCATAAAAGATAATTTTATGATGATAATTAAAAACATTAAAAACATAAATATAAGCAAAAATAACATTCTTTTTTTAGATGTAACGTCTTTATTAGTATTATTCATAATTATCACCTCTATGTTTATTATGTTAATTTTTACGTGTTCATATTCATATAATAAATAAGGAGGATTTATATGTATGAAGTTATAATTAAAGAGTATTTAAAAAGACTATCCTTAAAGGATATTAATGATTTTGCAATTAAAAATAACGTTTCATTAAAATCTGGTGAAGATAAAGTTTTATACGATTTTATCATGAATAACTGGATGGAAGTTTATAAAGGAGATAGCGATAAAGCATTTAGCAAATTAAAAGGAAAAGTATCAGATGAAACTTATAATAATGGAATAAAACTATTTAATGAATTTAAAAATAAATTTAGAAACTAAAAAGAACTGACTGGTTAAGTCAGTTTTTTTAGTTTATAAGCAATTAAATCTTTTTATATGAAATAACACTATTGTTCTAAATCATAATAATTACTTTGTACGTAGTTAATTGTTATAGGTGTATTTTTAATACTTGTTATTTGCAATCCATCTGGAAGTAAGAATATTGATCCACTAAAATACTCAACCACTAGTTTTGCATGTTTTGTCTCTCCTGCTCTTATTTCATCACCGGCAATTATTTCTTTATTATTATCAGTGTAATATAATCCATATTTTATACTTGCTTTTATAACACTGTAATCAGATCCATTAATTACACCATCACTATTAAAATCATATAACTTACATTCTGGATGATCACTAACTCTTGTTGCAGCGCAATCTTGATATCCACTTTCAAATACATAATTATCAACTAAAGCATCAACGGTACCACTATTAACTATATCAAAATAATATGTTACGCTGTCACCTGGTTTTGTTACAGTAGCCTTAAATCCTAAAATAGATGTATCAGATAATGTTGGTTCTGTAAAAGAGGCATCTCCTGTTGTTTGTGTTGGCATATCTAAAGTCTTTGCAAAATGGATGTTCCATGAACCTCCTTGTGCTTTTGCACTACCATTTATTGTAAGCTGGCTTGACAATGCTGCAAACGCAACTCCTAGTCCTAGCACCGCAACTATTAAAGCCACTAAACTTAGTATTTTTATTTTTCTGTTTCTTTCCATCTTTATTACTCCTCTTATACTTATTATTACTTACTTATTATATAATATACCCCATTACCGGGTCAAGATGTTTAATTCATCTTGAAATAAAAGTGTCAACTATAAAAAGGTGGAAAAACAAGCTTAGAATTGTTATAATATGTCTAAAGGAAGTGATTCATCTTGAAAAAAGTTGGTGTGATTGCAGAATATAATCCATTTCATAATGGTCATATATATCACTTAAACAAAGTTAAAGAAATGTTTCCTGACAGTTATTTGATACTTGTATTAATAGGGAATTTTACACAACGTGGTGAAATATCAATTATAAATAAATGGAATAAAACTAAAATAGCATTAGAATATGGATATGATTTAGTTGTTGAACTACCCTTTTCATTTGCAACTCAATCAGCTAGTTTTTATGCTAAAGGTGCAATTGAAATACTTGATAATTTAAATTGCGATTACCTGGTTTTTGGTTCTGAATCAAATGATGTAAAAACTTTCGAAGAATTAATTAACACAACAATTAATAATAAAGAATATGATTTATTAGTAAAAAGGTTTATAAAAAAAGGAAACAGTTACCCACTTTCTTGCTCGATGGCATTAAATGAGTTAACTGGTAAACTAATAAATAAGCCAAACGACGTATTAGCCTTAGAATATATAAGAAATATAAGGGTAAGAAATAGTAATATTAAACCAATAAGTATAAAAAGAACAACTGATTACCATGACAAAGAAATAGATAAAAGGGTTGCAAGTGCAACATCAATCAGAAGAAATCTAAACAACGTAGAAAAAATTAAGATGGTAATGCCTAAAATCTCCATTGATTTCATTCAAAAAATAGATCAGGAAAAATATTTTGAACTTATAAAATATCAGATAATTAGTAGTTATGATTTAAATTGTTATTTAGACGTTGATGAAGGTATTGAAAATAAGCTTAAAAAAACAATTAACGAGGTAAATAATTTAAATGATCTAATACTAAGAGTTAAATCAAAAAGATATTCATATAGTAAAATTCAAAGAATGCTTCTTCACATCGTTTGTAAGTTCAAAAAAAGTGATAATGACTTAAAATTAAAATACATAAGGGTTTTAGGTTTAAATGATAATGGTGCAAAAATAATTAGAGAAGTTAAGAAAAATATAAACATACCTATAATTACAAAATATAAAAAAGAATATGATGACTTGTTTAAAATCGACAAGAAAGCAAATTTTATTTACTCTCTATTAACAGATTACGATATGGCAAGTGAATTTAAAAGTTGCATAAAAAAATAAAATGTACTAATTCGTGAAATTACAATTAGTACATTTTACTTATCTGGTAATTTATTTTTTATATTTAATGAGTACTTTTTATTAAATGACTCAATATCTTCTTGATGATCATCAATTTTCTTTTGGGCGTCCGAAAATCTTTTATTAATGTAGTTTACATCAACACTATAAGTATCGCTTTTAATCCAACTGTTTAGCTTGTCAACATCTGATTGGGTGTTTTGTGTTGTAATAAAACGAATGCTACTAGATTCATCAGGCATCATGTATATAAAATTATCACTATTAAAACCAAACACAACGTCTTCTTGGCATGAATCCATTTTATCAAAAATAACATTATTAAGAGTATCTTGATAGGTAATTCCATTATCTTTAGCTACAACAATTACATGATTTGGTCTTTTTATTCTATATTCCTTATTACATTCTCCAATGTAACAGGTACATGTTATAGCATCTATATTATATTTAACAAGTGTTTGATAGTAAAAGTCAGCCTCATGTCTACATAATCCTTTTTTATAGAGTATATCTGCTCCTTCAATATTATCTAAATATAAATCCAGATAATGTCCTGGAATGTTTTTTAAGGATTTAGTACTATTATCAAGCGATAAAAAGCCATGATCATCTAAATAATTATACACATAATAGCATTCGATAGAATCACTTAAATCAAGTGTTTCATATAACCCCGAAACATATGTAATAGCCTCAAAATAAAGACTTTTCAAATCTTCTACGTACTCTTCTCCTAAAATACTTCTTTTTATAGAATATCTCTTTGATAAATATTCATTTACTATCTTTTCATTTTTACTAACACTTGATACGGTAACAAATGTTAAAACAAATGAAAGTACTACCCTTATAGTACTTTTTATCTTCTCTATTTTTTTACAATTATTTGGCATTCAAATTCCTCCATAACAAGCACCAAATTTAAACTCTAATACCTTCTTCCAACCGTCTTTTCATTGTCATCTTCAAATTCAGTTGTTTTCTCTTTATTCATATCACTTATATAACCATAACAAACATTAGTTAAAACATTTAAATTACTAATTACCTCTTCTTTTTTCATTCCAAGTATTCTTGATGTCATATCTAGATCATAATTAAAATTAGTAATTGAAAGTAATATCTGCTGCATAATTGGGTTTGTTTGTAAAAACATCATAAATGCAGCATTAGCCATCAATAACTTGTACATTTTAGAAAGTTTTCCCTTAGCATTTTGATATAAATCATCTAACTTGTCAGTTTTATTTTTATCTTTATTTTTTATTGTGTTATTAATATTTTTTAAAATATTAGTCAAACTATTTTTTACTTCTGCTGGTGTTGTTTTGAAAGTTTTCGCTATTTCTAATAAGCTTTTTTCTTTTTGATTAATACCAAAATACATTAAAACAACACCTCTATCAACTTCAGATAAATTATTTAGTGCATTCATAAATTGTTCTTTAGTTATTTTATTTACCGTTAAAAATTTATCTAACTTTGACTGTTCTTTTTCTTTTTTATCTTCTTTTTTATCTTTTTTAGGTTCTTTTTTCTTTATCATGTTTCCAACTATACCATCGATGGTTTTATTTATATCTTCTACCTTTATACCATATTTTTTTGACATTTCTTCTAATGTAAGTGAAAACATACCAAGTCCAAAATAATCCTTGATCATTCTTCTTTCACTCATATTAAGATTATTTAAGTTGTTTATGAAATCTGATCTTGATATTTTGTTTTTTGTTAAAACCTCATTTAAACTTGTCTTAACATATTTTTTTTCTTCTTGTTTTTTTCCTTCTTTTTTATTTTCTTTTTTAGGCTCTTCTTGTTTTTCTAAAGGCTCTTTTTCTTCTTTGATTATTTCTTTTGGAGCTTCTTCTTTTGCTTTTGTATTTGATAATTCAGCAATTACTTTATCAGTTGCAGCATCTATTATACCACTTATATTTTTTTCATCTATATTTAGTGCTGATGCTATTTTTTTATTAGTTATTTTCTCGTTTAAAGATAAAGTAAGCGCTATTTTTTCATATGAAGAAAGAACAGTCATATCTTTTATAACATCAGCCATTTTTAAATTGTTTTCCTTTGCGTAAGACGAAAGCCTATTAGATGATAATTCCTCATCTTTTAGTTCTTTTATTTTGCCACTTTTTATTAAGTTAACTATTTTATTTTCTGCCTCTTCTATTAACTTTAATACCTCTTGTTCTTTCATTTTTAGCTTAACCATAATTTCGCTTGTAGAAACAGGTTTTGCTTTTAATCCATAATATAAAACTATAACACTTTTGCTTAGTGGATCAAGTAAGCGAGTAGCCTTTAAGAAGTCTTGCTTACTAATTTCATTATCACTTAAAAATTTATCTAGCTTAGTTTGTTTTTGTTTTTCTTTTGGTTTTTCCTCTTTTTCCTTTTTCTTTGGTTTTTCTATCTTTTTATCAAGTGTTTTTTTGTTTAAAGAATCTTGTTTTATTTCAACTATTATTTCTTTCTTTTTTGGTTTTTTTGCTTCTTTTTTTATTTCTTTTTTAGGTTCTTTTATTTTTGCAGCTTTAGGTTCTTCTTTTTTGGTTTCTTTATTTTCTTCTTTTTTTTCCTTATCTACTCCAACCTTTTTTTTATAAATTGCACTCTTTTGCTTTCTTTTTTCATACGCCTTATTTACCTTAATAATAACGGTTAAGTTTTGAACAGCATTTTTAAACGCCTTATCTTTAGAAGGCTTTTTCTTTTCATTTAGGTTTTCTCCAAAAACTTCTTTTATTTGTTTTATTGAGTTATAGTCCATCTTAGATAACATTTTATAAATAAATTCATTACTTAAAGATTTATCTTTGCACATATATCTAATATAATCATAGAAATTATATTCATAAGAATCCTTTGAAATTATGTTTCTTATAATAGATAAAATATCTGCTTCTTCTCTTTTTAAAAGCATATAACTATATAGTTTTATTAATATCTCATTTTGCACTTTATTATCAGAGTTTATCTCAAATGTTTTATCTCCCTTAATTCCAAATAGATTAATAAAAGTATCTTTTAAACTATAATCTAAGTTTGCCACCGCATTTAATATTTCCTCTAAAGAAAAAGTATCAAATAAATCATAAATCGTTCCAAACTCTAAGCACTTTTTTTCTTTTACTTTAGATAACATCATATATAAATAAAATTCTTCCAGTTTTTCTGGATCATCAATACTAAAATCTGGGGCTACCAGAGAATACGACTCAAAATAATTTTTTATCTCATCATCATTAAATAAATTTAGTATTGTTTTATCTGATAAATTAATCTGATTATTATTCCACTTTAAGTTTTCAAATATTAAACTTATATTTTCGTAATTGTTTACTGAATTTATTTCTGCTTCATTTTTAAAGAGATTTAAATCTTCCCCGTAAGTATCTCTTAACACTTCATAAGATTTTATTGAAATAAAAAAAAGTGAAAAATAATATTTAATTTTACTATCAAATTCTGGTGCGTTAATATCATAATTCTTATAATTCATAATTAGTTCCTCTTACTTAATAAAATACCACAAAAAAAGACAAAAGACTAGTCTTTTGCTTTAAATATAAGGCTGAAAATAAATCCAAATACAATTGCTGCTGTTATACCTGCCGATGTTAAGCTAAACATTCCACCTAAAAGGCCTAAAATTCCATTGGTGTGTGCAGCATCTAGTGCACCATGAATAAGTGAATGGCCAAAACTTGTTATCGGAACAAGGCTTCCCGCTCCAAACCATTTTATAAACTTATCATATAACCCAAATGAGTCTAAGAATGCTCCTATAACAACAAACATGCTAGTTATGTGTCCTGGAGTTAGTTTAGTATTATCTAAAATTATTTGTCCTATAAGACATACAAACGCGCAGAATAAAAACGAATATAAATATATCATTTAACCACCTCAAGTTCTACCAAATGTGAAATAGAAGGAATAGATAATTTTTGGTTATTCATCGTAGGAGACATTAAAGCTCCTGTTGCAACTATTAGTACCTTATTTAGTTTTCCTTCTTTCATCTTACCTAAAATGTCTGTATAAAATACCAAAGGAAGACAAGCAGGTCCACTACCACCAGCATTTACTTTTTCTTGTTTTTTTCTATCATATATAATAGATGCTGCATCAACTAATTTATCTTTTAAATCTATGTCATAGGCTTCTATCATATATAAACTTAATATTTCTTTACCATACACTCCTAAATCACCAGTTAATATAAGATCATAATCACTAACCTTTGTTTTTGTATCAGTTAAGTGTTCAAATATTACTCTAGCTGCAGAAGGTGCCATAACAGAACCCATATCATATACGTCAGTTACACCTAAGTCAGTTGTGGTTCCAATTGATGCCGATGTAACTTTAATAGATGATTTTTCCGTACTTAAAATGTTACTTGCACATCCTGTTACGGTAAACGTTGATCTTTTAGGTTTAGGACATCCATACTCAACTGGATTACGATACTGTCTTTCTGCGGTCATATTATGACAAGACGTATTACAAATTACATTATTAATATTCTTATTTTGAAGAAGACTTGATGCCATAATTATTTCTTCACAAACAGAAGCACAAGCATTATAAACGCCCATAAATGGTCTGTTAAACAAAACGGATGCATAGGAATTAGGCGTTATTTGATTAAGTAAGTCTGCTCCTAGTATTACATCTATATCATCCATCTTCATGTTTGCTTTATTAAGAAGAATGTTTACCGAATCATTTATCATTTTTATCTCGGCTTGTTCAAAGGTTTTTTCTCCTAAGTAATAATCATCATACGTTTTGTCATAAAGCTTTCCAAAATTTCCTTCTTTTTCATCAAATCCCGCAACTGCTGATACTTCTTTTAAATAAACATTATTAAATTTTATTGTCATAATTAACCTCCAAAAAATAAGTATCTAATAATTCCAAATACGTACGCAGATAAAACTCCGTATAATATTACGCTACCTGTTAATTTAAATGCGTTAGACCCAATTCCAGTTACTAATCCTTCCTTTTTATAATCAATCATGCTTGATGTCATAGCATGTGCAAAGCCTGTTATCGGAACAATTAATCCTGCTCTTGCTTTAGAAACTAAGTTGTCAAAAAATCCCATTGCGGTTGATAGTGACGCTAAAAATATTAATATTACAATCATTATTGTTGTAGCATCTTTATGTGCTACATTAAAATTATTTTCCAAAATAGTTACTATTACCTGTCCTAAAAAACCAATTAACCCACCTGTTAAAAACGCAATAATTCCGTTTTTAGTCTTATTTTCTTCAGGAACTATTTTACTAGTTAATTCTTTATACCTTTCTTTATTCATTTGTATCACCAGTATTAGTATTTAAAAAAATTAAGTATTTATACATTAAAAAAACAAGGTGACATTTAAGATGTCATCTTGCTTTTCATCTTTTTTAGAACCTTTTTTTCCATTCTAGATACATAAACTTGATTTACGTCCATTATTTTGGCTACTTCACTTTGTGTTAAGTCTTTAAAGTATCTGTTTTCGACAAGCATTTTTTCTTCATCACTTAAATATGAAAAAGCCTCTTTTAAATCAAGTAACACATCTTTACTTAAAGTCTCTTTTTTTGGTGTAACATCAAGAAGAGTTATTGTTTTTCCTTCGTTATTTATCTCTTCATCTAAGCTTTTTGTTTGCCTGCAAGCATCAAGTGCACTTATTATTTTCTCTTCAGGAGCATCTAGCATAAGTGCAATTTCACTAACTGTTGGAGCATATCCTCTTACCTTTATATGTTTATCAATGTATTCGTTTATTTTTCTTCCTAATCTTATCATGTCACGGCTTACTTTTATAGCCTTATTTTCTCTTACGTAAGAGCTTACTTCTCCAACAATGTACGGAAATGCATAAGTAGAAAATTTAACATCCCTTGCTTCGTCAAAATTTTTATATGCTTTCATTAATCCAATTACTCCAACTTGATGCAAGTCTTCTTTATCATTATAGCCTTGATATTTAGAACATACACTATAAATTAAGTTTCTGTTTTCCTCTATTACGTCTTCTACACTTTGACATAAGGCTTGCATTTTTTATATCACGACCCTTTCAAAAACGTTTAGTTCATTTTCTAGATTAACTAGTGACTTTAATTCTTTTACCTCTCCGCCAAATAAGAATAAATCACCATCAGTTTTTTTCATTATCTTCCTTAATGCCTTAATTTCTTTTACCCCTTCTTTTGTTATCTCCTCTAAATTATAAGTATTTAATACTACGTACATAATCCCAGATGCTATAATCACCTCCTTAACGTCCTTTTTAAATATATCTATTGTAGAACTATTTAAAGCTCCATATAATCTTACAAATAAAACTCCTTTTCTAAATTCCATTAATACTTTAAGCACTTTTAAATCCTCCCAGCAATTACATTTAATCACTTATTTTAATTTAAAAAAAGTCTTTCGACACAACCTTACAAAATAAAAAAAATCACTTATTTTAAAGTGATTAAATATTATTCTTTTTCTTTTAAAAATGGTATTATATCTTCTTTTTTTCTATAACCAAATACAACGTCATAAATGAAATTTATAAACGGCATTTTAACTCTTTTTTGTTTTATTAAACCATATATTGACTCTAATGTATATACGCCTTCCACTGTCGTTTGACTTAAGTATTCGTCAAGTTCTTTTTTTGATGCTCCACCACCTAGCATCTTACCAAACGTATAATTTCTAGAAGACTTAGAAGTACACGTTAATAAAATGTCTCCAAAGCCTGCGAATGACATGATAGTCTTCTCGTTTCCGCCGAATTTTTTAATTAGTTTTCTAGTATCATTTATACTTTCTGTTAAAAACATAGCCTTAGTAGATTCACTTGCATTTATACCATCTAACATTCCCGCTGCAAGTGCAATTACGTTTTTTAAAGTCCCACATAACTCAGTTCCTAAAAAGTCCTTATTAGGTCTTATTTTTAACGTATCAGATGATAACGCTTTAATAACCATATCCCTTGTTTTGTTATTCGTTGTTGCAAGTGAAAGTCCAACTAATTCATCATTTGCCATATCTTTTGCAAATGATGGTCCTGATATAGTTGCAAGTTTTTTAGTTTTTAATTTCTTTCTTACGATAGAACTTGCAAACATATATGTATCTTGCTCTATTCCTTTAGATGCAATTATTATGTGTTTATCTTTAATGTATGGTTTTATCTTATCACAAACACTAGATAAAAACTTGGTTGCAACCGCAAGTACAACTATATCACTTCCATCTATCGCTTTTTCTATATTTTCCGTATAAATAAAATTATTAGGCATGGTAACACCTTTTAAGGCTTTTTCATTTTTATGAGTTTTAGTTAAAACATCAATTTCCTCTTTTACCGCTGACCATATAATGATTTTATTTTTATTTTTGTTAAATCTTAGTGCAAGACCTAAAGCATAAGCTCCCGCTCCTAATATTGTTATATTCATAATTATCAACTCCTTATTATCAATTATATCATTAACATTTAAAATAATTTATTAATATTTATTATTTATACATTTATTTTACTTTTTCATTTATAACACTAGACTTTTCTTTCTTTTATACTATCTTTTTTAGTAACGTTACCAGTTAACATAGAAGATAGATCGTCATGCTCCCTCACGTTTTTAAAAACAGCATTTTCATCAAAATTAGCATAACAATACTTACACATGTGTTTGCACGTATTATATTCTCCAATATCTACCATACTTACGCAAGAACACTTTCCTCTAGCAGTCCACTTTTTAAATTTATCCTTTTTAGTTAAATCTTTAGCAATTTCTTTTGTAACACAATCAGAAACTAAGAAGCCATATTCTTTTAAATTTCTTTTTTCTGCACAAGTTTGAACTGTCATATTATACTTTTTAGCGCTCAAAGCAAAGTTTGTTCCTATTTTTTCATAATCTTCATCCGCTAGCTTTTTTGCTCTTAAATAAGGCATATTATATCTTACGTTTTGATACATATCTAAAAATGAAATGATTATTTTATTTACATAACCAGATAATAATTTACACATATTATCAAAGTTTTTTATGTGATAATCTACCGTATAATAATCATTTATAAATACCGGGTCATACCTAATCCATAATTTATCTTTTCCTATTTTTTGGGATAACTTCTTTATTGCATTTATTATTAATCCTTTAGGAGGTACGTTTGGTTCAATATCTTTTTTATATGGTGTTAAAGTAACGTGAAATATAAAAGGAATATTGATATCATCTAATTTATCTAATATAGGAATTGGATTTTTCGTACAAAAAACAATTGCATCTACATCCTTAAAATATATTTTACTGACCAAAGTTTTATAATATGGATTTCTAACTAAAACATAACCTTCTTTTAATCTATTCATAAACCAATTAGAATAAAATGCTACTATATCAGTTCTTCCACTTACGTTTAATATCATATAAAACACCTTCCTTTAGTATTATAACAAACTTTTTTACAAAGCCATCTTTTAAAACTATTATTTTTAATTATTTTAGTGTATAATTTTACGTGAGGTAGTTACTATGAAAAGAAAAAATATAATTACGTTTCTATTATCATTTTTAATTACTAGTTTTATGGTTATAGGAACAAGCTTTATAATGACTGGTGATTTTAGAGTAATTAAAAAACATCCTTTAATTACGCTATTATCATTTATATTATTAATTAAAATATTCTGGGAAATAATAAAATACTTATTTGATAGATTAGACAATAAAAAAGATAAAGAAAAAGATATAAAAACAGGAAAACTTGGAAAGTTATTTGATAAACATCCATTTATATTTTCTATTTTATTTATAATTCTTTTATGGCTAGTTTACATAATCGCATTTTATCCAGCGATTATGTCACCTGATCCTAGCTTTCAACTTTTACAGTATTTTAATATAAACAACAAGTACTCGGACTACGTTGTATTAATAGATAAAAACGTAATTTTAACAAATCATCATCCCGTTGTTCATACAATAATACTTGGCTCGTTAGTTAAGCTTGGAATTAAATTATTTTCTTCTTTGAATGCCGGACTATTCATTTACAGTATCATTCAGACTATTATTTTAGCAAGTACTTTATCATATACAATTAAATTTATGAAGGATATAAACGTAAGCTTAAAGTATAGAAAAATATGTTTACTTATTTATTCTTTAGTACCAGTATTTCCTCTTTATGCAATGAGTCCTGTTAAAGATGTTATATTTGGATGTCTTATTATCATTTATATAATATCGTTTTATAATATGATAAACCTTAAAGGAAAACTAAAGATTAAAGATATGGTAATGGAAATACTTTTAATCATACTAATAATATTATTTAGAAATAATGGATTTCATATAGTTTTACTTTCGCTTTTATTTTTACTTTTCTTAGGAAGACAAAACATATTTAAATACATTATAATCATTTGCATAACAATTACGTTTTATTACTCTTATAATAACGTTATATTACCACATTTTAAAATCACAAACGGAAGCATAAGAGAAGTTTTATCAGTTCCTTTTCAGCAGACTGCAAGATATGTAAAAGAATATAAAAAAGAAGTAACTAGTGATGAAAAAAAGGCAATTGATAAACTCTTAAATTATGATACCATAGCATCTAGGTATAACCCTGCTTTAGCAGATCCTGTTAAAAATGAGTTTAATAGATATTATACTGATAATGATTTAAAAAACTATTTTAAAGTATGGTTTACTCAATTAAAAAAACATCCTTTAGTATATGTAGAAGCTACTATAGCTAATACATATGGATACATTTATCCGGTTGAAACTAATTGGTATGTACATATCAAAGGAAAAAAGATAATTAATAACTATGGTTTTGATTATCACTTTAACGAGAATTTAAGGCCTTTAAGAATGGTCTTAGGGGGCTTTGCAACAGTATTTCCATATATTCCGTTTATCGGATTATTAATCAATATAGGATTTAACACATGGATTCTTCTATTTATGTTATCTTATTTATTTTACAGAAAAAAATACAAAGATATAATACTTCTTATACCATCATTTTTAATACTTTTAGTATGTTTTGTATCACCCGCTAACACATACTTTAGATACGCACTTCCAAACGTATTTGCACTACCTTTAATGCTTTTAATGTTTAATAAAATAATAAGTAAAAAAGATAAGTAAATCTAATTAATTTGCTTATCTTTTTTGTTTATACATATATTTAGTACTTTACTTGTTATTCCATCACCACAATTAGGATTAAAATGAGAATAAACCATATCTACTGCAAATAACAATATTAATATTAAACATATCGTACTTTTTAAATTAGGATTTATATTTTTATAAAGGTTATCAATTAGTGGCGCTAAACAATAAGTAAACGCACAACCTCCAAGACCAAATATAATAAGTCCTTCAAGGCATACTCTTCCATCAATATTAAAAATATAACCACTATAATCCCACCACTTCATATGTTTAAATACTTCCAAATACCATCCAGTAAAATATTCAACTATGCCGCATAATATAAATGCCGTTATAAATAAAAGCCAAGGACTTTTTCTAAATGGTTTAAGTAAAACAAGAATTAATATGCCACCTGTTCCATATATAGGAAGCCAAGGTCCAAACAAGGTTCCACGATTTACAAATACTCCGTCACTTACTAAATGAAGCGTAACTTCCCATATCCATCCTATAAATGAAAATGTAAAAAATAATAATATTAAAGAAGTTATACTATATCGTTTATCAAAATCTAAGCCTTTTAAAACATTTGGTGCTTTAAACCTTTTTTCTATTTTTTCTTCTGGGTAACAGCCTAATGTTACTTTTCCATCTAAAATCTCATCATTCAAAAGTTTTAATGCATCTTTATTTTCTTTTTTGTATATTTTTCTAAGTGTCATATAAAAAGAAGAATATATGCACTCTTTATATGCATCAAAGTATAATACATCACTTAATCCAACAGTTATAAAGCCTAATAAATACCAAGGTATTAAGGTAAGTTCAAGTAAAAATAACTTAAACTTATATCCGTTCATCATGTCTTTAGATAAACTTATCGCATCTTTTGCTTTTATATCCGGGTTTTCTGCTAAAATATACGGAACTAAAAAGTATGAATAACGTTTAACAATTCCACCTATAATAGTTAAATTCCATAAAGCTTGATATATATTTTTTAAAAGTAATGAAAAAGATAAATGAATCTGTCTTTTTACTCTGTATGCAAAAAACAACTTTTCTATCTTTGTGTCTTCAAATCTATTTTTTTCTAAAAAATACCTTGCCTTACCTATTATGATAGGATACTTTATTAAAATAATGTATAAGAGATATATTACTGAAAGTAATGCCAAAATAGATATTAATTTATAATTTTTCTTAAAAATAACTTTGTTTATAGAATTTAAAAAGCCTAGAAAAAATGACTTGGATTTAGTTAATTCGTTAACTAATAAATTAGTTAAATTCTTTGTATTTCCCTTAACTTCAGCTTTAACATATCTTACGTCTTTCTTGCCATTTTTTTCTATATCATCTAATAAATCAGCGTTAGACTTGCTTTTTTTATTTATTTTTTGGGCTTCCTTAACAACTCTATTATTTGCAGTACTTCTAGCAGACTGCGTTACATAAGAATATCCACCATTTATTATAAGAAGTGAAATAAAGGTTATGACAATGTTTCTAAAGAAATGTTTTTTTAACACCCTTTTAGCATTCTGTTTTATTTTCTTAAACTGCATTTTAAATACTCCTTTATTACTAATTAATATCCTCTATGAATATGATCTATTAACATTTTAATAAATAGCCAAACTGAAAGTATTATTATAAATACCATTAAGACCATTCTAATCGTTTCGTTTTTTTCGTTTGAAAGTGCTAAAATTAAACTTGCATCTATTATTCCTATTATAAGTTCATGAAGCATTTTTTCTATTTTATCTACTTGCTTTGTAGAACCTGACATTTCAAATTTAATTTTATTATCTCCGTTATTTAAGGTTTTGAAAAACGTTAATACCTCGTTTGGTACCGAAACTAAACTTTTGGTATTTTTAACGATTTCTTTACCTGCTTTAACTATTTTTTCACCATCTATTAAAGAAGAATTTTTATTTACTATATGATTTGTTAAAACACTTAATAAACTAAGGTTATCATTTAAATTTTTTAATGATGATTCCATAACCAAAATACCTCTAATTAGCATCGTAATATCTTTATCTAATACAAGGTTATTTTCCCTTAACATTTTAAACATATTAGAAGAAAATTTAGCAATGTCTATATCATTTAAGTCTTGACCTGCTACTTCACTTAATATCATAGATACATCACCTTTTAATTTAGACATATCACATTCACCTGTTTTAGTGCACATTAAAACAAGAATTCTAGATAATTCATAATAATCTTCTTCTATTATTTTTTCTATTGCATCATTTAATAGTTTCTTATTTTTTTCTTTTAAAGTTCCCATCATACCAAGATCAATAAAAACTATTTTATTATCCCTTACCATAATGTTATCAGGATGTGGATCAGCGTGAAAGAATCCATCTTCTAATGCCTGTTTAATATAATTATCGCTTAAAATATAACTTAAGTTTTCTAAGTTACACCCTTCTTTAATTAAAGCGTCTTTTTCATCTAAAGAAACACCTTTTACATATTCCATAACAAGCACCTTGTTTGTTGAAATATTACTATATACTTTAGGGGATGTTACGTAATTATTATCATTTAATTTTTTGAATTTTATTAAATGGTCTTTTTCTATATTAAAATTACTTTCTTCATATGCAGATGAAAGCATCTCATCAAGTGCTTTATTAAGGTCAATTATTTTTATTATCTTATTTAAATGTAATACCTTTATTGCTTTTTTCATTAAAGAGACATCATTTTGCATCTTTTCATAAACGTTCTTTTTGCAAACCTTTATTGCAACCGTATCCCCGTTTATTAAAGTACCCTTATAAACTTCCGAAATAGAGGCCGCTCCAATACATTCATCTACACTTTTAAATACCTTTTTATAATCGTCATATTCTTCTTTTAATATTTTCTCTAATTCATCCCTTGGCATAACACCTGTGTTATTTCTAAGGTTTGATAGTGCAGCACAATATTCTTTAGGTATCAAATCTATTCTAGTTGATAGTATTTGTCCTATCTTTATAAATGTAGGACCTAATTCAGCTAATATGTTGCATACTTTTGATGGAGAAATGCCACTTTTTAAGTCATTTTTAAGTATTACTTTAGTTATTTCTTCAAGCCTTTTAACATCATTACTCTTCTTCATAATTATCCCTCTTATTCTAATATTAATTATAACATTTATAAAACAAAAAGAAAAGAAAGCATTTAATAATTCTTGCTTTCTTAAAACCTCTTTTGCATAGATTTGTTTTCTTCGTTATTTTTCTTAATCATTTCATCTAAAACATCATCTATAAAATTATAAGCATCATCTATAAGATTATTTCTTCTTATAATTTTATATTCATCTTCAAAATCTTCTCTAAACCAATAATTAAACGTTGAATCTTTGCTTTCTATTATCACCCGTCCATGCGCCATTACATCGGCACCTTTTACTTCTTTTGCAAAGCAATAATTCCATTCCGGATTTTTACTTTCTATTACCACTTTTTCATGTGCTTTTACATTTGCTCCTACTACATCTTTCGCAAACATATAATTCCATTTTGGATCTTTGCTTTCTATTACTACTTTTCCATGTGCTTTTACATCTGCACCTTTTATATTTTTAATAAAAACATATGATAACTCACCGTTTTTTAACGAAAGTATCTTACTTTCATATCTTTCAATGATTTCTGTTTCTGAAACACCAAGTTTTTTCAGTTTTTTTAAATTTTCTTTTATTTGTTCTACTTCACTCATATTTGCATTTTCCCTTTCAATTGACGTTTATTATACATTAATTTTTTTATTTTTCAATCATCTTCTTACTCAAATCTTCATTCATCACCATATTTAGATATTCATCTATATAATCAGGTCTTTTTCTTTCTATAATTTTATCATCTGTAAATTCACATTCTACTACCTTCACACCTAAGTTTTTTTCTAACCATGCTGCAACTATATGTCTATGGCAAAATTCATAAGACTGTTCATAGCATAATAAAACAGAGTCATCTAAATCATTGTAAACTTTATTTGGATCTAAATTCTTTAATACTTCATGATAAAAGTGTCTCATATAAAACATTGTGCTTTCTTCAAATGAAACTTCATTTCTTAATACTCTCCACTTTTTAAAAATTTCCCTTTTGGGTGCTAAAGAAAGATAGCATTCTCCCTCATAGGATTTACCATTTTCATCTATGTAACTTGCACCTTTATCTTTCGAAATAGAAACCAATCTATATTTATTTGTTTTAAATTTCTCATACGAGCTTGTATATATCATATTTTTCTAAAATCCTTTCTAATAATATTTATTTAATAATTATTTTTCTAATTTATATAAAGTTATAGTTTTTAAATTAAATGAATCTTTTTTATTATCATATAAAGTATTATCCATAATGCATGTCATATGGTAAAAATCATCTTGATAGCAAAATACTATATAAGCACCATTATCAAGGTTCAAATTCTTCACTAATTCATCTTTTTTTACGCTAATTTTTTTAAAACCATTTTTCTTTAAATACGCATCAAAAACTTCTATGTCATGATAATCATCTTTTTCAAGTTTTATGGATAATTTTTTTAAGTCATTTTTTACATCACTATAATTAATATTTAAAGCTTTACTAATTGCTCTAGAAATGCAACCTCCTATTTCCAAATTTGGATTATAGTACTCATATTTCATATATCAATCACCTTTTTTCATAATTATTTTATCATATTATAAGTTAATGTTATAATAATTTTGAAAGGATTTTAATTATGAAAATAAAAAATATTATGGATGATATAAAACATCTAGAAGAATATGCAAAAATATGTCAGGTAACATGGGGAAAAAAGAAAACAGAGGAAGAACTTAAAACGTATACCAAGGAAAAGGTTAAAAGAATTTTAGAAAAAGATAAAGTTATAAGTATACTTGGACTTTTAGATAATGATAAATTAATTGGTTTTATATCCTTATTTAAGTATGACGGAGATGAAATGAAAAACCTTACTCCTTGGTATGCTACTATGTATGTAAAAAAAGAATATAGAAATAAAGGATATTCTAAAATACTTAATGATGCTATTTTAAATGAGGCTAAGAAAAAAGGATATAATAGGATATACTTAAAATCTAATTTGGTAAACTATTATGAAAAGTTTGGTGCTAAATATATTAAAACCTTAAATAACAAGGAAAAGTTATATTATATAGATTTATAAAAAGAACAACTTCGTTAGTTGCTCTTACAAACTTCCAGATAAAATACTTATTATAGAACGTTTATAAAGTTCTAATATATTTGCCTTATTAGCATCTTCTTTTACGGTTAAATCTACTTCATTTATAACTTTACTGCCATCTTTTAGTTTTAATACGCCAACTTTTTCTCCTTTTTTAACAGGGAGTTTTATTTTATTTAGTTTCATCTCATAATTTAAAGCATCTTTTTCATTACCTTTTTCTACTAGTACGCTAGCATCTTTTTTAGGAACTATTTCTATCCTTTTATTCTCTGCCTTTGACATGTTTTTTTCCGATACTACTTCTCCTTTTTTTACCTCTACTTGCATTTCATATGAATTAAATCCGTAATCTAATAACTTCATCATATTGCTATTTCTTGTTTTACTTTCACTTGCTCCCATGATGGCTCCAATAAGTCTCATTCTATCTCTTTTTGCAGTTGCAGTAAGACAGTATCCGGCTTCTTTAGTATATCCAGTTTTAAGTCCATCAGCACCATCGTAAGTTTTTATTAACTTGTTGGTATTCACAAGCCAAAATTTATTATCGGTATCTTGTCTTAGATAATCTTCGTATATGGTAGTAAAAGAAAATATTTTTTCGTGCTTAATTAATTCTCTTGCCATAAATGCCATATCATATGCTGATGAATAATGATTAGCTTCATCAAGACCAACGGCATTTTTAAAATTAGTATCTTTAAGACCTAACTTTTTTGCCTTTTCATTCATCATCTTAACAAATCTTTTTTCAGTACCACCTATTTTTTCTGCAAAAACAATTGTAGCATCATTCGCAGAACCTACCGCAACTGCTTTAAACAAATCTTTTACACTCATTTTTTCATTTGGCTGTAAAAATATTTGAGACCCTCCCATTGATGCAGCATATTCACTTGTAACTAAAATATCATTCCATTTTAACTTACCTTTTTCAATTTGTTCCATTATAAGAATCATACTCATTATTTTTGTCATTGAAGCTGGAGCATACCTATCGTGTGATCTTTTTTCATAAAGTACTTTCCCAGTCGTCTCTTCAATTAAAATGGCACTTTTACCATCAGTTAAAATATCATCTTTTTCTTCTTTATTGGTATTTTTTGTATTGTCACATTCTTCTTTTATGCAATCAGTATTATTTTCTGTAGTTGTTTTAGTTGTAGTATTATCATTGCTATAAGCTCCTATAATTGGTATAAAAAGAAACATACAAATAATAAAGAAACATATTTTTTTCAAAACCTTGTCACCTCTAATAAAAAATATGTCTTATTAATACAAATATTCATTCATTTTATACCAGTTCATATTCTCTTTCATAAATATTTTCATTAGTTACATATTTAAATAAGTAGCCATTTTTCTTTTTGCATACGATAATGCCAATGGTTGGACCTTGATTAACCGTTCTTAAATTTTTATCTATAAAATTCATATACGTTTCTATTTGACCTATATGCTCTTTTTTTATTTCGTTTATCTTAAGTTCTATTACAACATAGCAGTTATCATAAATGTTATATAAGAGAATATCTATGTAGTTATATCTATCTCCTATTTTTATTGGGTATTCATTCTCTATAAAAGTAAAACCTTCTCCAAGTTGTTTTAGAAAGCTTGGTATATCTTCTAGTATAAATGACATTAGCATTTTCTCTGATATTTTATCTGTATCAAACTTATTTCTTATAAGTATTGGATCCTTTATTAAATCACCAGCATTAACCTTTTCTTTATTAATTAGTTTTTCTTTTGTATTATCATCTAATCTTTCGTATTCACGAGACTTTATACGCTTCCTTAACTTTCTTACTGACAAGTTTTGTTCTTCTGTTATTTTTATATAATAATTAATCTTATTTATATCATTTAATGACAATAATTCAACATAATGGCTCCATGATAATAGTTGCGACACCGTCGCAAGTTTGTTTGATATGTTAAAGAATTGTTTCATCCTAGATAAAGCCGAAAACGTATATCCCTTACCTAACTCCTTAGTTAACATATCAGAATACTTTTTTATTATTCCTTCACCATAACTTTTTCCAGCATCATTTAATAATTTACCAACTTTATAATACGTATTTAAATCACTTCTATTTTTCGAATAATTCTTTACCTTTTTATATACTTCGTTATTTATTAATTCGTTTTTTATTTTCTTATAATAATTCATTATATCCTCCTTTAATATAACAAAAAGGAAGTTACTCTTCCTTTTCTTTTACTTTGGTTTTATGTCCAGAAGATAAAAACGTTACACGTTCACCGATTACTTCGGTAACTTGTCTTGCTTTTTCTTCTTCCTTTTCTACCATACGGGTTTGAATTCTTCCTCTTACACCTAACAAATCACCCTTATGGCAATATTCAGTAGTTGTTTCTGCAACATTACTCCATAAAGTACAATCTATAAAATCAGTATCATACTCTCCGTTAGAATTTTTATAACTTCTAGGAACTGCTAACGTTATGGTTGTTACATTTCTTCCGGCATCCGTTTTTCTAAGTTCAGGATCCTTAGTTAATCTTCCTATAACAACTAATTGATTTAACATAATAATCTCTCCTTTCGTTTTACAATTTACACGAAAGAATTATTATTATCAAAATACCATTTTTCCTAATTTTTTGTTATTTTATTGCAAAAATGCAATTTCTGCATAAGCAAAAAAGAATTTCTGCATAACCTTTTTTACAGAAATTCTTTTTTAGTATTTTTTAATACAATTTACGACAATTTATTTAAAGCCTTTAAAAACTCATCTAAATAATTACCATAAAGTAGCGATTCATTAAATTTATTTGGTATTATTTCACCATGATAATCACTACCAGCAGTAATGATTAAATGATTTTTATGTGCTAACTTTAGTAATTCTTCAGAAAATTCATCACTTTGATTCGGATGGTACACTTCTATTCCGTCAAATCCCATATTTATAATTTCTTTATAATCAAATTTTTTTATTAGAACTGGGTGTGCTAAAACGGTTAGTGCATTATTTTCTTTTAATAATTTTATTGCATCAGATAAAGATATAACATCATATGGAACATAAGCTTTACTATCATCACCAATATATTTATCAAATGCTTCATCAAACGTGCAGCCTATTTTATCACAAATAGCTTCTGCAATATGAGGTCTTGCAATAAGCCCATCTGCTCTTTTCTTAACATCTTCATAATCTATTTTTATTCCGTAATATTTTTCTAAATTATCTATTATTTTTAGGCATCTATTTAATCTTTTTTCTTCATTAATTTTAAAGTAATCAATAAGTTTCTTATCAGGAATATCCTTAAAATATCCTAATATATGAATTGTTTCGCCTTTGTATTTGCAACTTACTTCTACCCCAAGTATAAATTTAACTGTCGTATCTAATTTTACTATATCATATGTCGCATTTAACGTATCATGGTCTGTTATTCCTATTACGTCTATGTTATTTTTAAGTGCTAGTTCATTTATCTCGCTTACCGTTTTTGTTCCGTCTGAATGGTTTGTATGAACATGTAAATTTGCTTTCATCTATATCACTTTCCTTATAAGTAAATTATATCATATTAAAAAAGAAATGCATTATCTTTTGCATTCCTTTATCTCCTCACCTTTAAGCAATTGATTTAGCTCAACCGCATACTCAAGAGGCAACTCTTCTCTAAAAGCATCAATAAATCCCATAATAAGAAGTTCGGTTGCTTTATTCTCATCTAGACCTCTAGTCATTAAATAAAATAACTGATTAGGATCTATTTTGGAAACGGTAGCTTCATGTTCTAATGAGCTTGATTTATTTTCACAAATATTTGTTGGAAACGTATCGCTTTTTGAAAGTTCATCTAAAAGTATTGTATCACACTTAACGTTAGCTGATGAATACTTAGCATTTTTAGTAATTTTAACTAATCCTCTATATGATGCATTCCCACCATTTCTACCAATTGATTTAGATAAAATATTACTTTTAGTATACTTTCCTAAGTGTATCATTTTAGCACCCGTATCTTGAATTTGACCATTATCTGCAAGAGCAATTGTTGTACAATTTCCTTTTGCATAATCTCCTTTTAAAATGCAGGCTGGATACTTCATCGTAAGTTTTGAACCTATGTTTCCATCTATCCATTCCATTGTTCCGCCTTCTTCAACTAAGGCTCTTTTGGTAACTAAATTATACACGTTATTAGACCAGTTTTGAATCGTTGTATATCTACATTTAGCGTTTTTTTCAACGTAAATTTCAACTACCGCAGCATGAAGAGAGTCAGATGAATAAGTAGGTGCTGTACATCCTTCTATATAATGTAAATCGCTTCCTTCATCTACTATTATAAGTGTTCTTTCAAATTGTCCCATATCTTTAGATTCTATTCTAAAGTAACTTTGTAATGGCCTATCTAATTTAGTATTTGGAGGCACATAAATAAACGTGCCACCAGACCATACAGCAGAATTTAATGAAGCAAACTTATTATCATCATTTTTAACTAGTTTTCCAAAGTATTTTTTAAATAAATCAGGATACTTTTTTAACGCTGTATCAGTGTCTAAAAAGATAACGTTTTTATCTTTCAATTCCTTAAGCATATTACTATATAATCCTTCAGATTCATATTGTACGTGTACTCCGCCTAAATACTCTTCTTCCGCTTTTATAAGTCCTATGTCTTCAAAAGTTTCTTTAACACCTTTTTCTAAATTATCCCAGTTATCTTTTATATCATCAAATACTTTCTTATAATACGTAATATCATCTAGGTTAATATTTATATCAGGCCCCCAGGAGGGCATTTTTTTCGACTTAAAAACATCATAAGAATCAAGTCTAAACTTAGTCATCCAATCTGGTTCATTTTTAAGTTTTGATATTATTTCTACCTTTTCTCTATTTATTCCTTTTGATAATGTTTTCATTTAATCAGTCCTTTTAAATTTATTCATCATTTAATATTTTCTTAATACCCTCATATGGAAGAAGTGCGCATTTTTTTCTGTTTGGCTGTTTATATATTTCATCATAACAATTAGCCTCACCTAAAACGTCTTTATCATATGGTCTTTCTTCTATCATATTTTCATAATTATTAATTATTTCTTCTGCTTCTTTAATAGTTTTATCCTTTAATAATTCAGTCATTATGGAGGCCGATGAAGTTGATATAGCACATGCTTCACCATCAAATTTAACGTCTTTTATAATGCCATTTTCTATCTTTAATGCAAAGTCCAAATTATCAATACAAGTTTTACTGTTCATATTAACAGTTTTATATCCTACGGTATCTTTAATACCCTTATTTAACGGATTTTGATAATGCTCTATCATAATACTTCTTTTTAAATGTTCGTCCATAATAACCTCCTTTATAATGATTCGTATAATATATTATCATTATCTAACTTTTCTACTAACTTATCTATATCTTCTTTTGTATTATAAAAATACATACTTGCTCTACAAGTGTTTTTAACGCCCAATACTTCTGATAATATCTTAGCACAATGATTTCCTACCCTAACACATATACCAGATTTATTTAAGTATGCTGCAACATCTTGTGCAAAAACACCTTCTACATTAAACGTTACTATTCCGTTTTCTATATCTTTATTATATATGGTTATGTTCTTTAGCTTAGACATTTTATCTACCATATATTTTTTTAATTCTATTTCTTTTTTATGTATGTTATCTATTCCTATCATGTTTATGTAACTAATTGCTTTTCCAAAGCCCAATATACCCGCAAGATTTTGGGTACCTGCTTCTAATTTTTCTGGTAATTCTTTATACTCTATGTTACCTAAACTATCAAAGAAAGCATTCATTCCTCCTCCTTCTATTAAAGGTTTAACTAAATTTAAGTACTTTTCTTTACCATATAAAACACCAACTCCAGTTGGGCCTAACATTTTATGTGCTGAAAAGCTTAAGAAGTCAACGTCTAAATCTCTTACATCAACCTTTTGGTGAGGAACGCTTTGTGCTCCATCTACTATAACTATTATTCCTGTTTTATGAGCATACTCACATATTTCTTTAATTGGCCTTATATCTCCTATTACGTTAGTTACGTGTGATAAAACAATAGCTTTGGTCTTCTTTGTTATTTTCTTTTTTACGTTTTCTAAGCTAACGGTTAAATCAGGATTTAAATCTATGTAATTAATTACCGCTCCATTTTTACTAGTTATATCAAACAAAGGAAGTATTAAAGATGCGTGTTCTGACTTAGTTGTTAATATTTCATCACCAGACTTTAAATAATCCTTTAAAAATCCTTTGATTATAAAGTTTAAACTTTCTGTTGCACCAGAAGTGAAAACTATTTCACATGCTTTTTTAGCATTAATAAACTTTTTAGTTTCTTCTCTTACGTTATTTAACTTATCATCAACTATTTGACTTATGTTGTAATCTCCTCTATGAGCGTTAGCTGAATAAGATGAATAATACTTAGAAACTTCATCTATTACGCATTTAGGTTTAAACGTAGTTGCACTATTATCTAAATAAACAATACCTTTATTTAACATTGGAAAATCTTTTTTATAATCCATAAAAAATCACCTCCATTCTTCATTTAATTTCTTTTTTATCTTTTCTTTTTCATCAAAACATATATCAAGTGTTCCAATAAGCAAGCCATTAATAAGCAAGTCCTCAGAATCTTTTCTATTAAGTCCCCTACTTTTCAAATAAAATAACTCTTCTTCCTTAAAATTGCCAATAAAAGCTGCATGACGTGCTTCTGCATCAAATGAATCTATTAATAAAACCGGGTTTATCTCGTTTTCATTTACGTCATTTAACGTAATTATCTTGCTATCTTGATTAATCTTACTTATAGAAGCATGCTTTGGTGCAAAACTTACAACATCAAATTTAATAGTACCATCTTTTTTAGTTATTCCATTATTATAAATGGAACTTTCAGTATTTTTAGCATTATGATTAACCTTAACATGACACAAAACTTTATTAATTGCAATAACAGAATTACAAATTTTTACGTTTGAAAAACATTCGTTTAAATTAACTTCTATTTTTCTATCAGAAGGGTTATAGCTTACCATGTTTAATACCACAAATCCTTTATTAACATTTATTAAAACATTTGTTTTTTTTACGTTTTCTTCTATAAAAAATACGTTTACATTTGCATCATTAACATTTATCTCATACGTTTCATACTTGTTATTATTAATTAAAAGATTAACATCTTCTTTTACGTTAATTACTACTTTATCATTTAATATTTTTTCAATGTTATTACCGCTTCCTACTACTATCCTATTCACTTTCTTCACCCTTAGTGGATGCTTCTATCACTACTTTTTCGAAGTTAAATCCATTATTTTCAATTTTTTGTGCTAATTCATAGCCTCCTGTTTTAACTATATGGCCATCTTTTACAACGTGAACAAAATCAGGTTTAACATATTTTAATAAATGCGTATAATGGGTAATAATTAAGTACGATGAGGTTTTGTTATTTTCTTTATATCTATTAATATTTTCAGAGACTATTTTTAGAGCATCAACATCCACACCTGAATCTATTTCATCTAACATAATAAATGATGGTTCTAACATAAGCATCTGAAGTATTTCGTTTTTCTTTCTCTCACCACCAGAAAAACCCTTATTAACACTTCTATGAACCATTTCATCAGGCATTTTTAAATCATTTTTAGCTTTATCAATTTTTTTAATAAACGAATATAAATTAACGTTTTTACCTTCTTTACTTGATAAGGCTGTTCTTAAAAAATCAGAGTTAGTAACACCATTTATCTCTATAGGATTTTGCATAGCTAGAAAAATACCTAATCTTGCTCTTTCATCAGTTGTAAGCTTAAGTATGCTTTTTCCGTTATATAATATATCTCCATTTAAAACTGTATAATTAGGATCAGCCATAATAACCTTGGTAAGGGTTGATTTACCAACTCCATTAGGTCCCATTATTACGTGAACTTCACCATCATTTATAGTTAAGTTAAATTTATTTAATACTATTTTATTTTCAACCTTAACAGTTAAATCTTTTATTTCTAACATAAAATCAACTCCTGCTTTTATATTTTATCACTTTTTAATGATTTTTTATAGATATACTAAAAAAAAGCAAAGAATTCTTTGCTTTTTAAAGTTATTTTTTATTTCTATTAGATTCACAAATAAATTTCTTAAATAGTATTCTGCTATTATTATCATAATCTATCATTTTTTCAGGATGCCACTGAACTCCTACACCAAAAGGATGATTTGGTACCTCTAAAGCTTCTATTACACCATCATAGCTGTATCCCTTAATTATGTTTTCGTTTGTTTCTTTAATACAGTAATTATGATAACTATTAACTAAAAACTCTTCATCTTTAAATAAATCCAATAATAATCCATCTTTTAATTTAACTTTATGAGCATAATTTTCACTAACGTTATGATTTAATTTAGAATCTATTTTGACGGTTTTATCAACACCATATTCGTGATCATCAGAAAAATAATTCCCAATCATCTGCATTCCAAGACATATTCCCAAAAACGGAATTTTGTTATTTAAGCAATGTTCTAATATAAGCTCATCAACAACTTCCCAAGAACTTCCACCAGTAAATATAATACCATCAAGGCTTTTTAACATATCAAAAATCGTTTCTTCACTAGAAGTATTATCTAACAACAAAGCTTTAGCTCCAAATGCATTAACAGCCTTAACGTAATTTTCTAAATAATTATCTTCTTTCCGTTTTATTATTCCTATCGTTGGAGTCATTATATCACCATTAAATTATATGTGTCTTTCCTTACTTGTATTTTCTATTTTTTCACCATAATTCTTAACAATTTCCTCTAAGAACCTATATTGGATAGCAAGTTTAATTGCAGGATGTACTAAAGAAGCATCTCTATCCCAAGCATATCTAGTTGCATCAACCATTTCTTTACCGTTTGGTAATATAATGCTCTTCTTTCCTAAATCATCTGTTTTAACTAATTCTTTCTTACTTGCATCAATAAAAGTCATTCTATCATAGCTTCTATTAGATAAAAGTGTGTAAAATATATTATTAACAGGATCTATAGTCACTTGAGTTCCTGTCCAACCTGCTGAAGCAAAAGCCCTACCACTTAAAGGATGATATACTTCCGAATCTTCTTGAACAGGGTTTTTAGAATAACATAATTTAGCTAAATACTGAATAGGCATACCCTTTTTACCTGTTTCATTATCACCCATGTGAAATATTTCATAATTTGTTAATATTTCCCTTTCTAATAAAGATTGTGATAAATTAGACATATCTAAGCTTGTAGAAAAAAGTCCCGCATGGCCAGATAAATTTCCATCTTTTTGTCCCATTATTCTAGCCTTCTCATCATAGCAACAACCAGGTTTTACGTCAGTATTTATTCTATAATTACCATCTTTATAATAAAAACCATTATTACCTGTTAAAGCTAATCTATCATAATCATTATGAGCTATCTTAACATTTGTATCATTCATACCTAATGGCATTAAGATATTTTCATTAACAAAATCATAATATTTCATATTAGTAACTTCTTCTACTATATATTTAAGTACCATTGCACCCATATCTGTATAAGGTCTTTTTCCGTCATTTTCACTATCAAATGTAATTGTTTTAAGTATTTTTTCAGCTTCCTCTTTATTTTCCGCCTTATCTATTCTTCCATCTGTTTTAACCGGAGCATTAAAAGTTAATAATTGATATACAGTAACATTTTTTAAACCAGGAAAATCTGGTAAATAGTAACTAACTTTCTTATCTAAATCAATTAAACCTTTTCTTGCTAATATTTGAATACTAATTGAAGTAAATAATTTTGTAACAGAAGCTAAATCATATATTGTATTAGTTGTTGTAATTTTATTTTCAGACTCATCATCTTTTTTACCAACTGTCAAAAATTCTTTGTAATTATCTGTTCCGTAACTTATAGTAGCCCCTGGAACCATCTTTTTATTGTATATAAAGTCTTTTACACTTTCTTCTAAGCCTGAATTTTCAAACAATATATCTCTTATTTCATCTAATTTATAATCACTATTGAATAATTTGATAACTGGTTTTAAAATCTCAATATAGTCTTCTTTTGTAAGTAAGTTTTTTTGAACATCTTCCATAGTATTATTATGATTTTTTAATAATTCTTCTGCATAAGAATCCATAGTTTTTTCTAAAATATTCATATTTTTATCCCCTTTTTTAATAAATTGTCGTCTATGATAGCAAAAAAATGATAAAAAGTCAATTTTTGTAGATATTTAGAGTCATTGTAATACTTTGCTATATTCCATTTTATAAGTAATATACAAAATATTTTTGAATTCCAACTAACATTTTATGATAGAATAATAATAGAGGTGAAAAAATGAAAGATTGTATATTCTGTAGAATAGTTAATGGAGATATTCCAAGTATGAAAGTATATGAAGATGATATTTGTCTTGCTTATTTAGACATTAATCCAGATAGTGATGGTCATACATTAATAATACCTAAAAAGCATTATAAAGATATATATGATATACCAAGTGATACTTTACTTCATATATATGAAACTGCTAAAAAATTAATGGATATATTAAAAGAAAAATTAGGCTGTGATGGTTTTACGCTACTTCAAAATAATGGTAGCATCCAAGAAGTAAAACACTATCATTTGCATATTAAGCCACATTATAAAAATAATCATCCAGTTAAATTAGTTAAAGATACTAACTTAATTAAGGATCCAAAAGAAATATATAACAAGATAAAAGAAGCATAGCATTTGCTTCTTTTTAATTTACCCCTAAATACTCTTCTAGTGTAAGACCACTTAAGTAAACATCTTTTGCCTTTTTTTCTCCTAAATATCTCACGTGCCAAGGCTCATATATATAGCCAGTAATATCAGTCTTATCTTTTGGATATCTTATTATAAAACCATATAAATAAGCATTTTCTGCTAACCATTTAGCTTCTATAGTATTTGCAAAAGATCTATCTACACTTCCTATATCAAAAGCAAGACCTGTTTGATGTTCTGACTCACCTGGTTTTGCAGAGTACGTGTTAGCCTTCTTTTCACCATCTTTTTTTACATATTTATTATAAAGCTTTTCTTGCGTTTCATATGATCTATATCCAGAAATAAGTGGTATGTTAAGGCCTAATGCTTTAGCATCAGCCTGCATTTTCTTTAAGTTTTTTAAGGCTTCTTTGTTCACCTTGGGATCATAGTTTTTTGGTAAATGATAAGTTTTATTTACAAGTAAAATGCCTTCAACATACGTAATACCATTTAATACTTTTATTTCTGGACTTTTTATAGTACTTTGTGTTTTATCTTTTACAATTACCGTTCTTGTTTTTTTGCAAGTATTCCCGCTTGAATCAGAAACTTTATACGTTAATTTATAAGTTCCAGAGCGCTTTGTATTAACTTTACCCTTTATCTTCACTTTATTTTTTATATCACCATCATAATTATCAGTTGCAGTAAAGTAAGGTTCTTTATATTTTGATGAAAAATCAATTTCTTCTACCTCATCACCCACGATATTAATTACCGGTTTTTCTTTATCAACAACGCTTATTTTTCTTACTAAATAATATTTGTTTTTAAGATTGTATAATATTACGTAATCACCCGTTTTCTTAACATTTAAATTAGTACTAATCGTAATATAATTACATTTCTTGTTATTAATTTTAAAAGTCACGTATTCATCATTATAATAATCGCCATAATTTAATTCTATTTTTTCCTTACCATTTAATTTATAAGTTACGTATCCTTTTCTTTTACTTTTTTCATATTCTTTTATTTTTCTCTTACAAGATAATGTACTTTTTGTTTTCCTAACTAGTAAATTACCTTTCTTTTTAAATCCATCTTTTATAAGTTCTTCTTTAAGATACTTATTAATTAATTTATCTTTAGAAGTTATGTTATATTCCTCTTTTGTTATACATGATAAAAATTTCTTTTTATAAGTTGTTTTAGTATCAATTGAATAATTACTAGTGGTTATTTTATCTTCATAAGTAGTTTTAAATATAGGAAGTAAAAATATAAGACTTCCAATAACGTATATTATAAATATTAGAAATAATATAAATATGATCCAATTCAATAATTTTATTTTTTTATTACCAATTTTAATAGTTAACATGGAAAGCATCACCTCCACCCGTTTATACCTTTATTCTATCCTATTTTTACAAAATTAACAATAAAAGAAAAAATATATTCAAACCATCAAAAGATGATTCGAATATATTTCTCTACATTACCTTTTCTATTGAATATACAGTACTTTTTCTACTGAATAAAAATAGTAATTCTTTCCCTTCTTAATAAAAGTGAATTTATATTGATTAAATTTATCTTTATTTTTAATTACATTTTTTGAGTCATTAACATCACTTGATTTAAAAACAGCAGAACACTTTACATCCCCACAAGCATTTGTATCATAATATTCATAAATTGGTTCATCAGTTTCAATTAATTCGTCTGCATTATTATACCATTGTGCAATGAAAAGTTCTATTTTGCTACTGTCTTTTTGTGCACTTACTAACGTATAACCAGTTCCAAGAATCGGATCAACAGTGACATCTTCACCTAATAACTGATAATATCCTTTATTTAGTTTTACGTTACCAAGCTTATTTATGTTATAGTTATAAAACTCACTTGCAATATCATAATTTCCAAAAATATCATAATATTTTTCTTTAATTTCTTCATATTTTATTTTGTTTGTTTTTTCTAGATCAAACTGATTCAAAACTAAACTCATCTTAAAATTATCATCCATATCATTATACGTCATATCTTCACAATAAAAAGCACACAAATCTTCAATATTACCATCGATTTTTTCATAAAAAGACACATTTTCTATTTCTGAATATAATTTTTTTACAATCGAATCATCCAGTTGCAATTCTTCTTTTGAAGTTTTAATTGAATCATCTGATTGTATTTTTTTACCTGAAGACTTAATTGGATTATTACTATTCTTATCTTTCAAATTATAACCTATCAAAAATGCAAGTGCAATTATTATTAATAATAATACTACTTTAAGAATTCTTCTTATTATAATAGTTTTATTTGATGGTCTTCCAACATCGTTTTTCAATACTCCCATTTTATCCACCTCTTATTATAAGACTAGCACACATCTCAGTGACAGTCAATACACACTAAAGAAAAAAGAAGCTTTTAAAAGCTTCCTTTAGCATACAAACGAACCAACTATTATAGCAAGTAGAATATAAAGTACTATTACTAGTAAGAATCCACTTCCTTTTCTTGCTCCGCCACATGGGTTGCAAGTGTTAGTTGTAGTTGAATTTCCGCAACATGCCATAGTTTAAACCTCCTTTTTTATACTAAACGTAAGCACCTATGATGATTACTAATAAGATGAATAATACTAATATAATTCCAGCTCCGGATGCATAATTGTTTCCCATATTTCATTCCTCCTTTTTGTCTTTTCAAAGTATTTTATGGTAATAGTATAAAATGTGTGATTATCTTTCTTTAAAAAAGTTGTGTTTTAGCATATAATTTGTTATGATATATAAGTACATTGATAGGAGGAAGATTAAATAATGGCAGAAAAGAAAAACGCTTCAGGCAAAAAAACTACTGTTAGTAAGAGCTCTAAAACTGCACAAAAAAGCACTCAAGTAAAAAAGAGTGAAACTAAAAAAGCAGTTAAAAATGCAAAAAAAGCTCCTACTAAAAAAGAAACTATAAAAAAAGAAGTTAAAACACCTAAAGTAGTTGATACTTACGAAGCAAAAATAAAAAAAGAAAAAAAGGATTCAAAGTTCAAAAGATGGTTTAATAACTTAACTTTAGAACAAATAATAGTTGGTGGTGTAATTATAATTGCCATACTATTAATAGTATTAATTGGTGTAAGTACAAAAAATACCAAGACTAAAAATGGTGATGATATAGTTGTTCAAATTGATGGTAAAACAGTAACAGCAAACGAACTATATAAAGAACTTAAAAATCAAAGTGGTGAGCAAGTTGCAATTAACTTAATCGATGAATACATTCTAAATAAAGAATATAAAACAACTGACGAAATGGAAAAATCCGCAAAAAGTACCATTGAAAATTATAAGAAAACATATGGTGATAAATACGACCAATTCTTACAATATAACGGTATTAGTGATGATGCACAGTTAAAGGAATTATTAATTAAAAATAGTAAATTAACTTCAGTTACCGAAGATTATATTAAAGAAACTTTAACAGAAAAAGAAATGAAAAAATACTATGATGAAAAAATAGTTGGTGATATTTCTGCTAAACATATTTTAATATCAACAGAAACTGATGATTCTGCAACTGATGAAGAAAAGGAAGCTAAAAAAGAAAAAGCTAAGAAAAAAGCAGAAGAAATTATTGCTAAACTTAAAAAAGGTGAAGACTTTGATAAGCTTGCAAAGAAATATTCTGATGATGATCAAACTAAAAGTAAAGGTGGAGACTTAGGTTACTTTAACACAGGTGAAATGGAAGAAGCATTTGAAACTGCTGCTTACAAACTTAACGTTAATGAATATACTACCACTCCAGTAGAAACAAGTTACGGATATCACATCATTATGAAAACTGGTCAAAAAGATAAACCAAGTTACAAAAAATCAAAAGATAGTATTAAAGAAAAACTAGTTGATGAAAAGAAAGATAATGATAGTACAATAAGCGTTAAGGCTATGATTGCATTAAGAAAAAAATATAACATTAAAATTAAAGATAAGACCGTAAAAAACGATTATAATAGTTATATTAAAAATGCAACTACAACTACAACTACAACTACTACAACTACCACATCAAGTAGTAAATAAAAAAAGGCTTTTACTTTTAAGCCTTTTTTAATTTTCTTCTTTTAATATTTCTTTTATATCAGATGCAGTATATCCTTTAGAATATAGTTTTTGTGATATAAAATATAAAAGTTCTTGTCCGTTATATTTTACTTTATACTTATTATATAATTTTGCATAATCCTTTTTAAGTTTTGATTTATCTGATGTTATTTCTTTACCCGTCAATATACTTGTTACTAAATCTTTAGAATATCCCAAATTAACAAAGTGATTAATTATTTTTATTTTAATAGCATTTTGACTACCCTTTTTAATTTTTAATTCCTTATCAATTAGCTTATTTAATTTTTCTTCTACTTTTCTTTGATCTATTAGTGCTATTTCACTCTCAACTATATCTTTATTAACCCCATACTTTATTAACTCCATCTTAATTTTTTGGGGCCCTTTATTTGTTAAATTCATACTATCGTTAATGAATGACTTTGTATATTTTAAATCATTTAAATAGCCTTCTTTAATAAGTCTTTCTGATACTTTGTTTGCTACTAAATTATTAAAACCTTTTTTTATTAAATAATCATTTATTTCTTTTATACTTCTCATTTTAACCGAGATATAACCTAATGCTAATGTGTAGGCGTTCATATCGTTATTTTGTTTTTTTAAAGCCTCTAGTAACTCATCTGATATTTCTTTTGTTATTAAAAGATTGTTTTTTATTATTACATCTTCATATAAAGTTATATCACTATTATTATCTAAATATAACTTATATTTATCTTTTGATTGTTTTTTAAATTTTAGTATTTTCATAAAATACCTCCGTATAAGAAAAAAAACATAATACTATTTTACTTGTATTAAGTCTTCCATCACTTCTTCTAGTGCTCTACCAATGTTCTTAGAACACTTATATTTTGATTCTGGCATTTGTAAATGTCCAGTTTCTGCTATTTCTTTAGCTCTTCTTGCTGCAACATGAACAAGTAAGTACTTAGAACCAACCTTTGTAAGTAGTTTATCAATTGATGGATAAATCACTAATATCACCTTCCCTAATCATAGTATATAACAAGTGTAATTATAATATCAAGTTATTTTACATTTTTTTACATAGTTTTCGTCTTTTTTGTATTATATACTTTTTTACTAACTACATCAATTATTTTTTTCATAACCTTTAAGGCCTTTTCATCAAAATCTATGTTTGACTCTTTTGCTTTTTCTTTTCCTTCTTCATACACATTTCTTGATTTGTTAAACAAAGAATTTAACTCGTCATAAGACATTTTAGATGAATCATAATTTTCTTCATAATAACTTCTTAGTAAGTTTTTATCTCCTAATGATTCTATACAAATATCAACCCCAAATAAGCCTTCTACTAAAGGATATAGGCCGTCAACATAGTTTATATCATCCCTATTATTTCCACAAAGTGTATCTAACGCGTGTAACCCAATTATTTGTCTTATCGTATCCTTTTCTTTTTGCCATTTTTGATATGTTTCTTCTCTTGTCATATTAAATCTCCTAAAGTTTAAACTAACTTAATTATAACATATTTTAAGTAATTATTTATATTTATTTTTATGCAAAGAAAAAGAAGATATTTCCTATCTCCTTTAGAAGTTTTGTCCGCAGCAGCCTGGATCTATGTTAGTTACTGTGTTTTCTACAGAACAAGTATACTCTGGTCTATAAGTATGTTCTATTATATGATTGTTTATTATTTTTGTATGAATAGGACATACGTGTTCGACCTTATGACATATATTTCTTTCTATACATCTTTCTACCGGTTGTTCTACTATCGGATCACATCCACATGGATCTTGACTCATGCAGCATTCCTGTTGCCATGCGTTTTGACAACATTTGTTATTATTAAAAAACATTTAAATCCCCCTTACCTACTTTATAGTATGAGACATTTAAACGTTTGAATAGGTTATAGTTTAATTATTGACTAAAAAGGCATTTTAAAGTTGCCGTTTTTCATCATTTTCATCATTTTCTTCATTTGATCAAACTGATTTAATAATTTGTTAACTTCTTGCACACTAGTACCACTACCATTTGCTATTCTCTGTTTTCTAGATGACTTTATTATATCTGGATTTTTCCTTTCTTTTATAGTCATAGAAGATATAATGGCTTCTAACCTTGCAAATTGCTTAGGGTCTATACTTATGTTGTTAAGTCCCATCTTTCTAGCTCCTGGAAGTAATTTAAGTAAATTCTCAAGTGGGCCTAGTTTTTTTATTTGCCTTAATTGAGATAAAAAGTCTTCTAAGTCCATCTTACCTGATTGCATTTTTTTAGCAGTTGTCATAGCTTCTTTTTCATCAATTACGCTTTCAGCCTTTTCAATGATTGACATAATGTCACCATTACCTAAGATTCTAGAGACCATTCTTTCTGGTTCAAATTCAGTTAAACCATCTAATTTTTCAGATGTACCAATAAACTTAATTGGAACGCCTGTTAAATGTCTTGCAGAAAGGGCTACACCACCTTTAGTGTCACCATCCATCTTTGTTAATATTGTTCCAGTAAGAGGAAGTTTATCATTAAAACCATTTATAACGTTTATAGCATCTTGACCTATCATCGCATCTATTACTAAAATTATCTCACTTGGATTTACTTTTTCATTAATGCTCTTAAGTTCATCCATCAACTTTTCATCTACGTGAAGACGTCCTGCAGTATCAATTAAGACTAAGTCATAACCCTTTTCTTTAGCATAATTAACACCATTTTCTGCTATTTTAACAGCATCATTTTGTCCTTCTTCATAAACTTCTATGTTAAGTTCACGTCCTAATTGTTTTAATTGGTCTATTGCTGCTGGACGGTATACATCTGCCGCGATTAAAAGAGGCTTTTTTCCTTTTTTCTTTCTAAGTAGATTAGCTAGTTTTCCAATCGTTGTTGTTTTACCACTTCCTTGAAGACCAACTAACATAATAATGCTAGGATTAGAAGACAAATCAAGACTAGAATTTCCATCTCCTAATAATTCTAATAATTCATCCTTTAATATTTTTAAGAATACATCCCCTGGTTTTAAAGACTTTTTAACTTCTTCACCAAGTGCCTTTTCTTTTACTTTATTAGTAAATTCTTTTACTACTTTATAGTTAACATCTGCTTCTAATAGAGCAAGTCTTACTTCACGCATAGCATCACTTATGTTATCTTCTGTTATGGTTCCGTACCCTTTTATTTTATTTATAGCATTTTCTAATTTTTCAGTTAAACTTTCAAACATATCTATCACCTTTTTTAATTATACAAAAAAACCAGACCTAAGTCCAGTTTTGATGACACATAATGTATTATTTAACTGCTAAATATAAGACTATGCATGCTACTATAAGTATTACTGCTGCTAAAATTAAAGCATCTCCGTATTTATCTAATACTACGTTATTATTATTTAGCTTAAAACTTTTTTTTGTTTCCATAAGTGTTTCAGCACCATATTTTTTCTTAGGTCTGCCAACTGGATTTGAACTTTTTTTAGCCATATTTCTAACTCCTTTTTATCTTCTTTTACATTTATAATTATATCACTTTTCATCTTAAATACAAGACTATTTTAAGACTTCATACACAAGTTTACGTAAATTTTCATCCTTTATTTCATCTATTTTTGCTTTTGTTTTTTTATCTTTTTTATACAAGCCTAACTTTTCCTCATAAAATAATAACTTTTCTTCACTACTTTTCAAATGTTTATGGACGTTATTTCTACTTACATTATCATTTTGCGCTATTTCTGCAAGAGATAAATTATCAAAGTAATAATCTTCAAAATATCTTCTATTATCAGCACTTAATAAATCACCGTAATAGTCATATAAAATAATTAAATAATCTCTCTCTTTCATATTACATCATATCCTTAAATAAGCCATATATATATTTTTCTATGTCAAAGTCTTGCAAGTCTTCCTCTTTTTCTCCTAAACCAATATATCTTACCGGAACTCCTATTTCATCTTTTATTGCAAGAACAATTCCACCTTTTGCAGTTCCATCTAATTTAGTTAATACTATGCCAGTTAGATTAGTAATTTCCTTAAATGATTTAGCTTGACTAATACCATTTTGACCGGTTGTTGCATCTACTACTAAGAATGTTTCATGTGGTGCACCTTCTATTATCCTACTTCCAACTTTATTTATTTTTTCTAACTCTTTCATTAAGTTAACTTTGTTTTGAAGTCTACCTGCTGTATCAATTAAAACCATATCATATTTATCTTGCACAGCCTTTTCTAATCCTTTATAAACAACGCTTGCAGGATCTTTGGTATTATCATCTTTTACAACATCACAGCCTATTTTTTCTCCCCATGATTCTAATTGTTCTTTAGCTCCAGCACGAAAGGTATCCGCTGCAACTAAAAGTACTTTCTTGCCATCTTTTTTAAACTTTGAAGCAAGCTTTGCGATGGTTGTTGTTTTACCAACACCATTTACCCCAACAAATAAAATAACCGTTGGCCCGTTTGGATTATAATTTATTTTGTTAGTTAAAATATCATCATTTACATATATTATAAATAATTCATCAACTATTATCTCAGTTAATTCCTCTGGATTAGTAATTTTTTCTTTACTAACTCTTTCCTGCAATTTATCCATGAAATCCATAACGGTATTAACACCAATATCCGCATTAATTAAAAGCTCCTCTAACTCTTCAAAATAGTTATCATTAATCTTACTATATTCTTTTGATAAGTCAGCTAACTTATTAACAAAACTCTTTCTTGTTTTTGAAAGACCTTTTTCATATGTATTTACATCTTTAGATTCTTTTTTAAAAGCAGCTTTAATTTTACTAAATAGACCCATAATATTTATCATCTTCCCTTTCTTTTAACTCAACTTCTCCACTTATTATATTATTAATTAGTTGGTTTAATAAATCAGGAGTTAAGCCTGTTATATGTAAATCAGCTAACGTTGCCTTAAATATAGGACTTAAGTCTTTAAAATGAGCCTGAGAATCAAAGTTCGTAACATCATTACTAAACAAATTCTGAATCACATCAAGACTAGTTAAGTCGTTATTTTTATTACCTATCATCTTAGCCTTAAAAAACCACCCCATAACTAATAATACGATTGATTTATCATACTTTTTAAATTGTTTATCCTTACATAGACTAACTATTATGCTTTCAGGAAGATGATCATCACTTTCTAATAAATCTAAAAACACCTCAGAGTTATATTCCTTCTCATCTGAATCAAACGTAAAATTATTAATTGTTCCATCATATAAGCCATAATAAACAATGTAAAGCAATTCATCATCCACTTCTCTACTACGTTCTAAGTATTCTATAAAATTATCAATTGTCTCATATTCCTCTTTTTCATATAACTTATCAACCATCATCTTTGCCCTTAGCATAATTGCCATTTGCATAGAGACAGAAAAGTTATTAGAAAGAGTTTTTCTTATTCCGTCTATTCTATTATAATAATCTTGTTTTTTTCCGTCAAAATGTAATTTATTAAAATTATTCACTATATACAAACTTACATATTCTATTACGTTATCTTTTTCAATTACTCCCTTATCATCATAACGTTCTTTTATTATATCAATCAATTTCTTTCTAGATTGATTTAAATGTATCGCAGCTGAAACAACTTCATCTTTATTTTCCAAAGTCATATTCCTTGTTTTTTTAGCAACAATTTCTTCTTCCCTAGAACAATTCAAAATAGCCATTGCTATAAAATCATCCTCACCTAAAAAGGTTAAAATATCATTAACAGGCTTTAATGAAATAATATTAGTCATAAATTAATCACCCATAACATTATATCAAACAATAGACAAAAATTCAAAAAAATAGTATAATCTTATAGTTAATTCTTTTTTAATTATTAAATAAATGAAAGGAGATTATAAATATAAATGAAAATTTTTGATAATAATCGTGCAGAAACATTTGTAGTAGCGCTTGGGGGACTTGGCGAAGTTGGAAAAAATATGTACGCTATTATGCACGATGATGAAATTATTATTATTGATGCAGGGGTAATGTTTCCTAAAGATGAATTAATGGGAATTGATTATGTTATTCCTGACTTTACTTTTTTAAAAAAGAATGAAGATAAGATTAAAGCACTTTTTATAACCCATGGACATGAGGACCATATAGGTGCTATCGCATTCTTACTTCAAAGTGTTAATATACCAGTTATATATGCGCCTAATCAGGCTTGCGGATTAATTAAAAGAAAATTATTAGATAGAAACGTTAGCTACGACAACTTAAAAGTATATAACGAGGATACAAAGGTTAAATTTAAACATTTTACGGTGGAGTTTTTTGCAACTACCCATTCTATTCCAGATTCACATGGAATTATTATTTCAACACCTAACGGTAAAATTGTTGAAACTGGAGATTTTAAGTTTGATTTAACACCAATTGGTCCTATGAGTGATATACATAAGATGTCTGATACTGGAAAAAGTGGTGTAAAACTTTTAATGAGTGAATCAACAAATGCTCTATCACCAGGATTTTCGGCTAGCGAATCTAAAGTTGAAGAAGAATTACAAGAAATATTTGAAAAGAAAAAAGGAAGAATAATCGTTGCAACGTTTGCATCTAACATATACAGATTAAAACACATCGTTGAAACTTGCAAAAAAAACAATCGTAAGATCGCTTTATTTGGTAGAAGTATGGAAAACAATATTGAAATATCAATAGAAGGTGGATACATCAAAGATGATAAAATATTTGTTTCACCTGATGTTGCAAATACTCTTCCTGCTGAAGAAGTATGCCTTTTATGTACTGGGTCACAAGGAGAACCACTTGCTGCTTTATCTAGAATAGCAAACGGGACCCATAAACATATAAAATTAAGACCTACGGATACAGTAATATTTTCTTCTAATCCAATTCCTGGTAATAATGCATCAGTTGCTAAGACAATTAACCAGTTATATTTACAAGGTGTTGAAGTCTTTGTTAACAATGCAGAAAATGAAATTCATACATCAGGACACGGAAACCAAGAAGAACTAAAATTAATGATTAGATTAATTGATCCAGAATACTTTATGCCAATACATGGTGAATATAGAATGCTTAAAGCTCATCAAGACTTAGCAATAGACTGTGATATTCCAAAAGAAAAAACTTTCTTACTTGCTAATGGTGACGTTTTAGCACTAGGAAAAGACTATGTAAAAAAAGCTGGTAACATTACCGCGGATGATATATACGTTGATGGTAACAGAATTGGTGATATTGGAAACACTGTAATACGTGATAGAAAAATAATGGCTAATGATGGTATTTTAGTTACTATTTCAAACATTAACATGGAAGAACATAAACTTTTAGGAAAAGTTAATATAACAACTAGAGGATTTGTTTTAGTAAATGAAAATGAAGAACTACTAAAAGACATAGAAGAAGTAGTTACAAACACAATAAATAAAGAATTAACTTGTAAAAACGTTAACTACGGGGAATTAAAAGGACAAATAATTGCTGAATTATTACCATTTATTTATGAAAAAACAGGTAGAAGACCAATTATTATGCCAGTTTTATTAGACGTTAAAAAATAGGAAAATTATTTTCCTATTTTTTTATTTTTATTATAAACTTAACACCATCACTTGTATTTTTAACAAAACATTCTCCGTCATGTAGGTCTACTACTACTTTTACTATTGTAAGACCAAGACCAGTACCCTTTTTATTTCTAGTACTTTTATCTTTATAATATGAATTAAATATATTTTTTAAATCACTTTCATTTATGTTATCACCACTATTATATACCTCATAATAAAAGTATTCATCTTTTACATACGTTTTAATAACTATTCTTTTATCACCCTTAGTAAATTTAATTGCATTAGTAAGTAAGTTTTCTACTACCTTAGTAAACTCTTTTTTATCTACTATTAAATTACCATCTTTACATAAATCTAATTTTATATTTAATCTTTTATTTTTAATATCAACATCTAACTTTTCTATTTCATCTTTTATTAAAGTATTTATATCTACCTTTTCTCTATTTAATTTTATGTTTCCACTTTCTAGTTTTGAAAGTTCTAAAAACTCATGAACTAAATTGCTAAGACGCTCAGATTCACTAATCATAACATTTAAACTTTTTTTATTTTCTTCATCTTTAGCCTCAGATAACATAAGCTGACTATATCCAGATATTATCGTAAGAGGAGTTTTAAATTCATGAGAAATATTAGCAATTAACTTCTTTCTAGCATTTTCTTGTTTTTCTTTTTCTATTAAATCCTCTTTAAGCTTAATATTAGCCTTATTAAGCTCTTTTATATTATCTTCTAACCTTTTACTCATTATGTTTACATTGTTAAATAAATCGCCTAATTCATCGTTTTGATTAACATTTATTTTCTTATTAAACTTAAGTGCTGCAATATCATCAGTTACTTCTTTTATCTCATTTATCTTTTTACTAAATAACTTAGATATAAAATATGAAAATGCTAAAAGAATTAAAAGAGATATCAAAGATGTTAAAAATATTACTATCATAGTTGTTTTAGCATCTTTTTTTATTGATTCAATAGATGTAGATATAATTGCATAACCACCATTTATTTTTCCAACAAGATGAAGATCATAACCATTTTTCTTATAATTATCTAGTACTATTATTTTACTTTTAGAATTCTTTAAAGAATTTAATAAAATTAAATCAAGATTAGTAAAATTATTATTTATTGTATCTGAAAATATAGTATACATTATATTTAAGTTAGAATCTATTATCTTAACTTTAATACCATTATTATTAGCATCATAAATAATATCAGTAATATTATTAGAATCATTTGTTTTTAAAATATTAGAATATACGCTTTTTAACTCTTTTTTTTCTAAAGCTAAATATATATCATTAATAGATACTTTAACTATTAATAAATTAATGATTATATTTAAAATTATGAATAAAACTGCTCCTATAAAGATCTTATATTTTATTGATACTCTTTTTTTATTTGACAAAGATGTAACCTGTTCCACTAGCTGTTTTAATGTATTTTTTATTCTCATCTATTTTCCTTCTTATTCTTTTTATATTAGTATCAACAACACGATCATCACCAAAGTAATCTATTCCCCAAACCTTATTTAATATTTGGTCACGAGTTAATATGATATTAGGATTAGAAAAGAAATATTCTAGTATCAAATACTCTTTTTTAGTAAGCTCGATTAATCTTCCGTTTTTTCTTACTGCACGCTGCTCTTTAACTAATTCTAACTCATTATCACTATCTAAATTAATTAGTTTTTTTATTCTAAGAAGTAAAACATCTAGATTAAATGGTTTTGTAATATAATCATTTGCTCCCACTTCTAATCCTTCTATTTCATCTTCATCTTCCGCTTTAGCAGTTAACATAATAATTGGAACATCACTTATTTCTCTTATCTTTTTTGTTGCAGAAACCCCATCCATCTCTGGCATCATAACATCCATTAAAATAAGATCTATACCATCTTTATTTTGGGTAAATATCTCAAGTCCTTTTTTACCATTTTCTGCTTCAATACAAGTAATATCAAACTTACTTAAATACTTTTTAATTATTGTTCTAATACCCGTTTCATCTTCTACTATTAGTACTTTAAGCATATAAATACCTCCTAATATTTATATATTATTATAAAGGTTTGTTTAAAATGTGTCAAAATATGTAAGAAAAAAGAAGAAATTACTCTTCAGTTTTTTCTTCTTTCTTTTTTGATGGTTTTTCATCTTTAATCTTATCTTTTACTAATACTTCTTTTCTAGATAAGTTTAACTTACCATTTTTAAAGCCTGTTGCTTTAACAATTATTTCATCTCCAACGTTTACAACATCAGATGTCTTAGCAACTCTCTTATCTGATAATTGAGAGATGTGAACTAATCCTTCGCATCCTTCCCAAAGTTCTACAAAGCACCCTAATTCTTCTATTACTTTTACAACACGGCCGGTATAAATCTTACCTATTTCTACTTCCTTTATAACGTTTTTAATCATATCAGCAGTCTTATTAATTATATCTCTATCAGTATGATAAATAATTACTCTTCCGTCTTCTTCTATATCTACTTTAACAGCATTCATATCAGTTACAGTCTCAACGTTTGAGGCCTCTAAAATAATCTTTGTAATCATTTCTCCGCCTTTACCAATAACGTCTTTTATCTTTCCAGGATCAATTGTAAATGTAAGAGTTTTAGGAGCATACTTACTAACTTCTTTTCTTGGTTCTTTTATTTGTTTTGCTATTACCTTTAATATTTCAAGTCTAGCTTTTTTAGCTTGTGCTAATGCCTTACTTAATATTTCTTTAGTAATACCTTTTATTTTTATATCCATTTGAAGTGCACAAATACCATCTTTTGTACCTGCAACCTTAAAGTCCATATCACCTAAATGGTCTTCCATACCTTGAATATCAGTTAGTATTGTATAATCATCACCATCTGTAATAAGTCCCATTGCAATACCTGCAACTGGAGCTTTTATTGGTACACCAGCAGCCATTAAAGCCATGCATCCAGCACAAATAGATGCTTGTGATGATGAACCATTTGATTCTAATATTTCTGATACAACACGTACTGTGTATGGAAATTCTTCTTCAGAAGGCATAACTTGAGCAAGCGCTCTTTCTCCTAATGCACCATGTCCTATTTCACGGCGTCCTGGAGCACCATAACGTCCTGTTTCACCAACAGAAAATTGTGGGAAGTTATAATGTAACATAAATCTTTTTTGATCTTCTGGAGAAAGACCATCTATTATTTGATGTTCTCCAAGGGCACCTAATGTTACAACTGACAAGCTTTGTGTTTCACCACGAGTAAATAAAGCAGACCCATGAGTTCTTGGAAGTAAATCAATGTCTGTTGAAAGAGGTCTTATCTCAGTCATTTTTCTTCCATCTGCACGTTTTTTCTCTTTAACAACAATCTTTCTAAATACTTCGTATTCAATCATTCCTAAACATAACTTAACCTTTGTTAAAAGTTCGTTTAAAGCGTCCTTATCTAAATCTTCATTTTCATATTCAAATTTAGCTACTACGTCTTCTTTTACTTTGTCTATTGCAGCATATTTTTCTAGTTTATCTTTAATACGCATTGCGCTATCTAATGGTTCTTTTGCAAGAGATGAAATCTCATCTTTAAGCTCATCTGTTATTTCTAGAGCTTCATACTCCATTTTTTCTTGACCTAGTTCTTTTATTATTTTATTTTCAAACTTAACTAGTTCTTTTACTGCATCATGGCCAAACATTAATGCCTCAAGCATATCATCTTCACTTACTTCTTTAGCTCCTGCTTCAACCATATTAATTGCATCCATTGTACCTGCAACAGTAAGGTCTATATCTGTTTTTTCTAATTCTTCAACAGTTGGATTAATTATAAATTCTCCATTTATTCTTCCTACTTTAACACCCGCGATTGGTCCATCAAAAGGAACCTTACTAATAGATGTTGCAATAGATGATCCAAGCATTGCAGTAAGCTCAGGTGAATTATCAGGGTCTACTGATAAAACGGTATTTACAACTTGTACTTCATTTCTAAAATCTTCTGGAAATAAAGGACGCATTGGTCTATCTATCATTCTAGCTGCAAGTGTTGCATTCTCCGTTGGTCTTCCTTCTCTTTTAATAAATCCACCAGGTATTTTACCTACTGAATATAACTTTTCTTGGTATAAAACCATTAAAGGGAAAAAGTCTGATAATATATTAGCATCATGACTTACACATACAGTTGATAATACTACTGTATCACCATATCTTACTAATACTGCACCATCAGCTTGTTTAGCTAATTCTCCTACTTCAACAGTTAATTTTCTACCTCTAAATTCTGTTTCAAATATTCTTTTTTCCATTATTACATCTCCTTAATCTATATAAAAAGACACCCAAAAAAGAGTGCCTACTTTACAAAATAAATTACTTTCTTAATCCTAATGACTTAATTAATTCACGGTATCTATTAATATCAGTCTTCTTAAGGTAATTAAGTAAATTACGTCTTTTACCAACCTTCATTAATAATCCTCTTTTTGAATGGAAATCATGAATGTTTTCCTTTAAGTGATTAGTTAATACGTTAATTTCTTCAGTTAAAACTGCAATTTGTACTTCTGGAGAACCAGTATCTCCTTCGTGAGTTGCATACTTCTTTATAATTTCTTGTTTAACTTCTTTTTTTAACATAAGTATATTCCTCCTTTTTTTATTTATTCGCCTATACCTAAGATGTGGTTAGGAGTACTTTCCAAACACCCGAGATAAGGTAACACTAATAATATACATTATTTTAACCATTTATGCAAGTCATTTTCTTCATGTTGTAAACTATTTGTTTCATTTGCATCTACAAATCTTAACGTTAATTCTCCAGAATTATATTCTGAGATTAATTTTTCTGTTCTCTCCTTAGGTACTTTGGTAACCTCATTTTCTTTATATTTACCATCTATAGTACCTATAATTACTTGCTCAGTACCTTTATAAATTTCCATATTATCATCCTTTCTATATAAACATTTTATATGGTTTCAACTTACTTTTATCTTTGTCATATATTTTATATATTGCAATTACACTATCATTATATATAAAAGTTACCATACTAGTATTATATTCATTATTTATTAATGCACCATTTTTAACTTTTTCAAACAATGTGTTACTTATTATAACACAATTTTCATCTTTTAAAACATCAGTTATTGTTAAAACATTATAGTTATTATTTTCCATATTTTCTAAAGTATATGAATTATTTATAGAAAATTTCCCTTGTTTTGTTCTTACCAAATCACTCATTACTCCTATTACACCTAATTTATCATTAATATCTTTAATTAAACTTCTTATATATGTTCCTTTAGATACCGTTACCTTAAATTTATAATAGTCATTACCGAATTCTATCAATTTTATTTTTTTTATTTCAACCATTCTTTTTGGGATTGTAACTTCTTTTTTTGCTCTTGCATATTCATATAACTTTTTACCATTTATCTTAACTGCAGAATAAATTGGAACCTCCTGATTATACGTACCAATAAATGAATTTAATACGTTTACTAGCTTATCTTTGTCAAGATTTACACACTTTTTTTCTATAATAGTTCCATCGGTATCTAATGTGTCTGTTAAAATACCTAATTTAACAGTTGCAACATACTCTTTATCATTTGATGTTAAAGTCTCCACTAACTTAGTTGCTTTTCCTACGCATAACACTAAAACCCCCGTTGCAATGGGATCCAAAGTTCCAGTATGCCCAACCTTTTTAGTATTTAATAGTTTACACACTTTATTTACAACTTCACGGCTAGTTATTCCTTTTGGTTTATTAATTACTATTATTCCATCCATTTATATCACCTTTTTAATTTTATCATACAAAAAATAAAAAAGGATAAAAATATCCTTATTTTACTATTTGTCTTTGATTCTTTTCTATATTTTCACTTTCACTATCAACATAGCTATATAATTTCTGATCACAATCGTAATAGTAATCATCAACGTTTCTACGATAATATACTATATCTAAAATCTTTGTTATAAGCTCATTATATCTATTCTCATCTATTAGCTTATTTTGAAATGCTTTTTCTACCTCGTATTTTGCCTCTTCAGCAACAAAATCAAACGAATAAGAACAATTTCCAGAAACTTTAATTTCATCTGGCATTGTTTTTAATAATTCTATCCACATTTCCACTTTAGCTTCAGAACGATTATTTAATAAGTGATTAAATAATCTCTTTGAAATTGCTTTATTTGCTACATCATAAATTTTTCTATCACGTTTTTTCAACTTGTTTGCGCCATCAAGTAGTAACGCTAATTTCATTTTTGATAAGTTATTCTTTTTAACTAATATAAAGATAGTATCCATAAAATTAACGTTTTCATTTTTCTTTAACTTTCCCTTTATTCTTTTTCCATTTAATTTTAAAATTTGTCTAAAGCTCTTTTTTTCTACTTCTTCGTCTGCTATTTCTTCTGCTTCCTTTTTCATAGCATCTCTTTTTATATCAGTATTATAACTTGCTATAATTGAATTCATCATATCAAAATCTTCTTTTCTTAACAAGTCTTTAGTTTCATCAAAACTAGTAAGTTTAATTAAAGCATCTTTGAAAAAGTCAATTTGAGCCTTTCTTTTAGAAGCATCAGAATATAAATTTGTAGCTTCCTTTTTCAAATCTTCTCTAAATTTTTCAAGTAATTTTTCCGGCGAAATATATCCATCTGTTGTACTTGATTTAGTATTTTCGTTATCATTTTCCTTGGTTTCTTCAGGTGAAGACTCACTTCCAACACTAATAGGACTAATAGTTTTAGGTTTTGTAATACCATCAAAACCATATACGCTAGTTAATTTTATAACTTTATCAGATAGTTTAATAATACTATCATAATCTTTTTGTAAAGCTTCTAAAGATTTCTTTATAGAACCTGCTTCGTCTGATAATTTAGTAATTCTTGAAAAATTATCATTTTTTATTGCGACTTCTATATTATTTTTTGTTTGTCTTAATTGTGAAGTTTTATCAAAGATTTCCTTTTCAATCTCTTGTTTTTTAGAGACTACTTTATCAGCAATCTTTTGAATAATTTCTTCCTTTTTAGCATTAAAAGATTCTAATAATCTTTTTTCAGCAACTGTTATTTGTTTTGTTAGAACTTCAATCTGATTTTCTATAACTAATTTTTTATCAGATGATGTATTTTTTAATTCATTCTTTTTATCAAATAATTGTTGTTTTAAATCACCAGTCGTATTTGAAATAGATAAACTCATCTCTCTATCCATTTGTTGTACTTCAAGCATTGTTTTTTCTAAATCAATAATTAAATTTTTCATGATTCTTTTCCCCCTCTTTGCTTTAAATGCCTCATATACTATCACAAATACTAAATCTTGTCAACAAGAAACGAAAAAACAGGTATTATTACCTGCCACATTTAAATAAAACATATCCTACTATTGCTATTACAACTATCATTATAGAAAGTATAATAACACTTATTTTACCACTTTTGGTAATTGGAAGTGATGAATCATCAGTATCATCATACATGTTAGATAAGTACTTCTCATACGAATCAGATAAGTAAAAACGATCCTTTGTTTTAAAAATACTTTCAAAGTAGTTTTTAAAACTAACTGGTAATTTTCCCTTGTTCTTATTATATATTTTTTCAACATCTAAAGATGACGCATCATTATTTATTTTTTCATCCGTTAATAGTTCTAAACTAGTTACCGCAAAAGCATACAAATCAGTTTTATCTGATACAATTTTATATATAGGATCTTGATATTTTAAAGATACTTCATCATTTACAACGTTTTTTTTCACTACAAAACCATCACAATCGATTAACCTTATATTACCATTTTTGTCAGAAAAAATATTATCAAGATTCAAATCACAAATATAAATTTTTTTTCTATGAAGTTTTTTCATAACCTCTTCTATTTTTTTAATCTTTTCTATCTTCTCTTCAAAACTATATTTCTCAGTGTTTTTGCACAATGCCTCACCTTCAGGTAAACATTCCATTATATAACCCACAAATACTCCATCATAATAAACAAGATGTTTAGGTTTAACTATTTCATCTACATCAATATTTTTTAAATATCTAAGAGTTTCTTCTCTATCTTTTATATATGTAAATGAAGTTGATGTAAACATTTTAAGAATTCTTCCATCTTGAGTCAAATATATATTTCCTGATCTTCCAGAAGCTATTTTTTTAACTAGTTTTAAATCTTTATAATTTACTGAATCTTTTGGTATATCCCTAAATTTATCATTTAATCTTCTTGTTGCTACCGCCGATGACACGTTTATACTAAGCATACTTCCAATTTCATTAATACCAACTTCATAAAAGCCAATTGATCTATATATTGCAAGAGTTTTTGAATCATGTTCATCAACTGTTACAAACGCACTTCTAGAGCCAACTTCTCCCGCAACATAAATAACTGCCTCCGCTAGTAACCCTTCCATATTTTTATCCTTAAACTCATCAAGTACGTATAATTTATTTATTTCAACATTAGATGAGTTATTACTAGCTTTAAATTCAAATGTTGCATATCCAATTAACATATCATTAGTTTGTATAACAATTGTTATTTTATTTTTAAAATACTCTGGTACTATGTAATCATCAATATCTGTCAAACAATCCCTCTTCAATGTTTCACTTGAAAAAGTATTAATTATATCCGCAAAAATATCAAAGTCAGTTTCAAGTATTCCAACGTTAAGATTTTCTTTTTTAACTAAATTAATCATCTATATCACCAGCCGCATTCTGTATCATTAATATAATTATATATTATTTTTCTTTTAATTTCTACAAAAAAACAAAAAAAGATAGAAAAATCTACCTTTTTAATCTTTGTTTATTTTATTTATTATGTTTTCTATTTTATTTCCATACTCAACTGATTCATCATATATAAATCTTAAATCTGGAATTCTTCTTATCTCTAGCTTTCTTTTAGCAAGTTCGGTCTTAATAAATCCTTTTGCTCCATTTAGATCATGCAAACACTTATCTTTCTTATTTTGATCTAAAACAGTGCAATAAACTTGCGCTAAAGAAAGGTCAGTATCTACCTTACAATAAGTAATTGTTACAAACTTAATGTCACAATCATTTACTTCATTTTGTAATATGTCACTTATTTCTCTTACTAATAAATTTGCTATTCTTTCTGTTTTAACGCTCATAACTTACCTCTTTATTTCAACAAGTTCATATGCTTCTATAATATCTTTTTCTTTAATATCACCGTAATTTTCTAGTGTAATACCACATTCAAATCCGGCTTTTACTTCTTTTGCTTGGTTCTTTTCCCTTTGAATTGTGTTAATTGCACCATCATATATTACAACTCCATCACGGATAACACGTGCTTTAGCACCCATTTTAACTACACCATCTAAAACGTAACATCCTGCGATATTACCAGTTTTAGAGAATTTATATATCTTTCTTATTTCAGCTGAACCAATTGTTTTTTCTTCATATTCAGGATCTAGCATACCTTTCATAGCAGCTTCCATTTCTTCTACTACTTTATAAATTATGTTATGAAGTCTAACATCTACACCATACTCTTTTGCAATATCAAGTATTTTAGCTGATGGTCTTACGTTAAATCCAATTATGATTGCACTAGATGCATTAGCTAAAACAATATCACTTTCAGTAATAGTACCAACACCACTTCTTATAACGTTTAATTTACATCCTTCAACATCTATTTTAGATAACGTGTTTTTAACAGCTTCCTCGCTACCTTTAACGTCTGCTTTTAACACGATGTTAATTTCTTTTAAACCTTCTGATATCTTACCAAATAAATCATCCAAGCTTATTGCACTAGCTAGCGTATTTGATTTTAACTTAGCTACTTCACTTCTTTGTTCTGCAACGCTGTGAGCTTGCTTTTCTGATTCAAAGGCCATGAATTTATCACCTGCTGTTGGAACTCCTGATATACCAGTTACAGAAACAGGGGATGAAGGAAGTGCTTCAACAACTTCTTCGCCTAAATCATTTTTAAGTGTTCTTACCTTACCAAAATACTCCCCAATAACAACTGGATCTCCTAATCTTAAAGTACCATTTTGAACAAGTAAAGTAACAACTGAACCTACGTTTTTATCCAGTTTAGATTCTATTACGGTACCCATTGCATAACGTTTTGGATTAGCCTTTAATTCTTGCATTTCAGCTATAAATAACAAGTTTTCTAATAATTTATCAATTCCTTCATGAGTTTTTGCAGAAATAGGAACAAATAATGTATCTCCACCCCAAGAATCAGGTGTAAGACCATGTTCACTCATTTCACGCATTACTCTGTCAGGATCAGCTCCTGGTTTATCCATTTTATTTATCGCAACTATAATTGGAACTTTTGCTGCTTTTGCATGATCAATTGCTTCTATTGTTTGAGGCATAACACCATCATCTGCTGCAACAATTATAATTACTATATCAGTAATAGATGCACCTCTTGCCCTCATTTCAGTAAATGCAGCATGTCCTGGAGTATCAATAAAAGTTATTTTCTTACCGTTATAACTTACTTGGTATGCTCCTATATGCTGAGTTATACCACCAAATTCGCCTTCTATTACGTGACTTTGTCTAATGGCATCTAAAAGAGACGTTTTGCCATGGTCAACGTGTCCCATTATTGTTACAACAGGAGGTCTTTCTTCTAGATCCTTTGGATCATCTGTTACCTCAAACTTTTCAAAGTTTGCGATGTCTTGCGTTTCTTCTCTTTTTAATTCTTTATTATATTCTAACGCGATAACTGATGCATCATCAAAACTTATTGATGCATTCATACTAGCCATAATACCTAAAGTCATTAATTTCTTAATTAAATCAGTAACCGAAACAGAAAGTTCTTTTGCAAACTCCTTAATTGTCATTCCTTCTTTGTATAAAATAATGTTAGAGTTAGACTCCGTTTCATTAGAAACTAGTTTTTCCTTGTTTTTATACATTTCTTTTTTAGCTTTTTTAATATCTTTTTTATCGTTTTTCTTATTTTTCTTCTTTTGTTTAACTGGTTTTGGCTCACTGTTATAAACCGCATCCTTTTTATCTATTAAAGTATCAATAGCTTCGTCATAATAATCATCTTCGTCCATTTTTTTGATTATTTCTTCATCTACTACGCTTTCTTCTTCTGGTTCGTTTGAAAATGCATTATCAAGTTCAACGATAGAATCATCCGAAAGCATATCGTCTTCATTTTTAACATCAATTCCTAACTTACCACACATCTTTATTATTTCTTCTACACTTTTATTCATATCTTGTGCATATTCTAAAACACTCATCATGAGACAAATCGCCCCTTTCTTTATTTATTTATAGCTTTTTCTAACTCCTCATATACCTCCTCAGGTATTAAAACTTCTAAATATTTTTCTAAGGCTTTAGTTTTTCTTGCCATATCTACTACTTCTAAATCTTTCTTTAGGTATGCTCCTCTTCCGTTTTGCTTGCCAGTCTTATCAACCGTTACTTTACCGGTATTATCTCTTACTACCCTAATTAATTCTTTTTTAGGATATTTTTCTTTAGTTACAACACAAGTACGCATAGGAACTTTTTTTTGTTTCATTTTAAATTACACCATCCTTTAGGATAAAGCATTTGTAAGGTCTATTTTTTCTTCCTTTACTTGTTCAGGCGTTTTAACATCTATTCTGTAATGTGTTAAGCGCGCTGCAAGTCTAACATTTTGACCTTTCTTACCAATTGCAAGTGATAAGTTATCACCTTCTGCAACTGCTAGTGCTTCTTTTTTCTTTTCATCTAATATATATACTTTTACATCTTTTGCTGGTGATAAAGCATTTTTAATGAACGTAATTGGATCTTTATCATATTTAACTACGTCTATTTTTTCTCCACCTAGTTCATTTGAAATACGATTAATTCTAGAACCTTTTTCACCAATACAAGCGCCTACTGCATCTACGCTTTCATCTTCTGAGTAAACAGCTATTTTACTTCTTGATCCTGCATCTCTAGCTACACTATATAATATTACTGTTCCATCATTTAATTCAGGAATTTCATTTTCAAGTAATCTTTTTACAAAACCATAGTGACTTCTAGATAGTAAGATAAGAGGACTTTTTCCAGTATCATCTATTTTTGTTACGTATACTTTAACAGATGAACCCATTTTTAACTCTTCACCATGAATAAGTTCACTTTTTGGTAAAATACCGTGCATTCTTCCTAAGTCAACGTAATAATTTTGAGCATCTTCACGTGATAAAGTACCAACTAATAATTCTCCTTCTTTATCCTCAAACTCAGCCATAATACTTTGTCTTTCTGCTTCCCTTACCTTTTGGACTAAAATTTGTTTAGCTGCTTGCGTTGCAACACGTCCAAAGTCCTTTAAAGGAACTTCTTCTTCAATTGTTTCACCAACGGTTATATCAGGTACAATCTTCTTTGCATCTTCAAGTAAGATTTCAACTGTCTCTTCTCCTGCTTCATCTTCTTCTCCGTCAGTATACTCACTAACTACTTTTTGATAAGAATAACCTTTTATTTCTCCTGTTTTCTTATTTATATCTATTCTGATATTTGGAAGATTAGTTTCCTTTGCATAAGCCTTAGAAAGAGCTTGTGTCATTCCTTCAAAAATAACTTCTTCACTTATTTGTTTTTCTTTACATATAGCTTCTAGTGCATTAATAAATTCTTTACATTCTTTACTATTCATCTTAATTTTCTCCTTTTTCTAATGAGCAAACGTCTAATACATATGAATCATCAAATTCATCTTCAAGGGTATCAATAAGTGGATTTATAATCCCTGTTGCTAAAACACAAGTATCAACATCAACAAATGGTTCCTTATCTATTACCACTCTAAGAAAATACATAGCACCTTCCTTAACATATTCAACATCACAAAGCTTAATGTTGTTTTTCTTAAGAGGTTCTTCTATTAACTCTCTTACTTTAGCATCCATCTTTAATACCTCCTTCAAATATAAAGAGCAGGACTTTTTGTGCCCTACTCTTCGTTGCTACAAGTATTATAACATAAAATAGTATAATTGCAATACTTTTTAAAATAGCACTTTACATATTAAGTTTCTTTCTAACAAATGGAAAACCATTATATTTTTCTATTAAATCACCATCTAAATATTTTGAGTTTTCTCTTATTAAACACATTGCATGATTAGAGCTTATTTCTTTATCATTATAAGGAAATTTTAAATTTTTATCATTAAAGCAAGAACAATTATTTTCTTCCATATATCTTATAATATTTAAGAAAAGCTCATTTAATGCTAATTTATAATCATCTTCATCTTTATTTTTAACACTACCTATAGCATCATAAAGTTCGTTTAATAAAGCATTTGGAATAACAATATCATCTAAATTAAGTCTTTCTAAATTAATTGCAATTCTATTTTCTTTTTTTCTTTCAATATTTTTGCTATCAGAAGAAAAATGAACAGGAACTTTAGAATTTTCAAGACAAAAATTAATATATTTTTTTATCTTTTGAAGATTTTCCCTATTTCTTTTATTCTTCTTTATTTCATTAATCATGTTAATATAATAAAGATGCTCTTTAGTATAATATTTCTTATAGCATATTATACCGTTATAATCCTTACTTATTTTTCTTTCTAGTTCATTTCCTTTATCTACATCGGATGCAAATCTATTATTTTCTAAATAAAAGTTATAATAATTTTTTATTACTTTAGAAATATAATTTCTTTTAGAGTTTATGCTTTTTTGTCTTTTATAAAAATCTTTATGTGCTAAATCATAAGCATCTATCATTTTGTTTTCTTCTAATAAATATTTATCCAAATTGTAATAGTCTTCTAAGTTAAGTCTCCTATATGAATCATATAGTCTTTGTTCTTCTTTATCCTTACTTCTTTTAGGTGCTCTTTTATTTTTCTTAAAGAACTCAATTCTTGCCCTTAGATTTTCGCTTACTCTTTCCTCATTATATTCTCTTCTAATTATAGTTATGTTACTTTCATAGTTCATATCTTTTTCGTCCCTTTTTTTCATTTGGCGCTATTATTATATTTAAACTTTTTAAAAAGTCAAATTTTATCTAATGCACATAAAACGTTTTATAATTTCCTAATTTGATGTTATAATTTAAAATAGAGGTGATGAAGATGATATTAAATGCCTTAGAAGAAATGGAAAACAAAGTAAAAAATTGGTTTAAAGATAATTATAAGTACCTACTTGTTATATTAATTTATTTACTTTATCAAAGTAATTTTTTAATTGGATTAATTAGTTCGTTTGGTGTTTCTATATCTAAAATTCCTAGAATACCTAGAATATTTTTGTTTGCTTTAACGGACCTTGTATACGTAATAACACTTTTACTTATGTTTAAAAAAGACATAATAAAAGGTTTTAAGGACTTAAAGAAAAACTTTTCAAAAAGAGCTTTATTATCCGTTAACTGCTGGCTTTTAGGATGCATAATTATGACTACGTCTTCGTTTTTAATTAGTTTAATTTTAAAGCAAAATGTATCAACAAACGAAGCTCTTGTTAGAGAAAGTATTAAATCTGCTCCTATGTATATGCTTTTTACTTGTTCTATTGTTGCACCAATATTAGAAGAAATGGTATTTAGAAAATCATTTTATGGTCTAATTAAAGTTAAATGGTTATTCGTTATTTTAAGTGGTTTATTATTCGGTTTATTACACGTTTTAGGTAGCTTTACATCCCCACTTGACTTTCTATACGTAATACCATATGGTGCAATGGGATCTTGTTTTGCTTACCTTTTGTGTAAAACAGACAATATCACACTACCAATAATAATTCATATGCTTCATAACACGGTACTTGTTATAGTTCAAATAATTGGGAGGTAAAAAGTGACTAAAGAAAAAGATGAAACAAAACATAAGAAGAAAAGAAAATTAAAATGGCAAGTTAAGTTATTTTTACTTATTTTATTTATAATAATTTATGCATTTTTTATTGGTCCTAAAGGAATTTTCATTAAAGACTATAACATAAAAACAAGTAAGATAAGTAATCTTTCAAGTGGTATTAAAATACTTCAAATATCTGATATATATTATGGCTCAACAATTAATAAAAGCGATATAAAAAAGATAGTTAAAAAAATAAACGAAAATAATGTTGATGTAGTTATTTTTACAGGTGACTTAATAAGTAAAAACTACGATATAACAGATGAAGATAAAACATTTTTAAAAAAGTGGTTAAACAAGATAGATACCGAGCTTGGTAAGTATTATACTACCGGTGAAGAAGACTTTGAAGATACTAATGAAATACTTGGTATGGCAGGATTTACTAATTTAAACAATAATCCTCAAAGTATTTATGATGAAAGTAACACACCAATAATAATTATGGATAAAAGTGTCAATAAAGAATACCTAGAAAGTGGTGAGGCTGCCCCTTACTTTAAAATACTTGCCATCCATAATCCTGATGACATAGATGATTTTAATGATGCAAACATCGATATGGCAATTGCAGGTCATACCCTTAATGGAGAGATAAACATTCCAAAGCTTAGAGAATTATTTATATCTAGCAAATACAAAAAAGGATATCAAAAAGTTGGTAATACTAAGCTTTACATAAACGCAGGATGCGGAACTAAAGGGATAAAAGTTAGACTATTTAACCACCCTACTTTAAACTTATACAGAATAAATAAAACATCTACAAAGTAAAATGTAGATGTTATTTTTTTATAGGAAGAGTTATTTTAACAGTTGTGCCATAACCTTTTTTAGATGTGTATTTCATTGTTCCTTTATGTTTTTCTATTATTTCCTTTGAAAAACATACTCCAAGTCCAGTTCCGTTACTTTTAGTCGTGTAAAACGCTGTTCCAATCTTATCTTTAGTAGATTTATCCATTCCAATCCCGTTATCACTTATTTCCATAACATAATTACCTTTTTTCTTATAGGTTTTCAAAACTATCTTTCCTTTAGAAGTAATCGCTTCCTTAGAGTTTTTTATTACGTTTATTAATACTTGTTTTATTCTGTTATAGTCAGCTTCTATATAAACATCGTCGTCCTTAATATCTGAAATGAATTTTATGTTATTATCTAAAATAAGGTCAGCCTCATCACAAACATCATCTAAAAGCATTCCAACTTCCATTTTTTCTTTATCAATATTAAGCTTTGAAACGTTTGAAAAGTCTTTTAATAAAAGAAGAGTTCTATCTATTTCTTGATCAATTATACCAGCATACCTACTTGCTTTTGCAGGATTGTTTACGTCAAACATATCAAGATATCCTTTGCATACTGCAAGTGGATTCTTTATTTCATGAGTAATTTTAAATAGTGATTCATATAATTTCTTTTCCTTTGTTATTTCTTCAAGAGAACTATAAAGTTCTACAACTTTTGATACCTTATCATAAAACTTTATAATTGCATAAAATACAAGATACATAATTATCCATACTAAAAAAGCATAGCCTAATAATTTAACATTTAGTATATCATTTGGAAAAAATATTGATATTATAATTCCAAACGTGACCTTGCAAATTAAAAACACGTTGTTAATATTTATCTTCGTAAAGTACCCAAGAATAAATATTATTAAATACTGAATTAAAAACAAATATATATTTGAATTATATACATCCCATAAAAATATGGATGTTGCAAATAAAAGAACAACGGATGGGAACACTCTTTTTTTGTATATTGAAAGAAGAAGTGGTATGTTTATTAAAAAACAAGCTGCAATAGGAAGATTACTAAATCTCGAGCATAAGTAATAACTACTAAAAAGTGCTAAATCAAAAAATATCATCTTCTCCCTTTCATCTTTTACCTTCGTGTAAACTACGTACATAAAGTAACAGCATAATGGGAAAAACAAATAAATTAAACTTAAAAATACGGACGCTAACATATAAATCACCCTTTCTCTAAAGATAATTATACGCATGTAGCGTGCCGTATTTTGTCGAATTTTGTAGTTTTTTTAATTTTTTTGTAAATTATTGGTCCTCATTTAATTGCTCAATGCATTTTTTTAATTTTTTAGCATCTTTTTGAAATATTATTTTAATTGTATTATCTATTTCAACAATGCCTCTTGCTCCAAGCTTTTGAATGCCTTCTTTATTTACCTTAGATGGATCTTTAAGTGTTACTTTAAATCTTGATACACTAACTTCCATGTTGGTAATGTTTTTTATACCACCTAGGTATTCTACTAATTTATTTGCCTCGTATTTGAAATCTGGCTTACTAGCTTTAATAACCACTAACGCAATTATTACAAGTACTGCTAGTATAATAACATACTTTAATAACTCTGTCATATCTATCACCTATTTAAAATTATATATCAATAAGCTTTAAAATGCAAGTTTTATATGGACGTTTGACTTGCACTTTTTACAGTAATTTGAATATGCTACTAATGAAAAAGATAGAAAGGGTGAATATTATGTGTAATGATTCTAAAACAAATTCAAAATGCAACTGTATCGCTGAAATATTAAAAGTTATAAATATTCTTCAAAGCGAAGTTTGTCCTGGTGATACTTGCCTTGAAACATGTACAAGAGCATACTTTGGTCCAAACTCAAGCGTTGATTTTAACACAAGACCAGTAACTTTATATACATGTAACGGAGCAGCACTTGCTATGCCAGTATCAAATACACCTAATGAAGAAACTACTTCAAATATATTTAGAGTAGAAAAAGTTGATGGATGTTGTGCTACCTTAAGAGTGTTAACATATAATGCTGGAACAAGTACTTATACTGCAACTAACTCATTTTGCACAGTAAATACTGATTGCTGCTGCTCTATAAAATGTTTAGCAGATACTTTTGTAGAAGGTGTTTAAAAAAGGCCACTTATGTGGTCTTTTATTTTATGTTAGAAATTTCATCTATAAAGATTCTGTCTCCATCACTCGTCATTATGTAATTATCTTTAAAACCAATTATTTTTTTATCTATATTTTTACCATTTTTGTACATAATATTAACATCAGCTTGATAAACATAATCTGGTCTTTTAAATATGTTATTTATCTTGTTTATTAAGTCAGTTTTACTTAATTGTTCTCCTCTTATAACATGCCCATTCGTATTATCTTGATTAAAATCAGTTGCATGATAATAAAAATCCTTTTGGACTTTTGATTTTAGATTATTTATTTTATTTTTATAAATTTCCGGAAATTTATCTTTCATAACCATCCTCCCATAAAATTTTATGAGTATACTTGGTTAAAATTACTAAAAGGAGTGAAAAAGTATGAAGAAAAACTTAATTAAATATGAAATTATAATTCCTTTGATAGTTTTTTTTATAATTAGCATAGCATCCATTTATAGTGCAAGTTTAAATATTTCTTCTAAATCAATAATAACAAAACAAGTTTTATGGTACCTACTTGGTTTTATTTTAATAATTGTAAGTACAAATAAGAATTTAAAGTTTTTAACAAAATATTCATTTTATTTATATATTGCAGGAAACATATTACTTTTCCTACTTTTAATATTTGGTAGTGAAGTAAATGGTTCAAAATGCTGGTTTGTAATACCTGGTATTGGATCTTTTCAGCCTAGTGAGTTTATGAAGCTTATTTTAATTTTGTTTAATTCCCACATTTTTGAAGATTATGAAAAAAAACATCCAAAAAGTAATTTTAAGGATGATTTTAAGTTGTTTTTAATAATTATGTTAGTTACCATGATTCCTTCTGTATTAACCTTCTTAGAGCCCGATACTGGTATGGTAATAATTTATTTTTTAATATCTTTTGTCATGCTTTTTATATATGGAATTAAAAAAAGTATTTTTATTTGTGTGTTTTTGGTGGTTTCTATTTTAGCGGGTGCATTTTTATACTTTTATTTTAATTTTGAAGACAATTTTATAAACGTTTTTGGTACGTCTTTTTTCTACCGAATAGATCGCCTACTTGATTGGTCTAATAAAAGTGGGATGCAACTTACTAACGCAACTGCTGCGATTAAGGCGGCGGGATTGTTTGGTTTTGGAGTTGGCAACACACCAATTTATATTCCGGAAGCACACACGGATTTTATTTTTTCCATCTTTGCGAGTAATTTTGGTCTTTTAGGAGCCTCTTTTCTTATTTTATGTATTTGTTTGTTTGATTTTGGGCTTATTTATTTAGCAAGTAAATGTAATAATAAGTCTCATAGATATATCATAATTGGTTTTATTACTATGATTTTATATCAGCAAATACAAAATATAGGAATGAATATTGGACTTTTGCCAATAACTGGTATAACCCTTCCCTTTATTAGTTATGGAGGTTCATCACTTATTAGTTATATGATTGGAATTGCACTTGTTTTAAATTATGATAGGGATTATGCAAATTAAGGTCCATCATTTTATGGTATATTTATTAAGGAAATGGTTTAACACATCTTTTCATTCATGTGTTTAAATAGACAAAAAGAAAAAACCTTGATTTCTCAAGGTTTATTTTTTATATGGTGACGCGTATGGGTTTGAAAATGGTATTTTTTGATGTTTTTGAAAACGCATATTTTCCTTATTTTATACCATTTTTATTATTTTAGACTTCTTCAAATTTTTTTAAAATATTTTTAAATTTAAGAAAAATGTGCTTAAAGTGTGTTTGAAAGAGCCAATATTTTCCACTTCAGAAACTCATATAAAAATGATATAATAATCATCAATAACTCTTAGCAGTATCGGAGTTGGTGCAGTATGATTAATTTTATAGTAGTTGATGATATGGAATTTTTTAGAGAACAGATTAATGATGTCATCCTGTCATTCAGTATGAAATCAGATATTCCTACAAACAAATACATATTTGATGAATATAATAAGAATTTTAGAAAAATATCAAATTCAAAACTCGAAAACAAAATATACGTCCTTGATATTGAAACGCCAAAGCACAATGGAATAGAAGAAGCTAAAAAGATAAGAAAAAAAGATGAAAATAGTACAATAATATTCTTAACCAGTTATGAATCAACTTATTATCCTAGCCTATTAAGGTCAGAAATGAAATATAATTTTGTGTCAAAACAAGAATTATTCAAAATCATACTCGTTAACTATTTTAATATTATAGCAGATAACATATGCTCATATAAAAACAATTTAGTGTTTAATGATCATAACGCTTTGATAAGTATTAAGTATGAAGATATTTTATATATATACTCTCAGAATAATAAAAATATCATTAAAACTATTAATAATGAGATATCTGTTAGTAAATCCCTCGACTTTCTATTATCCAAACTACCTAAGAACTTTGCTAGAAGCCATAGAGCTTGCATAGTTAACATTAAAAATATAATATATATTAAGAATAAAATTATATTTTCTAATGGTGAAGAGATTAGTCTTCTATCAAGAACATATAAAAATATCGTAATAGAATTATATAAAAATATACATAATATAAGTGGTGATTAATATGTTTTATAAACAATTTATTAAATATGGTTTTAATGATAAGAATAATTTAAATCTTGATGAAGTCGCAAAGGAAATTATTTCAAATTTAAAGCTTAATAAAGAAAGAGAAATATCGTACATTTATAATAGTGTTAAGAGATTAAGTGATAACTTTTATGATATTATTTCATTTTTTCCATTTAAAATAAAAAAAGACTAAATCAGTCTTTCTTGAAATAAATACCAATCATTAACTAAATACTCAATTCTATCGTCAAAGATAATATATGACACCTTTCTAATATCGTCTCCATATTCCTTAAAGTATTTTTGAACGAATTGTTTTAACTCTACTCTATTCATATTTTTCATAATTTTCCCCCTTCGAGCGAATATAATAGCACACTTGATAGTAGAAATTTGTCGAAAAATAAAAGAACCTAGTCTATTTGACTAGGTTTATACTGTTTGTTCTTCTCTTGATAACTCTGCTAAAATCTCGACATTAAATATAGATACAAAATCCTTAAGATATTCTCTCATTTCTTCTTTTGGAATTTCTGTTATTTTGTTAACTAATTGTTCAGGTTCGATTTTTAATGGTAACTCTATTCTTACATACGATTTTTTCTTCAAACCTAATTTTTCCCAATTTTTAATTTCTTTTCTATTAACGCTTTTCAAGATTGTTTTTCTTGTAGTTAATTTTAAAGCTGAATAATTAGAATTTTCTTCAATTAAAAAACCTCTTCCATCATCAACTATTAAACAAGGTCTTCTTTCTATATTAATTTGTACTTCATCATTTTTTTCATCATAGTAGATTTTTGGAACTACTGCTACCCAAATTTCACCTATTTTAGCTTTTTTCATAATACCTCCATTACTACTAGTTACATTTTTTCTTTTTTAACATACTTTCATCCACACCAAAAAAAGACAAAATTGAATTATCATATTTTTCGTTTTTAACTTTTTTCTCACTGGTACCTAATTTAACTTTTTTTAAGCTTTCACGATATTCTTTCAAGGTGAGACCCAACATATCAGCACACTCTTTTTCTTCCTTAAGAAATTCTTTTCTACTTAACATATTATCGCCTCCCTTTTCAACATCCCTACTGTACAATTTAAATATAACATAAAAATAGGTTTGTTTCAATAATATTTATGCGTTATAGTAGCATTTTTATACTAAAATGTCAACAAAAAATAAGGCAAGAGATTTCTCCCTTGCCTTTAATGCATAATCTATATTAAATCAATTTAATTTGAGATTTTTTAATTATTAATTGTCAACTTTTGACCTGGATATATTTTATTAGGGTTGCTGATATTGTTATCCTTAGCTATCTTTTTATAAGTAGTTCCATATTTCTTGGCTATACTACTTAGAGTGTCTCCAGATTTTACTATATAAGTTCTTGATGAAGTATTAGTTATATGTGACATCGTTCCATTTGGTATTTTAATAACTTGTCCAACTCCTATCAAGTTCGGATTACTGATACCATTATATGAAGCTAATACTTGATATGTTGTACCATACTTACTGGCTATGCCACTTAATGTATCACCTTTCTTAACTATATAAATAGTTTCAGAACTCGTTTGTGATTTACTTGATTCTGCTGGCTTTGGTTCTGAATTTGACGTTTTAGTTTCTGTTCCTTTACCATAACCATTTAATCCACCACTTTTAATTATTGTAGGAAAGTCGGTATGAGCGTAATCTCCGTCTAAGTTTCCTGAATAACCGTTTAACTTTAATTTAGAAGTATATTGATGCATTCCTACACCTGATTTATCTTCATAACTTACGTTAGACCAATGAGCTATCCATTTATTATATCTATCTAAACCTTTTAAATATGTATCAAACCACGATTTAGAAGCATAGATACCAGTATAATAGCCTGCACCCTCAACGATTGAACAGAAAGCCTCACTTATAGCTTTGGAATCATCGAAGTTATATTTGTGTTTCTTTTTCCAGCCATCAGCATCTTCCATATCCAAGTAAACTGGATATTCAAATTGTTTTCCTTTTAACACATTTAAGAATGTATTAGCTTCCTTTTTAGCAGCATCTACATTTAAAGCATATGAATACCAATAAGTTCCTACTGGAATGCCTAACTCTTTACATAAGTTATAGTTCCTTTCAAACTTAGGATCAATGCTATTTGAATAACCAGCTCTGATTATCACAAATTCTACTTTATCTTTTAAATCAGCTAAGTTAATATCTCCCTGATGTTTTGATATATCAATTCCTAACTTTTTCATATTATTTCACCTCGTTCGTCTTTTTTAGCCCATTTACGGCACTTTCGATAAGAATATCTAACTCTGTATCACTTATCTTTAAACCTTTAGAATTAAGCCATTCTAGGGCTTTTTCTTTTGCTTTAGATAGCTTGTCATCATTAGATATCATTACACCTTTATAAATTTGTTCAATATACTTAACTGTTGAATCAACTATCTCTTTCTTAGTTTTAGTATCAACATACTTTGTATAAGCTTTTTTAATTGACATTCCTATAAAGGATGCTACTGCAGTAATTACAGTAGCTAATATTTGTATTAAATTATCTTGTATTAATTCCATCATATTATTTTCCTCCGTGTTCTAAATCTTCTATTCTATGGTTTATCACCTTTATCTGTTCTTCAACAACTGGCATACGCCTAGCAAAGTTGTTATGCTCTCTAACCTCTCTTGTAAGCTCTGATATTTTTTCTTCTGTTACAGCCTGATTTTTTGCGTTTTCTAGTTTTATTTTATCTACCACCTTTTTATCTCCACTAGATTTAGTTACTAATACACCAGCAAACGTTAACCCCCCTGATATTAATGCTACTAATACAGCTTCACTCACTCCGCAGCCTCCCTACTTATTATTCTATATTTTTTTCTAATTACATCTCCATCTTCGAAGTACGCTAATAGTTCTTGTGTCTCAGGATTGTAATTAGGTTCTTCTTCTATTACTAAGTCCTTGTAAATAGTGATAGGTTTATCATACTCATTAGCATACATAATAGCTTCACTCTTCAACTTGTACTTATATAATCTATCGCTTATCCTTATTATTTCATTTTCGTTTTTATAAATATATTTCATACTCTCCTCCTACCAAGCATAACCGTTAACATTCGCTACCATATCAATTCCGTTCCATACGATTTCCATATCATAAATCATTCCGACTTTAGGCGTGAATGATCCGTTCTCACAATCTGTCCCTATAAATTTAGTTGAAATCGTAGGTTCAGTTGCTTCAATGCTAGTTTTACTCGTTTTTAATGTGATATGACAATTGAATGTTTTCGTTGGTAAAATTGAAGCATCATTATAAGTCATACTAAATTTGGTGACACCATTCGTTGGTATAGCTCTATACATATTATTATCTTCTAATTTTGTAACAAAACTAGTAACTGACGTTCTTTTAACTTTAGGTTTAAGTATATAATCTAACAAATATGATTGTATTGTACTATCCATATCTGATGAGTTTACATAAAAACCGCCAATATAAGTATTTGTAGAACTGTCGTAGTAATAAAACATATCTCCTACATCAGTTAACAAGGATAAATAATCACCATTCTTAAATATCCTAGAGCCAACTTCTAAATCCCACGAGTCTGCTATTACATCTATTGTTCCTCCTGATGTAACAACATATAATCCATCAGGTAAATCTGTGTGAGGGTTTAATTTGTTACTTGAAGTGTATGATGACATATCAAAAGGAATAAATTGATATATTCCCAAGTCTATAAGACTTTTGATGCCCTCTAGTGTTGTATTTTGGGTTACTTGTGAAAGTGTAGTCCCCTCACCTATTTCAAGCTCCTTGTACTGGATTTTGGGCTTGTCCGTTAGTTCACTATAATTTGTAGTACCTTTTTCTCCCTTTTCACCCTGGATACCTTGTATGCCTTGCTCACCTTGAATGCCTTGTTCTCCTTTAAGTCCCTGTTCTCCCTGGTCACCCTTAGGACCTTTTAGATTAGCTAATTGTTCTTCTGTAAAATCAGAATATGTAAAAGGCTCACCTTTTTCGCCTTGAATACCTTGTGGTCCAGGATCACCTTTGGGTCCTCTCAAAACACCATTAGGTATATCTATGTCAATAGAAGAAGTTGGCTTAATTTCTATTTTCATTTTTTATACCCCCTTGTTTACGATGAATTGTTCATCCTTTATCAATGTATTTAACAATTCACCATCACGATATAATTTGATGCCATAATGATAACAATCTGCTTTTAAAAGTTCAGATTCCTCTTTTGTAAAATTAAGAGTGAATGTATATTTATCGTCTTGTTTAGTAAGATTGTAATCCTTTTGATAAATATCCTTTGCATAAGGATTAGTTCTTATAGTGAATTTAACTATGTCAGTTTCTTCGATATCTTCACCAGTTAAACTAAATAACATATCTAGTCCATAGTCGCCTTCATCCATTATTATTTTTTTGTTTTCATTTCTTAATGCCATTTAAACACCTCTATTCTTCATAATTTCTTATAACCTCTCGTGCTTCTTATTTTTTTAATCAGTTGTTTTTGTATATTCTATTATAACTTTAATAGGTTTTCCAAAAAATCCACTGTCATTGGTTGCTATCTGTAATTCATTAGAAGTCTTATTCAATTGAAAATACGTAAATTGTGCTGTACCTACTGCTAATAATTTATGCTCTGATGTACTAAATTCTATATATCCTGTATAGCTTAATATTTCATCTGCATTTAAATTACTTGAAATTGTTACCCATGTAGCACTTACACTTGGACACGTTGAATTTATTACTTTTCTATAAATAGGTTTACCATCTATCCATGTTCCTATTACTTGTTCTTTTGTTGAATAATTAAATTTATCAAAAGGATTCTTTCCTCTTATTTGCAAATCTCCACCGACACTTTCATCATATTTACCCATTATTCCTACACCATTTTTTGAAAGTGCAATATTTGGAATACCTGAGCCTATATTAGCAGTAAACGTAACAGATGAAAGTTCATCAGATACGACAACTTCTATTGTATAAGATTTTTCAACATTGAATCCTTTTGTAGAAGTATCACCCATAATTAATCCATCATAAGAATAACTGCCATTTTCTCCGTTTACACTAGTATTAATTGTTAAATCTTGATAGTCAGACCAAGTACTTGAGTCAGATACTCTATATCTATATTTTGCTGATTTTATGGTGTTAGTAACTTTACCAAAATTGATAACATTGTAAGTTCCATCTATTTTAAGAGTAACATTTTCTGATGTTCCATTTTTTCTATTTGCATTTATAGTTCCTTTAGTCATAACGCTATAGTTTAAAAATGTTGCTATTGCTTTACTGACCAAAGTAGAATTATTACGACTATCTATCGCATAACAGTTTATTGTTGGGTCTGTTGGAGCTGATAGTTGTCCACCTACTCGTAATGTGTCACTATAAGGCAACTCAACAGGGTTAGCAGTTCCCGATGTAATTCTATATTTAGACATTGTAGCCTCTTTTTTAGCAGTAGCCTTCATGCTTGTAGGTATTGTTACCAAAATGGTAGAATATCCTTTTATTACAGCATTAGGGTCACCGGTTAAAGTTGTCGTTGTTGTATTTACATCTTCAAAATTGAAATTACTAAATTCTGGATTTCCGTTGACAATTGTCATTGTTCTATCCCAATAACTCCAATAATTTTCTGTTGTTCCACCTATACAAGTTCCTATTACCCCTCTAACCGTCATAGTATTATTAGTACATTTCTGCCGTAATAATTTTCTTTCATCGTCAGTTAAATTGAATGTATAACTTCCTGTATTCGGAATATTATCTCTTTTAATATTAGTTCCAGCAAATTCTAATCTTGCATTTATTCTAAAACCACCTGGATTGTTATAAGTTATTGTTGGATTTTGTTCATCGTTAAAATCATTATAACCTGTTATATTTGCTTGTCTTAGTATTGTTGTTAATGCAGTCCAATCAGTAGTAACACCACCAGTATTAGGCGTATAAGATGATGTTCCACCTTTGGTAAAGGTGGCATATGCATACCCACTCAATCCGCCGTTGCTATTATGATAAAGAGGGTCTATATATCCACCAGCATATGCACTTCCACCAGCAGTGATAGAAGTTAACGAAGTTTCGGCAACTAATCTATCATAATTTTCTCTGTTATCATGCCAATAAATTCTAAGATAAGAAGCATAACTAGAAGTCCATCTATATCCTTCTGATGTTAGTTTCGCTTCTACATATATTCTTGAAGAATTGTTTGACGTGCTTGTACGTTCTTCGTTAAAATATGCTTGTAAATAATATGCTTTACTATTGTTTGAATATAACGTTATTGATTTTGAATTACTTGCCATTTATACCACCTCACATTCTCGTAAACCATGTCTGGTCTCCTACATTCTGTATTAACGTTCTACATATCTGAGCTTCATCTTCAACAATAAGTTCTTTCGTACTTAAGCCTTTATCGGTAAAGTAAGCTATCGTTGCATTTTGCAAAGTCAATATTTTTATTCCATTTGCATTAGCTTTGAATATGGTTTCCATATTTGTTGAAGTAATTGTTATACCTTTTGATATGTTAACTGTTTCAGTAGTTGTTTCGTTTTCGTTTTGAGAATAAGCCAGTTTAACTATTCCTTTGTTACACATCAAATCATATATTTCTACCGCATTATCGACATCACATTTAAATGTTATTCTTATGTGATTTGTAGTAACTTCTACTGGTTGAGTGATATATTCTTTAGTTTCATTATTTTGTTCACCTGTATAGAATTGTTTTAATTCTGTACTATCTAGTTGATATTCTTTATCGTTGATTAATACGCTAGCATTAGCCAACTCATTTAATTTTTGATACATAAAACTAACAGCGTAATTCCCGTTAGGTACTTCTTGCTCTTGATATACTTCTCCATTTAAAAGTAACATCGAATTATTATTAGCAGCTTCATCGTTTGAATTTCTAACAATCTCGCCTTCCCAAAACTCATAAAGATTATCACTTGTTTTTATTTGTATAGATAACTCTTTTAATGTTGTTTTTGCATCAGCTATTTCGAGATTTGTATCTATTCCAATTTTCAGATATGGATATGCCAAATTATTTTTATCTATTTCTGTAACAGTTCCAAATGTATCACTCATTGTAAGTGATTTTTCATTAACGGTCGTTATATCGTTTTTTACATAGAAATCAATCATAGGCATTATGGATTGTTCGAAGTTACTTATTGTATTACATCCGACGTTAAATAATCCTTTTGATAATTGTGTATGAATACCTATAGCATTGCTAGTTGATGTTTTGACAAACATAGAAGTAGTAACAGCTTGTTCGTTTAACGTTTCGTAAAAATTATCAGGTAAAGAAGAATAAATCGTCTTTCCGTTTAAATCATCACCTACAAGAATATTTCTACTAAAGTTTTGGTTCTCAAGTAAAAGCATTACGTATGCTGTATTCTTTTTAAATTTTATTGTACTTGAACCAGCACTTAATTCGTGTTTCAATATCTCCCCGTTTTCTAATTGAAATTCTCTATTAGATGTCAATTCCAACAAACTGGTTTTATAAGATAGTGTAGTGTCTCCATGTTTATATGTTAGTTCTGGAACATCCAAACTATATTCATACGCCGAATTAATTTCCATGAGTTCTTCACTTCTTATATAGCTGGTGACACTAGTAGATGAAGGGTATACATTTGTTAATGATTTATTAACAGCATCTGAGTTATAGGTACAATAAATAAAACTTTCATTGTACAAATTTTGAATGTTTGCCGTATCAGCTTTGAACCATAATCCGGTATTTCTGAATATGTTATTTCCACCAGCTTCACTAAAAGTGTTTGTTATACCCGATTCAGCGGTTTGAAGTAATTCATTTATATTTGTTTTATTATAGTAGTCACTTTCCAGATTCTCTCGTAACGTCTTAGTTTGTTCAGTCAAAAGCGTTATGTTGTTTGCTTCCTTATCAACTTTTGCTTCTGCTTTTTTATATAAATCAATCGTATTAGCCGGATAAACATAATTTACAGTTGCACTAGTTTCACTTGGTGCTTCTAAAGTTATTTCGTCATAATTGTGCTCATAACGTAATAAAATGGAGTTTATTAATTCTCCATTTTTATTTTTGAATTTAATTATATCGCCACATGTTAAATATGGTTTAAAACTAGTTTTCGCCGAAAAGGCACTATAACCAAAACCCTTTATTTTATCCAATATTGCATAAATAAGTTCTTCTCTTTTTTTCTGTGTGTAAGCAAATGGATTATCATTTATAATGAGCCAATGTTCACCATATTTTTTTACAAGCTCATCATCTTTTAAATCCAAATTTTCTCCAACTATTTGACTCATTCCTAGTCTTACACAGGTTATCGGTTTTGTATCCCTTTTATCATCCAAGTCCGTATAATCTTCTATAACTTCGTTAATTATTGAATACTTTATACTCATTTCAGCATCTTCACTATTTGTTATATAAGTAGTATCATTGAACGTTTTAAGAGTTGTAATTTTCCCTAAATCTATTTCCTCTGGTGTTTCTAGTTCATATATTAAATCAAATTCTAAATCAGGATATTTTTCTTTCCATTGAGTTTGGGTCAAACCATAAACGCTTTTGCTAAGAAATATTACACCATTACTACCAACTGTATTTAAACTAACTCTAAAACCAGAATTAGAAATATTAGTCATATATGATATTGGTACACTATCAAATGAACCATTTTTGTTAGGATAATCTTTCAAAAGTTCTGGTTGAGGTTGCCAGCCAGGATAATCTTCAAAATTATTCATATCTTTAATAGCTAAACTTAAATGTCTTGATTTCTTTTGAATTGTAGCTCTACCATCTTTGATAATTAATTTATCATACTTAGTTAATTCATTTCCTTTTAGGTCTATGTTTACTACTTCTTCTGTATAAGGTTCGTATGGTGTAGCAATAGGACCTTTTTCTAGTTGAAAATCTTTTGCTTCAACTGATGTTGTTGTACCATATAAACCTATTACCATTTGACCTGTATAATTTGAAGTGAATTTCAAGGGTACTGCTGATGAAAGACCTACAGCTGATAAACCTTTAATAACAGTACCCCAAAGTTTATCACTATAACAATACATAGATATGTGTTCGCTTGTACTCGTTGAAAATACATATTGCTCGTCTTTTACAACATTTGCAACAAAAGTCGCGTAAAAAGAGTCACCTGTGCCTTTTTTCGTTGCTGTTATATTATTTGCAACATTTGACGTATATATCCAAGAGTTAATATTAGTATTTTTACTTGGGTCAAACTTTGCTATGTTTTTTCCAGTTTCTACTATTTGTATATTTCCATATGGTACATATCTTGTTGCAATAGAGCCTTTTTCTAGTTGTATTTTTATTATGTCATCAAGAGTAGTTTCTGCTTCAAAACCACTTATATAAGCATACATACTATGTACTTCTTTTTTAAATGCCACATTTTTTGTTTTAGAACCCGCGAAAATTGAAAATTCAAATCCTTCTTTATCTGTATATGTACCTTTTATACTTACATTAAATGTTTTAGGTTTATCAATAGACAAGGCATAATTTCCAGCAGGATATGAATATATAACATTATTTGAAATATTTGCCCACTTACTGGTTGATGTCCCTTTTATAGTTCCTACGCCATTTTTATCATATGTTGTTGTTATTCCATTACTTGTGTAATTTAAAGGTTTAAACAAATTATTACCTTTTACATTTTCTATTTCACTTGGATAGTCTGGACTAGGACTTACACCATAAGGTTCATATTCTCCTACTGTATCTCTAGACACAATCATAGGATAAATTTTAAAGTTATTAAATGAAGAACCTACAGCTATTCTTAAATAAGGCTTTATTACTTTTTCTTCTGTAAATGTTTTTGTAGATACATCGACAATATCAAAGTTGTTACTATCATCTTTAAATATTGCTGTTGAAGTACTAGCATCTGGGTTCCCGTTTGATAATGTATAAGTTCCTGCTGGTATAGTAAAATCTTTTGCTAGTCTTCTCCAGTACGTTTCAGTTCCAGTATAAGTTCCGTTTAAAACAATAGTCTTATCAGAATTTATAGTTACCGTTACACCCATCATAGAAAAACTCTCTGCCGTAACATTTAACAAGTTCCTACCACTTCTTGTTTCTTGTGTAGATTTACCATATAATTGTAGTTTAAGATTAGTATTATAAACACTATTATCTATAATTAGAGTTTTCCCATCTTTTTTATTACTTTCATATTCATTAAAAATTAGATAAATTTTATCATCATTCATAACCTTGACAAACGAACAACTCGATTGAGCAATTGCTACAAAAACATCTCTTATTGTCGCACCTGTACCCGTAAATTGATCACTTTCTACTATGAAGTCGGAATTTGTAAAATCAGTAATTCCACTAACTAGCCCACTTAATTCACAACATTCATTCCATACGTCCAATAAAGTAATAAGCCCACTAGAATAATCTAGTGAGCTCATATATTCAACTTGAGTTTTTAATCCAAAATCCATTCCTACAACTTTTACTAATTCAGTAGTATCATTATCAGTTATTTCAGTAGTTATAAACGTACCAAATTTAATAGTCTCTCCATTTACAACCTTATAATATTCAAATTCTTTCTGTTTAAAATCTATATTGTTTTCCACTTCGAAGGATATTTCTTTAAATATAAAGGTACCTATAAAGTTTCCATTATTGTAACAATCATCTTTTAAGACAGCTTTTACTGGAATTTTTTTGTTATCTATTATTATATATTCGCTGAAGGTTAATGTTTTTGCATTACATCCATTTTTCCAAGTACTCGTTAAACCTTTTAACATTCTAATCACCAGCCTTCAGCAATGTAATTGTAAAATCATTTATAACTGCATCACCATCGCAAAATTTATCAACTGATATTTCCGGTCTTTCTTGTATAATAAAATCGGTTTCTTTATATTTTTTATCTTGAAATGAATAATATTGATATGTCCCCTCCGTAAGAACTTGTAAATATTCATTAGTAGTGTCTAAATCCAAAGTTCCTAAATTGATTGTTATAACACAGTCCACGTAGTCTGAAAGTATTTGTTTTCTTCTTCCATTAATAAATTTTTGTGTTATTCTATCCAAATCTTCTTTTATGTTGTAACCGTTTGAAAGTATTTTATCAAATTCAAAATAAGAATCTTCACCTTGTTTCTTTTTCAAAAGAATCATTTTACACCTCCATATTGCAATGCTTTTCGAGCTTTAATAGTTTCCTGGTTTTGATATATCTTTTCACCATCAAGATTTATAGATATAGGCATAGTTCCTTCAAAAGTAGCATTTGCATTAAGTATCTCCGTTACACTACCACTAGTACCGCTAAATGACATTTTACCAGTTTCAACATTAACGGCATCTTGCATTTCATTAAGTATTTCATTTCCGAATTCTTCAACTAGTTTCAAAGATTTACCCTTACTTTTTGTAAGACCTACATTAAAACCTTCAATTAAATATTTTGCATCCTGTTCTGATGCTTTTGATGGAGAATGCTCTTTCAATGAAGTCCTTAATTTTGCCAATAAACTATTACCAAATGACGCTATTGCGCTAAATGCAGAGCTTTGCTTGTTTCGGTTTTTTATACCTGACGTAGTCCCTTCTATCAAATATTCACCAGACTTCTTTGCTTCTCTCTTTTGATTTTTAATTTCACTTGTCATAGTCTCAGCTAAAGCTTTTGCTTCTTTTTTAGTCATAGGTTTTCCTTCTTTTATCCCATCAATATATGCTTGCACATTTCCATTTGAAGTTTTTCTGAATTCAACCTTATGACCTGTTATCTCACTAAGTTGTTCAGACAATCCTTTATTCCATGCTTGTTTAGTCTTTTTCTGACCCTCTTCTGTAATTGTTTTATATTTAGCTTGTTCAGATTCTAATTGTTTAATTTTAGATTCAGTTGATGAAACAAGAGCATTATATGTTTCTGTATCATACTTATCTTTATCCCTTTTTAAGCTGTCCAAATAAAGTTGTTGAGCTGTGATTGCATCCTGATAATTGTTATATGTTTGTTCCTTTGTTTTTCCTTGATAGTTAGTAGTATCCTCATACATTTTTAATACTGCATCATAGTTACCATTTGACAAGTTTGTTAAAGAAGTTTCATATTCTCCAATTATTTTTTGATTATCAGCATATTTGTTTCCTGTTTCTTCGAGTAATGCTTGAGTTTTATCATACTCTGTATTCAATTCATTATTTTTATTTTTTATATTTAATAATGTTTCACCATGAATTTCTAAGCTATCATCAAAGACATTTGTAGTATTTAATAATTCTTTAACTCTTTCTTCAGTTATTCCATATTGTTCGGCTACTTTGCTAATATAATTATTTCTTTCTTCTTCGGCTTTGTTTGCTTCTTTAACTGCTGTTGCATAAGCTTCTTCTAGTTTCGCAGCTTCATCTTTAGCTTTGTTATATTTTTCTTCTTGTGCATCTAATAATACCTTTGCTCGTTTAGCTTTTATAACATTTGCTATCTCAACAGATATTTTTTGATAATTTTGTATAACTCCATCAGTTACAGTTATTTCTGTCCCTAATGCTTCATTTAAAGTTCCTGAAATAAACTTTGCCCTTTCTTCATATCCCTCTTTAACTTTTCCATTTTCATCAGCAAGATTAATTAATTCATCATATAAATTACGATAATTTTGAACTTCATTCATATTAGTATCAAGATATTTTTGCCTTGATTTATCAGCTTCTTTCATAGTTTCATCATAATCTTTCAATGTTTGATTAACTTGTTCTTGCTCAGTTTTATTTTTAGATAATGCAGAATGCAATGCTATTAATCCTGCAGTTAATCCAGCTACTCCTGCAACAATCAAACCTACTGGGTTTGCATTGAATGCAACATTTAACAATGCCATAGCATCTGTCGTGCTTGTAATTGCTGGAATTAACGACAAAAATGAACTAACAGCAGATAATATATTTTTAGCTATATTTATTGCTGATATTGTCTTTAAGACAACTTGATAAGCAACAAATCCAGCTGTAACACCTGCAATAACAGGAATTAAAGTTTTAAGAACATTTATCAATGCTTTAACGTTTACTTTTTCGATTGCGGTAGCAAATTTTTTAAATGCAGTTTCCGAAGTTTTACCTATATTACTTAAAACCCCAGATATTCCACCTAAACCATTTTTCTGCAATAATTTATCAACAGATGAAATAACGTTTGCTACTCCACGTGTTATTGCCGTTTTCATATTTGTTACTGATGTTTTTATACCTCCAGTTGCATTTCTAGCCTGTTTTTCAAAAGACTGAAAATTTTTAGTTCCATCTTTATTCAACTTTACAATTGTATCTATAAATTCATCCATTGATATAACACCTGTTCTAAGTCCTGTTCCTAAAGCCGTTGTCATATCACCAGTTCCGTTCTCAACTGCTTTCAATTGCTCTATTAATTCAGAGGCAGTTGATGACAAAGGATTGTTATCAGCATACTCCTGTGCCGACTTCAGATATTTATCTAAAGCATCTTTATTCCCTAACATTTCAGATGAAATCTGTTTTAATTGTGCTGGCATAGCTGTTTGTATTGCACGCCATTCCATCATATCTGGTTTACCTTTTGCATAAGACTGTGATAATTGTTCTAGTGCAGACGATTGAATTTCAGCAGATGCTCCACCTGCTAACAAAGCATTATTTACTGCTAAAAATATTTCGGTTGATTTTTTTACATCACCATTTTTACTTGTGAATCTTTGAACAGCTAAAGCTGCATCGTCTAGTGTTGTTGGAATACCCTTTAATTTATCACTTAATGTGTTTATGGCTTTAGATGCATCTTCACTACTTATCCCCAAATTTGACATAACTTTTGGAAAGTTGTTTAAGGTATCTATACGTGATATTGCACCATCTATACTTGCATTTATAGTACTTATTGCCGAACTTATTATTTTTGTAATTCCTAACGCTGCTATTATACTCTTAATTTTAGAGCCACCTTTTTCAACGGTACCGGTCATAGAATTTACACTTCGTTGAAAACCATCAGTATTTAATTTTGTTTCATAGGTAAGTGTTCCCGCTACTGCCACGATATCACCTCTTTTCCGATAATTTCTTTGCCATTTCGTATATTTGAGCTTGTCTAACCTGATTATTTATTTCACTTTGGGAAAGTGGTAATTTATAGTACTCTCTTAAATCAATTAAATTTTGATTTTTTCCATTATAAGCTCTATAGCTTTTAATTTTATTAAATTGACTATCATTCGGTATTGATAACCACATAGCTCTGAATTTCCACCAATGTATATAATCTCTTGTCAAATCGACTTTGAAATACATATTAAAAGCCCCCCATATATATAGATCATCATATCTATAGTTAAAAATTTGTGCTTGGTTAATAGATCCTTTTTCCTTTTTGTATTCTCTGTTTTTTCCGCATTTATAGAACCAAACAAATTTTTTTACTGCTTCTTCATATAATTTTTGATTTAATATATCAAAAAAAGCAGGGTAGAACTTTTGCAAGACTTTTATCATTGCATCTGTTTTGTTCCCACCCTGCATTTCTTCTTCAAAGTCTATAAATATACGAAAATCTGTATTAATAAAAAACTTCTTATCATTCAAATAAACATAACGAGGTAATTTACCATACATTCCTGTCATTAATATCTCCTATATCTATAATTTCTTCTTTGGTTTTGACTTCTAAATCTATTCATTTTATTTACTTTATAATTGTAATTGTTTATAACTTCATTTATTGGACTTACAGATGCATTCACATACGCATTAACTGCATAACTAATGATAGTTAACGCTACTTGTGTATCCATAACTTCATAACCATCTTGTATTCTTTTTTTGTTTATTTTATCAGTTGCACCATTTCCAAATATTTTATCAATTATTTCACTTATATTAATTTTATTTTGTTCTTTTAACTCTTTTGCATCAATGTCTTCTATCTCTTTTTTTACTTCAAAAATTAATCCATAAATCTCTAACTCTATTTTTCTATCTGTATCCTCATAATTTAGTTTATTATTCATAAATTCCTCGTCTTTCTATTTAAGCGTTTTCTGTAAATTTTTTAGTTTCTATATTAAATGTTCCGTAAATGAAATCTCCACCCTTTAACGAACCAGACATTGTCTTTTGTTCACCTGGAGCATTTGTAGCTTCTGTAATAGAAACAGTTTGATTTATCTTACGGCATTCATATGTGTTTTGAGAACCAGTAACTGGTTTCCACATTTTAACTATATAATGATCTCTTTTTAAAGCACTACCTGTTTTTCTTTGCTCAAATAGTTCATAAAAATCATCATATACGGCATCATTTTTTACCATATCCATAGTAATTGGAAATTCATTTGAATAACCTGTTACTGTTGTTCTTTTTGATTTTTCATGAATATATTGCTTTTCAGATTCAGTAGGGTTAGCATTTTCTGTTAATTCAGTTATAACTCCACCTAAAGTTATATTTTCACCAGTAGAATCACCAAAATAGTGTAATTCATCGTGAGACATAATATCAGTTAAATCTGATTCTGCAAATTTTTGAATTTCTAATTTTAACATTTTAGTTCCTCCTTCTAAAAAAAGACCTACTTGGTCTTCCTTATATTAAAATATAATTGTAAGCTGTATACACTAATTGCTCCATCTTCACTCTCGTTATAGGTTAAAGCATTAGCACAACTTACTGATTCTATTTCTTTTCCATTAAGTTTAGGGAAATCTTTTGTAACATTCTTTTCCATAAACCAATCTGAAAATTCATCTAACCAATCAAGGTTAGTTAATCTCTGTTTATCTATTTCGCTTTCACTCTTTAATAAAAGCATATATTGATATTGTCTATACCATCCTTTATCGTTAATATATTTTAATGGCAAAGTTTCAAACCCCGTTCTTTGTAAGGCAAGGTTTTTCGTATTATCACTTAATCTCTCACTATGTATTTCCTCAATTTGTGCAATTTCATAAATTGGTTCATAGCTTTGTAGCCATTCATTAATTTTATTGTCCATTTATCCTCCTAGAGTAAGCTTCCACTTGTCTTAAAATATTATCTTTATTATCAGATTTCATACGTTCAAATGGTTGTGTACCTCTTTTACCAACTCTCTTTTTTATTCGCTTTGAATAGGCTTGATATTCAGCATAAGGAACGTTAATTTTAACATACCCACTCCCAGCAACGCTTGAATTTCTTATTGAGGCTTCTTGATATCCATCCTTATATGACACATATTTTTGTAAAGCATCAATCACAAGATTATCCAGATGTTTTTGAGTCAAGTTTAGGTTATTGTTGAACTCACGTACGTATGAACTATCATATTTTAATGTAAAATTTCCTACTTTGACTGATGATGGAAATTTAATGTTATGTAATGCCATTATTTTGCTCCAATTTTTATATGATTGATTTCGTTTAAGTCATTATCTTCAAATTCAAAGACATCAATGCTAGATACCTCATAAACATATTCTTTTCCATATTTTTTTATCAGTTCTGTTAAGGGTGCTTCTTTTATTTCATCATATACGCTTTTACCGACAATTACATCGCCTTTGTTACACTTCCATTCATTATTGTATCCGATAGTGTCAAATATTCTTATTAAAGCTGAATCTGATGATGATACACCTGTATTATTACGATTAAAAATAGATGTATTTCTTAAACTTGCTTTCAAATTGTATCTAGTATAATTTTTGTTTTTTTCCTTATGGAAAATTGTTATATCTTGAATCATAAATACCTCGTTAATTCCAAAGGTAAATTATTAATTATTGATTTTTTCTCATTTTGAATTTCAGTTTCTGACTTAAATGTTTTAGAAACACCATCTATGGATATAGATGTCACTTTTCTCGAACCATTTTCATTTATAAAGTCACATAGTCTACATGCGACATAATTAAGCTGCCATTTGTCATTAAAACTAAGATTATTAACAGCATCCTCAGTTAATATTCTATTAACGTATTTATCAATTTCTCTACTTGCTTTTATTATTAAAGAATTAAAGAGACCAATTGATAAATTGCCCTTATATTCCGTTGTGTAAAAGGTATAGTCTGCATAATTTATCATATTTAGTCTCCTCCTTTACTAATCTTCTTTTTTCTTATCTTTATTAACTTTATCTTCTTTATTAGTTTTCTTATCTTTATTAACTTTAATAGTTAAACCTACTGTTCTTGCCATTAAATACACCTCCTACTTTTTAAAACTTAATGCAATACCTGCAGTCTTATTTTTCCATACGTCAACTAAACCATACTTTCTATATTTAGCAATATATGCATCTGCATTCGCATTGTTTTCTGGTGCAATTGCATCTCTAACAATATGCTTATCAAACTTCATAACAGCATTTTTATCGATTATCATATAATTAATATCTTTACCATCTGTTGCTTTCTTGAAGTGCCCTAATTCTTCCCCTTCGCTTACTCCATCCAATAAATCAATTTTTGTATAAAAGCGATTTTGTGGTACTTTTACTATTTTAGAAAATTTTGCTAATACTTCTCTAGACTTAGTTGTATCTAAAGCCATAACAGAATTTACTAAAGTTGGAGTTGCATATAAGATACGGCCTTCTTCTGGTACACTATCTTCATCCATTGTTGATGTATCTCTTAATAAGGCTTTTAGGAAAGCTTCACCATCTGCAAAATTTTCACCAGTACTTTCTGAAATTGTAATTCCAGAAGTTCCTGCTAGCTTTGCTGCAACATAAGCATTTCCTTCAGGTATTACTTTTTGTTCTTGTAATGCCCTTTGAGCAATGGCATAAGTATCCCCCATTGTTTCTTCATTATCCATTTCATCTAATTCAATTTTAGTTCCTCTGTCATAATCGAATGTAGTTGTTTTCCATTCAACTTTTACATCTGATTTAGTATATCCACTATTTCTTGAATAATCTCCTAAACCACCTTCAACAGATACTTGTCTGTAAAGGATTTCTTTTGCATTTGCACCTTGTCTAGTTAAAGACATATCAGAAGTTAAATCTGCGAATAAATCACCCTTTTTATATTTCTCATCTACTAAAGGTGTATATTTTTTAGCTAAAGCTATATTATTTGCCATATTTTATCATTCCTTTCTATATTCCCATTAATTCTTTGTCATGAGACAAATCCTCCGGTGGCTTTTCTCCGTGATTACCACCTAAATCAATGTTTTGTCCATCATCTTGACCATTAAATAGGTAATTGTGTTCTTCTTTAATTTTTTCTATTTGTTCATCAAGACCTGTAATTGTAAACAAACCATCTTTTTCTTCATAAGATAACTTTTCTTTATCAATTAGTTTTTCAAGTATCTTACTATCTTTTGCTTTAGACTTTTCTAATGCTTTTTCTAAAGCCGAATTTTTCTTGAAAGTTTCTACTTCTTTACTTCCATCTGCTTTTCCTAAATCATACTGTTCTTTTTTAATAGCCTCTATATCTTGTTTTTCAAAATCAGAAACTTTAGTATTTAAATTATTAATAACTCCTTCTTTAACGGTTATATCATTCTTTAAAGTACCTATCTCAGTATTCTTTTTTTCGATATCCTTTCCGTGTTCTTGCATAATTGCATTAACATAATTTTTTTTGGTATCTTCATCTTCTATTGATGAAAATAGATTTTCTAAAAACTTTCTATTCATTCTCTATCCCTCCTACGATTTTTGTACGTGTTTTTTCTTCACTTGAACTTTTAGAAAATTGCTAGTCTTTTCGTTGCTATGCCACACGAAAAAAGCCGACTATGTCGACTTATGGCGCCTCTGTAGGAGTTGCACCTACTAAAACTTTTAAGGCATAATAAAAGCACCTTATTTGGTGCTATTTCTCTTATGATATTCTTCCATATCATTTTTATACTTTTTCTTTTCTTCTTGAGTAGGAATATAATCCTCTTTAGAATTCCACAGTTTATTAGCTAATTCGGTTAGAGGACTATTTTTATCAACTTTAACATTATCACTCCAAAATTGAGTTTCTAAGGAATTACCATCTTTCAATTTATCTTTTTTTATCATATTGTTCTACCTCCTCTAATTCAATAAATATTTTACCATCTTTTTTATAATAATCAATATATTTGAATTTAGAAGTTCTTTCAAATAATATTTCGCCTCCACCTTCATCATTTAAAGTTGATAAATTTCTCCCATTTATAGATTTTATTTTAAATTGTAATTTCATATTTTCATCATAAAATTCTTTTGATGACGAAATATATGATTTCCAACTTCCAATGCCATCATTATTGTCAAATATGCTTAATATATTATTTAATTGCTCAGAGCTAGTTATCTCTACACTTCTATTTACATAGCCATAGTACTTAGGAGCTTTCATTAATGAATTATCTAGATCATTTATAAAATCTTTTTGTTCTGCAGTTAATTTCTTATTATTATACAATAATTCATTTATTTTATAAGAATCTGAACTAATATATTTATTTAACGAATATCTTTCTCTCTCTGTTAATTTATTAATCCAAGAGTTATTGTATATTCTTAATTTTAACTGAGCATTACGTAATTCTTTTTTTGCTTTGTCTGATGTATTACCACTAGCTACTACATTTTTCTTTGATTTAATCTGCCTTTTCAAATAGTTTATTTTCTGTTGTTCTTTATATTTTCTTTCAACTTCTTGCATTGTGGTATGTTCACTACCATATACCACTTTATTTTCGTTATTATCGAATTCAGCTAACCACAAGTAATTAACTATATGATTGCAATTGTATTCTTCTGTTAAATATTCATATTCCTTAAACATTTCTTTACTCATAGTAACATCATCTATTGGCTGATGAGATGGTCTACATTTCGAAGAGTGGCCTATTCTTACGCAATTATAATCTATATCATTTCCAATTTTTTTTGCGATTGTATCCGCCACAGATTTAATACTTCCGTGAAGTCCACGTTTAACAACTGTTTCTATTCTTTCATTTCTACCATTACTCGTTTTAAATGTAATACCTTTTTTTGATAGGTATTCAATTACTCTATCAATAGCAGTCTGATGATCTTCTTTGCCAGTTATTACAGTTTTATATATATCATTCATAGCATCCACATAACTTTTTTTACCTTGATAGGCTATGGTTCTTGTTAAATTGTTTAAATCATTATTCGTGTTTTTTATAGTGGCCATTACTATTTGTTTAATATTTGAATCAAATGTAACATCGTATCCCTCAATTTGAGTTGTAGCCAATTCATTAAATAAATCATTTGTATATTTTTTTCTTTTTGAAGTAATGTTTTGGGTTGTTTTTAATGAATTTTTATAAACTCGTTTAGAATTAGACTTTATTGAATTTTTATTTAAGTCACTTGAAATTATTAAAGCGATTATTTCATTAGTTATTTTTTGATTTAACTTCTCATATTCATTAACTATTTTATTATTAGTTAATTTATCAATATTATCAGGTGTGAGCATATGCTATTCCTCATCATTTATCTTGACATCTCCACCATCTAACATAGCTTTAGCAGTTTCTATATCTTCACCAAAAAATTTAACTCTATATTCCCACGGTTGCCTTAAGCCAGCCGATATCTCTTCTAAATACTGTTGTTTTAAATCTTCTTCACTTATTAAAAAGCCATCTGTACTAATTACTTCTATTTTATCATTTTCATTGACATCCTTTTTAAAAAGTAAACGTCCTAGCAACAATATTCCTTTACATATATTTTCTACAAATTCATCTACGTTTTCACGATATTTACGAGCATTTATTGTTAAATCCGCTCTCTCTCCCAAATATTGAGTTGCGGTCACAACACTACCATTATTATTAAATTGATAATATTTTGTGCCCAAACCACACTTGAAACTTAACAAATCCAAGAAGAACTGAATACCATTTTTATTTTCTTCAACTCTTATATCAGGGTTATATTCCTTTATTAAACTATCTTCATTTGTATTTTCAATTGGATCACCAACAATTTGAAATTGTTGTTTACTTATATCATCAGGATAAATAACTCTTCCTTTTTCATCCTGTTGAGTAAGTTTTTTATTATAAAATATTTTTTTACCACCAAGTTTAAAATCCATAACAAAATTGTGAAAGGCTATATCAGTCGCATATATTTGATCTATTGCATTGCCATACATTGAAAATCCTAAACCATTAGCTTCCTTCACAGGATTATCTATCGGAGGAATTAGTATGCTGAATAATGGTATCTCAGAATTGGTATAATATTCTTTCAACACATTATCTTTTTGAAATTCCTTTCCGTTTTCGTCAATGTATATGTTTTTAATTCTATACGTTTTAAATTCATCACCATTTTTGTCTTTTTTCTTGACTAATTCGTGTATTTCAATGTAATAAATTTTCTTGTTTTCTTCTCTTATTTCACTTCCAAATGCACAATCAACTATTCTTCCGTGTTCTACTCTTAGTGGTATGATTTGGCTTGCATTCACCCATACTTGATCATATTCTGTAAATTTATCTGTCGTTAATTGGCCGTTTACTAATTTTGCATTTTTAACACGATTAATACAAGCACAAGTTCCAGAGTATGTACTTTTCTCTATGCCTGTAGAAAGATTTTTGTTAAATTTTAGTTTTAATAATTGTTCTTCTAAATATTTTTTATTTTTTTGAGTTGATGTAATTTGGTCTTTCTCGCTCCAACAAATGCTAGCCCAATCTTCAGCTATTCTTTTAGGCATTCCTAAAGAATACATTTCTCTGTCGTATGAAACACCGTCATAAACTATTTTATATTTATGAAAATCGGTTTTTCCTTTCCATAAATCTATCCAACTATTTATTCTTGAATAGAATCCATCATAAGGATTATAATTTTTTGAACGTAAATATTCTATTATCTTATTATTCATAGTTTACCTTCTTTCTCATAATTGAATTCATCCATTTTTCCCATGAATAAACAAAGCTATCCAAACTATCAATGTCTGAAGTTTCGCCGTCATCTATCCATCTTTCATCTTTGCTTTTTTCATCGTATAAAGCCGCTTTTAAAGCCTCTATACAAGTTTTAGTGTCGTTTTCAACAAAAGATATCCTATCACTATTTAGTAATCTTATTATTGCTTCTATTCTGTCTTTAATCTTTGTTTTAATGCTATCTATAATAGGAATATTAAACTTGAGTTCCGACCTCAAAGAATTGTTTAACACTTGTTCAGCGCTATCACAGAATATTCCTTGTGGATGACCATATTTGTCTTCTATCTTTTGAATAAAATCATTTATCCAAGAAAAAAGAACCTTTGTATTGGTTCCTGTAGCTTTTAATTTATCACTTGATAAAACTTGTATTTTAGAGTAATCTCGCGCTATTTTTGTAGCAGTTATTGAATGTGATGAAGTATTACCTCCCCAGTCAATGCCTATAATTATCATACCGTTTATTATTTCATTTGTAATATATCTAGTTTCATCGTTTGCTATAGGTTTAAATATAATTCCTTCTGCATTACAAGCTTGGCCTAAAATGTAGCGATTATAATAAACAGTCCCTTGATACTCTTTACATAACTGTTCTACATATGTTTCAGGTAAAAAAGGATTATCAAATATTGCATATCTCTGTAAATATATATCTATATCACTATTTATAAACCTTTCAAACCAATGATTAGGATCTTGAGGATTACCGGCAAAATCACAACAACTATATTCGAATGACAAACGAGATTTCAACAATTCAAATACTTCTTTATTGATGTCATAGGCTTCATCTATATATAAATATTTAACTCTAGGGCCTCTAAACTTTCTTACTCTTCCTACATTATCAGCACCTATACAATAAACCTTTTCACCGAATATCTTGCAAGTGTTATCACTTGAGATATCAGTAACGACATCACTTGTATATATTTCTTGTAGTGGTTCTATAACATTTCTTTGTATTGTTTCTTTTGAAACACCAACAATAAAATTAAGTCCTTTTTTGCCTATTCGTTCTGTAATTCTATCAGGAATAACATACAATGTATCTACATATGTTTTACCACACTGTGTAGCTCCAACTTTACCATTCCAACGATGATTTGCATTATTTATGTAGTCTGCTTGTTTTTCACTTAATTCAATTACCTTTTCGTTCACCGGCTACCTTCCTTATTTTAACTAATATTTCATTAGCATTATTGATTGCCTCTTTGTTTTCTGTATCAAGTATTTTTTCTCGCCATACACTAGGTTTTCTATTTTTTAGCCAAAAAATCATAGCAGTAGTATCAGGAGAAATATACATTTCTTCTTTATAATTAATTACTTCACCGAGATTAGTTACCTTTTGTTTATTAAGAGTTTTAGTATATCCTAAAGCTTTTTTTAATAATGCATTCTCAACTTCGAAATCAATAACTTCTTTTCCCTTTTTTAAGGCGTTGGATATGTCGGATTCTTTCTTTTTCCAATCCCACAATGTCGACCTATTTATTCCTATATTTTTTGCTATCTGTTCTTCAGTTAAGCCATCTCTTGCCCAACCCTCTAGCAAGATTAACTTATCTTCTTGTAGCCATTCATTAATCTTGCTTTTTGCCATAGTTAATCTTCCTTATCTTCTTTTTTATCTTTTATTATCTTTCCTAAAAAACCTTTAGACTTTAATTCTCTATATCTTTCTTCATTACATACAAAAATATTACCTTTCAAAACCGGTTTTAGTTTATTCTGTTTATCATTGAAATCTTTTATAACTTCTGATCTTATCATTTTCTCCTCCTCGTATAAAAAAAGAACTATATTAGTTCTAATTTGTATCTTTAATAGATACTGTCTAATGATATATTGTCAACTAGATTTTATAACCGAATAGGCATAATTATTTTAAAATTTCTTACCTATTTCATAAGGTCTTATGGTGTCTTACCACCTATTTATATATCATTAGACACTAACTACTAAAGTTAGTGAGCATATACCAAATAGTATATGAATTGATATGTAGTACTTGCAAGATAGACTTTTCAGTGTCTTACCACTTCTAACTTTACATATCAAACCTAGTACCCTAATAAGTACTGATACTAAATAATAAAATCTTTAGTCACTTCTCTGCCTAGAATTGTTTTTATTGTTATCTCGAGTTCAATAAAATATATTCGTCTGAGTTACCTTTAATTAGAATACGTCTAATTGCGTTCCTTTATTATTCAGTATCACTACCTACTAGAGATAGTGTTATATGTAGTTAACGGCTACATATACATCACAAAACGATATAGTTGCCCTACTAAAGACAAACTATATGGAACAGGAAAACATTTATTTACAACTCCTGTTAGTGCCTTATAGACACCATATTAAGTAAATATACAATCACTCACATAGTTTCCTAAAGGACTGTCCCGAAATAGCCTACCATTTTTCATATCGGTGTTTTGTCTTAATCAGGGGTTTAGTTAATAGTAACTTAATCTAATCCTAGTCGGCTAAAGGCTTAATTAAGACTGCTATAATAGATATATTTACTTAATATGCTACCTACTAGCAGTGCTTATTGTCTATAAAGATGATTTCTACATCAATTTCTTGATTTACTCCATTCTGGAACACATTTATAAACTACTAGTATTTATAAGCACCATAGAATAGATAAGAACTATATTTTCCCAATGTTCTACTGATTTATATAGTCAACCTCATAGAACAGGTTATGACATTATCTACTCTATGCTACCTATAAAGTATTTTCTTCACACCTTGTTTCATATTTGCATCCATTGCATATGTTTTTCATACATATTTTAGATTTTTGATTGTTTGAATAAAATTCTATTTCTACATAGTCTTCTTTATCTTCAATATACTCGTGTACTATTTTTTGAATATATTTTACGTTATCATTTGGTATAGTACCTGCTTTTACCATTCCATCTAATATAGACTTAGGTATACAATTATCTAAATCTGCTATTTTAGACTTTATATGCCACTTAAATACAATAGTTAATGGGAATGCGTTAACCTTTTTGCCTTTAAATAGTAAAGCTACTATGTTAGTTTCTTTTTGTTTTATCGTATTGGCGTAATAAGGGTTACTTCTAGATGAATTTATTATTTTATTTAAGTTTTCAAACTTGTATTTGATTACCATCTCTTTTTACCCTTTCCACGAAAAAATACCTAGTTATTAGGTATTCTCTCACTATACCAATTGTATCAAAGAAAAGTGTCACTAGGTGTCAATGTTGTTAATCAATATCTCTTTGTTTTTTCCATCTCCTGTAAATATTTCTACATTGAGTTACTGAGTAATGGACTTTTAAAGATATTTGTTGCCAAGTGAGTTTTTCTAGACATTGTTCTTTATAGTAAACTATCAATTGTACTACTTCGTCGTATTTACCTAATCTTAATAGTTCCTTTTCGATAAAGTTTTCAAGTAAAAGTTTTTCTTTAAATAGCTTGTCCAATTCTTTATCTAACAATTCATTCTTGATGACATATTTAGCATATTTATCTTCTCTTTTTCCACCATCAACTAAAGTTTTGTCATATTTAGTAGCCTGTGGCATCATTTTAGACATTTCTAGCTCTTTTTTCTTTAAATAATACTCTATTTCATTATCTATTCTGTTTATTTGATTATTAGCTTCTTTTATTGTCATTAATCCCTCCTAACTCCAAAACCCTCTTACTTTTTATAAATTGTTTTCAATAAAAATTATCATCAAAGTATTTTATATATTTCTCTGGTTTATTAACATAATTCACTTTACCAGTCGTGTATGTTACTATATCGCCCTTTTTTATTTCTTTTATATTTTTCATTTGTTCCTCCCATTGATCTTAATTCATCTACATATTTTTTCTTCTGCTTTTTTAGTTGCTTAATTTCTTGATCAACTAAATATATTTCATATTTAAGTTCTTTTTCTCTGTCCTTCACGTTCTACCTTCTCTTCAAACTCTTCAATTAATCTTGGGTCACCCATTACTTTAGCCATAGTTAACAAATTATTCATTGCTACTTTGTACTTGTATTCTAGTATGTTATTTCTTTTAATTACACCACATAATTTTATAACTAATATTATGCTTAAACCTATAAAGTAATATATCATTTGTACCACCCCAACTCTTCTATTTGTTTATTTATGGCTTGTAATAATTTATAACTAATAATCATATTTCCTCCATCTATTGTTTTATCATAGTCAAAATAAATAATATTCAATGATTTATAATTGATGTAACATTTTACACAACTTAAAGAACCAACTTCAGCTATTTCTTCATAACCTAGTTCTTCAAATAACTCTCTAGCACTTTTCATTATTTATCATCTCCTAAATTCATCTACAATATTTTGATTCATATTCATTATTTGCATTGATAAATTGTTTTTGTGTTTTTTTATTAACTTCTTCATCTTTTTTCCTCCAAACAACTTCTTCATTTGAAATAACTTCATCTATGTTATATTTTTCTAATATTTCTAATCTCCAAACTGTTAAGTCGTGGTTTGCAAAATTTCTATTGCTACAAAAATGACTTGCTATTACATCGTCATTAAATAATAAAATATAACAGCCTTCTCCACTAAACTCAATATTATTTACATCATTGAAATATATATATGCTTTATTCATTTCTACCTCCTATTATCTTTTTATATTTTTGTAAATTATGTTCAAGTGTTACTAAAGCCATTCTTTGTAACGGCTGATAAATATCTCTTTCTTTAAGTTTTTGTATTTCATCTTCTAAATAATTTATAAACTCTTTTTGTTGTTTTATCATATTACATACTTTTAATTGATTGAGTTGCATATTTTTAAATGCTCTTTGCTTTTGATTATCTAAATCTTCTATATCTTTTTTATATTCTTCAAGTTGTTTTTTTAATTCTTGATTTTCTTTTATTAATAAATCAATACACCTAGCATTTTCACCGTAGCAATTACCTAAAAAATTAATTTCTCCATTTTTTATTATTGCAACAGTTAAACCAATTCCATCTTCACCATTTGTGTCTACACCTATCGTGTATTTATCAATGTCGTAAGTATATTCTTTATCATTCATTTACTCATCACTCCCTACTTTTTCTATTTTTATATTTAAAGTTAAAACTTCTTTTTCGTATGCACTTCTAAAAGCACTATCTATTGTTGTATGTTTTAATACATCTTCCAAACATTGATTATATGTTTTAAAACCATCTTTATTAGTTGATATCATACTATCGCCGTAAAACTTTTCTATAGTCCATTTATAATTCTTCTTTAACATTACTATCACTTCCCACTATTTTCTTATATTTTCTTATGCAATTTCTAATTCCTATATTGTCGCTAAAACCGGTACTAGGAATATAACATTTTCCAGTATAACTCCAAAAACTCATTAATACTTTTCCTTTGTTATCTAATAAATTAAAATGTCCTATACTTTCATTACATAACTTATAAGGTATATTATTTTCAAAAAATTGCTTTCTTGCATATTCTAATCTATCATTAAAACAATTTTCTCTTTTTTCTTGGGCTTGTTGTTTTAATAAAGGTTTTACATCTTTCCAATAATCGGATAATGTATCATTGTTCATTACTATCACTTCCTTGTTCTAGTTCTTTCATTTTGCCTAATAATGTTCCATAATCAACCACTAAATAATGTTGTTCTGTGTTTTCATTATGTTTGTTATAAACAATCCATTCTCTCAACTTATTCCAGTTATCTTTTAGTTGTTTATTTTCTTGTTGTAATTTCTTCACATATTCTAAATCATCAAGGCTTAATTTATTTGCAGTATCATCACATTGCATATCATTTAAATATTCTCCAAATTTCAAGTAATTGTTTTCTTCAATTACTATTAATTCAGTACTTGGTAATTCGTATTTCATTCTGACACCTCTTTTAATAACCTATTTATCTCTTTCATTTTCCCTATATAATAATCTTCACTTCCACCATAAGCAGTTCCTTTTATAATTAATGTTATTTTATCAATTACTTCTTTTTGCTTTTTGATGCAATTAACTAATAAATTTGCTTGATATTTTCCTAATTCATATCTAAAAGCTCCATCTTTAAAACCTGTGAATTTATCTATATCTTGTAAATCATTTAATAACAATTCTAATTGTTCTTTATCAAATTTCTTTATTTTTTCTTTATTCATAATCTAGTCCTCCTAATTTTCATAAATTACTTCTTTGCCATATTCAACAGCAACTTCGTGTTCTATTTTGCAACCTCTTGCTTTTTCCCAACCTTTCATAAAAAAGACTGCATCTGCTTGAGCTAAATATTCAATACTTTTTGATAAATAATAAATTGGTTCATCAACACCTTTTGGTGCTGTATCGAATACAGTAACTAATACTATATCTCCATTATTTTCTATTTCTTTTACTAATTGCTCTCTTTCTTTTTTTATTTGTTCATTTGTTTTTCCTCTCATGGGTTGACTTATCATTATTTTTTTCATTATTTTCCTCCTATTCTATATTCCATTTGTTCTATTTGCTCATGTGTGATGACTGATTTAATATCTTCTTTATGGCAATATTCTCCATCATAGCAAGTTGTATATATTTTATTATTTTCTTTATCTATTTTAGTTACTTCCCCACATAAGTTAATTGTTGTTATTACATCCCCTACTTCTATTAAATCAATTATGTCAAAGCTTGCTTTTAAAATTTGTGCTTCGCTAATAACTAACTCATTATCAGTTAAATAGTAATAATACCTTTCAATATCTTCATAATGTTTCTCTTTTATTTTTGATATTTGTATTGGAACTGTTACTCTATGATAATTAAACCTTACATACATTCCAACTTCTAATTTATTCAAACGCATCATATCCTTCTACTTTCTCATATAATTGACCATCTATTACAAAGTCATCTCCACTAGGATGTATGTAATACTCACATTCAGGATGTTCTTCTTTGTAATCAGTGATCGTATTATTAGCTTTTTTTACTTTATGTTCTAATTTTTTATTTTCAATTTTCAACCTTGATATGTCATCTTCATATTTGTTACTACTGATAATTAATAAACCTATTGTCAATATTCCAAATAATACTATAGACACTAGCAAACCCAATAAGTTATTTCCAATAAAATCATTTACTCTCTTCATAATCCACCTCTTTTAAAATCTTTATTAACCCTTTATAGAAATCTTTTATTGATATCTTTATGTACTCTGATTGTCCAATTTCTTTTTCGTGTTCATGTTGTTTGATTAATAATTTAGTTAATTCTGTTATCATAGTTTAAAATGCAATATCATTATCTGTGATTTCAATTGAACTTCCAAATTCTGAAAATACATCATCACTCAACTTTTGTTTAGTATTTTCTGTTTTTGTAGTCTCTTGTTTAGATTCATCTTTTCTCGATTGTAAAAAATCTATACTATCAACTATAACTTCTGTAACATAAACACGTTTTCCATCTTTATCTTCATAGTTTCTTGTTTGTATTCTTCCTTCTATTCCTAAAAGATCTCCTTTTTTTACATATTTATTTAAAAGTTCTGCTGTGGATTTATAAGCTATACAATTAATGAAATCACTTTCATATTCTCCGTTTTGATTTTTAAATTTACGAGTTACTGCTAAAGTAAAACTTGTTATTGCAACGTTGTTTTGGTTATATTTCAATTCTATATTTTTTGTTATTCTTCCTGTTAAACATACCTTATTCACTTTTCTGTTTCTCCTTATTTAATTCTTTAATTGCATTCATTTTTTCAATTCTTAATTTTGTTTCTTCTTTTTCCATTTCGATGTCATAGCATTTCTTTACTATTGTTTTATAAAATTCAAAGTCAGCAATTTTAATAAATTTAAGTAATTCACTACCAAAATTCCAACTATCCTTAACTTCAATTTCACTACATCCTCTATTTAATTTGCATTTTTGAGCTACAAAATTTTTTATTTTTTCTACTAACCATTTATCATTATCGTTTGGTCTTTCCTTTAATAATAAATCCCTATATTCGCTTAAGCTTATCGTTATATTTTTATCTTTCATTATTTTTTACCTAACAAATATTTCCTATAATGTTCTTTATGTTCAGGATATATTTGTATCATCCTTTCGTATATTTTTTTCTTTATTTGTTTATTATTTTTACTGTGAATTTCTATTACATGATCGTTATAACTTAATGGTGTTAAATTCCATAGATTATTATTAGTTCTATCTTGATCAATATGATGATAATGTCTTATGGTAAATACATTACCCTTTTTAGGTAAATATTGTTCCTTATAATCAACTACATAATCTGGATTATCATAAGCCTCATATAATTTATCTAATTCATTTCTCACCTTTTTTGGTATTTCCATACTTCCCCCTAAAATTGTGCGACGATAAACTCTCCGTTCTTTACTTCTAAACGTATGTTATCGTTTTCTCCCATAGCTTTTAAAGTTTTACTAGCCTTTACTAATTGATTAAATGCTCTTGTTCTATAATCTTTAGCACTTGCTATTATTTCGTCTTTATTTGATGTCAATTTGTATCCCCTTGATGAATGAGCTAAATACTTATCAGTTTTATGTTCAAAATAACTTTGATTATGTATTTCTACCATTTTTCTAAAAGTACGTTCGTCCATCGTTACTCCCTCGGATTTAAGTATTTTTAGAATGTCTTTCTTTTTAGTCCATTCAAGCAGTTTATCTGATATAAGTTCTATCATTTCCATTCCTCCTTTAGAATCTGCAATTCACTAGGTGTCATAGTTTCAATTCCTATAGCCTTAGCCTCTTGAACTATACCATCTATCAACTTTGACATTTCTTTAGTGTTCATTTCTGAACTTGGTGTATAAACTTTGTAAATGTAAAACTTGTTTCCATTTGCTTTTCTTATTCCATCTAAGTCATAATATTTGAATAAACCTTTTACATCCTTAGTTGGTAACATAGCTTGTGTTATTACACCATAATGTCTTAAATAATCTTTATGAAGTTGTTCTTTATCAATTTTCATTGCATCTGCAATTTGTCCTAAGATAAGCCAATAATAGGCGTTGGCATCTAATGAACGTTTATTTCTATGTTTAGTTATTTTAATGTCATATAATGTATCCCTGTCTAGTTTTAATAATTTGGGTATTACATCATCTACTTTACTAATGAATGTTTGCATAATCCTTCAACACCTTTAATAGCTCTTTCTTTGATTTTCTTTTTATTTCTACAAGTTGACCTAATTTCTTTTTTGGCAACCACAAGCAATATAATTTTTCGAATTTATTACCTATTGCTAATTCATAAAAACTTAATTGCCAACTCAAATACTCTTTATCTAGTTCTGCTGTTGTTTTTATATCTACTAATGAATGAATATTATTAACATTAGCTTCCATATCATAAGTTCCACAATATAAATCTTTATAATGTATTTTTTGTTCTTGACTCAAAACTTCAATATTGTATCTGCTTTTAAGTTTCTTGTACTGTTCTATATTTTCCTCTTGAATATAGTTTAACTTGGGCATTTCTAAATCCTGTTCTAAACACTCTATGGCCTTATGTACAGTGGAACCATATTCAGCTTTTTTATTTAAAACTTTTTCGTTGACCCCTTTATATTTGTCTGGGAAGATGAAGTGTAGTATATTTGAAACGCAAGGTGTTAACACTCCATCTAACAAATACAAATGTCCATCTTCTATAAACTCAATCATTATTCCTCTATAATTTTGAATGTAAATCTTTCGGTTGGGTTACCCACTTTTGTATATTCCTCAGCAATATCTGGAAGTTCTTTTTTCAATCTTGTAGTATCAATAGTTTCTCTACCTTTAACTTGGGTTATATCAGCATATATTCCATTGGCCATAAATTGCTTTAATCCACACTCTTTCATAGCTTCTTTTAGCCTTTCTTTAAGCTCCTTTTCTACTAAATCCATTTGTAGTTTAGTTTTTTGAAATTCTTTTATTTTATTAATCGTTTCCTCTGCCAAGATTATTTTGTTATCTTTTATTGTTACTAATTCGTTCATATTATTTTTTCTCCTTTCTTAAATTTGATATTAAGTTACTTGCTTCTTGAATTGTAAAATCTTCTAATTTATCTTTTTTTACTAATTCGCAAGCTTGTTTTATTTGTTCTTCTGTTAATACTTTTTTTATAGTGTTAATTTGGTTTTCAGTAGCTAAAATTACTTTTGTTTTTTGATTTGATGTATCTCGACTTAATGATTGAGCATCATCATCCTCTGTTGCTAAACCAAATGCCATAAGCAACGAATATCTTCTAGCATACGTTAAAGCACTGCCTTGTTCTTGGGCTGGATTATTATTTCCAACAAGTGTCGCTTGCACTACTCTACTGCCTTGTAACCATTCGTCTTCCCATTTTCCGTCAACAAATCGCTTTGTCATTACGTAGTCTTCATTTTCTATTCGCTTGATGCATTGTATATACTTCATACCATTTTCACTAAGGTAGTCGTGTATCTGTGCTATATCTACATACTGATAGCTATATTTACCTCCTGTTTTAGTTGTTATATCTGCTTTTTGATTTTTTGTTAATGTTGTTTTCTCCATTTTTTATCTTCCTTTCAAGTTTCTTTATTTCCATAGTTTGATTTATATTTTCAGTCTGTAAATCTTCACATTCATTTAGTTTCTTTCTGTAAGAATTTCTAAACGTGCTAGTTCTTTTTTCTTCATTTAGTAAACATTGTCTTAATGTTTGATTTTCAGTTTGTGATTTATCTAGTTTTAATAAATTCTTCTTATCTTGTATTTTTAATACTTCGTATCGAATTAATAAATCGACATACTTAATTATTTTCATTTAACCAATCATAATCCGGTATTTCTATGTCCGGTTCATCCTCCTTTGATTTTTCTATTAAATCTTCATATTTTTTATCTTTTATATTTTCTAAAATAGCGTTTGTATATTTTAAATTGTTTGCTCTAGCTACCATTGTTTCTTTCAACGCATACTCAATTTTTTTCCAATCGTACTCTTTAAGCCAAACGTTAACCAGTTCTATCTCAATCGAGTTTAAAGTCCGACCTAAAATCTCCTCTATATTATTTATAGTAGTAGTATAAGAAGTATCTATATTCTTATATAGTGGTTGCTCGTTGGTTGCTCGTTGGTTATATGGTTGGTTAATTGCTTGGTACTTATCGTAATTAACTATTGATATTATTGAGAAAGTGTTGGTTGTTTTGATGGTTATTTCGTTGGTTGATTTTAGGTGTTTTATTGCAGTCCTTATTTCTTGCTCAGTTAAAGCTAATTCTTTACTCAATTGTTTTCGACCTGTAATAAAGCTTCCTCTTTTTATCTCTACCCCTTCATAGGAACCATCTTTCCAATTTGCTTTTAGCAAACAATGAATGAATAATATCTTGGTGTTTTTATTTTTGTACCATTTCCAATCTAGAAATTTTTTATGAAGTTTTATCCATACTTCATTCATCATTTACCTCCTACATTTGCTTTATTCCTATTTTTGTGATATCTTATAGGAGTAAATTATTTTTATTTACGTTTTACGTTAGTCGTATGTGTTCCAGCACTGCGACTTTTTTTATTTACTCTCAATATAACCACCTCCTTAAAATAGAACTATAAATGTAGCAAATACTATCGTTAAACCAGCATATATTAATGCTACACTCTTATACTCTTTAATTAGTTGTTTCATTACCTTCACCTTTTAGTATCCTTTCTATGTATTTAGGTATTACTAAATATGGCCTTGTAAAAGGTACATACATCTTTTCCTTTTTCATTAAATCTCTTGCCTTTAGCATAATCTGTCTTGATTCCTCTTTGCTAAAACCTTTTTCTAATAAATAATCTTTTGTTACATATTCCATATTATTTTCCTTTCCCTCTAACACCTAATGGAGCCTAGAAACGACGAATACTAGTTTTTTTACCTTGAAAGGAGGTTTGCTTCTAGACTCAATTAGATGTTAGAGATTTTTAATTTTAATAAAATTTCGTCCAATCTATTTCAAGAATTTTACCTAGTTTTTTTGCTATATATGGTTTTGGTTGCCTAAAACCAGTTTCATAATTTGAAATAGTTTGTACAGTAGTATCAGATAATTTTGCTAGTTGTGCTTGAGTTAAACCTTTACTTTCTCTAGCGTCTATTAACCACTGTCTTTTCATAATTCACCACCTTGTCTTTTTATACATTTTGTTATATAATTAGAAACGTTAAAGAGTTTATTTGAAACGGCAATATTAATCTATTTGGTTAAAACTAAAATAAGCCCGATTCAGTTTATTATTCTCTTTAATGTTTTGATGAAATCAAGTGAGTCGCCAAACTTTAGCTTGATTTCCTTTTTTGTAATCATATTATTTTTATTGATTACATTCACATTATATAACGCGTTTTGCGTTATGTCAATACCAATTAGCACATTTTTGCATATTTTTTGATTTTTAACGCACTTTGTTATATAATCAGCGTAGAAATGAGGGAAAAATATGCTTTCAGAAAGATTAGTTCGATTGAGAAAAGAAAAAAATCTCTATCAAGGAGACTTAGCAAAAATATTAAATGTCGCCCAAACAACCGTTAGTGGATGGGAAAACGGTTCAAGAACACCAGATAACGATATGCTTATGACTTTAGCCAATTACTTTGATGTATCTACAGATTATTTATTAGGCCGTTCTGAAAACAGAAATCCAAGTAATGGCCTATATACAAAGACAATAACTGATGAAGATGGGTACTCTATCGAAATAAAAACAGAAGTCCCTTTTAGTGAACTTTCTAAAGAAAAACAACAGGATATGATTGACGTTGCTATGGAAAAACTATTTGAAGTTAAAAAGGAAATCAAGGAGAAAAAATGATTGTAGCATTAATTATATTAGTAATATTCATCTTTATAATATTAGTTGCAGTCGAATTAGATAAAAATAAGAAATATGAAGCAGAAGATGGCAAAAAGAATAAATCAAACTTACGTTGTCCCGTTTGTAATGAAAGAATGGGAATATACGATTTGAGCAACGCAAAATTCAATCATATGATTATATGTAAAAAATGTACCATTAAAATACAAGAAAAATTTGGTGAGAAACGACTTAATAATATATATCTTGAAGATCTACAAGAAGCAGTATTAGAATATGATTTGAAAAAGAAAATAGACATTGATGAAAATGGAACTATATATGATACAGAAACAGGTGAAATAATAAAAAAATAACCACAGGCATAATATTGTCCGTGGTTTTATATTGAAAATTATATAATATTGTCGTAAAATAATTTTAAGAAATGCGTTTCACACAATATTTGTGCATTTCACTAGATTTTTAATTATGTTATATAATTCTATGTTAAACTTCAATCATCGGAGGTTAATATGAATTCTATTATAGTAATTAAAAAAAATGGAAAAATAATTAAAATTTTCCAACACAAAATAAAAAAAGATAGTCCCTCGCCAAAGCAGACTATCGAGTGAAAAAAACTAGTATTCGTTTTTTGTTTTTTTCATACCTTATTTTATCAAAAAAAATATATAATTTCAAGGAGGTACTATGGCAATATATGAAAGCAAACCAACTAAAGATGGTAGAAAATACTATTTTAGAGTTAAATATAAGGACATATTAGGAAATGTTAAAGATTATTCCAGTAAAAAGTTTAAGTTAAAAAAAGAAGCCGAACACGAGGAACGACTTTTTAAATTAAATATAGAAAAACAAACAACTTCAGCTGTTACTATTACATTTTCGGACATATACACCGAGTACATGGTAAGGCATTCAAAAGAAATTAAAAAACAAAGTGTAATTAGAACAAATAATTTATTTAAAAAATTGGATTCAATAAAGAATATAAAGATAAATAATTTTGATATTACAAAATATAATTTATTTAGAAAAGAAATAGAAGAAAGAAACTACACCCCAAATTATGCAAATAAGATATTGTCATTATTAAAAAGGCTAATAGAATATTCCAATAAATATTATAATACAAGTGATAGAATAATTAAATTTATTGAAAATTTTAAATCGGTCAATGAATTTAAGAGGGAGATGGAATTTTTCACTTATCAAGAATATAAGGCATTTGATGATGTCATTAACGAAACAGATTATAAAACTTTTTTTACTGTTTTGTATTATATGGGATTAAGACAAGGTGAAGCTCAAGCCCTGACTTGGAATGATATAAATCTAATTAGACAAGAATTGAATATTAATAAAACCTTAACCACTAAAATAAGAGGTGAAAAATGGACAATATCAACGCCTAAAACAAAAAATAGTACAAGAACCTTACCAATACCAAAAATCGTTACAGAACGTCTAAAAATACTTAAAGAGTATTATAAAAATAAATATTCTGATTTTAACAATGATTGGTTTGTTTTTGGTGGTAAATTTCCGTTAAAAGAAACTACCATTTGCAAAAAAAAGAATAATTATTGTAAATTGGCAAATGTACAACAGATTAGAATACATGACTTTAGGCATTCCTGTGCAAGCTTATTAATTAATCAAGGTGCTAGTATAGCATTAGTATCAAAATATTTAGGTCACAGCAATATATCAATCACTCTAAACACATATACCCATTTTTATAAATCAGAACTAATTGATATTACGAAAAAAATAGACAATTTATAAAAAAGTGTGCTTAGTGGTGTGCCTAAATAATATATGTATAATAAAAACCCTTATAAAATAAGGGTTTATTTTTTATATGGTGACGCGTATGGGATTTGAACCCATGAATGCCGCCGTGAAAGGGCGGTGTGTTAAACCACTTCACCAACGCGCCAGTTTATAATTATAAAATGGTGGGCCTGAATGGACTTGAACCATCGACCTCACGCTTATCAGGCGTGCGCTCTAACCAGCTGAGCTACAAGCCCATTTCATAGTACTGGTAAAACTGACTATTTAATTCTACTATATATATTTTAAAAAATCAACATTTTTTTGATTTTTTTACAAAAAATATTTTTCACCTGCTTTTTAGAATTGATAATTTTACTTGAATCAGGGGGTTCGAATCAAAATGTATTTATACAAAAACCACTCTTTGCCGAGTGGCTTTATATTCTTCATGGTGGAGCTTAGGGGATTCGAACCCCTGACCTCCTCGGTGCAAGCGAGGCGCTCTAGCCAGCTGAGCTAAAGCCCCAGAAAAATATGCAACAATCAAGTGCATATTAATAATATCAAAAAGATTTATAAAAATCAATACCTAATTTGATTTTTTTAAATATTATTTATCAAGTTCAGGCATACAACCCTCTAACATATTTAATTTTTGAGTTATTTTGTTTTCTTCTGCCTTCTCTATTTCATACCAGCCTTTTTTGAACATAAGATTATAAATTTCTCTTTGAAGTTTTGTTATCTCATTAAACATATCATTATAATCATTAAATAATTCTGTATTACTAGCTTCAGTTAATGCTACCGCATAGTCTTTTACCATACCTTTTTCTATTGTAAGCATTGTTGTCATATAATCTTTATCATTCATTTCTAAAGTTTCTGGAACTTCGGTTTTTGGATTTTTAATTTTATTATTCATAACATTTCTCCTAACTTAAAATATTTAATACCGCACTTAAATTTTCTTTATGAGTTTTACAAACTCTTTCTATTAAATCTTTTATTTCTTCATCTGATACTTTTTCTTTGAAATCATTAATAAGTTTAAAAGCATTAAAATTCCAATTAAACATATCAGATAGATAATCTAGATCCTTTCCCGATATTATAGAAGGAACTTCACTATAATTTTGCATATAAATTCTCCTTTCAACATTATTATGGGTAAATGTATAATTTTATAAACAAAAAAATCACAATATATGTGATTTAATTATCATTTATAAATGCTAAAATGTTTTCGTATACTAATTCTTTTCCCTTTTCATTTAAAATTTCGTGCCTCATGTTAGGATAAAGTTTACTTTTTAAATTTGAGTATCCTACATCTTTCAAAAATTTACATAGATGATTAAACTTTCTTTTGCCACCAATTACAGGATCATTTGCGCCACCGATTAGAAAAATTGGAATGTTAGCATTTTTAACTTTATACATATGTTTTGTAAAAACTAATCGCATCATATAAAAAAGCATTTTAAAACCATCAATGGTAAAAATAAAGCCACAGTATTTACTAGAGTTATACCTGCTAACTACTTTTTCATCCGAACAAATCCAAGAGTTAGGAATGTTATAACTTTTATTATGTTTTTTAAAAACTAGATCGTTGATAAATTTACTTCTGTACTTTTCCCCATGTATTTTTCCAGATATTTTAGCAAGTAAGCTTCCTAATAAAGAAAACGGATTATAAGTAGGCGCACCACATAAAATAAGTTTATCTATCATGTCATCATAATCTTGAATGTACATTCTTGCAACTAAAGACCCCATACTATGTGCAAATAAAGTTATTTTTAAGTTAGGATACTTTTTCTTTATGAATTTTGTAACTTCATATAGTTCGTTTTTTAGTGCATCTTTACTTCTGTTAAAATAACCAAATTCATCTTCTTTTGCTACACTTTTTCCATGTCCCCTATGGTCGTGAATAACAACTATATAACCATGATTGCTAAGGAATTTCATAAAATCCTTATATCTTTCTTTATTTTCAGCCATTCCGTGAGATATTTGAACTATTCCTACTGGCTTTTTCTTAGGTTCTTCTATCAAGCCGTAAAGCATTAATCCATCATAACTTGATTTTATTTTGAATGTTTCCATAACCATTCACCTCTAGTATAATTATACAATAAAAGAGGCCATTTTTTAGCCTCTTTTATAAACAATTAACCGCACTTTCAATTAAAATTTCTAATTCTGTATCACTAACGTTTATTTTCTTTTCCTTCATCCATTCTAATGATTTTTCCAAAGCTTTCCTTTTCTTTTCTTCACAAGTTACATCCTTGCACGTTTGCTCAACGTATTTTACAGTCTTATCTACAATTTCTTTTTTCAACTTATCTTGAATGTATTCTTGATACAAATTCTTTATTCTAATTCCTAGATAACTAATAACACCGGTAATTATTGCACTAAAAATTTGAATAATGTTGTTGGAAATTGCATTTAAAATATCACTCAATTTCAAAATCCCCCAAAATAATTTGAAGATGCATCTTCATTAGTATAGTATTCAAAATAAAAAATATAGGTTGGTTTATTTTCCTATATTTTTATCTTTTTATAAATTCCTTTAGTGATGATGAGACTTCTTGAGTTTTACCACTTCTTCTTAAATAATTTGGATGATATGTGTAAAATAATTTTTTATTATCAGAGTAAATTACAGGTGAAGAAAGAGTTGGCCATCCCTGCACTTCCCAGCCTAATTCTCCCATAAGCTTAAGTAAAGCATCATAGTATGGATTAGAAGGACCTACTACCGATACTACCTTTTGTATACCTAAGTAATCTATTACGTTAAGAAGGTAGTTTACCGACAGTTCCTTTATTTCTTCATGAAGGCTCGGCGTACCTTTTTTGTGTGCATTGCTGCAAACAAAAAGATTTGACCATGTTATGTTTCCCTGATTTGCAACATCATGACAGGAAACACCTTCTCTTATAAATTTCCAAAATTCACGATTGCTCATTTTATCTTTCAAAAAATATTCGTTATATTTTATCTCCAAATTTCTAGCTGAAAAAAAATCTTTATGACTACCCCACCAAGTATTGGTTTCTTGTCCCATGTATAGAATTTTTCCTTTAACATCATCGGTTAATAAAAGTGGATTTGATAGTTCAAAGTCCTTATCAATAAACTTAACTTTCTCTAATACTTCATCATTTAAATCTTGTAATTTACTCATAATATCACCTTTTAATAGTTGGTATTGTATCACGATTTAAGTAAATGTCAATTTTTAATATGGTCGGAAAGACAGGATTTGAACCTGCAATCTCTACGTCCCGAACGTAGCGCTCTACCAAATTAAGCTACTTTCCGGTAAATGGCGCTCACGAAAAGATTTGAACTTTTGACCTTCACCTTCGGAGGGTGACGCTCTATCCAGCCTGAGCTACGTGAGCAAAAAAGCTTTTATTTAAGCTTTATATCAATTCCTATTGGACAGTGGTCACTTCCCATAACATAACTATATATAACTGGATTTGACACTTTATCAATAATACTTTTTGACACTAAAAAGTAATCTATTCTCCATCCAACGTTGTTTTCTCTTGCTCTTTTCATGTAACTCCACCAAGAAAAAGCATCACATTTATCTGGATTGAAATATCTATATGTATCAATAAAACCACTATCTAATAACTTTGTAAATTTATCTCTTTCTTCATAAGTAAACCCAGCATTTCCTATGTTAGATTTCGCGTTTTTTATATCTTTTTCGGTATGTGCAACATTAAAATCTCCACATATAACAACAGGCTTTTTTTCTTCTAATTTTTTTAAATAAACCAAAAGGTCTTCTTCCCATTTCATACGATAATCTAATCTTGATAAATCTCTTTTTACGTTTGGAACGTATTGATTAACTAAATAATAGTCTTCAAATTCCAAGGTAATTACCCTTCCTTCGTGGTCGTGCTTATCTACCCCTATTCCATAAGTTACGCAAATGGGTTTGTTTATCGTGTATATAAGAGTGCCAGAATATCCTTTTTTATCTGCTGGATTTATGTAACAGTAAAAATCTTTTGGTTCAAAATCTATTTGGTCTTTTTCTGCTTTAACCTCTTGAAGACAATACACGTCAGCATCACATGTGTAGAAAAAGTCTTCAAATCCTTTTTTCAAGCAAGCTCTAAAACCTGCAACATTCCAAGATACTAGTTTCATAATTATTTTCCTTTCATTATGATTATATCACGAAAAAATAACATTTTTTATTCATTATTTCAAAATACGAGTTTTATCGACAGATGTTTTGTGTATTATAGCAGGCAAAAAAGAAAGGAAGGAATTTTATTATGGATAATTTTAATATTAAAGATTCTATAGAAGAATTACAAAACAAATTTAATGAAATTAAAAAAATGGGCTATGTTAAAGGAATAAGTCAAAATAATAAAGGGAATGCTGGTCTTACATTTGGAAAACTAATCGGAAAATATAATGATAATTTTCAAACAGCAGATTATAAAGGTATTGAAATAAAAGTTAAAAATAATTTTAGTTTTAAAAATAAATATAAGTATATTTCACTTTTCAGTCTTGTTCCAAGTAATTGTTTCGGGTTTGAATTAAAAAGGATAAGAGATAGTTATGGAACGCCCGATAAAGATTTTCCGGATGTTAAAATACTTATGAAATCTTTTTATACCAATATGAAAGTAAAGGTAGAATCTGGTTATTCTTTTAAGATAAATGTAAGATATAGTGAAAAAAGGATTTATCTATATGTTTATAATAAGCATAATATTCTGGTCGACAAAAGTGTTTTTTGGGATTTTATAGATATCAATGACACAATAAACAGAAAGCTTAGCTATTTATCGTTTGTTAAATATAATAGCAAATTAATTAAGGGAGAAAAACATTTTCATTATAATGAGATTAAGTTTTATAAGCTTAAAGGGATTGATAAGTTTTTTGAGGCTTTGGAAAATGGGGATATACGCATATATTTTTGTTTAGGAGTTTATAAAAGTGGTTTCAAAAAAGGATTGGAACATGATCATGGGGTTACTTTCGGAATAAAGGAATCTGATTTATGCAAGTTGTATGAAGAAGTCTTAGAATGATTTCTTTTTACTTTGGGAATGTGAGGTTGCAGATTATTTTGCAACAAAAAAACTACTCATATAGAGTAGTTACTTTCTAATGGTCGGAAAGACAGGATTTGAACCTGCAACCTCACGGTCCCAAACCGCGTGCACTACCAAATTGTGCTACTTTCCGAATTGCAAGATGATTATATCATACTAAAATTAAAATTGTCAATACTGCACGCGTGTTAATATGCAAGTATTACTATATAAATAATAAGTGGCGCGCTCGAAGGGATTCGAACCCCTGACCCCTTGGTTCGTAGCCAAGTGCTCTATCCAGCTGAGCTACGAGCGCAACTATACTTCATTTGCAAGGAAGAAGGTTCGAATTTCCCTTGCGACGCCACTAATTATAACACTTATCTTTAATTTTTTCAATAGTATTTTATGAATTTGCTAATTATACGTGAATTATATGTCGCTATTTTAGAACTTCATCAATTAATTTTTTAGCAATACAATCTAACTTACTTAGTGAATTATTTTCTATAACATAATCATAATTATAGTTTTCAACCTTAGCATCAGCTCTGTTTGATGTTATTATTTTATGGTCTTTTCTCTTTATCAAAACAGTTTTTACATCATATAAAAGAGCAAGTCTTTTAATTTCTTCTGGTTCTCTTAATTTTACAAATAAAACATCATAATCGCTTTTTTCAAAACTTTCTATTTTCTTTTTTATTTCCTCAAAAGGCATATCGTTATACGCGGTGGACAAATCTTTTAAATCTGCTAAAAATTTTCTATCTTTATCAGTTTTTGTTCCAGTCCATCCCAATAAAGAGGCAACCTCATACACCTTATCAACAGATGATATACTCATGCAAGATGCATATTTTGAACACAAATTAATAAATGTATCTTTGCCGCTTCCACCAGTACCATTTAAAATAATTATTTGCTTTTTCATATCATGCGCCCCACTTTATTCGTATTCTTCTTTTATTATATCATAATACTAAATAATCATGTTATAATTTATTCGAAAGGAGTTATAAAATGTTTAAAGAGTTTAAAAAGTTTATTTCAAAAGGTAACGTTGTTGATTTAGCAGTTGGTGTTATTATTGGTGGTGCTTTTGGTAAAATTGTATCATCTCTTGTTAATGATATTTTAATGCCTATTATAGGAGTGATTATTGGAGGCGTTGATTTTAGTGGCTTGGTTTTAAAAATTGGTGATGCTAAAATTGCGTATGGATTGTTTATTCAAAATGTTATTGATTTTATTATAATTGCTTTTTGTGTATTTATATTTGTTAAGATAGTAAATAAATTATCGGATGTTACTAACAAGTTAGAAAAAAAAGAAGAAATTAAGGAAGATAAAATAGAAGAAACTGAGTTAAGTGTTTTAAAAGATATATTAAAAGAACTAAAAAAAGATAATAAAGTAACTAACAAAAAGATAAATAAAAAATAATTTAAAAAAGGCTTAATAGAAGAGTCTTTTTTTAATGAGACAGGACTTAAAATCCTTATTTCATTTAATATTAATAATTATTATGTTATAACCTATTATTTAGGATGATACTTTATTAGATCCTGCACCCGGAGGCAAAAAAAAGAACAACCAATTGGTTGTTGTTTTTAAATGGTGGCTCCGGGCAGGATCGAACTGCCGACACCAGGATTTTCAGTCCTGTGCTCTACCGACTGAGCTACAGAGCCAACTTCAATATTATTTTTTCATTTTTTATAAAAAAAATGGCGGTTCCGACGAGATTTGAACCCGCGATCTTCTGCGTGACAGGCAGACGTGTTAACCCCTACACCACGGAACCACATAAGCTTTTTTCCTAAAGCTCTTTAAGTATACTAAAAATCATACGTTATTGTCAAGTACCATTATTAATTTTTTTAAAATTTATGATTATTTTGTTAATTTATATGATAAAACAAAGCTTACTATCATTACTGTGATCCCTGTTATAAAATCTAAATTAAAACTAAACTTAGGAATTAATGCTGGAATAGAGCCTATTACAAAACCAATTATTATACTATAAGTTAAACCAAATTTTTTATCAAGCAAATATTTCATAAGTTTAAGAAGAACTATAACGCCAAATATTAATCCTAATATAAATGGAAGGATTTTATCAAAGGATGTAACTACAGCACTAATAGGATTTGCCATTATAGATAGTACAAATTCATACATTCCAATTAAGATTAATAAAAAGGACCCACTTATACCTGGTATAACCTTTCCTACCGAATAAATAAAACCTGATAAGAAAAGAAGAAAAAAATTAAGTATTTTAGAACTATTATTAATATTTATAGTAAGGTTAATTAGGTTTTTAGATAAATACCAAAGAACTAACGAGAATAAAAGAGTTATTAAAAACATTTTTACATTTATCTTTTCTGTTTTCTTTTTCTTTATTTCATTAATTAAAAATGGAATACCACCTAGTATTAATCCTATGAATGAAAATTTTGTTATTATTTCATGTTTTTCATATAAAAACATCATTACATTACTAAACCATATAGCACCAGTTAATATTCCACTTCCTAAAATAAATAAATAAATTATATTTTTCTTAAAATTCTTAAAAAGATTAGTTAGGGCTGTTATTGATTTATCATAAACACCAAATATAACCGCAATAACAGAGCCGCTTACGCCTGGAATAATCATTGCAGTACCAATTAGTATTCCTATTAAAAAAAGATAAATAAAAGACATATAATCACCTAAGTAATTATATGTCATATAATAATATCTATTCTATTGTTAAAGTTTGATTAGCTGGTTCTATTTGAATGAATGTATTACCATCATTTACCACTAATTCTTTTCCGGTTGCTTTAACTTTGTAAACTGTTTTACTAGATCTTGACTGTTTAGACCAAGTAATTGGAATAGCATATCCTTCTGAAATATAGTATCCATCACCTGTTCCAATGTTATTTAAATCTTGTCTTCCACCTGCATACCCATCGTTTAGTGTGTAGTTATGAACCTTATAAGTTATTATGTTTTTAGCTGTGTACTGCGCACCTGTCACATAGTCTTTATGTTCTAATCCGTTTTGATATCTCTTATATACCTTGTTTTCAGAATCATATGAATAACTTGTTACGTGAGATGTTGAATACGGAATTCTAACCGTACTTGCCGGCACAGCACCTTCATAGTTTGCAAGATCAAGTGATTTTGCTTGATATGTTAGAAGTAATTTTTGATTGGATGTTAATCTGTATCCTCTTTTTTGTGCTGCTTCTTTTATTTTTGCTATGCTTGTGTATGCTCTGTGCTCTTTTGATATTCTCCTTAAGCTATTATCCCATGTAAATGCACTTGAATTATTTGCGTTTACCGCTGGAATATTTAAAGTTTTAATATCACTTTCTGCTCTAGGGCTCCAACCTATGTGTGCATATATTGCATCATTTTCTAATGCATAATCTAAGTAATAGTGTCTTGATGATCTAACTGATGCAATTCTTTCTGTATTCTTATCTTTAAATACAGCCATCATTCTAGTTATTCCGCCCTCTACTATCATCTCATATGTAATGTATGCATCTTGTATGCCTGCTTGGTATCCCCAAACTGCTTTGTTATTGTTAATCATTACTGCAATTGGTCTTTCGGTAGAACTTAAGTCAACTACTTTTATTTGTTCTTCTTCTTTTGTAATTTTCTTCTTTTTTGGAATTTTCTTTTCTATTTCTTTATCATTTGTTAGTAAAAAGCAGCCTAAAACACCTATTATAAGTAATAAAATTACAACTAATATTATTTTTGCTTTTTTACTCATTTTTTTCTTTTTTCTTTGTTTCATATTACTTCTCCTATTCTTTATAATTTTATTATACTATTATTTAAATTATTAAACAAGAAAAAAGATAATCCAATAATTTATTTTAGATTATCTTTTAGTATACCTTCTGCTACTATTAAAGCACTTGTAAAAGCCCAGGAAAGGTTATAACCACCACATATACCATCTACGTCTAACACTTCTCCAGAAGCATATAATCCGCTTATTTTTTTAGATTCTAAATGGTTAGTAAACTCACTTAATAAAGCACCTCCAGAAGTTACTTGTGATGTTTCAAAGTCCCCGGTTGCGGTTATGTTAAAATGCATGTTTTTTAATGTGTATGAAATATTTTCTAGTTCTTTTTTATTTATGTCACATATCGTTTTATTTGATAGTTTTAAGTTTTTTGTTATTACGTCTGCTACTTTTTTATTTAAAATACAGCTTATAGCATCAGATACGTTATAGCTATCAAATTCTTTTAAATAATTATTAATATATGATTCATCATAATCAGGAACTAAGTCTACTACAACATCTACTTTCTTATCTTCTTCTAAGTATTTGTTTACATATCTTGATAAATTAAATATACATATGCCTGATAACGAATCTTTTGTAAACTGTATTTGGCCTTTTTCTGTTAAAATGGTTTTATCATTAACGTTTAATTTAGCTATCGCATCAGCACGGACTCCTTGTAAATCTTTTATGTATTTATAATCTGTTTTTAAATAAGTAAGAGATGGATATAACTTTGTTATAGTGTGACCAAATGATTTTAATATGTTATATCCCATGCCAGTAGAGCCTGTTTTTGGATAAGTTTTTCCGCCGGTTGCAATAACCACTTTTTTACCCATTAGGTTATTGTTGATTACAAAATAGTCATTTTTATAAGTTACATCTTTTACATCATAGTTGTATATTACATTAACTTTTTCTTTTTCTAATGCTCTTTCAAATGACTTACAAACGGTTATTGCTTGATTAGAATATGGATATAATCTTGTTGATGTATCTTCTTTTTTTGTTAAAATTCCAAAGTTTTTAAGGTAGTTTAAATAACCATTTTCTTTTAACTGACTGATAAAGTTATTTAATGATGAAGAACTATTATAATTATCTATCGTTATGTTTGTGTTACCTAAGTTGCATCTTCCATTACCAGTTATTAATAGTTTTTTGCCTAGTTTATCGTTCTTTTCTATTAAAGCTACCTTTAAATTTGGATTTTTATATTTTAATGTAAGTGCTAAAAAACACCCTGATGCTCCTGCTCCCACTATAATTACGTCATACATAAAAAATCACCTCATGTATTTAATATATCAAAAAAGACTAGCATTTGCTAGTGTTTGTGAAATTTTAAAGAGAGCATATATGTTTTTTATGCTTAATTTAGGTTATTTTTGATGAAAAAGTGCTATTTTATTGATGATTTTTTCGTAATCTACCATCCTTATTTAGTTCCATCGTACGCAAATAGTACGCAAAATAAAAAGTCAGAAGTTTATCCTGGCTTTGTGTTTTTATAAATTGTATTTGTTTTTTAGAATATTAAAATCTTTATTTGATTTTTTTTCATTTATAATTGAAATTATTTTATCTTGAGTTTCAGGAGTCCAATATATTTTTAATTTATCTTTAGATCTTGTAACAGCAGTATAAAAAATATTAGAGGTAATCATATCTTCTACATCATTTGTAATAACAACTTTTACTGAATCATATTCTAAACCCTGCGCTTTATGTATTGATAATGCATAAGCTACATTAAATGGTATAACATTATTTTTTTCATCATCGTCATCTTCGTGCTCAAATTCTTTATCAACATAAAATCTTATGATAGATGTAAAATGATCTGTGATTCCCACTAACTCAACATCTGTACCGTTCACATCTAATTCTGTTAATGGTTTTTCTATTTCAATTTCGAACCATATTTTTGATTCCTCTTCCACTATATTTGAAATTATACCTTTTAAATTATTATATAGAATATTAGAAAATCTTTTTACTTCACAAAATAATACTGGATCACCAACCTTATAAGTATTAATTCCAAATGTAAATTCTTTATTAGGATTACAATCTTGTAAATATTTATTAATTTGATTAATACCATATAAACCATCATAATTTAAACATAGTATTATTTCGTCATCCGATTTTTTAATCATTATTGATGAGTCCAAATCTTTTGAATAATGACGAGAATTTAAATACTCTGTTATTTTTGTATCTTTATTTCTTATTTTTGCCCATAGCACCAATAAATCTTCATTTTCAGTTCTAAAAGGAGTTGCAAGCTCGTGAACAGAATCTTTATCAACAAATTCTTTAGCCAAATAAAACCAATTTCCAAATAATATTGATTCAATTTGATAAATATCACCAACTAACATCAATAGTTTAAATTCAGCCTTATTTAAAATTCTAATCATATCGTTATTACTAACCATGCTGCACTCGTCAATTATCAAAACATCAGAAGCAAATTCAAAATTTCCATTTGATAGGAATTCAGCTATAGTCATGAAATTAGTATTTTTAGCTTTAACCCTTCTTCTGAGATTCTCCTTAGCAGTATTTGTATTTGTTAAATATATTTTTGTTTTATCATCAAAGAAATTTGAAAAAATGCTAATAAGCGTAGATTTTCCTGTTCCTGCTGCTCCATATATCATTGCCAATCTTGAATTTTCATACATATTAGCTAATATTTCTCTTTTCTCTTCAAATATTTCCGGTTGTTCATTTAATTCCCAAAATTCAAATGATGAGGTATATCCTTCTATTCCATCTGTTGTTAATTCATTTAATTTTTTTATTATTTCAACTGACTTAATTTCATAACCCAACATATAAATATTATTTTTTTCCACAATCAGCTTCAAACTTTCTTGACTTGCAAAAAGTTTAGAATTAAATGTCTCAACTAATGATTCAATATTATCAAAATCTGACACTTTTTCTAAAGAAATATATATATCACCTTTAAATTCAGTATAGAATCTAACAAACCTAGCTAACAATTCGTCATCTCTGCCTTCTATACCTATTGAAAAGAATAGATTTTCACCTTTAGGGTTATGGTGGCAAAGTGAAAATACCCAAGGACATTTTTCAAATGGATAACAGCCACGTTTTATACATAAGTTATTCATCGTTTCTTGAGGAAGAGACTCAAGCTGCAATTTAATAACGCTATTGTTCATTGTATATAATAAATATCTTAAAACATTTGCACATTTACTATTATTAATAATAATATTTCTACATTTTTCAAGAACATCAAATATATAATTTGTTTTTGAATTTCCTATTTCTTCTTTAACAATAGTATATTCAGAATCAGGCATTACACATAAATCAAGAAGATTAATTTCATTTTCAGTCATATACTTCATTATATTTAAATACTCATTCATATTTCTTCTAATAGTAATATCCATCGAAAATATCTTAGCAAAATTTCTAAATTCACATGATCTTATTGAAACATTCCAATTGTTAATCATTTTAATTTTAGTTTTTTTATCAAATAAATCTATTTCTTTTTCAACAAAAGTTATTGTAATTGCATAATTTTTCATAATTCTGCATTTTGTAAATAAAACTATTCTTTCAAACTTGCTAACAACGTCACTAGCGTTAGTAAGTGTGACCTCATAATACACTTTATTATCAACATAAAAAGGTTTTATTTTTTGCACATAATATCTTTCTTTGCTTGTAGCTAAATTTTTATTAACTTCAACTTGTTCTAACTCGTTTGAAATCTTTTTATAATACTCGTAAAATGTATCATCTTGATCCAAAGGAAATTCCTCAATATTATCTAATATTTCAATATTAAACTCTTTCATCGAATATTCTTTTAACAAAATCATGTGATGATAATACTTTAACATTAATCGTTCTGCACCATCAAAATCCGTTGTATAATGTGATTTTGAACTTTGTAAATAACTATGAAACTCCATCAAAAACTTTGGCTTACAAGTTTCATTTAATCTTTTATATGCTGTCTTTTTATCATCGAAGTTTACACCTAAATTCGAATTATTCTTTTTGTTGTAAACAAGAACACAAAAATCCTCTACTAAATTTCTTAATTGTGCTAGAATATTTTGAGATAATAGTCCTCTATTCATATCAGAACCATATTCAATATTATCACATATAACTTTATTAGTATTTTTAATTTCCATTAATACTTCTTGATTCATGAATCACCTCCTAAAAAAGAGCATATTCCATATAAAATTGAAATACGCTCTACAATTTAAATACATTATTTCAATAATTCGTCCAACAATTTCCATTGAGTTGGATCCTGATTATATGGAACATAAGGCGTACTTTCAAAATACTTAAATTTTTCACCATCAAGAATTACAAGTCCACCAAACAGATTATGTCCTTTATTTCTCTCATCGTATATATATTTATATAATGCTGTTGCTTTTACGGCATCATCAGCTGCAAATTGTCCGCCTTTAGTATCAAATATACCAATACTTCCATCTTTAAACTTTATAATAAAATCTGGTTGGAAAGTTGACTTATCAGCTTTTTGAATTCCAAAATTATCTTCCATATGTTCTGATCCATTTTTCCAGAACCAATCAATTTCATTCTCATGTGAATCTAAATATTTTATAAATTTCATTTCAAGCTCATTAACCTTACCGCCTACTCTTTCAATAAATAGCGGTTGATATAATGATAATTTTGATTCGATAACTTTATTTGTTTCAGGATTATAATTTTTTTCTGGAGCAATTTCCCATTCATCATTGAATCTTTCATCACTCTTAGCACTAACTTCTACTTCATGTATAGGCTTATATTTATCTGTTGATGTATTAATAATCTGTGCAAATATATCATAATTTGAACAAACAAGATTTTGAATATACATAATTCCACCTTTAGCAGTTTCTAAGCCTAAATACTTTTTAAAAGTAATAAAGATAGCATTTTTAACTGTTGGTATTGATCTTTTAGGAGCAAAACCATTTAGATTTGAATTTATAATTTTTTCGAACTTAGCTTGTAAATCTGATGGGCTTGAATAAACGCCAAAAAGATTTGATTCTTCTAATTTTATTCCTTTATCTACATCTTTTGAATCAACATATACATTTCTCATAATAGAATCTGTTTTTCCATAATCGGTAGTTATTCCCTTTTCTTTTAATTTTTCATTATTATCATAAAAGAAAGTTTGTGGAGGAATATAATTATCTTCAGTAATTTGAGTAATACCAAAATACTTACAGAACTCATGTTCAAATACTTTATAATATGAAGAAGTAACATCTCCATAATCAACTCTATTATGATAGTATGATTTTAAATATGTAGTAGTATATTTATCTGATCTTTTTGCATTTAAATTTTTAATAATATTTGGATTATATATTTCTGGTTTAATTGCAATTGATTGAACATTAGTATAAACATAAGATCTATTTAAATCTTCTTCTTGATAATGTTTTGCTTCAGGCATCCTTAATACCCTACCTACTGTTTGTATTTCAAATGTTATACTATTTGTTTCTCTAAATTTAACTAATATTTGTGCCCTTGGACAATCCCATCCTGTATCTATTGCCATTTTAAATATTAAATATTCAACTTTACTATCTAATGGCAATAATGTTTCTGAGTCCTTATTAATTGCTTCATCTGATAACCATATCGCAACTTTTCCATTATCAACTGTCGCACCTTTTGATTCTAAAAATTTTAATACACTCTCCTTCTTTTCTTCTCCAGCTACAGAGTTAGGCAATTGAATAAGAACTAATGGTGTAATTTGATTTGATGTTTCATTATTTGAAAGAGCATTAGAATACTGTTTCTTTAAATGTTCTTGTTTCATATATGCAGATTCAAGTATTAATGATTCAGAATCAAGTTCATCATCAACAATTTTATCAATATCTTGATTAATAATAATCTCTTTTTTGATCATTCCTTCATTGATAACATCGTTAGGTTTTACAACAACAGGATAAGCACCATTCATTAATACAGGTGTTGCACTCATCTCTACAGTTAATTCTGGTTTAATAATATTATCTCTTATTTCAGTTGCTCTATCAGTTGTAGCTGCAACATGGCTTTCATCAATTATTAATATTATTCTTCTACCAGTAGCTCTTGTATTTTTTAAAACTTCAGGAAAATTGATAGTTTCTTTGTCCTTCATAACAACATTTTTAAAATCGCCAGTTTTTTTATCTTTTGTTCTTATCTTTTCCCAGTTAACAAATACTATTTCATTTTTATCTATTTCTGTTCTACTTCCAAAAAATTCTTCTTCAAGCAAACTACATTTCAATGCCTCATCTAATTCTCTCTTTACACTTTTATAGCTTTGTACTTGTAATTCCCCTTTACCAATACTAACCCATAAAAAACACAAATCATATTCTTCTTTTTTAGACATTTCATATATATAGTTAGTTATCATAAATGTTTTACCTGATCCTGTAGGAGATTGAAGTACTAACGTTTCTTCTCCATTAATTTTCAAATACATATCTGATAGACTTAACAACTGATATACTGCTATATCTTGATATTTTTTTAACTGCTTCATAATTAATTCTCCTTACTCATTTTCACTACATTTTTATAAAGATCAAGTATCTTATATGGTATTGGCTCTATATTATAATTTGTAATGCCTTTAAAGTTTTCTTCATTAACATATTCACTTAATGAGAATATATATAGATTTTTGTGTTCTTTTATCTCTTTAATTTTCTCAATAAAATCTTCGTACGATTCACCAAATATGTCAAAATAAACACATGAATAATTTGTTCTTTCAGAGTTAGAATAAATAACATATTCTTTATTTTTTTCGACGAGTTCATATGTATCTGATTTAACACAAAGCATAGGAATACATTTTTCAGTTAAATCATAATATAATTGGTCTCTCGTACCATTATTATTCACAAAATCTGTTTTAAAATATCTTAATCTACTTCCTAGAGGTTCATGCTTTTCATATCCATTTATGACGTTTTTTAATCTTTCATATGTTATCTTTTCACAAATATTATTTTCATTATTTGTACATACTATAAATTTTCTATTCCCTTCATCCTCTTTATTCAAATCTAAAACTGCATGTCCTGTAGAACCAGATCCAGCAAAAAAATCTAAAACTAAGGCTGACTTGTTAGGATGTAATGAAATAAGCTGTTTAATCAATTTAATAGGTTTCTTTCCATTATCAAACTTTATAGCACCTTCTTTTGTAACATTTATCCAACTGAACCCATCCCAATATGTTCCAATTTTTTCTTTCTTATATGGTTTTCCTTTTATTATAGAACATGTATTCTTTAGCCAAATAACCAATACTTTTTGTTTTCCCATAAAGATAAGATCTGTTTTTTGTCCTTTATTTTTTCCAGATTTAGGAACATATGAAGCAATATACATATCATTATCATTTCCAGTAGCATCCCAAACTCTTGTCCTAATGGAAGTCTGAGCATTAGTAGTTGTCATTATTTTATCAATATATTTATTATATACTTCTTCCTCAGAAATATGCTCGATTTGAGCTATTTGCTTAACAGATTTTATTTCATAATCGTTAACTTTTGATAAAACAATATCGTCACCACTACCATCTTTAATAGTCTTAAAAGGCTTAATATCATTCATTTTGTATAAAACAGTAGTATATTTAAAACTCTTATTATCTTCATCCATCTTTCTAATATAATCCATAAGTTCTGTTTCTTTATAAATTGAATTAAGCTCTAAAAAATCAATGTTTTTGCAATAGAATAGAATATATTCAATATTCTTTTTTAATTTTTTATCTTCACCACCACCAGAAGCACCAGCACTAACTTTTGCATTTACAGAAATTGTGTTTATATAGTTTCTCTCGCCGAATACTTTGTCACATAATAATTTTAATTGAAATAATTCATTATCATCTATTGATATAAAAATCATTCCATTATTCTTAAGTAAATTCCTTGCTAATTTCAATCTTTTTTCCATAAAGTTCAACCATTTACTATGTCTATATCCGTCTTCAGGATCAACAAATTTATCATTGTACATAAAATCTTTGTTTCCAGTATTATATGGTGGATCGATATAAATAACATCTATACTTTCATGATGAGTATAATTTAATACACTTAAAGAATGGAAATTATCACCTTCAATTAAGATATTATTATTACCATCATTTTCTATTGTTTTTTTTCTATCTTCAGATAATATTGGAATGTACTTATCACAATCAACGACAATCTTTTCTGGTTCTTTCTCACGATCCCAAATTAAGCCATACTTCCCATTTTGTTCTTCATTAAGAGAATTAATATATTCAATTAATTCTTCTTTAGTCATTTCATCAAATTTCATAATAACACTCTCCAGAATTCTCCCTTATACAATTATATCATATTTTTCGACAAATTTTGATATTAATTCATACCAGAAATTACCTAATTGTACCTATATACTTGACTAATTTTTAATTTTAAGTGATTAATACAAAGAATTGGAGGAATAGTATGATTAGAGAATGTAATGATGAGGATATATCTAATGAAGAATTAGAGAAAGTAATAAATTCTTTTTATGATAATTATCATGAGTATATTATTACTTATGTTATGCTCGAAATTATTGCATTTTATATTACTAGTTTTTTAGCAAAAATGCTATGCTAAAAATATCTTTAATGCTAGTTATGATAGTATTAAAACTGAAGTAGTTAAGAGAAATCATTAACAAAGATCAATTAGATCTAAAAAACTTATAAAAAATTTAACGTTGTGTAAATATAGATGGTTGGTCAATCTTGCATTTGATTATTTTTTCAGGTATCTATCTCCTCGCGAAAGTTTATTTCATATATTCCCAATTATTTAAATATTTATCTTCTTTATCCAAAAATAAATCTTTGTATCCATTGATAATGCTATAATAGTTATCTTCTTGTAATTTATTTAAGTCAAACTCTTCGTTTTCAAATTTTAGCCCTCTTGTTTTCAATAGTTCTATTTGTTCTTCATATGTTTTAAACTCTTTCATAAATAACGCCTCCAAAAAAAAGTCCCTGGCCCACACGGGTAACCAGAGATCAATCACGATTTAATTATATAGTATAATATTTTTAAAGTCAACACTTTATAATATAACCTTGAAAATAGTACATAATTTCATTTTGACATTATTTAATCATTTGCTTTGTGTGCATTCTTTTGATTTTTATATCTTCGGGTGGGAATATTGAATTGTAAGATTTCAATATATATTAGTTTTTAAGATTTTTTATACTTTAAAATTGTCTAACATACAATCGTATTCTTAATTAACCTGATACTTGTAATACTTCTGTTAACTACTAAAACCCATTATTTATCGCTGCAATAACTTCTTCTTCATTTGTTAAAGTTATTCTATGTTTTTTTAACTCTTTAATTAAATTTAGCATTTTCTTTTTACTTTTTGCCTTAGTTCATGCATCTATTGCATAATTTATCTTTTTATACAATTCTTGTTGTTCTTCTTTAGAAAATTTATCTAAATTATCATCAACTATCTTTTTTAGTTGATAAGTAATTTCACTTAATCTGTTAAGTTAAAAAATCTATTTGCAAATTCAAGATTGCCTTTAAAACTATCTTTATATTGTTCATAAAAATCATATAAATAATTACATAGCTTATTTTTTTCTATCTCAAATTGACTAACATCTTCTGTTAATGATATTTCACATATTTCATCATCAGCATCAGGCTTACTATTTGCTAAGTACATTGCTGCCGGAAAAACTCCATAATCATCTGCCATCTTTGATGCTACTGCTATTTTAAGTATTTTTTTAATAAGTCCCATTTTCTAACTCCTAGCCGCACCATCAACAGGCAAAATAGCTCCCGTTATATAACTTGCCATATCACTAGCCAAGAATAAAAATGCATTTGCAACATCTTCAGCCCTTCCTATCCTACCTAATGGAATGGTTTTAATAAGTGGCTCTATTACGTTATCTGGTACACTTTTCATCATATCAGTAAGTATTATACCAGGTGCTACTGCATTTACCCTTATACCGTCTTTACCAAGTTCTCTTGCAAGTGATTTGGTAAGACCATTTACAGCAAACTTACTAGCAGGATAACCACATCCAGATGGCTGTCCATATATACTTACCATAGATGATGTATTAAGTATTACGCCGCACTTATTTTCCTTCATAATTAGACTTACTGCCTTTGAACAATTAAATACCGCATTAACATTTAAATCCATTATCTTTTTAAAATCTTCTTCCTTGTATTCATAAATACTTTCTCTAGCACTTATTCCAGCATTATTAACTAATATATCTATCTTTCCATATAAATCTTTTATTTTATTAAATACTTCTTCTACCTCTTTTAAATTAGTTAAATCTGGATAGAATCCTTTTACATCATAATCTTTATTTTCTTCTCTTAAACTCTCCAAAGCCTTTGATACAGTTTCACTTTTTGAACCAAATATAACTACCTTACAGCCGTTTTCTAAAAACTTTTTAGCAGTAGCATACCCTATTCCTCTAGTTGCTCCTGTTATAACTGCTACTTTATCTTTTAACATATTAATCCTCCTATTTATACTTTAATTTTAACTTATTTTTACCAATATAACAAGAAAAGAAAGCAAGGTATTCGCTTTCTTTTTAATATTTACTTTTTTATATTGTAATAATTGTACACTTTAGTTTGATTCAACATTTATATCATAATTATATTTTATAATATTTTATAATGAATTTAGTTTCTAATTTATTTGACTCAACTGATATAGTACCTTTATCCTCTTCTATAATTGTTTTAGCTAAAGCAAGACCAATACCTATACTATCAGTTTTAGTATTTTTACACCTATAAAATCTTTCAAAAATATGTTTTATATCTTTTTTTGCTATACCTTCACCAAAGTCTATTACTTCAATCATAGAATAAACATTATTATTTTTAATATTTATTATTATGTTTGAATTATTTTTAGAATGTTCTATAGCATTTTTAATTATATTAGTAAGAGCTTCAATTTGCCATTTATCATCACATATTATTTTAGAATTTTCTTTTATATTTAATTTTATATTTATATTTCTTAAATCACATAAAGTAGAAACATTTTTAATTGATTCTTCAATAATTGTTTTCAAATCATTTTCTTGTTTTACAAAGTGAATCGCATTAGCATCAAACTTTGATAATTTTAGAAGTGATTGTACTAAAAAGTTGATATTTAAAACATTTCTTTTTATATCAACAATAAAATCATTTCTAATTTTTTCTTCCATATTTGAATCTTCAATAATATTATCTAGCATAACTAATATACTAGTAAGTGGTGTTTTTAATTGATGAGAAATATCTTCCAATGATTTTTTTAAATTAAGCTTATCTTTACTAGAATTTTCAGCAGCTTCTTTTAACATTATAGTGGTTTTATATATTTCATTTTTTAAAATTGATAACTCATCTTCTGAAATTGAATCAATTTGTATTTCATAATTTTTCTTATTAATCTGTTCTATACACTTAATTATATCTTTTATATCCTTCTCCTTCTTATAATTATATCTAATATATATAATAAGTAAAATAACAACAGTTATTGTTAAAAAAGATAAATTAATAGCTAAAAATTTATGATAGTCTCTATCATTTTTAATTAATATAGATTTATTATTTACATCAATTCCATATTTATTAAAGAAGCCATTTGTTTTTAACGTATCATTATTTATTATTTTAATAATTTCTTTATCAGTTATTTTAGGATAGTCTTTTTTTATTACATTTATAATAGCAGAAATCTTGTTATTAAAGTTTTTAGTATAAGTTTTATATTCATATATATTTAAAAATAAGAACAAAACAAATAAACATATAAATACAATTAATGTAGAAATAATATATTTTTTTAATTCAATTTTATTCTTCATCAATTCTATACCCAATTCCTTTAATAGTAGTTATGATATCAGTTCCTATTTTTTCTCTTATTCTTTTAAAATAAACTGTTATAGTATGATCATCTACATAATTTCCAGTCCAATCCCAAATTTTATCTAATATTACATTTCTACTAACAACTTTATTAATATTTAAAAATAATAAATTAACTAATTTTAATTCTAATGCAGTAAGTTCAATAATGATATTATCTTTTTTTAAAACTAATTTATCCATATCATAAGAAATATTTTTTATTTTAATAACACTTTTCTTATCTGATCTTAATAATATTTTATTAACCCTCGCCATTAATTCACGAGTGGAAAAAGGTTTTGTTATATAATCTTCCGCGCCAACATTTAAACCTCTAACAATATCATCTTCTTCATCTTTAGCTGTTAAAAAAATAGTAGGAATTTTCAAATCCTTAATAGTATTTTCAAATAAGTTAAAGCCGTTTCCATCTGGTAAAGTAATATCAAGTATTATTAAATCAATATTAAAATTAGAAAGTAAATATTCTTTTGAGTCTTCTACCGTAGTTTTTACAATTAAATTATGATTATCTTTTTTAAAAGAGTATGTAAGACCTTTAATAATTGATTCTGTATCTTCAATAAGTAAAATATTCATATATATAGTACCTTTCTTTAAATATAATTATATCACAATATAAGGAGCTTTCGCCCCTTATACTAGATATTCTCATTTCTAATTGTTTCAATAGTATTTTGCTTATTTATTTTACTCATAGAATACTTCATAATTAATGAAATAAGTATAAATACAACTGCTACAGCAATTAATATTGCCTCAATAGGAAGTTTATAAGGCATTCCTGATTCTTCTGATAAGAAATGATAAATAACGTATGATAATGCTATTCCAATAGGTATACCAAAGAATAGAGATTTAATACCAATAAACAAGCTTTCTAATCGAATCATTCTGTTAAATTCTTTAGTTGTCATACCAACAGATTTTAACATAGCAAACTCTTGTTTTCGTAGTTCCATATTAGTAGTAATGGTATTAAAAATATTAGTTATACCAATTAATGAAATTACAATTATAAAACCATAAAGAAATATTCCTACTAAAGTAAATAAGTTACTCATTATTTTAACATTTTCATCTACATTATTAACGTTATAATCTTCACCCTTTAAAAAGTCATCAAGATCATCTTGTAATTTATTAGCATCATTTGATTTATAATAGATTGCTAGTGGTTTAGATTTGAAATTAGCATCAAACATTTCATCACTAATAATTAAACACTCCATATCAACACCTTTCAAACCAAAAGGTCTAACATCAGAAGTTGCTCCAATTTCTATTTTTATTGTTTTATTTTCATCAGTAGTAGCATCAATAATGTCACCTTTATTAAAGTTAAAAGCTCTCATATATTTAGTAGTTAACTTATTATTTTTTTTATAGTTAGATACATATTCTTTATCGACAAGTATAGCTTTGTTTTTAAATTCATTATAATTCAAACCTAATGAATCAACATATTTTTTAAATTGTTCTTCTCCAATAGAAATTATAGATACATAAGTAGGATTATTTTCATCAATTGCTAAATTTAAAAACTTAGCATATTCTTTGTTGTAGTGATTTCCTGTAAAAGATATTTCGCTACTTCTAAATATTGTATAATCTTCTATATTATCTAATTTAGTTGTTTCTATAAATTTATTATAAGATTCATTATTTGTAATAGTTGTAGATAATGAAATATTAAAATCAGATATTTCTAATTCATGATCTACTTGTTGAAATGCTAATTTCATAAATCCTGATAGAGCGATAAATACAAATACAGAAACAATTATTGATATTACTGTAGTTCTATATTTTTTCTTATTTCTTTTTAAATTCTTAAATGATATCTCGCCGCCTATACCAAATATATTTTTTATTAATTTTGGTGATTTAATCTTTTTGGGATTTATTTTAATATTAGCACTATTTCTAATGGAATCTATTGGAGATACTTTAGATGCTCGTTTTGCACTTTTAAAAGCTGAAAAATAAATAGTTACTATACCAAGTATTATAGCTACTAAAACAGATAGCCATGAAAAAGAAAATACTAATCTTAAGCCTTCCGCAAATGAATTATCTAAATAATAATTACTTATGATAATAAGTATATATGATGCTATAAAACCAAGTAATAGACCTAAAGGAATACCAATTAATCCTAATATGGTAGCTTCATAAAAAACATTTCTTTTAATTTGTCTTTTAGTTGCTCCAATACTTCTTAACATACCATATTGTTTTATTTTCTCTGTAATAGAAATATCAAAACTATTTTTTATACAAAATATTGAAGTGAACACAATTATTCCTATTACAATTCCTACAACAATACTTAAACCACCAATACCACTGTTTGAAATAGGATTAGCTTCTAAAGCAATTAAATAGGAATTAATATTTATATCACTATATTTTGATTTATTCATTTGATTTGAATATTCTTTTAATTCTTTATTTGACGCTTGTTTTTCATTATCATTAACTTTCTTAAATAATTTTGCGTCAACTCCTAATATATTAGCAATAGTTTCATAACTATTTTTTACGCCATCTTTTGAAAATCTTGTATATACATCAACAATTCCATTTATTTTATTTTCATCAAGATAAGTTATAAACGTATAACCAGGTGCAGAATAATATTCTATATTAGTAGCTGGTCTTCCTATAATACCAACTATTTTATAAGTTTTAGAAGTAGTATCTACAATGGATTCTTTATTTTCTGCTTCCAAAGATTTTTGATATGGATTATTTTGATCTAATTCATTTCCATTAGAATCTACCCTTTTTCCAACGTCTAACGTAATAGAATCACCAATATTTAAAAATAATCTACCATTTGTTTTTAAATGGGTTGGTATTACTATTTCGTTTTCATTTCGAGGAAACCTTCCATCCAATAATTTAACAGATAAATTATTTAAAGAGTTTTTAGTAAATCCTTTTATACAAGCATAAGGTTTATATTCATTTTTAGAGTCTATTTTAGCAAAACCAAAATCTTTAGTAATATTGATAGTTTCTATATTTCTATTGTTTTCAAATATATCAATATCACTAATAGGAACTTTGTAAAATGCAGCATGAAAGTTTCCTTTTTCGTGTGTTTCATATTTAATTAATGATTTTATACCACTAGAGTATATAGATGATACGGCAGTGATTAAAGCAACTGATAGCATAATACCAATAATTGTAACAATAGTTCTTTTTTTATTTAATTTAAGATTTTTTATTGTCAATTTGTTAAGCAAGTTCATAATTATACCTCCGATATAATTTTTCCATCTTCAATTTTAATTATCCTATCAGCTACTTTTGCAATTTCCATATTGTGTGTAATCATAATAATCGTTTGATTAAGCTCTTTATTTGATTTTTTTAATAGAGCAACTATTTCATCACTTGATTTAGAATCTAAGTTACCAGTTGGCTCATCAGCAAGTATAATTGTAGGATTAGTAATTAAAGCACGACCAATACTTGTTCTTTGTTGTTGTCCACCAGATAATTCATTAGGAAGATGCATTCTTCTATTTTGTAACCCTAACAGTTTTAACATATCGTTTAATTTTTCTTTATCAATCTCACGATTATCCAAAGAAAGTGGCAATGTTATATTTTCTTCTACATTTAATATAGGTATTAAATTATAGAATTGATATATTAATCCTACCTGTCTTCTTCTAAATATAGCAAGTTTATCATCATTAAAATTAAATATATCTTTACCATCAATGAATACTTTTCCAGAAGTTGGTCTATCAACTCCTCCAATTAAATGTAATAGTGTTGATTTACCTGAACCTGATGCACCAACTATTGCTACAAATTCACCCTTTTCTACAGAAAAAGATACATGATCTAACGCAACAACTTTTGTTGAATCTTTTCCATAAATTTTAGTTAAGTTTTCTACTTTTAAAATTTCCATAAAAATATTTCTCCTTTTCTTATAAACATTATATTATAATTAAAGTTACAACTAAGTTACAAAATTAAAAAATATTATAAAAGAAAAAAGTTTCTTAAAAAAAGAAAACATCAATATTATTTTCTAACTTTTATCTGCATCAATAATAAGTAAAATATCTCCCGCTATATAACTAGCTAAAAATAAGAATGCATTTAAAACTTTACATTTTAATTTAAACTTATTTTTACCAATATAACAAGAAAAGAAAGCAAGGTATTCGCTTTCTTTTAAATTATTACTTATTATACTTAGCAAGTTCTTCTCTTAGCATTTCCATTGTTTTAGCTGGATTTGCTTTACCACGAGTTTTTTTCATAACCTGACCTACAAAGAAGTCTATCATTCTAGTTTTTTCAGGATTATATTCCCTTGCCTGTTCATCATTTTCTTTTAATACTTCCATAACAACATCATGAATAGATGCATCATCAGTAATTTGCATCATACCTTTTTCTTTTACGATTATGTTAGGCTCTTTGCCTGATTCAATCATGTCTTCAAATACTTCTTTAGCTTGCTTTGATGATATTGTTTTTTTATCAATTAAATCAATTAATTCCTTTATCATTTCTGGTTTAACAGGAACTTCTTCTAACTTTATTTCATTTTCATTTAAGTATCCCATAAGCATACCAGTTACCCAGTTACAAGCCTTTTTAGGATCTGCTCCTAAACTTACACAATCATTAAAGAAGTCAGAGTTTTCCTTTACTTTAACAAGTACTTCTGAATCATACTCTGATAAGTTAAATTCATTCATGTACTTTTGTTTTCTTTCAAGTCTAAGCATAGGAATATTTTTTCTTATTTCATCAAGTAATTCATCTGTAACCTTAATTGGTGGGATGTTTGGCTCAATAAAGTATTTATAGTCTACCGCATCAGCCTTATCTCTCATCTTAAATGTTTCACCAGTTTCATCATCAAAACGTCTTGTTTCTTGTTCTACTTTTCCACCGTTTTGAAGTATTTCTGATTGTCTTTCTATTTCAAAGTCAATTGCACGCCCTACATTATAAAATGAGTTAATGTTTTTCATTTCAACTTTGGTACCTAACTTGTCAGTATCTGAAATTGATACGTTAACGTCGCATCTCATTTGTCCCCTGTCACTTCTTGCTTCCGAAACCCCGCAGTAAACGATTAGTGAGCGATAAGTCTCAAGGAATGCTAATGCTTCTTCTTTAGAGTGCAAACAAGGCTCTGTTACGGTTTCTAATAAAGGCACACAAGATCTGTTATAATCTATTAAAGAATATGTATCATAGTGATCTAGTGATGCCGTATCTTCTTCTAGATGGGTATCATGAATTAAAACTTTTTTTATTTGTCCGTCAACTTCGATATCAACCGCTCCATTTATACCTACAGGTTTAGTCATTTGAGTTATTTGATATCCTTTTGGTAAGTCTGGATAGTAATAGTTTTTTCTATCAAATAGCATAACGTCTGGAGTAGTACAATTCATTGCCATAGAAACAATAAGCGCTCTTTTCCAAGCTTCTTTATTAGCGATAGGAAGTATTCCAGGAAAACCTAAATCTTGATATGCAACGTGACTGTTTGGAGCTTCAGTGTACCCATTAATTGAAGGAGAAAAAACCTTTGAGTTAGAATCAAGTTCACAGTGAACTTCAAGTCCGATTGTTACTTTATACATAATTAGTTTTCCTCCTTTACTGAAAGTGGTACGAAACCAATTTTTTCTTCTAGTTTGTTTGCGATGTTACATACTACATCATCTGTCTTTATAGGTCCAGTTATGTTTATTGCAACTGGCATATCATCTATAATTCCAGATGGGATTGTAATTGATGGGAAGCCACCAAAATTTCCTATTGCAAGATGGTTTTCTAAAAGTAAATACTTTTCTGATAACCTGTCCATTTCATCTGTAAAACGTGGTGCGATAGAGCCTGAATTTGGCATAATTAATCCATCATATTCTTTAAATAAGTTTGTCATAGCATCTACTACTAATCTTCTTATTCTTTGAGCGTTTTTGAATAATTTTTCTTGGTTTTCTTTTTGAAGAATAAATGATCCAATAACAAATCTTCTTCTTATTAATTCAGAAAATCCTTCAGTTCTTGTATTTATCATAACCTCATCTGGAGTGTGTCCTTCTTTTCTGTTACCAAACGGAATTCCAGTTAAATTTGAATTATTACTAGTTGCTTCCGCACAAGATATTGCCATATAAGATGGATAAATACCATTTAATATCTTTTTATCTATAGACTCTTCTTTAACTTCAATACCTAATTCTTTAGCATATGAAAGCACTTTTAAGAAGTTATCATAGTATTTTTTATCATCTTTTAATTCATCTACTATTTCTTTAATATAAAATAGTTTTCTTCCACTTACATCTTTATTTAGATTTTCTACAAAGTTTATGTTTGATGAGTCAAACGAGGTCATATCGTTATCATCCATTCCTTTGATGTTATCCATAACGCACGCTACATCTTTAACGTATTTTGCGAAGCATCCAACGTGGTCTAAGCTTGATGCAAAAGCAAATAATCCCCAGCGTGATACAAGGCCATATGTTGGTTTATATCCTACTACTCCGCCGTACCCTGCTGGCTTACGGATAGAGTCTCCGGTATCTGAACCAAGTGCATAAGGAACAATACCACGAGCTACAGCAGAAGCTGATCCTGCTGATGAACCACCTATCATACGAGACTTATCCCAAGGGTTTCTAACAATTCCAGTGTGTCCTGTTGTACCAGTTCCTCCCATAGCAAGTTCATCAAGTACCGTTTTACCAATCATAACCATACCAGAATCTTTCAACTTTTTAACAGCAGTTGCGTCAAATACTGGAACGTAATTTGATAAGATGTTTGATGATGCGGTTGTAAGTACGTCTTTTGTTGAGAAGTTATCTTTAATAGCACAAGGTATGCCGGATAAAACGTTATCTGTAACTTCACTTTCTTTTGCATCGTCAATGATTGTTACGAAACTGTTTAACTCATCTTGATACTTGTGAGCTCTTTTAAGTGATTCTTCTGTTAATTCTTTACTCGTTACAGCGCCACTTTTTAAAGCTTCGTGTATTTCTTGTAAACTTTTATCTAAAATACTCATTAGCTTTCACCTCCTACTACTTTAGGAACTTTTATTTCATCATATACTGTATCTCTTGCGTTTTTAACTGCATCATCAGTTGTTAACGTGCTTGTTGCAACATCTTCTCTTAAATGTGCTTCTTCATTAATAAATGGAAAAGTCATCGGTTCTACTTTTTCTATTCCGTCTATTTCTGTTATTAAATCCATGTGTTTTAAAATTGTTTCAAATTCCTTTTCGAATGATGGGAACTCTTCTTCTTTCATTTTAAACATAAGTTTAAGTGCATAATCTTGTATGTTATCTTTTGTTATTTTTTGCATTTTATAAAAGTCTCCTTATCTTAGTTTAATGTGTGTTTCTCTAAGTTGCTGTTCTGTAACTTCATTTGGTGTACCAGTAAGTACATCTTCACCATTTTGATTTAACGGGAATGCAACCGTTTCTCTTACACTTTCTTCTTCACCTAACATCATAAGTGATCTATCTATTCCAAGTGCCATACCTGCATGTGGTGGGCATCCGTATTTAAATGCTGTATAAAGTGCACTAAATTTTTTCTTGATGTCTTCTTCTGTATATCCAGCAAGAGAAAATGCCTTTAGTAAAACTTCTGGTCTGTTGTTTCTAACTGCTCCTGAAACAAGTTCAACACCGTTACATACAACGTCAAACTGGTCTGCATAAATATCTAATGGATCCATGGTTTCTAGTGCCTTCATGCCTCCTCTTGGCATACTAAATGGATTGTGCATAAAGTCTAGTTTGCCAGTTATTTCACTTATTTCATACATTGGCATATCCGTTACAAAGCAGAATTCAAATAGATTATTATCCATTAAGTCTAGCTTACGACCTAATTCTGTTCTAATTAAACCTGCGTTTTTACAAACAACGTCGCGCCTTTTATCGGCGATAAAGAAAAGTACGCTTCCAGTTTTTAAACCTGCCTTATCAAATAATGCTTTTCTATCATCTTCCGTTAGAAATTTATCAATAGGTCCTTTAAGGCTTTTATCTTCCATAACTGATATGTAACCAATACCAGGCATATCAATTGATTTTGCATAGTCTACTATTTCGTTAAACCAGCTGTTTGGTTTAGACGCTATATCGTCTACTTTAATAGCGCGAACGATAGAATCTCTAAATGGTCTAAAGCTTGTTTCTTTAAATACGTCTGATACGTCAATAATTTCAAGTGGGTTTCTCAAATCTGGTTTGTCAGTACCATACTTAAGCATTGATTCGTTATAAGGAATTCTTTTAAAGTGACCTTCTGTTACTTTTCTTTTACCAAATTCTCTAAAGAATGCAGGATATACCTCTTCTGCAACAGCCATAACGTCTTCTTGGTCCGCAAAAGCCATTTCCATATCTAGTTGGTAGAATTCTCCAACAAGTCTTTCTTTTCTTCCGTCTTCATCTCTAAAACAAGGTGCTAATTGGAAGTATTTGTCAAAGCCTGATGCCATTAGAAGTTGTTTAAATTGTTGTGGTGCTTGTGGAAGAGCGTAAAACTTTCCCTTATGCTTTCTTGATGGGATAATAAAGTCTCTTGCACCTTCTGGTGATGATGAAGTGATAATTGGAGTTGTTATCTCTAAAAATCCTAGCTCCATCATTTTGTTTCTTAAGAAGTTGAAAGCTTTAGAACGCATAACGATTTTCTCATGAACCTTTGGATTTCTTAAGTCTAAAAAACGGTATTTTAATCTTACGTCTTCTGCTACTTTTTTTGATTCATCTATTTCAAATGGCAAAGTTTTTGCAGTGTCTGATAATAATTCTAGTTCTTCTACTACTACTTCTATTTCTCCTGTTGGTATTTTTTTGTTTACTGTATCAATATCTCTTTTAACTACTTTTCCGGTAACTTTAATAACAGTTTCTTTTGTTACTCCTTTAAGCATTGTATCATCGTGAACAACTATTTGTGTTACTCCATAATGATCTCTTAAATCGATAAACATAACACCACCATGGTCTCTTATACCTAATACAAAACCAGCAAGGGTTACTTTTTTATCTAAATCTTTAATTGTCAATTCTCCGCATGTGTTTGTTCTATATGTACTCATTTTTTATTTTTCCTTTCTGTTTTCTAAAAATTCTTTTACTTTAAGTGTTGCAAAGTTACCATCTATAAATAGAGGAACTTCGTTTCCATATAAATCGGTACCTGTAATGTTTAAATCCGGTGTACCTACCATAAAATCAACGTGATTTTTACTTTGGTTAATACCGTTTTTAAGCAACTCATGATCACCCATTAATTCGCCATTTGGTATGCAGCCTGGAAATCCTTTTCCCAGTGCTAAATGACAAGATGCATTTTCATCAATCAGTATTGAATTAAATATCATATTTATATTTGATATCGGTGAATCATAATCAACGAAAGCGCATTCTCCTAAATGATCCATACCATCAAGGTCTTTTATTAATTCAAGTAATGTATCGTTGTCGTTACTGGCTGATGCTTCTTCTACTTTTCCATCTTTAAATGTTAACTTAAATTCATCAATTATTTTTCCTTTTATTGGAAGTGGTCTACTTGAACATACGATTCCATTTACCTTAGTTCTATCAGGTGTTGTAAAAACTTCCTCGGTTGGCATATTAACTATTAAATCTTTCGTTTTATCAAAACTCTTTTTAGCTGCTCCCCACCAAATAACATTCTTTGGAAGACCTATTTCCAAGTCAGTACCATTTTTGCTTTTATATTTTAATTTAACTAACTTTAGTTTATTTAATAAATCTCTTTTTTGGGTGTTATCTTTAATTTTATCATCCCAAGCTTTTATGACATCTTCTTGGTCTACTAATGTCATTTTAAAAATTAAGTTCCACAATTCATCTTCACTTGATAAATTTAGTTTGTCAGCCCACTGTTTTGTTGCTACTGCTGCGATACACCAAGGAAATTTATATATACTTCTTGCTTTTACAGCATCTTCTTGGGTTTCAATCTTAACCTTGCTCATCATTTTTTTCTTATCTGATGGCACTTCATTAAGCATTGGATAAGAATATGAAGTTAAAGATAATAAGGAACCACCTTTGTCATAGACATCCTTTATTATCCTTCTATTGAAGTAAGGTTCTTTTTCTATTTCATCTAAACTTGAATTCATTAGTATGTCTTTTGTTTTTTTACCGTCGTAACAAACGTGATATATGTCTGTTATTCCAATTCTTTTTGCTTCTTCTATCACTATCTTAACAAAATCCTGTTGTTCTGTTAAGTAGCTAATTAATAAAGGTTCTCCAGCTTTCATAGACAAACATCTTTGAATCAGAAATTTAGCATATTTTCTTTTTTTCTCATCCATAGCAACACCTCCTTTTAAGAAAATAAAAAACAGCAAATCATCCCATAGGGACGAATAGCTGTTTGTATCCGTGGTACCACCCAGTTTACTATTTTATTTAAATAGTCACTTTATAAAACGTTAACGGGTTATCTTCCGTCTTAGCCTACTTTAATTAAATTTCGGTAAGAAGCTCCGAGGTGTTCTTTCATTAAACTATCTTACTGATATTCCACCATCATCAGTTCTCTTTATAGAATCGCTTAATTACTTTTCCTCATCAAGGCGAAAAAATTAATTATATTTAAATTATATCATATTTTCTTTGTTTTATAACAAAAAAATAGTTTTTTCAATAATTTTACATGTTTTTCTGCATTTGGGTTATATTTTCTGCATGATTATAATAATTGCAATATTTTCTTAATTCTTCAACAAATTCTGGAAACATAACAGAATTAAGATATAATTTTTTCAATTTCGAATTGCTTTCAATCATTTCTTTAATAACAGGATTATCTGTGTATTCTCTTCTTATAACATCGAATAGCATTTGAGCATTGTACTCATATAGTTGTTTTGGCAACTTATTCGAGTACTTAAAACGGCCAATATCAGTAATTGTTATTTCATTATCAGTAAAATTCATGTTAAAATTTTTCCAATCTCCTACTTCTATACCAGCCTCACTAATAAGATTTATATCATGTCTTAAAAGTAATGTTGAATAAATTAGATCCATGAAAGAAACTTCTTGAATTTTCTTTGACACCTTATTTCCACAAGCAAACCTTGCTTTTCCTCCCAAAATAAAACTAGAATTGGCATATAAATCATCAAAAAAGCAAAATGAAGTCTGATTTATTTTACTGCCTATTAATAAATCATATTTATCTGTAAAATCATGAGGCACTCTAAAACATTTTGCAACATTTTTACCATCCTCGAGTAAACCAACAACAGATTGTTCTCCAAAACCCAAGATTTTTGTAAATTTATTTGTTATATCGGTAGCACTATTTATTTTTATCATAATATACCCCCCCAAAAAAACTTTTTATAAGCATATAATATAGCATAAATATAACGAATAATCAATTATTATCTGTTAACCTTCAGGTCGTAATTTTAGACAAGAAAAAAAGTAGCGGCGTGCTACTTTATATTTTTAGTGGCGCTTCAAGTAGGACTCGAACCTACGACCTGCCGGTTAACAGCCGGATGCTCTACCAACTGAGCTATTGAAGCAGATATGGATGTTTTATCTCAAACAACGTAATTAATTATATTATTTATATCCGGCTTTGTCAAGCACTTTTTTAAGGAAAACTTTACTTTATTATATTTTGTGCTAGAATAGTGGTTACAAAAAAGGAGCAGTATATGAAAACAATTGATTATAATGAACTCGATATCATTAGTTATAACTGCAATGAAGGTACTTATTCTAAAATTGATAAATGCATATTTAATGGTGAAATTTATGCATTAAAACGTTTTACTAATGGAAAATATCTAAACGGCAAAAGAAGAAAAATAAGTGAGTTAAGTGGCATAAATTATAGTCATTTGATAACACCAAAATTTTGGGTTAAAAACAAAGAAGGTAAAAATCAGTATTTAGCAAAGTTTTGCTATGGAGATCCACTTGAGTTCGGAAAAAATACGAACGTAGTTGCTAAACTAAAACACGCTAAAAATTTAATAGAGAAAATGCATTCATACAAAATCATTCATGGAGACTTAAATATCTCAAACCTTTTATTCAGTGGTGATGAGCCTTTTATAATTGATTTTGACAATGTATCTTTAAATAATAGTAATGTAGATATATCAAGTCTAAACGATTATTCAGCTAATTATATAAAAAGATTAGGAATTAATAAGGGATTAGATGTATACCTTTTTAATTTGCTCACCTACGCTATATTAAATGAAACTGACTACTACTGTGTAAGAAGTAATGTGTTAGCAAAAAAATATGGTGTTTTTGATTTTAAAGACGGAATTAAATTGTGTAATCTTTTTTCTCTATAAAAAGGATATTCTGATGGTGATTATTTAATTGATATGATTTCAAATGAAGATGTTAAAAGTATTTAGCATCTTTTTTATTTTACGAACGGGAGCCTATCGATTTTTGGATTTATAGTATTTTCATCTACATAATATGGATCAGCCTCAAATAAATCTAGTTTGTATTCTAAATTAAGTAATATTCTTTTTACATCAAAGATGTTTTTATATTTCTTTAAATGAATGCATAATAAAACTTTATCTATTATTTCTTGTTCAGTTTTACTACTCACCTCATAATTCATCAAATCAGAAATTAAGTAACTAAGGAATAAATTATCAGTGCATTTTAAAATATCATATATAATGTTATATAATCTACTGGTTTTACTATTATCATCAGTTTCATAGTTATCTAATATTTTTATAATTAGTTTTTTATTAATGTCTACTTTTAATGAAACTATTTTAAAATCGTCTTTTGCGTATATACATATTTTTCTCATTCCTCTTTCTGCCGCCTTTCAAAATAATTATATGAAATGGCTCGTCGATCTATTACATAATGAATTAAAAAAACACTTAAGAAAAACTTAAGTGTAACTTGCTTGGTTGCGGGAGTAGGATTTGAACCTACGACCTTCGGGTTATGAGCCCGACGAGCTACCGAACTGCTCCATCCCGCGATGTAAATATTAAGTGGCGGAGAAAGAGGGATTCGAACCCCCGCGCCGGTTACCCGACCTCCCGGTTTTCAAGACCGGTCCCTTCAACCAGACTTGGGTATTTCTCCATCTACAATTATTATATGCACGTGGTTAAAAATAATACATTATTAACCAGACAGCAATAAGATTATAGCACATATATTTTTTGTTTGTCAACACCCATTTTAAGGTAAATAAAAAGCAGGCAAATTTCATAGCGCCCGCTTGATATTCATGTCTCTTTCGCTCATTTACTTAATTTAGCAATTTCGTTTGTTAAATCTTTTAACGAGCTACCATATCATTCACCTATCCTCTCTATTTTATTTTTATCTATATTAATAACTTTTCATTATTTTTTTACTTTGTTTGTTTTTCTACAACAACTATGTCATAGCCTTTCTACCTTATTATTATTTTTGTATGTAATGTTTAATTTTTCATATTTTTTATAGGCATCTCCTCGCTTTCTATTTTAAGTATAACTTTTAAATATTAAAATACTATGTCATATTTATTAAGATTTATTAGAAAGCAACAAAAAAACTAACCATTAAGGTTAGTTAATTTCAAGTGGTGCCCGAGGCCGGACTTGAACCGGCACGAGGTTTAACACTCGCAGGATTTTAAGTCCTGTGCGTCTACCAATTCCGCCACTCGGGCGTGGTGTCCTGTATGCGACTTGAACGCATGACCCTCTGATTAAAAGTCAGATGCTCTACCAACTGAGCTAACAGGACAGATGTAAAATAATAAGTGGTTGCCTCGGCAAGATTCGAACTTGCGCATGTCAGAGTCAAAGTCTGATGCCTTACCACTTGGCGACGAGGCAATTCTAAAGTGGTGGGGAGAAATGGATTCGAACCATTGAACCCGAAGGAACAGATTTACAGTCTGCCGCGTTTAACCACTTCGCTACCTCCCCAATTTATGGTGCCGAAAGCAGGACTTGAACCCGCAACCTACTGATTACAAGTCAGTTGCTCTACCAGTTGAGCTATTTCGGCATTAATGGTGGACGCTATAGGACTCGAACCTATGACCCCTTGCTTGTAAGGCAAGTGCTCTAACCAACTGAGCTAAGCATCCAAATTCACATACGTGAGAACGTATATAAATATATCAGTATTTTTGATGATTGTCAAGTAAGTTTTAAGAATTTTTGTTAATCTCTTCCATTTTTTTGTCAATCCAACCCGGCAAAGCTGATTTAAGTAAGTAAAATCCAAAAACAGTTTCCTTGATCTTATTCTTCTTATTCTTATACAAATTTGGATTAACATCCTTCGCAGACAATCTAAGCTGATTACTTTTACCATCGCAATTTAATATTTTAACGTTTATTATATCCCCTATACTAACGTAATCATTTATACTTTTAACAAACTTATCAGTAAACTCAGAAATATGTATTAAGCCGCTATATTCATCATCTATGGCAGCGAATGCACCATACCTTTCAACCGCTGTTATTCTGGCCTTTACAACGTCTCCTTCCTTATATTTATTCATAAATACACCTCTACTACCAATTATATCACAACTTAATATTTAAAACAAACAATGCTTTACAACATAAATTAAGTGCTGTATAATTTATTTGGTGATTAAATTGAAAAAAACAGAAGAAAAAATAATGGAAGTTTTAAATAAAATAAGACCATATTTAAACCAAGACGGTGGTGACGTTGAGTTTGTTAAATTCGAAGACGGAATATGTTATGTAAAATTACAAGGTGCTTGTGCGGGGTGTATGTTTGCTGATATGACTATTAGTAATACCGTTGAAGAAATACTTACCGCTGAAGTTCCAGAAGTTATTAAAGTAATAAATTACGAAGAAGTTTAAATGAAACTTCTTTTTATTATCCAATCAACTGCCGGAATATATTTATTATATTTTTTTACTAAAAAACTATAAACCCAAAGTAAGAATTGTTCATATTCATCGGACATAGAAACAACCTCTTCTATTTTTCGCTCATCAGCGTTCTCATTTATTATTTTACCCTGAATATCAAAAAAATATGACGGATAAAGTAGTCTTCCATAAAATAATAAAGCTTCTTTATAACTTATATAATTGTTAGCAAAAAATTCGTTTACTATTTCTTTAGCATCCATTTTTTCAAAGAATGCTTTTTTTACGTATTCAGATACATCCCTCACCCTATAATCACAAACAAAACCTATCGGATTATAAAGTTCAAATAATGTTCCTTCTGGCTCAATTCTTTTATGACATATGCTAAGAGGTGCATCATCTTCTAATAAATTCGCCATTCTAACATATGATATGGCATTTTCTGCAAGCCCTATATAATAATTTGCAAAGGTGCACAAATTTGGATATTTTTTTCCTATCTCGTTTATTTGGGTTTCTAAATAATCATTTTTTGTTTCCCAAAGATTTACCCAGTCATATCTTGCTATTATATTATCACACTTTATATTTATGGAATTATTATTAATATGGCATATTTCAGATAAAGTTATTCTAGCATTTTTATTTACGAATATTTCCATTAAAACATAAGGGACGTTATTTATGTATGTTAAAATTCTGTTTTCATTATTTAACTTTATTTCGTGTACAAGTAAGTTTTGTTTAATCATTTGTTTATTAATTTGATATAAACTATCTGCATCAGAAAGTGGTCTTTCAAACATTATAAAAACATACTCACTATTTAAGTAGTTAAAAAAGTAACTGTTTTTTTTATGTATTATTTCATCTGGATGAAGACTATAATAATAGGCAAGTATGTTATTCATAGAAAAGGCCTCCTATTAATTATTATGTAAAACTTAATCATAATAGAAGTTAAAAAAAGAAGCTTATTTAGCTTCTTCAGTTGCCCTAGTTTCTCTAATTACAGTAACTTTTACTGTACCAGGATATTGCATTTCATTTTCAATTCTTGTTTTTATGTCACGTGCCGTTTTATAGCTTCCTATATCATCTACTTTTGAAGGCTCAACTATTACACGTAATTCTCTTCCGGCTTGCATTGCGTATGCTTTTTCAACACCGTCAAAGTCTTTCGCGATTGATTCAAGTTGTTCTAATCTCTTAACATAGTTTTCTAATGAATCGTTTCTAGCACCTGGTCTTGCTGCTGACAAGCTATCTGCAATTGCGACCAAAACGGATATTATATTGTTTGCATCTTTATCTCCGTGGTGAGATTCTATAGCATTAATAACAATACTATCTTCACCATATTTTTTAGCTAAGTCTGCACCTATTTCAACGTGGCTTCCCTCAACTTCAAAATCTATTGCTTTTCCTATATCATGAAGTAGTCCTGCTCTTTTTGCAAGTGCTACATTTTCACCTAGTTCAGCTGCCATAATTCCTGCTAAATGTGCAACTTCTTTTGAGTGTTGTAAAGCATTTTGCCCGTAACTAGTTCTAAAATTTAGCTTACCTACTATTGTTACTAGTTCAGGATCAAGTTTTGTTATTCCAAGTTCGAACATAGCTTCTTCACCATATTCTCTTATTTTTACATTCATTTCTTTGCAGACTTTATCATATAATTCTTCAATTCTTGCTGGATGAATTCTGCCATCTTTAATTAGTGTTTCTATCGTTTGTCTTGCAATTTCTCTTCTTAAAGGATCGAAGCTTGATAATACAATTGCTTCAGGGGTATCATCTATTATAAGGTCAACACCAGTTACTGCCTCAATTGTTCTTATGTTTCTTCCTTCTCTTCCGATTATTCTACCTTTCATATCATCATTAGGCAAGGTAACTACGCTAACGGTTTGTTCGTTAGTTACATCGGATGCGTATTTTTGCATTGATTCAGCTAGTAAGTTTTTAGCCTTTTTATCAACCTCTAGCTTAGCTTCCGCTTCTTTTTCCTTGATGTAAGCTGAAATTTCAGCACTCATTGAAAGTTCAACTTGCTTCATTATTTCTTCTTTAGCTTTCTTTTTTGAGAAACCAGATATTTTTTCTAGTTTATCTATTTGTTCTTTAATTATGTTTTCAACTTTTTCTTCTAATTTTTGAATATCTTTTTGTTTCTGGATAATTCCATTTTCTTTTTCATCTAGCATTTGCTCACGGTTTTGAAGTAATTCATCACGCTTTGCAATGCCGTCTTCACGTTTTATTAAACGTTCTTCATTTTCTTTTAAATCTTGTTTTTTTTCTTTTATTTCTTTTTCTGTTTCAAGTTTTAATTTATAAGATTCTTCTTTAGCTTCTAAAAGTGCATCGCGTTTTGATTTTTCTGCATCTTTTTTTGCTTTTTCAATTATATTTGAAGCCTTATGTTCTTCATTTTTCTTTTTTAATGCAGTTATTATAAAGGCTATAACCGCACCTATAAATATTCCAACTATTAGAAGTAAAGAGAAAATAAGTGCATTTCCCATATTTACCTCCACATTATTTATTTTACATCTGCATAAATATCTCTACTTATACAATTCTATTTTAATATTTTAAAAGCTCATAGTCAAGGTAAATAAGTTTTATAATTTATTTCTTTACTTTAATATACAGTTTTTCTTTATGCACTGTTTTTGCGCCAAGGTTAATAATTGCGTATCCTACCATTTCACCATCTTTGTATTTTTTCTTATCTTTTATTTTGTAATTTATGTTTATTAAATCTTTTTCTTCTTTTGTTATTGGGTAATAGTAATCGTCTTTTGCGTATATTTTTTTGTTAGGAAGATTAATTTTGTTTCGATTAAAAATTTTTTCCATAGAGTAATTTTTAAATGCATATTCATATAACTCTTTGTGATTTTTAAAATCATTTGGATCGTTTAAGGTTACTACTATCAAATCTAAATTCCCATTGCTTGCTGATGTAACTAGAGTTCTTCTTGCTTTATCGGTGTATCCGGTTTTTCCACCTGTTGTATATTTATACGTGTATAAAAGTTTATTTTTATTAGTCCAAACATATGTTTTTTCGTCTGTTTTAACGGTATGTTTTTTACAACCAGTAATTTTCCTAAATGTAGGATCGGAATTTGCATAGCGCATTAAAAGAGCCATATCGTATGCGGTTGAATAGTTTTTTGTTTTTTCATCTAACCCATGTGGATTAGAAAACGTGGTGTTTTTCATTCCGATTTGTTTTGCCTTTTTGTTCATCATTTTAACAAATTTTTCTTCTCCGCCAAGATAATCCGCAATCATAAGAGCAGCATCATTACCACTTTGCATCATAAGGCCATAAACCATGTCTTTAAGTTTCATTTTTTCGCCGATACTTAAGTATATATTCGAACCGTATGATTCTAACACCTTATCAGTTACGGTTACGGTTTTGTTTAATTTTCCCGATTCTACAGCAATTATTCCGGTCATTATTTTTGTAGTTGAAGCAATTAGTTTTTTCTTATTCATGTTTTTTGAAACAAGCACTCTTTTTGTATCTTGTTCCATAAGTACGGCTGATTCTCCTAGACTATAAGCGTTTATTTTTACCGGAAGTAACAATAAAACTGTTATTAATAAAAGTATTTTCTTCAATTTCATCACCTATGTAATTGTATGAATTGAAATTTAAAAAAAATACCTCTTTTGAAGTATTTTTTATATTATTTAGATAATAGTTCACAGACTAAAGAACTTAACTCTGTCGGATTAGAAACCGGAAGTCCTTCAATTAATCTTGCCTCATCATATAAAATTTTAGTGTATTTTTTTAGCATTTCTTTATCTGTTTTGTATAATTCTTTTATTTTTTTAGCAATATCATGTTTCTCATTTATTTCAAGAACTAATTTAGCATTTACATGTTCATCTGTTGGCATTGCATTAATTACTTTTTGCATTTCTACGGTAACTTCACCATCACTTGTTAAGCAAAGTGGATGTTTTTTTAATTTATTTGTGTATCTTATTTGTGAAACTTCATCGTTTAAAGATTCCTTCATAAATGAAAACATCTCTTTATCTTCTTCGTTTTTCTTTTTTAGAGCTTCTTTTTCTTCTTCACTCGATAAATCAAAGTCATTTGATGCTACGTTAACAAACTTTTTGCCTTCATATTTATCAAGCATTTTAAGTACGAATTCATCAACGTAATCTGTTAAATATAATACTTCCTTATTTTTATCTTTTAGGCTTTCTACTTGTGGCATCATGTCTATTTTACTTATAGTCTCACCGCATGCATAGTAAATTGCATCATCTTCTTTATCCATCTTATTTACGTATTCTTTTAATGTTATGTTTTTCTTTTCCTTTGATGAATAGAAAATAACAAGTTCTTTAAGTTCATCTTTTTTAGCACCATAATTATCATAAATGCCATATTTTATATTGACACCAAATGTTTTAAAGAATTCTTCGTATTTATCTCTTTCGTTTTCAAGCATTAGAGAAAGTTCTTTTAAAATTTTCTTTTCAATTGTTTTTGCAATAACTTTTAATTGTCTGTTTTGCTGAAGCATTTCTCTTGATATGTTAAGTGATAAATCTGGAGAATCTACAACACCTTTTACAAAGTTTAAATAATCTGGAAGTAAGTCTTCGCATTTTTCCATTATTAAAACTCCATTTGAATAAAGTTCTAGGCCTTTTTTATAGTCTTTTGTATAAAAGTCGTATGGTGGGTTTTGTGGTATGAACATAAGTGCGTCATAACTAATTAAACCTTCAGCTTTAGTATGAATTACCTTAAGTGGCTTTGTATAATCCAAAAATTTATCTTGATAGAAGTTAAAGTATTCTTCTTCTTTTATTTTACTTTTGTTTTTCTTCCATAAAGGAATCATGCTATTTATTGGATCAGTTAACGTTTCTTTACCTGTTTTTTCATCTTTTGTTTCCATTTTTATTGGATAAGTTACGTAATCTGAGTATTTTTTTATAAGTGCTTGAATCTTAAATTCTTCTAGGAATTCGTCGTAGTTTTCACCTTCGGTATTTTCTTTTATATGAAGTGTTATTTTCGTTCCTACATCACTTTTATCTATTTTTTCTATTTCGTATCCACTAGCACCCTTAGATACCCACTTATAAGCATCACAGCCTGTTTTTTTACTTTCTACACATACTTTATCAGCAACCATAAAACTTGAATAAAATCCTACACCGAATTGTCCTATTATGTTTATCTTATCTTCTTTAGTTAAGCCTTCTTTAAATGCTAAAGAACCGCTTTTTGCAATGGTACCTAAATTTTCTGATAACTCGCTTTCTGTCATACCAATACCATTATCTTCTATAGTAAGTAATCTTTTTTCTTTGTCTATTTTAAGTTTTACGAATAATTTTTTCTTATCAACCTTTAATTTTTTGTTTGTTAATGATTCATAGTATAACTTATCTAATGCGTCAGAAGCATTTGAAATAAGTTCCCTTAAGAATATTTCTTTATTAGTATAAATTGAATTAATCATTAAATCTAATAATTTTTTTGATTCTGCTTTAAATTGTCTTTTAGACATATTAGTCATCTCCTTGTTTATTTAAATCACAATTAAATTATAGTACCAACTATTAGCACTGTCAAGATATTAGTGCTAATAAAATTATTAAAAAAAATTAAGAACTTTTTGCTCTTAATTTTAGTATAATCCGTGTAATTTAGATATATCATCGCTTGATAATTCATCTACGGTCCATATTCCAGCTTTCTTAGTTAAAGAAAGATCTATAGTATGAGTTGTTGTATCTTTTACGTCTTGCATTTTTTCTATTTTATAATCCATATATTTTTCCTCAGAGAATTTACCATCTTGATCATTAAATTTTTCTGGATTGTTTTTTAATTCTTCTTCAGCTTTTAAAATTGCACTGCGATAATTAAGTACCGTAACTTCAGTAGTTACCGTTGCAGTATCGTCTTTTACCTTAGTATCTTTTATTACGTAAGCGAACTGGTCGTATTGTTTTTCCATTAGCTTTTGATACTTCATTTTTTGGTCATTTGTTAAATCTTCGTTTTCTATTGTTTCTTTTAATTGAGTTATTATGTTATCGTCTTTAGCTCTATATTTTTCAAAGAATGTTTCTACTGCTTCGTCTGGCTTGTTATCATTAATTGCACAACTGCATCCAGTAAAAAGTAATAATGCACATAAAACTACTAATACCGTTTTAATACCATTTTTCATCTATTTTTTCCTCCTTCTGGTATTAACTTGGCATATAAAATAATTTTTATACTAATTTTTTAAAACTTTAATTAGTGTTTTTAGTGTTTCTATCACGTTTAAATTAGCTTTTAGAACCTCATTTTTTAAGTTTTTATAAGCTTTTTCATTATCTTCTTCCACCTTATTAAAACACTCAAAATACATGTATTTTATTTCATCGTTTTTTTTATTTTCATATATTTTATCTAAATATTTTGATAAAAGTAAAACTATTTTTGCCTCACGCCTTGTAAGGCCACTTATTTTTTTTGATTTTTTAATAACGTTATAATCTATTTCTTTTAAAGGTACATCTTCTTTTAAAACGTCTTCTTCCTCATCAAATAAAAGCTTACTTTTTCCTATTATCTCTCCATTATCGTTAAGCAAAATTGAAAGTGCCACATCATCGTTATAAATTACGCAAGCGTATTTAACTTTTTTTACAGTTCTTCCAAAAAAGATTTCTGTTTTATCTTTTATTTGATCTAAAAAGTTTTTTGAAACCACAGCATCATTATAGAAAATATCATAAAGCGTGCTATCACTAACTTTTATAGAGGGCATTTTTTTTACGTGTTTTACGTCATCTTCTTTATTCCACTCATAAAATTCATATGGAATTTTTTTAAAATTAACTAAAATATCATAAATGTTTTTCATTTTTTTCTCCTTTATTTAAAATAGATAAATTAATGAGTATGAATCCTACCAAAAGGTAGTAAAACTCAGGTAATTTAACTATATAGCTTATGTATTCTTTAAAATTATACCCAAAAGCAAATAAATTTATGTATAAAATCATTGTCGAAAAACCAAGTACCATAAGTCCAAAACCTGTTATAAATAAAAAAATCTTTAAAGTTATTTTAATCACCTATTAAATAATATTTATTTTAAGTCAAAATTAGTATATAATGTAATAGATAAATAGGAGGATATAATGAACATTATAAAAGTTTTACAATACGTATTTTTAGGTATATTACAAGGTTTTACTGAGCCTATTCCAATATCGTCTAGTGGACATCTTTTAATAGCGAAAAAGTTATTTGATTTTAAGATGCTCAGCGACATGAATTTTGAAATAGTTGTTAACTTTGGTTCTTTTTTAGCAATTGTATTTTTATATAGAAAAGAAATAATAAAGATAATATCACACTTTTTTGGTTATTTAAAAACTAAGAAGAACGAATATAAAGAAAATTATAAGTATGCTTGGTTAATAGTTATAGGAACCATTCCAGCAGGACTTTTTGGAATAATATTTAAAGATAAGATAGATTTGTTATCTAACAATGTTAAACTAGTTGGAATTGCTCTTTTAATTACGGCACTTGCTTTATTTTTAATAAAGGATTTTAAGGGTAAGAAGGATAAAAAGGACTTATCGGTAATGGATGCTATAACGGTTGGATTATTCCAAGTAGTAGCTTTATTTCCAGGAATTTCTAGAAGTGGTTCGACAGTAGTTGGTGCAATGACTCGTGATTTTAAAAGAAGTACCGCTGTTAATTACTCGTTTATGCTTTACTTACCTATTAGCATGGCAACCATGGCTTTAGGTGTTAAGGATTTAATTAACACTTCAAACATAGGTGAACTTGTAATGCCATACACACTTGGTATGATAGCAAGTTGTATCGTAACTTATTTCAGTGCTAAATGGTTTATTAACATAATGAAAAAGGGAAAATTAGGATATTTTGCTTTATATTGTTTAATAGTAGGTATACTTGTTATATTGTTTGTAAAATAAAAAAGACCTAAGCCAAGGTCTTTTTTAGTTATAATAAAATACCAATTATTATAACAATAATAAGTAATACTATTGATATAACTATCTTTTTTATTACGCTTTTCTTTTCTTCTTCAGTTAAATTATCCATTAAGTAAGCCTCCTTGATTATAAGTTAATATTATCATAAATATATAAAAACTTCAACTTAAAGGTGTAAAAGAAAGTTTTCTAAACCAACTATTTTATCTACCTTACCAGTTTTGATTTCATAGTCTAAATTATGAAGTTTTTTTAATATATCTTTTAATTCAAAGTCCGGGTAATTAGTTTCTAAAGCAAGTTTTACGCGGTATGGATGAACCTTTAAAGTGCTTGCTATATCTTTACTCATAAAGCCTTCTTTAGATAGCAGTTTACTTTGGTATACAAGTGTAAATTGGCTTGCTAAAAGTGCAATTATTTTAATTGGTTCTTCTTTTAGAATCATTAAATCATTATAGCAAGAAAAAATCTTTTTAAAATCCTTTTTCATAATTGCATCACTTAAATCAAAAACGTTATCATTAAAACCCTTACTACTTATGTTTAAAATATCTTCTATAAAAATTTCTTTATCAGTATCTTTATAAATAATCATTTTATTTATTTCACTAAGTAATATATCAACGTTTTTACCCACGTAATCTACAAAGTAAGAGGCTGTTTTATAGTCTATTTTATATCCGTTATTCAAAAATTCTTTTATAACAAATTTTGGTAAATCTTTTTCATCTATTGATTCTTTATGAATTACGGTTACGTTTTTCTTTAATAGTTTAACTATCTTTTTTCTTTCATCTAACTTATCTTGCACAACTGTTAAAATTACTATATTATCGTGATTTTCAGCATTAACATAACTTGTTAGGTAATCTATATCATGGTTAACACTTGTATTTGTACCCGTTAAAAATAATGCGTTTTCCCCTATTACAGCCTTTTTATCGCCAAATAAAGACATGCAAGATGCTTCTTCTATTACCTCACTTACATTACTAACTGATAAATCATACTTTACAACATCTATTATGCCATTTGTTATTTTATCTATTTCTCTTTTAATTAACCCGTAATCATTTCCATATATTAAATAAGTATTCATATTTACCACCTAAAAATATTATATCATTTTTATCATATATTTTATTATTTTTCTGAATTAAAGTTTATGATATGGCACTTTCTAAATAAATTGCTTTTATATCTTCTTTTCTTTGTTTTAAATTCTTCTTTTGAAATAACTTTTATTGTATTAATTCCCATTGTATTTTTTACTACTAACAAATTATTTTTACTACACAATTCTAGCAATTTATTAAAAAATTGAGCATCACTTTTATAAAATTCAATATGTATGTGTGTAAATGAATCCCAATATTCCCATTTAAATATTCTATACTTTTTTTCTACATACAATATGTCACTAGATACAAAAAGCCTATATTTTTGATCACAGGAATATATGTAAATAGAATCATGTTCATCACCTACCCAGCAAACATCACATATTTTTTTTAATTTATTATAAACATCAGAAATATTTTCCATATTAGCCTCACCATAATATATCATTATTATAACATCATTATACAAAAAAAAGAAACTATGCTAGTTTCTCTAATAATTCAGCCTTTTTCATTGAAGTGTACCCTTCGATACCTTTTTCTTTAGCCATCTTCTTAAGTTCTGCAACTGTTAATTTTGATATATCACTGCTTTCTTCCTTTTTAGGAGCAGCTTTTTTAGTTTCTTTCTTTTCTTCTTTTACTTCTTTTTTAGTTGTTTTAACTTCTGCTTTTGCTTCCTTAGGCATTTTTCCTTCTAAAGCATCTTTTGCAACCTTAACTAATTCTGCGAATGTTTTAGGTTCGTTAATTGCTATTTCAGAAAGCATTTTACGGTTTATAGCAACACCTGCTTTTGATAATCCGTTTATGAATTTTGAATAACTAATTTCGTTTTCACGGCATGCAGCGTTGATACGTACTATCCATAATTTTCTGAAGTTACGTTTATTTTGCTTTCTATCTCTATATGCATATACGTATGAATGCATTACTTGTTCTTTTGCAGTTTTGAATAATCTATGTTTGCTACCAAAGTAACCTTTAGCTTGTTTTAATACCTTTTTACGACGTGCTTTTGTTACAGCACCATTTTTTACTCTTGCCATTATTTATTTCCTCCTTAATTCCTATATACTATAAAGTATCAATTATTCTCTTTAATCTGTTTGAATCTGCCTTACTTAAAGCTGATTTAGCTCTTTTTGTTCTATTAAATGCAGTATTCTTGTTACCAGTGTTATGTCTTGAACCTGGATGTCCTACTGTGATAGAACCACTTTGTCTTACATTTAAAACTTTTTTAGTACCCTTATGAGTCTTTTGTGTTTTCTTTGCCATAATATAATTCCTCCTATTTCTTAACTGGGCTAAGCATAGCCATCATATTTCTTCCATCAAGTGTTGGAGCACTTTCTAACGTTCCAACTTCTTTTAATTCATCTGCAAATCTTAGTAATACTTCTTTACCTTTATCAGTAAATTGCATTTCACGTCCTCTAAAACGTATGGATAATTTGATTTTATGACCTTTTTCTAAGTATTTTTTCGCATTATTTAACTTAGTGTTAAAGTCATGTACATCAATGTTTGGTGACAGGCGATATTCCTTCATTTCGGCATTATTTTCCTTTTGCCTTTTTTGTGATTCTTTTTGCTTTTTCTTCTTTTCGTATTTGAACTTATTATAGTCCATTAACTTACATACAGGATTTTCTCCGTTATTAATTAAAACTAAATCAAATCCAGCATAAGAAGCAAGTGTTAAAGCCTCATCCTTTGATTTAATACCAAGTTGTTCACCATTTGGGCCAATTACAAGCATTTGTTTTGCTCTTATTTGTTCATTAATTGGCATGTCTTTTTCTTTTGCTATATCAAGCACCTCCAAAATAAAAAGTGAATACGACATTAGTATCCACCTTAAAAAAACGCTTGTTTATTTATTTATTTTATTTGGCGTTTAACCCACTTGCCTAATTGCTAGTCGGGTGAGATGAATACTCGTCTTCTTTCCTTCATATCAAAATTACTTTATTAGTATACAACATATTTTATTATATTGCAAGCATTTTTATTACTTTATAATTGTTTACCGCCTATATCACTTAAATGTTTATCTATGTATTTAATATGGTTTAATGCATTTTCTTGCATCAAAGGCCCATATCTTTCGTTTAGACACTCATAAGTCATTAAACTTCTAAAAGGAAGTTCAAGATTATTTTTTAACGTTTTAGAAAGCTTATTTCCATCAAGAATAAAACTCCCTAATTTGTTAATTTTATATTTTGTTTTACTATCAAAATAATTGATATTTTTATTTTTAATGTATCCTATGTTTAAATTAGTAGGATCTATCATAAGAGTAACCCCATTAGATAAATCCATTAAACATACAGCATGATTACCAACAACATTAATTATATCTTTAGTTTTATCTTTAGCTTTATCTTTATCATTTTTTGTTTTATCATCATCAAAGTAAAACCTTCTTTTTATTGGAAGAGTATATGCGGAGTTTGTTCCATTAAATTCTAACGAAACCATCCTGGCATTATATTTAGGATTTATTTCATTTAGCCTATGAACCATATCATCTACAAAATGTCTACAAACACCATAGTTATGTTTATATAAATATAACCTATTAACTCCCTCATAATCTAATGAATCATTGGGTAAATTTTTCATATAGCCACCTATTTTTTGCCACATGTCATAAATAAGTTTAATTGCTATTTCTAAATCGGTTAATTTAAGTTTTCTTATATAATCGGCATAATTTTTTATTTCTTTATTATACTCTTCTAACTCTCTTTTATGCTTATATTCGTTTCTTTTTTTAAGATAATTACATTTATGTTTTAAGTTGTATTTTTTGTTCTTAGAAAAAAGATTAAATGTGACTAATCCCACTCCAGAGCTTAACCCAAGCACAATTGAGAAATAAAAAACATTAAGCACAACACTACTAATCATATGTTATTCTCATCCCCTTAGTCTTTAAATGTTTGTTATTATAGCACAAAAAAATAAAAAGTAAATATAATACTTTTTATCTTAAAGTCTCTATTTGTTTTTCATAATCTTCATCGTTCGTAACGTAAGAACCTGAAACTACCATATCACATCCTGCTGTTTTGCACATGTTAATGGTATCTTTATTAACACCACCATCAATACTTATGATTAAATCTTTAGGTACTACTTTTTTTAATCGCTTTATCTTACTGATTACTTCTTTTTTAAAGGTTTGGCCACCTTTTCCTGGAGTAACACTCATAAACAAAACTAAATCTATGTCATTTATATAAGGCATAAGCTTTTCTATGCTAGTTTCTGGGTTTATTGCAAGACCTACTTTTGTTTTGTTTTCCTTAACATATTTAATCAAGCTTGAATCTTTTATTATTTCTACGTGAAACGTAAGTAAATATGGCTTAAGAGATAAGTACTTTTCTATCATACTATAATCTTGTACCATCATATGAACATCAAGCTTTTTTTTAGAAAGTTGTGCTACTTTTTTATAATCTTCAAACAAAAAGGCTTTATTTTTAACAAACTTTCCGTCCATTACGTCAACATGAAGAAAGTCTGCACTTGATTCATTAACTTTTTTTATAGCATAATCTAATCTATTACATTCTTTTAATATTGATACAGAAACCTTCATATTCCTACCTCTTTAACTCTTCTATGCTTTCTATAAATTTCTTATAGTTTTCATATCTTGTTTTTCTTATTTTACCATTTTCTACTAATTCTTTTATATAACATCCATCTTCTTTTAAATGCATGCAGTCTTTATATTTACATTTGTCTTCATTTTCGTAAAATTCTTTAAAGTTATCTTTTATATCTTTTTTATCCATTCCGTTAAAATTAAGGGATGAAAAGCCTGGAGTATCTGCAACTAAGCCGCCTGCTACTTCTAAAAGTTCAACGTGTCTTGTTGTGTGTCTTCCTCTACCTAACGCTTTAGAAATTTCCCCTGTTGCTAAATTTAAACCTTTTTTTAAACTATTTAATAAAGATGACTTTCCAACTCCTGTTTGACCCGTTAAAACGCTTAATTTACCCTTTAAAAGGCTTTCTATGTTAGTTAGATCATCATTTATAAAAACCTTATATCCAATACTTTTATAATAATTAATTGCCTCATCTATTTCACGTGTAGAATCTAAAAGATCATACTTAGTGAAACAGATAACAGGAACAACGTTATTATACTCTATTACAACAAGCATTTTATCTAGTAAGTTACTAGAGAAATTAGGTTCTTTGCAACTTACTAAAATTATTGCCTCATCTATATTTGCAATAGGAGGCCTTATAAGTTCATTTTTTCTTGGTAATATCTTGGTTATTATGCATTTTTCTAAATCAAAATCAACCATATCACCAACAAGAGGAGAAATTTTTTGATATCTAAATTTCCCAATTGATGAACATTCGTAATACTTTTTATCACATTCAACGGTCCACTTATTACTTATTAGTTTTATTACTCTACCTTTCATCTACTCTTCCCCATCTGTCACTGCTTTGGTAGTAGTTGTTGTAGTTGCTTCTGGCTTTTTAGATACAACAACTTTAAATGTTTCTCCGTCAAACACTTCTTCACCTGCTTTTGGAGATTGTGCAAGTATTATGTTTTCTTCTCCATCAGACTCTTTATAAGTAACCTTTATTGTTAATCCATATTTTTCACAAAATTCAGTTGCTCTATCAAGTGTCCATGAATCAGTTACCATATCAGGATAAGTAGATAATATCTTAGGAATGTATAAAACTATTTTTTCTCCCTTTGATAGTTTTTCTCCTTGTTTTACACTTTGGTCTATAACTAGCTGTTTTTTATTAGTATAACTAGACGAATCTTCTACTTCTTTTTCTTCTATTGTTACCTTTATTCCAAGTAATTCTAACTTAGCCTTTACTTCGTATGCATTTTGGCCAGTATAGTCTTCTACCTTAGTTTTACTTGTTCCAGATGAATAGTATATAGTTACAGTTGTTCCTTTTTTAGCATATCTGTTTTTAGCTGGATCCGTTTCAATTACTAAGTTTTCATCAACGTCGTCACTTGCTTTCTTTTTAGAATCAACCTTAAAGCCTTCTTTTTTAAGCATCTTTTCAGCCTTTGATATTTCCATACCAGATACATCAGGCACTTCTATATCTTTTGATGAACTAAGTTTTGGAAAAACAATAATAATAAGAATAAAGGCTGCTGCTAAAACACCAATTATTGAAAATAGTATGGCAAGTCTTTTTTTGTTACCTTTTTCTATTTTCTCATCTTCTGTTATTTGTTTAATTTCTGGCTCTTCTTTAGTGTTTTTCTTAGTTTCTTTTAAAGTATTTGCCCTTGTATCAGAAAAGTCTGTTTCAGGATATTTAAATGTTATTCTCTCTTCGTTTTCCCTATCTTCATCTAAACAAGTTTTTATATCATCAGCCATCTCCCTAACGTCATGATATCTGTTTTTAGGATTTTTAGCAGCTGCTTTTAATATTATGTTCTCAACTGATTGAGGTACAACCGGGTTTAATTCACGTACAGAAGGAAGTGGTTCTTTCATGTGCTTTAACGCTATTTCAACTGCGCTATCGCCTCTAAAAGGAACTCTTCCAGTTAGCATTTCAAACATTAAAATTCCAAGTGAATAAATGTCGCTTCTAATTGTTGAACCTTTTCCACTTGCTTGTTCTGGTGGAAGGTAGTGAACGCTTCCCATAACTGAGTTCGTTTGGGTTAATTGAGCACTATTTAAGGCCATTGCTATACCAAAGTCAGTTATTTTAACAAGGCCACTATCTTTTATCATTATGTTTTGTGGTTTAATATCACGGTGTATTATGTATGAATCATGAGCACTTTTAAGTGCATCTAATAACTGAAGCATAATATCCATTGTCTCAGGAAGAGATAAAACTCCACGTTTTTTTATTAATTGTTTTAAAGTTTTACCTTCAATATATTCCATTACGATATAAAAGTTTCCATCATCTTCACCAACATCATATATCTCAACTATGTTAGGATGAGATAATGATGAGGCTGATAGTGCTTCTCTTTGGAATCTTCTTACGAATTTTTCATCACCTGCAAGGTCTCCTCTTAAAACCTTTACCGCAACACGTCTATCTAAAATGGTATCACGAGCTAAATAAACATTAGCCATTCCACCTTCTCCAATAAGTTTTAAAATTTCATAACGATCATTTATTAATTGTCCTTTTGCAATCATAACTATTCACCACTTTCCTTTTGTAAACATGCGATGGATATGTTATCAGTTCCACCCCTTAAATTACTCTTTTTAATTAATTTAACTATTTTTTCTTCGATTGTTAAGTCGCTGTTTAACACTTTTTCTATTTGACTTACGCTAAGCATGTTAGTTAAACCATCACTACACAAAAATATTCCGTCACATGATGTATCAACATCAAATATGTCTACGTCTATTGGATTGTTAGCTCCAAGTGCTCTCATAAGTACGTTTTTTCTTGGATGGTTTACCGCTTCTTCCTTGGTTAATTCACCTGTTTCAACCAAAAGATTAACTAGCGTATGATCCTTTGTTACCTTGTATAAGTTTCCACCCTTAAATACAAATCCAGAAGAGTCTCCAACGTTACCAAATAAAATATAATCTTTTGTTACAATAGAAAGAACAAGAGTTGTACCCATTCCCTTACTTTCAGGAAATTCATCAGTATACTTAAATATATCATCATTTAACTTACTTACGTTTTCTCTTATCCAGTTAACCGCAGCATCTTTTTCGCCTACCGAGGATAAGTTTTTAAACTTTTCAGTAAGACCATTTACAACGATTGATGATGCAACTTCACCTGCTTTGTGGCCACCCATTCCGTCTGCTACAACAAGCAAATACTCACCAGATAAATTTTTAACAATCATAACAGAATCTTCATTATGGGTTCTAACCTTTCCCGTATCAGATATATAATATGCTCTCATTTTTAACTTTCCTTTCCTATCTGTTCACTTCTAAGTTGTCCGCAAGCTGCAGATACTTTAGAACCAAACTCTCTTCTTATGGTAACGTTTATGTTTCCTTCTTTTAATATATCATAAAATCTATTAATTGTCACTTTAGGAGAAGTTTTATATTCTATGTGAGAAGTTTCGTTATATGGTATTAAATTAACGTAGCAATTAAGTCCTTTAAGCAAATGGACAAGCTTTATGGCACAATCTTCGCTATCGTTTACACCCTTTAATAAAATATATTCAAAAGTTACGCGGCGATTAGTTTTTGCAATATAATCTCTTACCGCATCCATTATATCTCCTATCTTATAAGCCTTATTAATAGGCATTATTTTATCTCTTACTAAATCAGTTGGAGCATGAAGACTTATCGCTAAATTAACGCCAGCCTTTTCTTTTGTAAACTCCCTTATTTTAGGAACAATACCGCAAGTTGATACGGTAATATGTCTTATTCCTATGTTTATTCCCTTAGGATCATTTATTATGTTAATAAATTTCATTACGTTATCATAATTATCAAATGGTTCTCCTATACCCATTAAAACAACGTGACTTACTCTTTCTTTTATATCTTCTTCTACTTTTAGTATTTGAAGCACTAACTCAAACGCAAATAGATTCCTTACCTTTTTTAGTCTACCACTTTCACAAAAACGGCATCCCATATTACAACCAACCTCAGTTGATACACATAAGCTGTTGCCATAATCATGATTCATTAAAACAGCTTCTATTTTGTTTCCATCATAAAGCTCAAATAAATATTTTTTAACGTCAACATCACTTTGCTTTTTAACTATCTTAATCGTGTCCATACTAAAGTTTTCTTTTAAATACTTAATCAAATCTTTTTTTAGATTAGTCATTAAATCAAATGATGTAACTCTTTTTATATAAAGCCAGTCAAAAACTTGTGCTGCTCTAAATTTAGTTTCACCAATTTTTAAAAAATAATTTTCTAAATCTTTCTTTGTATAATTATAAATATTGTTCATAAATACTCCTTAATCACTAATAATAATTATATCAAATAAAAAGATAAAGGTTAATAAATTAAGCAAATATTGCAAAGAAAATGATTAATTAATACGCTATTTACACATTTTTATGTATATATTTTATTTTAATAGAAAATACTATTTATGGAGGTTAGGAAAATGAATGATAGTAATAAAAGTATTAAATGTGAAGTAGAATCTTGTAAGTACAACAATAAAGCTGACAGTTATTGTACTTTAAATGAAATAAAAGTAAGCTCAACATGCGATAACTGTAATGCTAGAAAAAAAGAAACAATCTGTGATAGTTTTGAAGAAAAATAAAAAAGAGGATTACATAAAGCATTTGCCTACATAATCTTCTTTTTTATTTCCATTTATAAAATCCTTTATATTCATTTTCTTTTTACCAGGAATTTGTAATTCTTTTATTAACACACTTCCATCTTTAGTTGCAACACAAAGTCCATTTTTATCTAGATTAATAATTGTACCAGGGGTTTTGTCATATTTATTATTAGTTATTGAAGATGACCAAAGTTTTATGTTTTTATCATCTAAAACGGCATATGCTCCAGGCCAAGAATTAAGTCCTCTAATTTGATTATACACATCTTTAGATGACTTATCAAATGATACGTGTTCTTCTTCTCTAGATACGTTATATGCATAGGTTGCATCAGCATCATTTTGCTTTTCTCTTTTATTTGTTCCGTTTATTATGCTAGGTAACGTTTTCATAAGAAGTGGGACCGATATAGCGCTTAACTTATCATGCAAAGATTCTGCTGTATCATTATCTTCTATTTTAACTTCTTCTTTTGCTATCATATCACCGGTATCCATTCCCTTATCCATATACATGATTGTTATTCCCGTTTTATCATAACCATTTATAATTGCCTTATGAATAGGTGCTCCTCCTCTTAACTTTGGTAGAAGAGAAGCATGAACATTTATACACCCATACTTAGGACAATTTAAAATAGCTAAAGGCACTATTTGACCATAGGCACAAGTAATTATAATGTCTGGATTTAAGCTTGTTACATCTTCATATTCTTCTTTAATTTTAACAGGTTGAAGAACCTTTATATTATTTTTAATAGCAACCTTTTTTATAGGAGAAAAAGATATCTCATGTTTTCTTCCTACTTCTTTATCAGGTTGTGTCACTACTGCTACTACGTTTGTTTCTTTTATTAATTCTTCTAATATTGGAACACAAAAAACTGGCGTTCCCATAAATATTACTTTTAAATCTTTCATTTATATCACCAAACAAATTATAACATAACTTATATTAAATTAAAAATGAATAACAAAAATTGTTATTCATTTTATTAATTATAAATCTGATTTTGATATTGTAATTACTGGACGAAGGCCAATTATTAAATCTTCATCTGGAACTGCACTATTTGAAAAACTAGAGCCTTGATCAGCTTGAATAGAATCTGCTGGGTTTATGGTATAAATAAAAGGATACCCACTTGCACTACCAAGATAATACCACGTTGTTGTAACCCATGATGGTGCTGAAGCACACGAGTTAGTACTCTCGGCACACCCCAATGCAATAGCCTCATTATATGTTAAAAGTTTAGTACTAGCACTCGTTTTGTTTAAAGTGTTTTTAATATAATTTTCATAATTTTTTAATGGTGCATAAAGATTTGAATTGCTATCAAATACATCCGCTGGGTAACTGCTGCCATATTTTGAATTTAATCCTCTGTCTGCAGTACCCCAATATGCGTAATAACAATGTTCTGAAGAACTAGAGCAATTATTAATGATGTTAGAAGTATCATAGTTAGAAAACGCAATTCCTCCCATTACAGTATAGGAAGTAAAATTACCAGAAGCATCAATCACTAATGATTCCTTAGTCTTTTCACTTTGAAGACCATAACCTTCCTCTGATGATGATATTGCAGTTTTCTTTTCTCCTGATTCATCATATATAAATTTATTACCAACAAGTAAATTATACTTAGCAAGCGCTGTTACAGTACTTCCATTATCTCTTATTACATAAAAGTCTTCACTTACCTTTGTATCATTGTTACATAGTGCTAT